>Ga0209385_1000778_pt1 | contig 13165 bp, 9 predicted proteins | sample NGEPerB_FD_184506 | JGI IMG/M metagenome (GOLD analysis project Ga0209385, IMG submission 184506) | Arctic peat soil microbial communities from the Barrow Environmental Observatory site, Barrow, Alaska, USA - NGEE PermafrostAB12-B... | ecosystem: Environmental > Terrestrial > Soil > Wetlands >... | reverse complement strand
TCTCCGGTAGTTGGTATCGGTCGCCGACTATTCCGGCCCGTTTACGCATTTACCGAACAAGTAAAATTTAACTGTTCCCCCGAGGTCTTGTTGTGGGAGATCTGCCGCTGACAATTCACGGAGACTATACACCCGCGACAATGTGACATAGCGACCTCGGCGCTGTGCAGATAATACCGGCATTCTGCCTGTTACTTGAACTTTCTTCGGGCTGAACCGCTCAACGCGTGCGGCCTTTGCGAAGCCCGAACATAGGGTGGTCGGATCCAAGTAGCGACTTGGCCCTTTACGCCATTTGGCGTTACCCTAAATAGCGTAACGCGAGAGATGCGAGTGCCATGAGACGAAGAGCGGAAGAGAATTCATTCATATTTGGCGAAATCATCACCGAATCCGGCTTCGTAGACCGAACGGAGGAGCTGGGGCAGTTGGCGCGAGACGTCGGGGAGGGACAGAAAGTCTTCTTGCTTTCGCCACGTCGTTTTGGAAAGAGCTCACTTGTGTCGGTAGCGTTTCGCCGGCTGGAGAAGGACGGCGTCCGGACGGTCATCATCCCTGTAAGCAGTTACGCGAGCTATACCCAATTCCTTGAGAAGTTCGCCGACCGTGTGCTGCGCGCAGCTGGACCATGGGAGAAGGTGAAGGACTGGATCGGTCGGTTCGTGCGGCACGTAAAGCCTCAGGCCGATGTTGATCTGTCCAGCGGCGAGGTTACGGTTTTCCTGTAGTTGCTCCTGTGCCGCTCGGAACAGTGCTTCATCCACCAGTCCCGGGACCGGTACGAACACCCATTCCTTAGGGTCGGTTGCGACTGGCGGATTGCTTCGGCGGTGACGTTGATCCACCTCGCTGGATTTCGCCCGGATCCAATTCGCGTCCGGACCATCTTGGGGCCGGGCGGCAGGCATTTTCACTAGAGCGTGTTTCAAGAATAGGTTCGGCCTCACGATAGGTACTTCTATGTAAGGCAGCGGTCGAGTGAGCTTCTGTCATGAAGAAACGGCAGAGGCTGTTGACGGACGAGCAATGGGAACTGATTGCGCCGCTACTTCCCCTGCCGAAGCAGCGGCGCGGCAAGCGCGGCCGACCGCCGACCCCAAACCGGGCTTGTTTCGAGGGCATTTTGTCGGGCACAATAGAAGAGGCTCGCCGAAACCCAATTCGCTTGATGTAGATCATCTCGATCATCGGATCGTCATCAATCGCCACATCGGTCTACGAGGCGTTGGAGGAACGCGGTGTGAAGCATGCCATCCGCATCCCGGGCAACGAGAGTTTGGAGCGCACCGTGGAAAGATCAAAGCGCCAGGCTACTCAAAGCGAAAGTGAGGTCGACGCCATGACCCCGGCCGACTCATCCACGTTGATTCCGCTCCCCGTTGACCGCCCCATCTGGGATCGCTTCTTCAGCGTCTCCCCGCTGGTGATCATCGGTAGTAAGGAATCCGACGGTCGCTACAACGTCGCCCCTAAGCACATGGCTATGCCGCTCGGCTGGGAAAACCGTTATTGCTTCGTCTGCAGTCCTCGCCACACCACGTACCACAACATCCGCCGCCATGGCGTCTTCACGGTCAGTTATCCTCGCCCGACAGATGTGTTGCTCGCCAGCCTCGCCGCCGCGCCTCGCTGCGAAGACCAGTCCAAACCCAGCCTGCTCGTGCTCCCCACCTTTCCCGCGCGGGAGGTAGACGGGGTCCTCGTCAAAGGCTCTTACCTTTTCCTGGAATGCACGCTAGACACCGTCTTTGACGGCTTTGGACCAAACAGCCTGATCACCGGCAAGATAATCGCCGCCGCCGCTGAGGAGGATGCGTTGCGCTCGGAAGATCTCGACGATAGCGATCAGATCTTCACCGCTCCGTTGCTCGCGTATCTGAGCCCGGGTCGCTTCGCCGAAATTAGGCAGACCCGGGCATTCCCGTTTCCAAAAGGGTTCTCCCGTTAAGGAACCATCGGAGGCCGAGGTGCAGCATGACGACCGACGAGATCAGATGCTTGCTTGACTACCTCCAACGGCAGCGTCAAGGAATGGTCGATCTCCTGACTCGCCTCGCTCTCGCCGAATCACCTTCCGATGAACCCGCCGCCGTGGCTCTCGTACTTGCACTTCTCGCATCGGAAATCGAACAGTGCGGCCTCTTGGTTCGCCTCCTCCGCGGCCGCGTCTCTGGGGGCATTCTGTTTGCGCGCACGCCAGACCGGCGAAGACACTTTCCCCGCCAGTTATTAATCGGCCATTGTGATACCGTCTGGCCGCTCGGGATGCTCGGTCGCATGCCCGTGCAGGTAGAAGGCGACGTGCTCAGGGGTCCCGGAGTGTTCGACATGAAAGGCGGCCTTGTTCAGATGATCTACGCGCTGCGGGCCATCAATCATTTCGGCCTGCGGCCTCCTGCCGACATCCTGGTCGTTATCAACTCCGATGAGGAAATCGGAAGCGTCGATTCTTCCCCTCTCATCCGTCGTCTGGCCCGCTGCTCTGCCCGCGCTTTTATCCTTGAGCCCGCCTTCAGCCGCGCCGGTAAACTCAAAACAGCCCGCAAAGCCTCCGGTGGATTCACGATCACCATTAAAGGTCGCGCCGCTCACGCGGGCATCAATCCCGAAGAGGGTGCCAGCGCCATCCTCGAGATGTCCTACCAGATCCAGAAACTCTTCGCGCTCAACGACGCTTCCCGCGGCATCACCGTGAACGTCGGAACCATCGATGGTGGATTGCGCTCCAACGTGATCGCGCCCGAAGTGCGCGCCAGCATCGATGTGCGCGTCCGCACACGCGCCGATGCCGCTGCAGTCGAAACCGCCATCCGGAGCCTCACGCCCGTCAATCCCGCCACTTTGATTCAAGTGGAGGGCGGTATTGATCAGGCGCCCATGGAACCCGTTCCCCGCAATCAAGCCTTATGGCATCTGGCGCAGAACCTGGGTCGGCAAATTGGCTTGGAACTCGAACAGGCCTCTGTCGGCGGTGCCTCCGACGGCAATACCACCAGTCAATACACGGCCACTCTCGATGGACTCGGCGCAGTCGGCGATGGTGCGCATGCCGAAAATGAACAGACGCAGATCGCTCGCATGACGGAACGCTCCGCTCTGCTGGTTCTTCTACTGCTCGCATCGCCCGAACTCCACGCGTCGCCTGTGGAGGGAAAATCATGATCACCGTACGCCAGGCCGCCGCGAAAGATGTTGGCGCCATGCGCGACATCTTTCTCGCTTGTTACGGCACCGATTACAGTCCCCGATACTACGACGAAGACCAGCTCACCCGGCTCGTCTACTCTGACGACAGCTTGTTGCTTGTGGCCGAAGACACGGAAAGCGGAGCAATCATCGGCACTGCCTCCGTTGATCTTGAAGTGGGTGCCCGCTCGGACCTCGTGGCCGAGTTCGGTCGCCTCGCCGTTCACCCCGCATTTCGTCACCGCGGCGTCGGAAATCTGCTCATGTCCGAGCGGCTCCTCCGCGTCCAGGACCGCATTCAACTCGGCTTCGTCGAGACTAGCATGACCCACCCCTACGCCTTGCAGATCGCTGAACTTCATGGCTTCGCCCTCATCGGCTTTCTGCCGTCACGCTGGCGCTTGAAGCAGCGCGAGAATCTCGTCCTCCTAGCCCGCCACTTCGGGAACGCGCAACAACTGCGCAAGAATGACCCGCACGTCATTCCAGAGATTTACGCGCTCGCCCACCTCGCTCTCGAAAACTGCTCCATCTCTCCGGACGTAATCGTCGACGAAGACGCACCCGCCTACCCGCTCGGACGAACTTTTGAAGAGCAGGATTTCACCACGGGGGGCTATGCCACGCTTCTCCACATCGAGCGCGGCCGTGTGCGCCATCGCGAAATATTCGGCCCCATGCGCCTCCACTATGGTGTCTTCAAGCTGCAGTCACGGCGGTCCAGCTATCTCATCGCTCGTGAGGATGGCCGCATTGCGGGTGCCGTCGGCTTTACGATCGACCCGCACGATAAAGCCGTGCGCATCTTCGAGCTCATCTCCTTGCACGACGAAGTGATCCGTTTTCTCCTCACCAATATCGAGCGCACCTGGACCGGCAAACTCGGCGGGCCGGCCGAGCTCGTTGAAATCGACGTCAGCGCCTACGCTCCCCGCATGCAGCGAACACTTCTCGAACTCGGCTTCCTGCCCGTTGCCTACATCCCGGCCTTCGCCTTCGATGAAGTGGAACGTCTCGACGTCGTCAAAATGTTCCGCCTGCCAGCCCCGCCCGAAGTGAATATCGAAGCCCTCACCCCGCGCAACCGCACTCTGGCCGACCTCGTCTTGCGCCGGTTCCGGACCCGCAGCGTACTTCCCCGTGTCGCTGCTGCAGTTCACCACTTGCCGCTCTTCGCCGGACTCATCTCCGAACAAGTCACTCGGCTCGCAGGCGTCTGCGGCACTGCCTCCTTCGAACCAGGCAAAACCATCTTCCGTGAAGGTGAAACCGACTACCGCATGCACGTCGTACTGCAAGGTGAAGTGCAAATTTCCGTGGCGCGATCAAGCACGTTTGTAGGCGTGGTCCGTGATGGCGAATGTCTCGGTGAAATGTCGCTTCTCACCGGAGCCCCTCATTCCGCCACCGCCACTGCCCGCACGTATGTCGAAACCGCTGTGCTCGAGCATGCCGATCTTGGCGAACTCATCCGCCTTCGGTCCGATATCGGCCTGCACATCTATCGAAACCTCGCCGTCGGCGCCTGCGAGAAGCTGAAGCATATGGACGTCTCGGCCCAGCGGCCTCTTGGGTGCAAAAACCTACTCTAACGCTGCTTCAGAAGTTTCGGTGTCGACCACCTTGTCCTCTGAATTCATCGAATTCCCAATAGGAGTGGGAGGCCGAAACATTGCGTAGAATACGATCTGGGAAGCGCGCCGAGCGAGAGGGGATATGGAGAATGCGAGCCGGGTGTCAGACCCAGCGCCGTAATCGTAGTTGGCATCCCCAGTAAGCGTCGGAGGAAGTACACGGTTAAGCCTCAGCGCTGCGTAACCCTCCGCCAGGCGGTTTATGCATCGATCATCTGGGTTTGCAACAGAGTGCTCGGGCCGGTACCAACCGCCGGCACGCCCAATGCGCAACTCCGACGGAACTCATGACTCTCACGACTCGAAGTAAGTTGCGCAACTTCCACGCAAGGTCATAAAGTCAGATCCAACTCCGGATCTGCCGACTTTGCCAGCCGCCCGTACACTCTCAGATAGTCACGCGCCATACGCCCGTCTGTGAAGCGCTCTTCGAATACCCGGCGACATTCGCGGCGATTCAACTGATCCAGGCGCCCGACGGCATTAACGGCTTCAGGAACATTTTCAACGACGTAGCCGGTTACACCGTCAGCCAGAACTTCGGGGACGGACCCTCGCCGCCAGGCAATCACAGGTGTGCCGCATGCAAGGGCCTCGATCATGACAAGTCCGAAGGGCTCAGGCCAATCGATCGGAAATAACAGTGCTTTGGCCTTGCTGAGAAACTCGTTCGTTTCGCGCTGGCCCAACTCGCCGACGAACTCGACCAGCGGTTCCGCCGCGCGCAGGAGCGGCGTGATCGTGCTTTCAAAGTAGTTCCGCTCTTCAGGATAGATCTTGGCCGCAATCTTCAGTGGCACTCCGGTTTCTCTCGCGATTCCTATGGCGCGATCCACCCGCTTCTCCGGCGACATTCTCCCCAGAAACGCGAGGTAGTCCCCTCCATCCTCGCTAAACGTGAACAGGGCAGGAGGGAGTCCATGGTAGATGGTCCGCTGCCAGTTTGCATGGGGAATTGGAACGCGCTGATCGTTCGAGATTGATACCACAGGCACCTCCCGGTACTCCTCGAAAAACTGCCACAAATCAGGCGGGTGCATCATTCCGTGCATGGTAGTGACTGTAGGGACTTTATATCGGCGCACCAACGGAAAATGAACATAATCGCAGTGAAAGTGAATCACGTCGAACTGGCTTACGTCTCGAAATACGAGTTCAAGCAGTCGAACATGGTGAGGAAGCACCTCGCGCACCTGGGGATCGCGCCAGAGGGCCCGGGGGCATACCTCCACGAGCCTCGCCGCCGTTTGCGAGCCTCCGCTCGCAAACAGGGTCACCTCATGACCGAGCCTTACCAGCTCCTCGGTGAGATATGAGACTACACGTTCGGTGCCGCCGTAAAGAGAAGGCGGCACACATTCATTAAGTGGCGCAACTTGAGCGATTCGCATAAAGGGCGGTTCACAAGCTCTAATGACGAAAGTATTGCTCCGGCTCACACCTTTTGGTTCTGTACTCGGAGCTGCGGAAGATCCTGCCGCGCTTTCTGGAAATAGCTAATTTCCACCAGAGTAGGCCATAGTTCAAGTGCGCTTCTGATGACGCTAATAACATCATCAACAATGCGGACCAAGTTCTGCTGGAAAAAGTCAGGTTCGAAACCATAAAACGCCTTGCGCAGATTCCCCGCAAAAAGCAGTAATGCGTCTGCCCGTTGAGGCGTACTGGCTTGAGGAATCGCATCTAGCGCCCGGCGATGAAGGCACTCAATTTTGTCGAGAACCTCCTGGGCGTCGCCGGCCGTGACATGACCGTCGTAATCGAAATCAATTCCCAGTGGTCCGAGACGCACGAGGCTCGCCTTGATCTTCCGTTTAATCAGGTTTGCAACTTCCTCACTAAAAATCTCTAGCGCGGGCGGATTGCGCATGTAGTTGCTTCTGGTGTGATGTTGCGCCGCATCTACGTGAGCGGCGACTACCCCCTCCTGTTGTATCCAGAGCCGGTAGATGTAGTCCTCAAATCGCAGCCGGGTTGGGAAGAACGGGGGTAACCCGAACGTATTGTCATAGCCGGCGATACCGCAATCCATCCGCCAGTTCTGGTTCGTAATTACAGGCCGAAAGTTGACGAGTACGTATAGGTCGTTCAGCGCGTCGGGATCGACCTGTTGCTCGTCAGCAAGGAACATCTCAACGAAGTCAATGGCGTCGATGTCGTTGGTGCCCGACCGGAATGTTTGGGCAATCTTGATTACGTCAGCGTCTAACACCTGGCCACGTTTTAGCATCAGGGAGTTTTCCTGCGCGAAGCCCTTAGTGACGTTTGTCTTCAGGTCCGTCGCCGTGTCGATCAGCAGTTGGCCGCGCTCGTAGTTTTCCGGCACCTCAGCAACGCTCTTACCGAGCACGTCTTTGAACGCGGCCAGAATATCGAAAGACTTGTGAACGTAATGCCCCTTGCCTGCCTTGTGCAGGCGGCCACGGCAAATCTCATCAATTTCGAGCGATTCCGGGCTGTCTTCCATCAAAGCGTAAGGCCGCATGTCATCGTCGGAGCTGACCACCAGCTCACCTAGCGTGTACATCAGCGCGCAGTTGCGATTTCCACCGTAGCTAGGCCGGAACAGATTCTTCACGATTCCTTCGAGCCGGGCGTCCCGGAGCCGTCCATTCAGATAGGCGAGGAACTGCTCCTTTTCCCGCGGCCCGACGTAATAAAGCTCATTGTGCGTGCGGGTCCGCTCCAGCAAGGGGAAGTATTTTCCCTGATTCGCGGGGATCGAGTCGTCGAAGACGACGATTCGCACTGAGTGACCGTTCCTCCAGAAGTGCTGGTCGTAGCATTCAACGGTTTCGTTCACACTTCGCAGGCGATAGGTGGGAATGACGAAACTCAGAGTGGGTGTTTCCATATCACTGTTTCATCGTGCTCATCAGCAATATACTCCGGGCCGAACACGTCCCCGGCATGTGGCCAGGGAACCAATAAATACCGGGGCTGTTTTATGCTGATACTTGCAGCGAAATGAATAATTGTGAACTTACCTAGGTGCTCCATAGCGTTTGCGAAGCTCTAGGTTGACCTCCAATACGTTTACCATCTTTTCCCCTGCCAGCCCGCCAAACGGAGCTTTGGCATTAGCCTGAAGTATCTGGTCGATTTCTCCACGGATTGCCGCGGGATCCCGCTTGGTGTCAGCAGCCCATTTGGAAGCGACTCGATCCATCTGGTACTCAGCGTTCTGCAGGGTAATGTCGGGATCGAGGCCAGAACCGGAAGTCGTTACCAAATCACCAGGGACGTTCTGCAGATCAGCGTCAGGATGGTCCTGCCGCCACATGTCGAAGAAGATCGACTGAATATCCGAACCATCCTTGGCAGGTTCAATCGCAGTTGTAGTCTTACCGTCGGCACCTGTGTGCGTAACCGCGGAAGGGAACCGGCCAGGGTTTTCCTTGGAAAAGTTTTCAAAGAAAACCACCGCCAAATCGGCAGCCTTGGGTTGCGGGGTGCTCGGGTTGGCTTTCACCCAGCCGGCGACGACGGCCGGATGCGCCTTGGCCCAGGAGTCCACATATGCGCCATGGGTGGGATCTGCACCCACCCAGGCAGTCGCCAGGCCGTTGTGGAGATCGGCCCATTGAACCACAATTCCCGGATTTCCTTGGTACCGGTCTTGCTGGAACCAAGCCTCAATATCTGGGGCTACGAGCTGTCCAGCCTTGGGTCCGCTTTGATACTTGACAATGGGGCCGATCGTGCGGGCAACCCGATCACGCAGCAGGTAGTTCGAGGGAGCGAGAGTCGAAGACGCGGATGCAGATGCGTCGTATGACGCTGCCGAAGGTCGGGGCTGGAAATATTCGTCCTTCGTGAATGGTTGCGCGATCAGTTTGGAGCCGACCACTTGCCCATCGGGGCCCCTCAACAAGCTGCCTTCCGCCTTAAAGGGAAAGAAAACGTGTCCGATGACCCATACCGCGCCCGGATAGATACCGCAGACGATCACGACCGTGATCAATAGCAGAAAAACGCTCTTGGAAATATATCGTGACATGATAAACCTCCCGACTCAGGAAGCCAGATGCAGACCGACCATGGCAACATCAATCAATTTGATACCAATGAACGGTACGATTACGCCCCCAAGTCCCCAGATCAGCAGATTTCGGCGCAGCAAAGCGTCGGCCCCAAGGGGTTCGTACTTGACCCCTTTGAGTGCGACCGGAATCAACAAAAGGATGATAATCGCGTTGAAAATTACAGCCGAGAGGATGGCTGAAGTCGCCGAATGCAGGTGCATGATGTCCATCATCTTCAGCCATGGCAAGGTTCCTGCGAAAAGCGCAGGGATGATGGCGAAGTATTTCGCCACGTCGTTTGCAATGGAGAAGGTGGTCAAAGCTCCCCTCGTCATCAACAACTGTTTACCAATTTCAACGACCTCGATGAGCTTAGTGGGATCACTGTCGAGATCCACCATATTGCCAGCTTCTTTAGCTGCCTGGGTCCCGGCATTCATCGCCACGGCGACGTCCGCCTGCGCCAGAGCTGGAGCATCATTCGTGCCGTCGCCCATCATCGCGACAAGCTTCCCTTCCTCCTGCTGCTTTCGAATGTATTCCAGTTTGTTTTCCGGAGTGGCCAGAGCAAGGAATTCGTCCACCCCAGCCTGTTTGGCAATGGTTGCCGCTGTGAGCGGATTGTCTCCGGTGATCATGACCGTGCGCAGTCCCATTTTGCGCAAACGGTCAAAGCGCTCTTTCATCGCCGGCTTTAGAATGTCCTCAAGAACCACCACACCGACTACCTTGGGGCCATCAGCGACCACAAGCGGAGTGGCTCCCTGCGAAGCGACGCCGTCCACCAACGGCGAGACATCCATTGGCATGCTGCCACCCTGCTCCTGAACGAACTTCGCCACGGCATCTGCTGCTCCCTTCCGAATACGCCGACCGTCCGAAAGATTAATGCCGCTCATACGGGTAGAAGCAGAAAACGTGATGAATTCCGCATTTTGCGGCACGCTGACTGGACTTCGCGTTTGGGACTCGTAAATGCTGACAATGCTCTTACCCTCGGGCGTTTCGTCAGCAGCAGACGCCAGAGCAGCCAACTCCCGGACCTGGGCGGCAGAATAGCCCTCGACTGGCAGGAATTGCGTCGCACGCCGGTTACCTTCGGTAATCGTTCCAGTTTTGTCCAGGAGCACGACGTCGATGTCACCCGCTGTCTCGACGGCCTTGCCGCTCTTTGCAATGATGTTCGCCTGCAGAGCCCTATCCATGCCGGCAATTCCAATCGCTGCTAGCAAGGCGCCGATCGTGGTCGGAATCAGGCAAACGAGCAGAGCTACGAGCGTGGGAACGTCCGTGCCCAAGCTATGCAGGGGCTGTTGCAGTCCTAAATAGCCCATCATGTACTGTTCTGCGTTCCAAGCCATCGCCCAGAGTGGTACGACGACAATCAAGAAAATCAGAGTGAAAGCTGTCAGTACCAGCGTGAGCGCGATCTCGTTGGGAGTTCGTTGGCGGATGGCTCCTTCGACCAATGCGATCATGCGGTCCAAGAACGACTCACCAGCCCCGGCCGTGATGCGAACAGTGATCTCATCGGAAAGTACCCTCGTGCCTCCAGTTACGCCAGAACGATCGCCTCCCGCTTCGCGAATCACCGGCGCGGATTCGCCGGTTATGGCAGATTCGTCGACCGAAGCAATCCCCTTAATGATTTCTCCGTCGCCCGGGATAAGCTCTCCCGCCTTCACGACCACCATGTCGCCGGGAGTCAGCTCGGTAGAAGCGACTTCACCCACAGTCCCTGTGGCACTCAAGCGCCGAGCGACGGTTTCGTGTCGAGCCCGTCGCAGCGATTGGGCTTGAGCTTTCCCGCGCGATTCGGCGAGGGCCGTGGCAAAGTTCGCAAAAAGAACCGTGAGCCAGAGCCATGCATCAAGTGCAACAAAATAAGTAACCGGAACTAGACTGTCCGAATGACCCAATGCCGCCCGTATTACAAACAGTAGAGTCAGAAAGGCGCCGATCTCGACTACAAACATGACCGGGTTCTTCCACTGTATGTCTGGCCGAAGCATCCCAAATGCCTGTTTCAATGCCGGCCCAGTTGTCCCCGCTGCAAACAAGCCTTGCGGCTTCTGTCGCTTCTGCTTTGCAGCAGGGGAGGCTGGCCTTTCTGGTAATTCTGCAACCCTCAACACTTCCATGGCTCTTACTCCTTGCTAGAGCTTGCCTGAGTTTTGAACCCTCGCTAGCCAACTTCTACTCCTGCCGTCAGCCTCCGAACGGGAATGGTCCCAAGTGCTCTGCAAGCGGCCCGAGTGCGGCCACCGGCAAAAATAGCAATGCCCCGATGATGACGATGGTTCCAAATAGCAAGAACCCAAACGTCAGCGAATCGTCACGCAATGTTCCGGGCCCGAAAGGAGAGGACTTCTTCGCGCCGAGCCCCGCCGCCAATGCGATGGGAGCAACGATCGGAAGGTACCGGCTGAACAGCATTACAAGTCCAGTGGCGATGTCCCATGGGATGGCTTCCGGTGCAGGGTTTAGATTGTTGTAAAAGCCGTAGGTCACCCCGAGTCCATCGAAGGCCGAGCCGTTATTCGCCGAGGCCGATGAAAACTGGTACACCATCTGGGAAAATCCATGCGGACCAGGATTGCTTGTGGCCTTCAGCCCCCAGTTCGTAGCGGCAAAGATACCTGTGGGCATCAGAATCATGATGGGATGCACCAGCAGGGCAATCATCGCCAGCTTCATCTCGCGGCCGCCGATCTTCTTGCCAAGATACTCAGGCGTTCGTCCCACCATCTGCCCGGCTATAAAGACCCCAATCACCAGGAAGAGCAGCAAGTTGATCATTCCCACGCCCTTGCCTCCGAAGATGCAGTTCAACCACATACCAACCATCGGAGCCAGGGAGGCCATCGGGTTCAAACTATCGTGTTCAGCGTTGACCGCCCCACAGGTGACGTCAACAGTCACGGTTGCGAACGTGGCACCTGCAGATGTCCCGAAACGCATTTCTTTGCCCTCAAGATTGCCGAGGTGCTGATCCACGGGCAGTCCGGCCACCGACGGCAGATTGACCGGCAGCTTCCCACCGGGTGCACTTGCGTTGGCAATCTCGTAGCTTCGGGCAACAGGGTGAGCGATGAGGCCAGGATTCGGCTTTAACGTGTCGTAGCAGATCGCCCAGGCAATTCCGCCAGCAAACATCACCAACATGACCGAAAAGATTACCAGCGAATGCCGAAATCTTCCAAGCATGCGGCCGTACATCAGCACCAGGCAGAAAGGAAAAATCATCATGGAGTAGGTCGTGATGAAATTGGTCACCGCTGTGGGGTTCTCGAATGGATGCGCGGAGTTCATTCCATAGAAGCCGCCGCCGTTGGTTCCCAGCATCTTTTGTGGCACGAAGGCCGCCACTGGACCGACCACGATCGTCTGCTGTTTCGGTTGGCCGCTGTCCGTTGTCCCCATTGCCGCAGGTTCTAATGTCGAAACCTGATAAGAGCTACGGTAGGTCATCGGCATGCCTTGTTGCAAGAACACCAAGGAGACGAGCAAGGCCATCGGCAGAAAGATGTAGATCACGACTCGCCACATATCGACGAAGAAGTTGCCGATCTTCTTTTCCCCGCGAAATAACCGAATTATCGCTGTGAGGGCGCACAACCCCACTGCCGCCGACAAGAACAGATTTGGTATGCAAAAGAACATCTGACTGAAATTGGAAAGGTGCTGATCTCCCGAATAATGCTGGAGATTCGTATTGGTCATGAATGAGATGGTGCTGTTGAAGATCGCTGTCGGCGACAAGATTCCCTTGTGCTGCGGATTAAGCGGCATCCACGGTTGAATCGACAAAATGAGATAGCCATAAACGAACAGTGCCGTGTTAAAAACGAGCAAAGCGACTGTATACTGCTTCCAGTCTTGCTCCCCCGTGTCCAGCCGCTTCTCAGCCCAGCGGAAAATTCCCGGCGCGTGGTACTTTCCCTCCATGATCCACATCATGTACTTGCTCAATGGGAACGCAATGATAATCGTGAAAACGATTATGGAAAGCGGCAGGAACCACATATCCTTACCCTCCTCGGTGTCACGTACAAAGCCCGCTCAGAACCGTTCCGGCCGTATCAGGGCCGTGAACAGATAAACAAACAAGAACAACGCGATAATCGCGGTGACATAGATCATGGTTGTTGTTGCCTCATTTCTTATCGGCAATACTCTTTTACTCAAGCCGCTGTGGATTGATGATGACCGGCACGAGCGGCGAACAAGAGTTCAAACCAGTCCGAGACTCGCGAGTTTGTTATCGGATAGCACAACATTGAGAATGTTCGCAATGCATTCTATTTTCGGCTCTTTAGC
>Ga0209385_1000776_pt1 | contig 13169 bp, 10 predicted proteins | sample NGEPerB_FD_184506 | JGI IMG/M metagenome (GOLD analysis project Ga0209385, IMG submission 184506) | Arctic peat soil microbial communities from the Barrow Environmental Observatory site, Barrow, Alaska, USA - NGEE PermafrostAB12-B... | ecosystem: Environmental > Terrestrial > Soil > Wetlands >... | reverse complement strand
TCATGAGCGTGTCTTTTTCTTCAGTGTTTGCCGGCACAAAATGACTCACCAAGACCGGCGTCAGAGTCAATGCGAGCAAAATCGCACCGCCAATGGCGAAAGCATAGGTGCGCGCCATTGGCGCAAAAATAACGCCTGCGACGCCGGTCATCGTAAATAGCGGCAGGAAGGCCACTCCAATGATAACGGTTGAAAAGGCCATCGGTCCGCCAACTTCCCGAGCTGCGGCCAGTACCCGTTCTTTGATCCTTCCTTGGCCGTGCAATCCGAGGTGACGAAAGATGTTCTCGATCATAATGACTGTGGAATCAACGACAATTCCAAAGTCAACGGCACCCAACGATATTAAATTAGCTGAAGTATGTGTAGTCGTGAGCCCAATGAAGGCCATCAGCAGCGCTAGCGGTATATTGAGCGCAGTAATTAGCGCGGCCCGCATGCTTCCCAGAAACAGAAATAGGACGACCGCTACCAGCAACATGCCGACGATGAGATTTTCGAAAACCGTGTGAGTCGTGAGCTTTACAAGCTCTCCGCGATCGTAGTACGGCTTGATATCTACGTCGGGCGGCAATAGGTGTAATTTGCGAATTTCATCAACCTTTTGATGGATGCCATCCAGCGTTGGCTTCGTTTCGCCGCCATAGCGCATCAAGACGATTCCTTGCACGATATCTGGCGCATCATCACGGCCCACCATGCCGAGGCGCGGTGCGTGCCCGATACTAGTATTGGCCACATCCCGAATACGCACCGGAACGCCCTTTTGCTCGCTCAGTACGATATTGTCGATGTCGTGAGTCGTTTGTAGCAAGCCCTGAGCTCGCACGTCGTAGGACTGCTCACCTAGTTTCAAGCGTTGGCCGCCAGCATTTTGATTGGCGTTTTGAATGGCCGCCTGCAGTTGCGTCAGCGTTACGCTGTGGCCACGCAAGCGAAACGGATCAACTTCTACTTGATACTGCTTCGTTTCGCCGCCGTAAGAGGTTACGTCGATCACACCGGGAACTTGCTTCCATAGTTTTTCCAGCGTCCAATCTTCAGTGGCTTTGATATCTTTCAAAGAATAGCCGGGTGCGACAATCTCGTAACGATATAGCTCCCCAATTGCATTCCAGGGAGATATGTCAGCCGAAACCCCATCCGGTAACGAAATGAACTGCAGGCGATTGATGACTTCTTGCCTTGCCGCCCAATAGTCAGTGTCCCAATTGAAGTAGCATTTTACGTCACTCAGACCAAACAAGGACTGCGAGCGCATGTGCTCGATGCCGCGCATTCCTGAGAGCCCAATCTCCAACGGAATAGTTACCAACCGCTCGACGTCTTCACTCGACAATCCTTGTGGTTGCGCAATCACCTCGACGAGCGGAGATACCGGATTGGGATAGGCCTCGATGTTTAGCTGCTTGAACGCATAGAGCCCGCTCGCTACAAGCAACAGTGCTGCAAGCAACACCAGACTTCGAAACCGGACGGCAGCCGCAACGACTTTTTGAATCATAATGACCAGGCGATGTTGTTAACTCTAAGTGCCTATTCGGAAGACGGTCGACTCCGAAACGTTGTGCGGCACTTGTTCGACTACTTGGTTCGTGTACACGGACTCCAAGCTAGATTTGAGGACTCTCAGTTAAGTGGAGAGCAATATCGCGTTCTTAATCACTATGCGTTCACCCGACACCAGCCCATTGAGAACGGGTATAAAGTCACCCGGCTCTGACATGTCTACACGGACAGGGCGTCGCTTGAATATTTGCTGACCGTTTGGGCTCATTCCACTCTCTATCATAACCATGTCTTGCTCCCCCAAACGCACGACAGCGTCACGCCTAACGGCAAGCGTCTTCTTTCCCGAAGTCGTTATCGAAGCTGTCGCAAACATTTCTGGTTTGAGCAAATGTTCTGGATTGGGGAGCGTGCACCGTACCCGGGCCGTGCGAGTCACCGGGTCCAACATTTCCGATATCCAGTCGACTTTGCCTTCAAATACTTTGTCAGGATAGGTCACAACGGAAAGGCGTATTGTCGCGCCCGCTTTGACTCGAGCTAAATCAACTTCGTAAATGTCGGCCATTGCCCATATCGGGTCCAGAGTGCCGATTGTGAATAGCTCAAGCGCTGTTCCGCCACTGTATTGACCTTGCACCTCAATACCGGGGTTGACATTGCGCATCAACACTTCACCGTCAATTAGCGATCTTAGAACGTATGTTTGCGATACCGTATCAACGGTCCCCGCGCGGAGAAGCGCCGCCTTTTGTTTAGCGCGGTCCAACTCGGCTTTGGCTTTTCCGAAATTGTCTTCGGCCGTTTCGAGATCTGCCTGTGACCCCGCATGCGCATTGTACAAGTCCCGCTTACGATCGCGGTCATGTTGAGCCGCGGTTAGGTCAGCCTCGGCTTTACCGTAGTCCGAGGAAGCCTGTCCAATATCGGGCGATTGAATTGTGACTAAAGCGTCGCCTTTCTTTACAGTCTGGCCCAGCTGAGCCTCAATTTTAACGACACGCCCCGTTACTGGAGTAAATACATGCGTTACATGGGCGTCGTGGAATGTGAGGCGGGCACTCGCCACTAGCGCTGTGGCAACGTCTCGTTCGCTGACTTCTTCCACTTGAATATTCGCCCTATCCAACTGAGTCTTCGAGATCCAACTTTCTCCTGGTGGGGCATGGAAATCCGCCGCGTCGGCGGACTTCGATTTACATCCCATGGTTGTTCCCAAGAGAAGTGCTGATAATAGGCAGGTAGTAACGATGGCCCTCATGGCGTGCTGATTCCCGTTAAATGTGCCTTACGGCACGCAAAGCACCTAAAGTTAACGTCGGCCCTTTCCATGTCCAAACGATCATAAAACTCATATGTCATGTGGTTTGCCGATATTCAGAATAAATATGCGATATTCTCATTGGGTTCCGCTCTTATTGAACTTATTGGATGTTGCGCTCAGGCAAACTAAATCCCGTTGACATAACAATGTTAATGGCCCTAGCCGCTTCCGCAATCCAGGATAAAGGCACCTTACGTATTCGTAAACTTACGGCGTTCATCGCTCCTGAGTCCTGTAGGTCAGTTGCGGTTCAATGTTGACACCTTGACTTTGAACAAGTTAGCCGTGGGACAATGGATTGTCCAATGACATTTTATTAATGAAATTGTGGATTAATTGCGTTCTTTTGGTCATCGAGTAGCGGGAGCAATGAACGCGATCCAGAAAGGAATTGAGTCGGGAGTTCCGGCATTTTTGAATGACCGACCCAGCACGACTTTGTCAATCTATTCCGATTCGTTGATGCCGAGCCACAAGGCACCAGTACTTGATAGTTCCTCGATTGCTGCCGGGCTGACTCCATGACGATCACCGATTTCCCCAATGCCTGGGGCGCCCTCGCCGAAAGCGCAAAGAACTTTCTGCACCAAGAGCGCCAGAACCGGGTTGGAATCGCGTTTTTGAAGCGCGCCCAAAAGGTACTTAGCCAATTCATCGACGTCCTCGGGCCAATTGTCGTCGACTTTCGATGACCGACGCGCCTTCTTAGCCAGGTGAATGTACCTAAGCGCGAAGTAAAGTAATTCGCCTTCCGTCCCGTCGTGCAATGGAGGGTGGCACCTTTCCTTGGCAAGCCTCTCGCGCAGCGCATGACGCTCATCCTTTGGATCGCTCCATAGGCGCGTCACGAGGGACCAAGATAAGTCCAATAACTGCCCCCGCAGGGTTTGTGTGGAGCTCGATGCAACCTGAGTGGTTCGGTAGAGTTTGATCGCGCACTCGGCAAATACCAACGAGCCTTGATCGATCTCTCCTTGTTGCTGAATGTAGCCATTGAGCACCTTAATAATATCATTGGCGTAGCGCATCCGAGTTTCCAGGTCGGAGGGCTTTTCGACTTCAATCTTGCGCGTCGTTGCCATAGCTTAGGATCTGCCGTGACTCCCCAAAGTGGGCACTAGGTACCGGCCCACCACGCCTTCCTTCAGCAGCAGTATCACGCCGTCGATTGTGAATCGCCGGTTGACACTTGTTGAAATGTGAACATCGCGACATGATCGGGGCGAATATGCAGCTCGTTCGGCGAGGTGGCGGAGTATGGGCGTACCTCCAGAAGTTTGGGCTCAGGGGCTTCCAAATTGGCGACGGCACCTCTCGAGCCCTAACGCCTTGTGAGAATTGTGAGCACAAAGCACGTCGGTAGCATGCTCAGAAAATGCCATGCGGCCGTAAATTCGGTTTCTTACATTCCCGTAAGGTTCCCGAAACGACTGACCGGGTGTAGCGTTACCTCGTGAACTTTCTCGTCGTCGAAGACGACGTTCAGGTTGCCGAACTTCTGGAACGCGTATTCCGGGAGGAGGGACATGAACCTCGGATATGTGGAACATTGAAGGCGGCCGAGGAGGCACTCGCGACCGGATCGTTTGACATTGTCGTCCTCGACTGGATGCTTCCTGATGGCGAGGGGCTCGAACTCTGCGGTCGACTGCGAAATCGGCAACCGCCGCTCCCCGTGCTTATGTTGACTGCTCGGGGCGAGGTGCACGATCGCGTGACAGGGCTGCGGACGGGGGCCGATGATTATGTGACCAAGCCCTTCGAAATCGAGGAACTCCTGGCGCGACTATACGCCGTGCACCGCCGCGCAAATCAATCTTGGATTACATGCGCGGGTCCAATAGAGATAGATCGTCGAGCTCAAGTCGTTCGCACTCAGGGGAAACGCCTTGACCTGACTTCACGCGAGTACACCTTACTCGCTCGGCTCGCCGACTGCCCCGACGAGTGCGTCTCGCGCAACGCACTGCTCACCGACGTATGGAACATGAACTTCGATCCGGGCTCCGGCCTGATCGATGTACACGTCAGTCGTCTTCGCGATAAGCTGGGTGAACTTGCCTGGATGGTCGAAACGATACGTGGACATGGGTTCCGTTTGAGGACCGTGCCATGACGGTCCACCGTCGCATGACTTGGGGCTTGTCCCTCTTGACGCTTCTTACACTGGGCGCCGCCTTTGCAACCATCTCGGTCGTCCTGGACCGCTACCAGGAGCGAGAACTTGATGAGGCACTTTTGCAAGTGGCGCGCGTCGAAGCGCAAGAGGCGGCCGCGAATCATTTTTCCTTCACGTCGAGGCCGGGACCTGCCGCCAACGACGTGGGTCCCCTCGACAAGTATGGAATCATATTCGATGAACGCGGTACCGTGCTTTCTGCTACCCCGCCGTTCGATACGGGCAGGCCTCGCCTCGCGGACATGAGCCTTGCCATCAACATACCCTTCGACTTCTCATTCGCCGGGCGACGTTATCGAGGCATCGTGGTTCCTATTCCAGGTTATCCGCATCACCGACTTCTACTGGCGGCGTCGCGCGACGATCTGGATGGCGACAGCCGCTTCGTTCGGCGAGCGATGGCCATAGCCTTGCTCGTTTCAGTGGCTTGGCTGCTGGGAGCCATTGGCTGGCTCGTTCGCCGCAATATGCGAGAGCATCAGCGCATCGCGGAAATCCTTCACCGCATTGCCACCGGCGATGTGAAAGCGCGCGTGTCGGGCGACGTATCCGACCAGGAACTCCGCCGTGTAGGCAGCGACATCGACGAGATTGCACAGCGTCTCGCGCTGCTCGTAGGGCACCAGCAACGCTTCATTGCCCACGCCGCCCACGAGCTCCGCTCGCCGCTTACGGCACTGCACGGGGAAATCCAACAGGCCCTGCGCAAGGAACGCTCCGGCGACGAGTATCGAAAATCGCTCGGTTTTTTGCTCAAGGCGAGTGGACGCCTAAAGCACCTGGCTGACGAGCTCCTCGAGCTGGCGCGTGCGGAACAGCCGGCGAAAGCAATCGACGCAGTCTCGTTGGATCTCGCCCTAGCCGACGTGGTCGAGTCGCTCCTACCGCTTGCCAACGATAAGAACGTAACCATCCGGCGTGACCCAACGGACGTGGCAGTTTTCGCGGTGAGCAGCGACGTGGAAAGAATCGTCCGCAATCTGCTCGACAATGCTATCAGGCATTCACCTGCGGGAGGCGTCGTGCGCTTGGATGTGGAGGGAGGCGAGACCGTTCACGTTTACGTTCGGGATCAAGCCGATGGCGTTTCTTCAGAAGAAAGGGAGAACATCTTCGAACCATTTTATCGCTCGCCGGCCACCCGCACCGAAGCGCGAGGAGCAGGACTTGGACTAGCTATTGCGAGGGAACTAGCCCAAAAACACGGTGGCGACGTAGTCGTGGGCGACAAGGGGAACTGTTTTGTTGCGAGCTTCCCACGCTACAGGCCCGCGGAGTGACCAGAATCTTGCAAGCACGGGAGCACATGTCTCCGCTATTGCCGTTGATAGCGGAAGCGTGCTTTCGGGCACCTCGGTCCTGTTTGCCCATTATTTGTTGCTTTTCTCGTCGTTGGGAATACCTTTTCCGCATGGGCCGAGGTACACGACATGCTTTGCGCAGAAGCCCACGCATCGTGGCGTCGACGCGCATTTGCTGGGTGGTAGTTGTCGCTTCAGGAGCTTCAGTCGGGTGCGGGCGGCACTTGCCAGACACATTGTATTGGAAAGCGCGAGACCAGTTTGGCTCCGCAACGACTTGTCCTAGTGACCAGATCAAACAATGGCCCCGTAACGATTTAGGCCAGGCTGTTTATGATCTTCAGGGCTGCGGCCAACGTGCGCGCTACAACTGCCTTGTGAATTTGTACGGCCGCCCTACATGCTTAAGTGAACCCCTCGTGGGAGCGTTCGCAGTACCCAAAAGCTGACGGCAAATTCGCCTGATCGAAACATGGTGGAGGCAGGTACTGGCAGTTAGTTTAGTTGGAGCGTCGGGAGCGATTTCGGCACGCTACCCAGCGCACACTGTTGTCGAAGGGGTCACTTTGCCTGTGGTCAAAGCGTCTCGCCCACCTAAAGTCGCGTCCACGTGGCTTCATGAACATAAAAGAAACAAAGCCATCTCAACCATATCAGTAGCAACGCAGTTTCGTGGATCGATGTTGTTTGGCCCTACTCCGCACTAATATGCCGTCAAGAATGTTGGGCATGGCCGAGCGGCTATTTGAATGGGACCGCTCTAAGCCTGCTCTTCGAAGCGCAACAGACCGTTCTTACTTAATACCAAGTAGCCACGGCGCGACGTGGTGCGGGCGCCTATGCGTAGCGCGGTGTAAAGCGGTAGTCTGTACGTACGCGGCACGTCAGTGACCACGATGCGCCGACCGTCTGGGTCGGGCATCGCAAACCCCGTTACGGCGTCGTGTAGTCTCAGGAAAAGAGGCGACAGGTCATAGCGAAAGAAGAGGCGAATATGGCTTGCGCGTGGTGCGTCAACGGCCGCGGACGATGACATGCGTCCACGATGCGAGAATCGCAGGACATTCACCCGCACCGTGCCTTCCGACTGCGGAGCAAGCGGGTCAGGGCGTTCAATTGAGCGCTGTGAGAACGATTCTTTGGCGTGTGCGATCACAGAGCTCAGCCGCCGGCCCCTCCGAGGCAGTCGATAGCGCGCTGATCGCTGAGCAAAGAGTGACTGCACGCGACCGGCAAGCCAATTACGGGCACCTTCCTTCAGCTTCTCACGCGAAGCGTACGCAATCGACGTGATCAACGCGAACGCCATGATGCTCGACCCTACCGCTGGCCAGCGACCTCGGTATTGCTGAGGAAGGCGGACTCACGGCAAGAGAAGTGGCTGACGCGACGGTGACCTCGCCCTGCACAAGTCCGCACCGAGCGTCGGCAACGGTGCGCGACGCCGCCTCGATCCAAAGCAACAGCGCCCGCGGGTCGCCTTCATCCGCTGCTCCCGACGCTCGGACGGCCGCGCAATGGCGCACAAAGCCGTCGCATGCGCGTGCGACCTTTGCAGACGTCGAATGTACATTGCGTCGTATAGTTTCGACGGACCGGTCGATTTCAGCGCCCGACACCTCCTTGGCGTCGAGACGCGCGTAAGATTGAACTTGGGACCAGGGATCGTAGGTTGAAAGCACATTCGAAGGGATCTCGAGCTCCAACTCGAAGCATCAAAATTAGTCCTTCGGTGCTAATGTCTATGAAGACGGAGTCGGTGGCCCCTATTGCGCGTCATCGTAATGTCACCATTGGGCGAGAGCTCGTGCTTGACATTAAGTTATCATATGTTAAATTGCGGTTTGCCTATGGCAAAAATGGTCCCCCAGAATAGCCGCGCCAGGTCCGTTGACCTATATTTGCACGCGCTTCTGATACTGACCGACCACGGCCAGCAGGCGGACACCGGGGACGTAGCCACTCGCGTAGGGGTTAGCCCCGCGGCAGCCAGTCGAATGCTGAAGAATCTGGCACAGAAGAAACTGGTGAGGCTTGAGCCTTATATGGGGGCAGAATTGACGCGAGTGGGGATGCACCAGGCCCTGCGCGTGGTCCGTCGCCATCGCCTGCTTGAGGTATTTTTGCACAAGGTGATGGGCTTCAATCTGCGCGAGACTCATGAGCGGGCACTCCTCATGCAGCCCACCATTGACGAAGAATTCGAGGAGAAGCTCGACGTCATGCTCGACCGGCCTACGGTTGACCCGCACGGTTGCCCGATCCCATCTAAGGATATTACCTGGCCACGAATGGTGGACACCCCGCTAGTGAAGTTGCCTGCCGGGAGTTCGGGACAGATATCGCGCATCACGACCGAGGATGCCGAGGCCATCAAGTACCTCAAGACTCAGGGTCTTCGACCAGGCGTGGCAATCGTATTGGAGAGCATCGCGCCTTTCGATGGACCTATTACGGTGCGAGTCGATCGCCGTGCCATTCATCTTGGGCGGCGTCTCGCTCAAGTCATCAACATGGAGCACAGCTCTAAGTCAGAGCAACCTAAGCGAAAGACCAAGCAAGCTGTATCGAAGAAGCCGAGGCCCACCGAATGAATTCAACTTGTGAAAGGTATCGATAAGAGGACCGACCCGACATCGGGTAGGTAGCCGGATCAGAGACCGGTTGTAAAGCAATGGAACCTCCAAGTACTAGTAGTTCAATAGTTCGCGGCGTTGGTCGTCCAACTGCGTGTCGCCGTGAGCGGGTCCGACCGTTGCTGATCTGATCTGCTTGGCGCGCCAGGGGTCGACCGATCGCGGTCAACCTTACGAGGCGCGTTATGAAGATCATTGAATTTCTACGACCATCGGCCGTCATTGAGGACTTATCGAGCACAAGCGCGCAGGACGCGCTGACTGAGCTTTGCCGCCCGCTGGGATCGTGCGGCCTAGATTCAAAGCGACTGCTTGAATCGTTGCTGGCCCGGGAGAGACTTGGCTCGACTGGCATTGGGGAGGGTGTCGCTATTCCGCATGGCAGGGTTCCCGGACTTCCCGCTCTCAGGGCAAGCTTCGGGCGATCCAAAGCGGGCATCGACTTTAGCGCCCTTGACGCGAAGCCGACATTTCTCTTTTTCACACTGTTCGTTCCCGAAAAGCCGGCCGGCATTCACCTGACGGCGCTGGCCCGAATCAGCCAGATCCTCAAAGTTCCGAGCCTCCGCGAGTCAATTCTGAACGCCAAGGACGCCCCCGAGATCTATCAAATCATCGAGTCAGAAGACGCGAAGGGTTGAACAACTCCATGGGAACCGTCGCGAACATTCTTCCCAAGCGAATCGGCCTGGACGCGTCTCGCCGCCCGGGGCATGCACATGGGTTATCGGAGCAGCTGCTCAAGGCCGCGCGCGCCGACAGCACGACGGTTCTGGCCTATTTGCGCACAAGGCTCTTGGGCTTGTCCCAGGAGGAGGCCGAGAAGCGGATCGAATACTATGGGCCCAATGCGGTTGCTCGGGATGAAGGCCACAGTCAGCTTGCGCTCCTCGGCAAGGCTCTGCTCAACCCGCTAGTCGTAATGCTTTCGCTACTGGCTGGGGTGTCCTTGCTCACAGGGGATGCACGGGCGGCCATCGTGATGGGCTTGATGGTGATTCTTGGGGTTTCGCTTCGCTTTGTCCAGGAGGCGCGCGCGGACACTGCGGCCAAAAAGCTCAGCGCGATGATCAAGATCACCGCAACCGCCCTTCGTGACAATGCCCCCGTCGAGGTGCCCCTGGCCGACCTCGTGCCGGGTGATGTGGTGAACCTCGCGGCAGGAGACATGATCCCGGCTGACGTGCGGCTCCTTACGGCCAAGGATCTTTTCATCATCCAAGCGAGCATGACGGGCGAATCGATGCCGGTCGAGAAATTCGTGGCACCGGAGCCAGCGAGCATAACATCCGCGCTTGAGCTGAAGAACGTCTGCTTTCTCGGTACTAGCGTTGAGAGTGGGACCGCATCGGCAGTCGTCGTTGCAACGGGCGAGCAGACGTATCTCGGCTCAATCGCCCGCGCGATGGTGGGTCAACCTGTTCAGACTGCGTTCGACAAGGGCGTGTCACGCTTTACGTGGCTGATGATCCGCTTCATCGGCGTCATGGTGCCCGTCGTCTTTCTCATCAATGGTCTTACGAAAGGCAACTGGAAAGAAGCCTTCTTCTTCGCACTCGCGGTTGCGGTGGGCATGACACCCGAGATGCTCCCGATGATCGTGACCGTCTGCCTCACCAAGGGTGCGATGCTGATGGCGCGCAAGAAGGTCATCGTAAAGCGCCTGCACTCCATCCAAAACCTCGGTGCGATGGACGTGCTCTGCACCGATAAGACCGGCACGCTTACGGCCGATCAGGTCGTCCTTGAGAAACACTGCGATGTCAATCTCGAAGACGATGAGGAGGTGCTCGTACTCGCCTATTTCAATAGCCACTTCCAAACCGGGCTCAAGAATATCCTCGATCGCGCGATACTGGCGCACACGGAGATTCACGAGCAATTTCACGTCCCCGAACACAGCAAAGTTGATGAAATCCCGTTTGACTTCAGCCGCCGCCTGATGTCGGTGGTAGTTGGTCAACCCGACGGGACCCATCGTCTCATCTGCAAAGGCGCGCCCGAGGAGGTCTTCAGTCGATGCACTCACTTTGAGATTGACGGCGAGCGGCTGCCCATGGAGCCAATCCTCATCGAAGATCTTAGAATCGAATATGAAAAATTGAGTGTGGACGGTTTCCGAGTCCTGGCGATTGCGTATCGGGACTTTGAATCAAAAGAGACCTATAGCAGAACGGATGAAACTGACCTCGTGCTGCGTGGATACGTGGCCTTTTTCGACCCTCCAAAGGACAGTGCCCGGCCAGCGATCAAAGCTCTGCATCAGCACGGCGTTGAAATCAAGGTTCTGACCGGCGACAACGAAGCCGTGAGCAAAAAGATTTGCCACGACGTAGGCATCCCGCTCGGCAGAGTCCTCCTGGGTAGCCAGGTAGAAACAATGTCCGACGCAGAGCTTGCCGTTGCCTCGCAAGAGGCAACGTTATTTGCCCGCCTGGCCCCCAACCACAAGCAGAGGGTCGTCGCAGCGCTGCAAAGCAAAGGTCATGTCGTCGGGTTCCTCGGCGACGGCATCAACGACGGACCTGCCCTGCGCGTCGCGGACGTGGGGATTTCAGTGGACTCGGCAGCTGATATTGCAAAGGAGTCTGCGGATCTTATTCTCCTGGAAAAGAGCTTGATGGTGCTTGAGGAAGGAATTCTCGAGGGTCGAAAGGTTTTCGCGAACATCCTCAAATACATTCGCATGGGAGCGAGCTCGAATTTCGGCAACATGTTCAGTGTGCTCGGCGCAAGTGCGTTTTTGCCCTTCGTGCCAATGGCGCCACTTCAGATTCTGACCAACAATCTCCTCTACGATTTTTCACAAGTGCCGATTCCGACCGACGATGTCGATCTGGAACAAATTTCCCGACCGCGACCCTGGTCGATGAAGGAAATCACGAAATTCATCCTCTTCATCGGACCTTGCAGCTCGGTGTTCGACTACACGACGTATCTGATGATGTTATTCGTGTTCAAGGCCTGGGATCCCGCGCACGCCTCGCTGTTCCAAACGGGATGGTTTGTCGAATCTCTCCTTACGCAGACGTTGATCATTCACATCATCCGTACGAATCGCTTGCCATTCATTCAAAGCCGAGCGAGCTTGCCACTGACCCTCACTACGCTGCTCATTATGGGGATTGGTATCTGGTTGCCCTATTCGCCCTTGGCGGCACCCCTAGGCTTTACGGCATTGCCTCCACTGTACTGGCCACTGATTCTTATCACGCTGTTCTGCTATGTCCTTTTGACTCAATGCGTGAAGATGTGGCTCCTCAAGAAAGCGTGGATTTAGGGAATGCCGTTGCGTCGACTACTCCGCATCAATGCGAGCTACCGACTGGCAACAAAGGTTTTCACTTTTTGGGGTTGGACTACCTGCTGGTCTTGACCACTCTCTAGTATGGGCCAAGGCCCGCAATACCCCAGGTTCGATTTGAATTGTTATGGTTCCCAATGTGACGGATGTGCCTACACGAATACTTCATGTGCACAAAGTCAGCCGGAGCCTTTCAACGAATGTGATATAATTCGTATCGTGGCCTAGCGCTCACTTGGACTTGAATTATACAATTTTCCGTGAAGAGATACCTGATGTGGACCCACCGTCTTTCCTATGCTTATTGCCGGAATACTTTTGCCGCGTTGTTTCTGCTGCCCACACTAATAGTCAGTGGCAATGGACAAAACGCAAACGTGAGTGCAGGACTTGGTGGGCCGGGTTACACTGTTGGTAGCAGCGGAGGCGTGGGGAATACGGCGGGCGCAGGGGCCACGACCGCAGCGGTATGGCCACCGCCTGGCTATATCAACGTGACCAATGTATCATACGGGGCCTACGCTCTTGGCCCCCAACTTTCGACAAACGGCGGAGCTGCGACGGCTGGGGGAAGCGCCGCGACCTCATCCGGTCCTTGTTCAGGCCTCTATGGAGTCGTTCGCGATTTCAAGATGGGCACCACTCCCGGTGGCCACCCGGATTTTCAGTCACCGCCAGCGACGGACGACCGAGGGATCGTGACCGCTACCCTGGGCGCCGACGGCAAACCGGTTTACGCGCATCCCGGCGGGACCACTCCCACCACGACAGGCCAGGCCCACTTCAACGAGTGGTACAATGACACGCCCGGAGTGAACATTACCTTCTTGCTTGGGCTACACTTCGTCTCAAATCCCCTGGTCGGTACCAATGGTGTAACGTTTGCCGCCTCGATAAATAACGGTTCGAATATAAT
>Ga0209385_1000773_pt1 | contig 13176 bp, 11 predicted proteins | sample NGEPerB_FD_184506 | JGI IMG/M metagenome (GOLD analysis project Ga0209385, IMG submission 184506) | Arctic peat soil microbial communities from the Barrow Environmental Observatory site, Barrow, Alaska, USA - NGEE PermafrostAB12-B... | ecosystem: Environmental > Terrestrial > Soil > Wetlands >... | reverse complement strand
GGAAGGTCTCACGCACGGCGGGAGGGTTCCGCCAGCGCCGCCGGGCTGAGGCCGTCGCCAGGCCGGCAGCCTTTTCCGGATTCGCCCGCTTTTTGTCAGATTTGCAAAGTACATCTCGTGGAGCCGCATTCCGTTCCACTCCAGCCGAAGCAGCGCTTGAGCTCGATCCGTTCCACGCGCGGCACGGCAGTTGCTCAATCCACGAGGAGGGAGGAAGAAACATGCTCTGGACCATCTTCGTCATTCTTCTCGTCCTGTGGCTTCTCGGCATGGTGACGTCGTACACGATGGGCGGCTTCATCCACATCCTGCTCGTCATCGCAATCGTCATCGTTCTCATCCGTGTCATTCAGGGCCGACGGCCCGTTCTCTGAGCCCGCGCGCCGATCAGATATTTCAGGCCGCGGCCGAGTCGCCCTGGGAAACGGCCTTCAGACCACGCTCGGAGCGGATCATCCGGCTGAACAGCGAGAGCCTGCGGTCGAAGACGAAGTGCAGGAGCAGGCGAGTCCACGAGCGATGGAAGGAGAGAGCGTCGTACACTTCGGGCACGGCGCGCCGAATGGCCGGCAGCCGGTTCCAGGGCACGGACGGAAAGTCGTGGTGCTCGTTGTGATGGCCGACGTTCAGCGCGACGAGGTTCAGCGGCCCGTAATAGCTCGACGTCTCCTGCCCCTCGAACACGAGGTAGTGCTCTTGGATCCAGCGGGCTCCGAGCGGGTGCAGGCCGACCGAGAAGAAGAACGAGACCGCGAGATAGAGGAACGCCTTCGGCCCGAGCACCATCCACACGGCGACGTCATAGGCGAGCTGCGCGCCGATGTTCGCGAACACCCAGGGCCCGAGAAGAGGGATCTCGCCGAGGCGCGGCGGGCGCGTGACCTGAAAGATCGGAAAGAGGAGGAGCCAGAGCGCCTTTTTCAGCGCGGAATGTCCGACGAGCCGCGCTTCCCAGCGACTCGGGATGTCCGCGTCCAGCTCGTAGACGCCCTGAAACGCGTGGTGCTTCAGGTGGTAGGTCTGGAACGAGATTGCGCTCGGCAGGATGTGCGGGAGATTCGCGGCGATCGCGGCGATCCGGTTCCAGGACGCACGCCGGAACACGAGGTTGTGAGAGCACTCGTGGATGAGCACCCAGAGGGTGTGATCCAGGAAAGCGCCAACCGCGAAGGCGGCCAGGAGCGCGACCCAGAACGGGACATGTGACACGAGCGCTGCGAGCGAGGTTTGCAGCACGACGAGAAAGGCCACGAGAAGAGCGCTCCATGCGTTTCGTCCGGCGAGCGAACGAATCTCCGCGTGGCGGCGGAGAATCTCGCGCGCCCTGAGAGCGTGCGGCTCACGCTCACGGGAGAAGAGGAAGTCCTCTCGCCCCGGCGTCTGGGTCATATCCCGCTTCCCTTCAGAACCGTGACGATCGTGCGCAGCAGGATAAAGACGTCCAGGAACGGCGTCCAGTGGAACAGGTAGCCGAGGTCGTATCGCAGCTTCACGTCCGGCTTCGTCGCATACGCACCCATGACCTGCGCGAGGCCCGTAAGGCCCGGCTTGAGCGCGTGGCGCAGCCGGTAGGCGGGGATCTCCTTCTCGTACGCCGCCACGAATTCCGGGCGTTCGGGCCGCGGCCCGATGAGGCTCATCGAGCCGCCCACCACGTGCAGAAGCTGCGGCAGCTCGTCCAGCCGCGTCCGCCTCAGGAACGCGCCGGCGCGCGTCACCCGTTCGTCGTAGCGGCCGGACAGCGTCGGCCCCGTCCGAGCCTCCGCGTTGGCCTGCATCGTGCGCACCTTCCACAAGAGGAATTCGCGGCCGCCAAGGCCGACCCGGCGCTGGCGGATCCAGGGAGCGCCCGGGCTGCCGAGCACGACCGCGAGCGTGACGAGGAGGAGGATCGGAGCCGCGGCAGCCAGCAAGACGACTCCGACGACGAGGTCGAGCGCACGGCGCCATGCGAACGCGAGGAAGCTCGCGCCGCGCGTCGCGACCGGCGTCAACGGCAGATCCGCGAGACTCCTCGTGACGGCGCGCGACGACACGATGTCGGCGAGCCCGGGAAGGATCCAGAGGTCGAAGTCGTTCTCGAGGCTCCTCTCGAGAAGCGCGACGAGCCTCGGCCGGTCCTCGGGCCGGTCGGACGCGAAAATCACGTCCTCGGCACCCTTCAGGTCTTCGAGCGACGCGCTCTCGCTCCAGCCCGCCAGCGAGTGGCCCGTGATCTGGCCCGCGCGCAGGGCTTCGGCCGCGCGCCGGGCATCCTCTCCGGAGCCGAGCACGAGGACCGCGCGCGTGCCGATCGGCGCGAGGACCTCGGCGAACGAGCGCCAGAGCCCGACCGCGAACGACAGAAGCGGCACGTAGATGAGGAGAACCGTCCTCGGCACGGCGCGGCCCGCGAAAAAATACGCTGCGAGGAGCAGGCCGCCCGCGACGAGCGCGGACACGAGCAGGCCGCCCCGCCCCTTCACCGACGCGAGCGGCTCGTCGTACGTTCCCCCGAGCCAGAGCGCCACGACGGCCACGAAGCCCACGAGCGCGAGCCACGGAACCTCCAGCGAGAGATTGGACGCCGGCAGCTTTCCGACCGTCCCCGGCAACGCGAGAAGCCGGCGGACCGCGACGATCAACGCGAAGAGACCGACCGCGACGGACACGTCGCCTGCCGCCAGAAGCCAGCCCCTGCCGGGTCTTTCGCCGCGGGGTCTCACGCGCCCTCCACCGCCGTGCGGTAAGCCGCGGCGAGAGCCGCGACGGAGGCGCGGCGGTCCGCGTGCGCCTCGGCGAACGCGCGACAGGCCGCGCCGTCGCGCGCGGCCCGCTCAGGATCCGTGAGATAGGCCGTGATCTCTCGCGCGAACCCCTCGTCCGTGACCGCGGCGCGCGCGGGAGCTCTCGCGCCTGGCGAGCTGGCGCGCGCGATGACGCCGGCCGAGGCGACGACCGCCGCCCCGGCTTCGAAGGCCTCGAAAAGCTTGTTCGGAGTGCCCGTTCCGAGGTCCACGGGTAGGGCGACGACACGCGCCCTCCTCAGGAAGGCCGCCATGTCCGCCACCGGGCTCACGACCTCGATACCCTCGCGCCCCTCGGACGCGTGGACCTCGCCGGGCGCCTCGGCTCCGCCCACCAAAAGGCGAGCGTCCGGCACGGCGCGCCGCACGCGCGGCCAGATGTCGCGGAGCAGTCGTCGCGCCGCCAAGCGATTCGGACGGTACATGAGACGCCCGGTGAAGGCCACGGTCGGCGGGCGCTCCGAAGGTCCCAGCGGCAGCAGCGTAACGCCGTTCGCCACGGCGCGCGTGCCGGCGGGGAGATGCGCGGCATCGTACGGGGTCGTCGCGAGAAGGACCGCCGCGCCCCGGGCGGCCCGCGCCTCGGCGACCGCGAGGCGTGGCGCCTCGACGGTCCAGTACGCCCGGCGCCACGGCGCGGGGTCATTCCGTGCCGCCTGACGCGCGGCCTCGGCGAGCGCATCCACGAAGTCCACGACGAGCGGGGCCTCCGTCAGCGCACCTTCGACATGCCGCAGGAGACGCGGAAGCAGGAGAGCCACGAAGAGGTCCGCGCGGCCGGCCTCCCTCAGCGCGGCGCGAAAGTCGCCGGAAAAGAGCGCCGACTGGAGCGGATCGCCCGCAAGGAGGGCCCGCGCGAGCGCGAGGGGTATGCGCGAAGGTGTTAGGGGAACCGGGTGGACGGACGCAGTGAGAGGGACGTGCGGCTCTTTCCCCGAGGCGATTCCGCCCACGAGCGCCGTCTCGTAGCCGGCCTCGTTGAGCGCGAGAAGGTGCAGCTCCGCCCGCAGGCGATCGCCCGTGAAGCCCGTCCCGGGAAGGCGCGGGACGAGAAGGACGGCTTTCACGCCGGAGCCCGCGCCCGGTGCCAGCGCGACGGCGCGAGAAGCGCGAGGCCAGCCGCGCACGCCCACATCAAGAACGAGGAATAAAGATCGCCGAGGGTCACTGCGGGGATTTCGGGCGGATAGCCTATGCGGCGGCGGAGCGCGGCGAGCAAGAGCCACTCGAAGACCAGTGTGGTTTTCGCTTCGAGTGAAAGAAGCAGGAGGAAAACCAGAAGTACCGTCCACGCGCCCTTCGAAGAAAAGAACAGCAAAGCGACGTCCGACCCGATCGCCAGAAACGCGAGGGCAAGCAGCACGAACAATCTCGGCCTCAGCCAGAGATCGCACGCGAGGACGAACGCCCCCTTCGGGCTTTTCCCTGCGAGACGCAGGAGATCGCCGAAGCCCGTCGCGAGGAGCTTCAGGTGACCGCCGAACCACCGCGCGCGCGATCGCGCCATCGCCGCGGCCGCGGGGGCAGGCTCGTCGAACGCGAACGGGCCGCTCAGCGCGCGGACGGCGACGTCCTTCGCGAGGAGGGCGAGCGTCGCCTCCGAGTCCTCCGCCGTCGTTCGCGTCGCGGCCGCGGGTCCGAGGCGAAAGGCCCGCGGCGAAAAGCCCATCGCCTTGCCGCGCAGCCGCACCGGCAGTCCCTCCGCATCGCGCGCGAGGTCGTCGAGCCGCGTCTCGGCGAGGGAGAGCGCCTCGACGCGCGGCGCGCCGGGTCCGGGGACGCCTACGGGCCTCACGGGCAGCTGGAAGACCTCTGCGCCGTCCGGTACGTTCAGGTCGCGGAAGAACCTCTCCGGCAGGCGCATATCGGCGTCGAAGACGAGGACGAAGTCGTATGAATCAATCTCGGAGACAAGATGCTCGGCCATGAAGGCGAGGGCGTGGCCCTTGGAGGGCCCGGGAGATTTCTTCGAAAGGTACTTGACTCCATCCGCTTCGAGCCGCGCCTCGGCATCCGGGTCGGGCCCGTCCAGAAGGACGAGAACGTCGACCCTGAAGGGGATGCCGCTCGCCTCTGCGCCGGCCCCGCTCTTCACCTTCGAAGAAAACTCTTTCTCCGACTCTCCCTTCCTCTCCCCCTCTTTCCTCAGATCTTCGGCGAGATCCCCGACTCGCGCACCCTCGGCGCGGGCGGGAATCACCGCGAGGATCCTTCCCGGTGCGCGGCCCGCCTTAGGCGGCCGCGCGCCCCCCTGCGGCGCCGCGAGGCGCCGCCACCTCAGGAAGGCGTCGTACCCGGGCGCCGCCGCCCACGCGGCGAGAAAGCCGCAACCTGTCGTGAGGATGTCCACGCGGCCCGCATCGTAACGGACGGGCGGGCCGCGTGTTGAGGGATCACTTCTTCCGCGACTGGGCGTCCACGACGCCGAAGGCGGCCATGTTCACGATGTCCGAGACCTCGACGCCGCGCTGGAGGACGTGGACGGGCTTGCCCATCCCCATGAGGATCGGCCCGATTGCCTCGGCCTTCGCGAGGCGCCAGACGAGCTTGTAGGCCGCGTTCGCGCTTTGGAGCTCGGGAAAGACGAGGACGTTGGGCGCGCCGGTGAGCGCCGTCCACGGGTAGTTTTCCTTCAGGAATTCCGGCAAGACGGCGGTGTCGGCCTGCATTTCGCCGTCACACTCGAGATCCGGCCGCCGCTCGTGCACGATCTTCACCGCCGCGCGCACCTTGTCGGTCTCCGGCGAGCGGGTCGAGCCGAAGTTGGAAAAGGCGATCATCGCCACGCGCGGCACGATGTTGAAGAGCTTCGCGGTGTCGGCCGACCGGATCGCGATCTCCGCGAGGTCTTCGGCCGTAGGGTTGATGTTGACGGTCGTGTCGGCGAAGAAGAAGACCCGGTCCTGCAGGATGAGAATGTAGAGCCCCGAGACCTTCTTCGCGTCCGGCGCGACGCCGATCGTCAGCAGCGCCGGCCGGATCGTCTCCGGGTAATAGGTCGTCAGGCCCGAGAGCGCAACGTCGGCGTCGCCCATCTCGACCATCATCCCGGCGAAGAAATTCCTCACGCGCAGCATGTGCTCCGCGTCCTCCTTCGTCACGCCGTTGCGCTTCCGTTTCTCCCAGAAGGCCTCGACGTAGCTCTTGAAGTTCGGGTGCTCCTCCGGATCGACGACCGTGATGGCACCCTTCACGTCGAGCGCTTTCAGCGCCGCCTCGGCCTTCTTCCCGCGCGAGAGGAGGATCGGCAAGGCGATTCCCTCCTCGGCGAGGAACTTGGCCGCGCGTTGGATTTTCGGATGGTCACCCTCGGCCAGAACGATCCGCTTCGGGTTCGACTTCGCCTTTTCGTGGATGACCTGCATGAACGAACGCGAACGCGAGAGCATGCCTTCGAGCTTCCGGCGGTACGCCTCCAGGTCCTTGATGGGCTGCTTGGCGACTCCGGTCGCCGCGGCCGCCGCGGCCACCGCCGGGGCGACACGCAGGAGCACGCGCCAATCGAACGGCTTCGGGATGAGGTACTCGCGCCCGAACCTGAAGCCCTCCACGCCGTACGCGCGGGCGACGGAGTCGGGCACGTCTTCCTTCGCGAGATCCGCGAGGGCCTTCGAGGCGGCGAGCTTCATGGCCTCGTTGATCTGCGTCGCGCGGCAGTCGAGCGCGCCTCGGAAGATGAACGGGAAGCCGAGGACGTTGTTGACCATGTTCGGATAGTCCGCGCGGCCCGTTGCCATGATGACGTCGGGACGCGCGGCCTTCGCCTCCTCCGGGGTGATCTCCGGCACCGGGTTCGCTAGGGCGAAGATGATCGGATCCTTCGCCATCTTCTTGATCATTTCTCCAGTGATTAGCTTTGCGGCCGAGACGCCGACGAAGGCATCCGCGCCCTCGAGCGCCTCGGCGACCGTGCGCTTCTTCGTGTCGCGGGCGAAGCGCTCCTTGTACGGGTTCATGTTTTCTTTCCGGCCCTTCCAGATCACGCCGGTCCGGTCGACCATGAGGATGTTCTCGAGGCGCACGCCGTAGGTGATGTACAGGTTCGCGCATGCGTTCGCGGCCGCGCCGGCCCCCGCGAAGACCACCTTCACGTCCTCGAGTTTCTTGCCCGTGAGCTCCAGGGCGTTCAGGAACGCCGCGGCGGAGATGATCGCGCTTCCGTGCTGGTCGTCATGGAAAACGGGGATCTTCATCCGCGCCTTGAGCTTCTCCTCGATGTAGAAGCACTCGGGCGCCTTGATGTCCTCGAGGTTGATGCCGCCGAACGTGGGCTCGAGGCGGGCGACGCACTCGATGAACTTGTCGGGGTCCTTTTCGTCGACTTCGATGTCGAAAACGTCGATGTCGGCGAACCTCTTGAAGAGGACGGCCTTTCCTTCCATGACGGGCTTACTGGCGAGCGGACCGATGTCGCCCAACCCGAGCACGGCCGTGCCGTTCGAGATGACGGCGACGCGATTCCCCTTTCCCGTGTACTCGTAGACGAGCTCGGCGTCCCGCGCGATCTCCAGGCACGGCTCGGCAACGCCGGGCGAGTAGGCAAGAGAGAGGTCACGGGACGTCGCGCAGGGCTTGCAGGGGATGACCTCCAGCTTTCCCTTGCGACCCGTGGAGTGGTAGTCGAGGGCGTCCTGTTTGGTGAAACTCACGCGTGCTCCTTTCGTCAGTCCAGCGGCGATTCTAGAATGGCGCCCGGTGCCCCAAATAATGCGGACGCACTAACGAAGACGAGCCACGAGCGCCGGGAGCACGATTCCGAGACGAAAGAGAGGAAACGCCCGCGTCAACGCCGCGCGAGCATCCGCCTCGGTTCCGGACTCGAGGGCACGTCGCACCGCGCTCTCGGCGGTGTCGAGGTACTGCAGCTGGTCTTCGATGCCCTCACGCCCGCCCGCCGGACCATGCCCCGGCACGAGCGTCCGGAACGGCAGGAGACGCAGACTCTCGAGCGCGGCGCGCATCCCCGCGACGTCGGCGTCCTCCAGGTTCGGATGGTAGCCCGTCGAGACGACGTCTCCCGCCACGAGGACGCCGGGGCCCGGCGCGTAAACGCAGAGGTCCCCCGGCGTGTGAGCGTGGCCGGGATGGAAAACGTCCAGCCGGAGCCCTCCCGCCTCGAGGAGAAACCCCTCGGAGACGATCCGCGAGGGGACAAACGGCGCCGCCGATTCGAACAGGTGCGCGACATCGGGGTTTTTCCGGCGCTCGGCGATGAGTCCAGGATGCTCTTTCGCCATCCGCGCCACAGCTTTTCCGTGCGCAACGACCTCGGCGCCCTTCGCGGCGAAGTACCCCGCGCCGAGCGCATGGTCCGTGTGGTGATGCGTGAGGACGACGTGCGTCACGGGTGCGGCCGTGCGCGCGCGGAAAAGCACGTCGAGCCCGGCCGCCTGCACGGGCGACACGAACGGATCCACGAGGACGATCGCACCCTCGCCGAAGAACGCCACCGCGTTCGCCCCGAAGCTCGTCGCGAGCGTCTCGCCGCCGTGCGTGAAGACCGAGACGGCCTCGGAAAGGCGATTCTCGGCGAGACCCATCTCGGACTCAGTCCGTCGCGAGGGTCTTCGCCCCTGCCGCAAGCGTCTTCTTGACGAGCTCGACGACGCGGTCCGGCGCGATCTCGGCAGCCTTTTTCTCGCGGCGCGTGGAGACCTCGACGACGCCGCGTTGAAGGCCCTTGCCGCCCACGACGACGCGCACGGGGAAGCCGATGAGGTCGAGGTCCTTGAACTTCACGCCGGGGCGTTCGTCGCGATCGTCGTAGAAAACCTCGACTCCCGCGGCCTTGAGGCCCTCGTAGAGCCTGTCCGCCGCCTCGAGGACGTGGGCGTCGCGCTGGAGCACGGCGACGACGCAGGCGAACGGCGCGAGCGGCACCGGCCAGATGATTCCGACGTCGTCGTGATTCTGCTCGATGGCCGCCGCCACCGTGCGGCCGAGGCCGAGCCCGTAGCAGCCCATCGTGAGCGGCACCATCTTCTGGGCCTGGTTGGCGACCTCGCATTTCATCGCCTCGGAGTACTTCGTCCCGAGCTTGAAGATGTGGCCGACTTCGATGCCACGTCTGATTCTCAGCGTGCCCTTGCCCGTGGGCGAGGGATCGCCCTCACGCGCGGTCGCGACCTCGACGACGCCTTTGAAGTAAGGCAGCGACAACACGTCGCGCGGAATGCTCACGCCGGAATGGTGAAGGCCCTCGAGGTTTGCCCCGCACCAGAGGTTCGCACCGTGTTCGAGGGAACGGTCGACGAAGAGGGAAATCGGATTTCCCTCGAATGGAAGAAGACCGAGCGGCCCCACGAACCCGGGGCGCGTCCCTGTGACCTTTCTAAGAATCTCCTCCGAAGCCAGCTTCACGTGTAACGCGCCAATCGCTTTCGGGAGCTTGATCTCGTTGATGGTGAGATCGCCACGGATCAGGACGGCCGCGAGCCACGCCTTGCCGTCCGCTCCCACCGCCTCGTAGATCATCGTGTTGACGATGCGCGCAGGCGCCGTACCGAGGTGCCTGGCCTGTCCCTCGGTCGTCATAATCCCCGGCGTCGGCGCGTTCGCCTCGCCGAAGGACCGCGGCTCCTCCCCCGCCCAGGGCTCCGGGAGCGGGGCCGTGACGGCCTTCTCGACGTTCGCGCCGTAGTCGCCCGCGTCCGAAAAGACGAGCGCGTCCTCGCCCGTGTCGGCCACGACCATGAATTCCTGCGACGCCGAGCCGCCGATGGCGCCCGAGTCGGCTTCCACGAGCGCGTACTCGAGGTTGCAGCGCTCGAAGATGCGCCGGTACGCCGCGTCCATCTTCCGGTAATGCACGTCGAGGCCCTTCTCGTCCACGTCGAACGAGTACGCGTCCTTCATGAGGAATTCGCGGCCGCGCAGGAGGCCGAAACGCGGGCGGATCTCGTCGCGAAACTTCGTGCGGATCTGGTACAGGTTGAACGGGAGCTGCCGCCAGGACGTGACGGAGCGCCGCACCATGTCGGTGACGGCTTCCTCGGCCGTCGGCGCGAGCGCGAACTCGCCGCCCTTGCGGTCCTCGAGGTGAAACAGGATCCCGTCGTCTGCATAGCGCTGCCAGCGGCCCGATTCCACCCAGAGCTCTTTCGGCTGCAGGATCGGCAGGTCGACTTCCATCGCGCCCGTGGCATCCATCTCCTCGCGCACGATGTCGATCATCTTCCTCAGCGACCGGAAGCCGAAGGGCGTGAACGAGTAGATGCCCGCGGCGAGCTTGTGGATGAGCCCCGCGCGGTAGAGGAGCTGATGGGAGACGACCTCGGCGTCGCCGGGCACCTCTCGGAGCGTCACGAGAAACGACTGGGACCAGCGCATATGGCGCGGGAGATTAGCAGGCGGTGCCGCGTCAGATCAGGCCGGCCTCGACCGCCTTCGGGACCGCGCACGTCCGGTCGCGGACGCCCAACTCTCCCAGGCCTTCACCCGAGGCCCTTCAGGGCCTGAAGAAGCCCCTTCACGGCGAGAACGGCCCACGCGATCCCGACGGCCATTAGACCGACCCGGAGCGCCGGGGAGGGCCCGGCGCCGGGACTCCGGAGAATGCCCCACGCCCACGCGCCGGAGACGGCGACGAGCGCGGCGCTCGAAACGAGGAGGACGACGTGTGCGAGCGTCCCGTCCGGCGGCGCCGGTCCCGGTCCGAGCAGGATTGCCGGGTGGTACACGCGATAGAAGGCAATGAGGGCCACCGTCGCGACGGCCGACCACGCGAGGAGGGCCCGTTCACGGAGGAGCGCCGCGAGCGGGACGATCCAGACGAGATACTGTGCGGCAACGCCGGCGTACAGGACGTAAAAGAGGAGCGGCGGCACGAGCGCGAGCCTCAGGCGCCGCTCACCAGACGCGCCCGGAAGGAGCGCGAGACTCGCCGAGGTCGCCGCGAGGAAGAGTAGCTTCGACGGCGCCATGAGGTTCGCTCCGAAGTCGAAGAGCTTTCGGCCGTCGGTGACGAGCGGGATCGCGCGGAACGCCGCAAGCCAGCCGAGGTCGGCGAGGCCCGAGTAACCAAGCACCTCCCGCAGGAAGTCGGACCGATCCCACAGGAGGTAGGGCAGCGCGGACACCGCGGCCGGCAGGGCCGCGAGGGCTGCGTACCCCGCGGCGCGCCGCGCCTTGGGCGAGAGCCACAGGGCGAGCGCGGGAACGAGGAAAACCGGGAACGAGCGCATCGCAATCGCGATGCCGAGGACGAGCGCGGCCGACGCCGCGAGGAGCCGCGAGGCCGCCGGGTCCGTCTCCGCATCGCGCGCAGCCGAGCCGAGGGCGAACGCGACCACGACGAGGGATGAAACGAAGCCCATGAGGTTGCCTTGAAAGGCGGACACGAGGATCGACACCGGGTTGAGGGCGAGCGCCATCGCCCAGAGGAAGGCCTCCCGCAGCGGGCGCCGCGCCGCGAGTACCGCCACGATCAGCGCGGAGGCGACTGCGTCGCCGAGGACGTTCGGCAGCTTCATCGCGAGGTGGAACGGCACGCCAGCGGCGTTCGAGAGCGACAGGCACGCCGCCGGGACGAACTGCGAGTAGGGCATGTACGGGAAGAAGACGCGCGGCGCATAGACGCTGTCGCCGCGGAGGACGATCTCCCCCATCTGGCGGTAGAGCGGGAGGTCCGAAACCTCCGCGCCGAGGGCCAGCGCGGGCGCGAGGCGCGCGACGACCGCGATCGCCGCCGCGAGGACGGCCAAAGCGGACGTCCGGAGACCGCAGGCGCCGCCGTCCGCCGTGCCCGTCACCGGAAGTCCTCGCGGACGAAGGCCCACACACCGCCGCTTCCCGAGACCGCGAGGCCGCCGTCCGGCGTCGCGCGCAGGCCGGACGGCCGCAGCTCCGCGCCGGGCTCGGGCGCCGGCGCGAGCCGCCCAAGGAGCCGCGCGGCGCCGTCGTAGACCCAGATGCGCCCGGTCCGCTCGTCGGCCACGTAGACTGCCCCGCCGCCGGCGGGCGCGAGGCGGCCTGGGTTGCCGACGAGGCGCGCCCGCGCGACGACCTCGCCCGCCGGAGAGAGCGCGACGAGCGTCCCGTCCTCGGTCGCAGCCCAGACGCGGCCGCTGGCGAAGGCGAGGCCGCGCACGCCCGCAAGGGGGGCAGGCGCGAACGACGCGACCCGCTCGAGCTCCGCCGAGAGGCGCATGATCCGCGCGCCGTCGGAGACGAAGACGCCACCTTCCGGCGCGGCGGCGAGCGCGGGTGCCGCGGCGAGCGGAACGCGCACACTCTGGCGTGCGCGTCCGCCGGCGTCGAAGCGGACGAGCGCCTCCCGGCCCACGTCGAAGAGGTAGAGGCCCCCGTTCGCCCCGAACTCGACCTCGAAGCGCCCGCGCAGCGGAAGCCATGCCGCTGCGGCCCCGCCCGCGCGAATCGCGAGGACGGCCTGCCGCTGCCAGTCGGCCACCACGAGTGCGCCGTCGGCGCGCGCCGCGAGACCCCGTGGGTCCGCGAGCGGGGGCGCCTCCCGTCCGTCTCCCGCGAGGCGCCGGAGCGGCGCGAGCGCGAGCGCTGGAATTCGCGCGTACCTGCGGGCGATCCGGAACGCCATCAAGGCGGGCAGGAACGCCGCCGCCGCCACGAGCGCAAGGATCGCACCCGCCGCGGCGATTGGAACGCCGCCTCGCGGTGGAGCCCTTTCGACCGTCACCGCCCGGCCATCCCTCGTATCCGGGCGCCGAAGGCGAGAGCGAAGTTGGTCGAGCGGGCCACGTTCACCTCCAGGGTCGGGAGATGAAAAAGCATAGACTCCCACTCCGATGGAGGTGATACCATTCTTCCAGTCGCCCGAAGCGGCTGACGCTGGGCTTTCCGCGCTCGCCCGCGGCGTCGTCGGGTCGGAGATCCTGCGCATCGCTGGAGAGATCCGCGCGATGCAGGGGAAGGGCCTTCCGGTCTGCGACCTCACGATCGGCGACTTCGATCCGAGGTACTTCCCGATCCCGAAGGAGCTGCTCGACGGCACGCGCGACGCGCTCGAGTCGGGCCAGACGAATTACCCGCCCGCCGAAGGCATCCTGCCTCTGCGCGAGGCCGTCGCGCGCCTTTACGAAAGGGATCTCGGCCTCGCGTATCCCGTCGACTCCGTCGTCATCGCGGCGGGCGCGCGCCCTCTGCTTTACGGCGCCTACCGCACGCTCGTGGATCCGGGTGAGACCGTGATCTACCCCGTCCCGACCTGGAACAACAACCACTACGCGTACCTGTCGGGCGCTCGCGGGGTCCCGGTGATCGTCTCGGCCGCGTCCAACTTCTTCCCGACTCCCGACCAGCTCCGAGAGCACCTCTCTACGGCGCGGCTTCTCATCCTCAACTCGCCGTTGAACCCCACCGGCACCGTCATCTCGAAGGAGGCCCTCACGGCGATCACGACGATGGTCGTGGAGGA
>Ga0209385_1000772_pt1 | contig 13184 bp, 9 predicted proteins | sample NGEPerB_FD_184506 | JGI IMG/M metagenome (GOLD analysis project Ga0209385, IMG submission 184506) | Arctic peat soil microbial communities from the Barrow Environmental Observatory site, Barrow, Alaska, USA - NGEE PermafrostAB12-B... | ecosystem: Environmental > Terrestrial > Soil > Wetlands >... | reverse complement strand
CGTCTACTTCGCGCTTGACCCGCGCACCCGAACTCCGGCGGCGGTATGAAGCGCCTGCGCCTGCCCCGGTCGCCCAAGGTCATCGTGGGCCTCGGGATCGAGCTCTTCTTCCTCGTGCTCACGATCGTCGGGCCGTGGATCGCCCCCTACGACCCGAGCTACAACGGCTTCGTCCAGAACCTGCCTCCGTCGGCGAAGCACTGGCTGGGCACGACGGCCTTGGGCGAGGACATCTTCTCCCAGCTGCTCAACGGCGCCCGGGCAACTATCGTCGTGGCGGTCGTGGCCGGCCTCGTGGCCACGATGATCGCGATGGTCGTGGGTATCTCGGCCGGCTACCTCGGGGGACGCGCCGACGACGGCCTCTCGATGCTCTCGAACGTCTTTCTCGCCATTCCCGGGTTGCCGCTGTTGATCGTGCTCGACAGCTACCTCCCGCAGGCGGACCGGTCCAACTCGCTCGTTCTGGGGCTCGTCATCGCGCTCACCGGATGGGCGTGGGGGGCCCGGGTCCTGCGCGCCCAGACGATGTCGCTGCGCAACCGCGACTTCGTCGAGGCGTCGCGCATCATCGGCGAGAGCCGGCTGCGCATCATGGCGGTGGAGATCGCGCCGAACCTGCTGCCGATCCTCGCTTCGTCGTTGCTCTTCACGATCCTCTACTCCATCGGGGCGTACGTCACGCTCGCCTACATCGGCCTGACGAGCACCTCGGTGTGGAACTGGGGGACAATGATGTTCTGGGCGCAGGCCAATAACGCCCCGCTCGTCAACCAGTGGTACTGGTTCGTGCCGCCCGGCGTGTGCATCGCCCTGGTGGGGGCGGGCCTGGCGCTCATCAACTTCGGCATAGACGAGTTCATCAACCCGCGCCTGCGCGATGCGGGGCTGACGTCCAAGATGATGCGCCGCGCGGGCCTGTCACGCCGGGTTCGCCTCGGGGTGACGCCCGTCTTACGCCCGACGGCCTCGCCGCGCCGGAGCCGCGGCGTTCTGTCCGCGCCAGGGGCGCCGCGATGACCGTCCTCGAGATCCGCGACCTCTCGGTCGAGTACGGCCTCGGAGAGGCCGCGGTACACGCCGTGCGTCACGTTGACCTCGACGTGCCGCGCTCGCGCGTGCTGGGAATCGCGGGGGAGTCGGGCTCGGGCAAGTCGACGCTCGTCTACGGCTTCACCCGGCTGCTGCGCTGGCCCGGCGTCGTGGCTGGCGGCAGCGCCGTGCTCCACGTGCTCGGCGACGACGGCTCCGAGTCCGACGTCGACCTGCTCGGCGCCACCGAGCGCGAGCTGCGCTCGATCCGCTGGTCGCAGATCTCGGTCGTCCTGCAAAGCGCGCTGAGCGCCCTCAACCCCGTGCGACGCATCGCCAAGGAGTTCGACGAGGTGTTACGGGTCCACCGTTCGCGACTCGACCGCCGGGGGCGGCGCGCCCGAGCCGTCGAGCTGCTCGAGATGGTGGGTCTGGACGAGGACCGCCTGGACCGGTTCCCCCACGAACTCTCGGGCGGCCAGCGTCAGCGGATCATGATCGCCCTCGCACTGGCCCTCGACCCCCAGCTGGTCATCATGGACGAGCCCACGACGGCGCTCGACGTCGTCACCCAGCGCGAGATCGTCGACCAGCTCTTCGAGCTGCGCCAGCGACTGGGTTTCGCGATGATCTTCATCACCCACGACCTCTCGCTCCTGGTGGAGTTGGCCGACGAGATCGCGGTCATGTACGCCGGCGAGATCGTCGAGCGGGCGTCGGCCGCGGAGCTGCACGGCGCGCCGCGCCACCCCTACACCTTGGGACTCATCAATTCGTTTCCCCCGATGCACGGCGCGCGCCAGGAGTTGGTCGGGCTTCCCGGGGCACCCGCCGACCTCGCGAACCTGCCTACTGGCTGCAGCTTCCACCCGCGCTGCGCCTGGGCGATGGAGATCTGCAAGACCGAGTCGCCGAAGGCCCAACCCGTCGGCGACACGGGCCGCCTGGTGGCCTGCTGGCTCCACGACGGGATCCATGAGGTCCCCGTGGAGCTTCGCCGATCCGTACCCGAAAGGCACCCACTGTGAGCGCCAGCCCGATTCTCGAGGCCCGCTCGCTCACACGGTACTTCACGGTGCGGACCGGCGACGGCGGGCGGCGGCGCAAGCGGATCGTGCGGGCCGTCGAGGACGTTAGCCTCTCGCTTCGCCCGAGCCGGGTCACCGCGGTCGTGGGCGAGTCGGGCTCGGGCAAGTCGGTCCTGGCCCGCATGCTGGCGCGCATTGTGACACCCACCTCGGGCGAGCTCTTCCTGCGAGGGCAACCGATCGCCCTGGGCACCAAGCGCGGCCTGGACTACACCCGCGACGTCCAGCTCGTGCTCCAGGACCCCTTCGCGTCCATGAACCCGGTCCACCTGGTGCGCCACAACCTCGAGCGGGCCCTGCTCATCCACGGGGCACGGCGCGCGGAACTCCCGGCCCGGCTGAGCGGCGCCATGGCGCGGGTCCAGCTGACCCCGCCCGAGAGCTTCCTCGACCGCTTCCCGCACGAGCTCTCGGGCGGCCAGCTCCAGCGCGTGTCCATCGCCCGGGCGCTGTGCGTGGAGCCCCAGGTCTTGCTCGCCGACGAGCCGGTCTCGATGCTCGACGTGTCCGTTCGCCTCGGCGTTTTGAACATCGTGCGCAGCCTGGCCGACGACGAGCGCATGGCCACCCTCTACATCACTCACGACATTGCTTCGGCCCGCTACATCGCCGACGAGACGATCGTGATGTACGCCGGCCAGGTCGTCGAGCGCTCCGACGGCGTGACGCTGATCGACGAGCCGGCCCATCCCTACACCCAGCTGCTGATCGCGTCGGTCCCCGACCCGTCGGATCCGACGAGCGTGGCGAGCCCCGTTGTCCGAGACGAGGGCGCGCGCCTCGGGGTGGCCGACGTCGGATGCCGGTTCGCCCCGCGCTGCCCGTTCGTGATGGACCGCTGCCGGTCCGAGGAGCCGCCGGCCTTCGTGGTCGGGTCCGGGCACGAGTCGAAGTGCTGGCTGCACCGCGACGGCGCCGTCGCGACGCCGGTCAAAGTCGCCAACTCGCACGAGGGGGTCCCCCGTGCGTGACGCAAGAGATCTTTTGGCCCCACGGGTCCGGGCAAGCCGGTTCGAGAGGCTTGAAGGGTGGGGCCGCGGGCCCCTCACGAACGCCGGCGGAGGGGCCGGCTCCAGTGATCAATAGAAAAGGAGCATCATGCTAAAGAAGTTACTTATCGCCTTCACGGCGGTCAGTTGCCTGTCCTTGGGGATCGTCACCGAGGTCGCGACGACCTCGGGCGCCGCGGGAACGGTGCTGACCGAGGAGTCCAACACGGGGGTGACGTTCACCAATAATTTCAACCCGTTCAACGGCCAATCATTCGCGACGGAGATGAACGCCCGATCGCTGATCTTCGAGCCGCTGTACGAGATCAACTACCTGAAGGCGAACACGAACTACCCGTGGCTGGCGACGGGCTACAGCTGGGGGTCCGCTGGCAAGTCCATCACCTTCACGTTGCGCACCGGAGTGAAGTTTAGCGACGGATCGACCTTCGGGCCGGCCGACGTGGCGTACACGTTCAACATTTTCCGCCAGTACTCTGACGCCAACTACGCGGGCATCCCCGCGCAGTCCCAGGCGCCCACGACCAGCGGGAACACCGTGACGCTGTACTTCTCGTCTCCCGCGTACCAGAGCTTCAGCTCGGTCGCGGGTACCGCGCTGATGGTCAAGAGCGGCGAATTTAGCACCACCGACCCGGGGACAACCACCCTGGCCGGCGCGAGCGCCGTCGGGACCGGGCCGTACACGCAGGTGAACTTCAGCACCCAGATCGTCAAGTTCGCACAGAACCCGAACTACTGGGACCTGAGCCACCTGGCCGCGAGCGAGGTGGACATTCCCAGTGAGGCGTCGAACACGAACGCCGCGACCGACCTGGCGAACGGGACCCTGGACTGGGCGGGCAATGACATTGCCAACGTCAACCAGGTCTTCGTGAGCAAGAACCCGGCCACGAACCACACCTTCTTTGCCTCGGGCAATACCGTCACCTTGACCTTCAACGTCAAGCACGGCTTCCTGAGCGACCCCAAGGTGCGTGCCGCCATCTCGGCCGGCATCAACCGCCAGGCGCTCGCCACGAAGGGCGAGAGCGGGTACGAGAGGCCGGCGACCTCCTCGAGCGGGCTGATCCTGCCGAACCAGAAGGCCTACCTGACCAAGGCCAACACCAATGACCTCAAGCCGTCGGCCCAGCCGGCGACCGTCAAGGCAATCCTGCGCTCGGACGGCTTCAAGAAGGTCGGCAAGTGGTGGGAGAAGAATGGCAAGAAGATCCAGTTCCAGGTCGAAGACCCGAGCAACTACACGGACTACTACGCCGACGCCCAGCTGATCCAGACGGAGCTGCAGGCCGTGGGGATCGACGCGACGGCGGACGGCGTCCAGGACACCAAGTGGTACTCGGACCTCGCCGCGGGGACTTTCCAGTCGGCGATCCACTGGGGTAACGGTGGAGCCAGCCCGTACGTGCAGTACTCGGCGTGGTTCGACTACAACCAGTTCGTCAAGAGCACGCCGACCAACGCCGGCAACGACTTCGGGCGTTTCTACAGCGCCGCAGCGGAGAAGGACCTGGCGACCCTCGTCTCGACGTCGCCGTCCAACGCGAAGGCGGTCACCGCGGCCACGCAGGCCCTGGGTCAGATCATGACCAAGCAGGTGGCGTACGCGCCGTTGCTCTACGGGGCTGACTGGGACGTCTACTCGACCGCTCGCTTCACCGGCTGGCCGACGGCTTCCAACCCGTACATCGACCCGTCGCCGAACGACCCCGAGTTGCCGTACATCCTGACCCACATCACGGCCGTCGGCTAGACGCGCCGGGTTCGTCCCCGACCCGCCCGCTCGCGGGCGGGTCGGGGACGACGACCCAAGTAGATTTGACCGGAACATGACCACAAAGGAGCCGCGTCTGATGACGTCTCGAAGCTTTCCGAATGACTTTCTCTGGGGTACCGCGACGGCCTCGTTCCAGATCGAGGGGGCGACCGACCTCGACGGGCGCGGCCCCTCGATCTGGGACACCTTCTGTCGCCAGCCCGGCGCCGTGCGCAACGGCGACGACGGCGACATCGCCTGTGACCACTATCACCGCGTTGACGAGGACCTCGATCTGGTCCATCGGCTCGGGGTGGGGAGTTACCGCTTCTCCGTTGCCTGGCCGCGCGTCCAGCCCACCGGCAAGGGCCCGGCGAACCAGGCGGGCCTCGACTTCTACCGTCGCCTGGTCGACGGACTCGGGACCCGCGGGGTCGAGGCGACGATCACGCTCTATCACTGGGACCTACCCCAGTCGCTCCAGGACAATGGCGGGTGGGTCGTGCGCGACACCGCCGAGCGCTTCGCGGAGTACGCCGACATCGTGGCGCGGGCCATCGGCGACGGCGCCGCGCGCTGGATCACGCTCAATGAGCCGTGGTGCTCGGCGTGGCGCGGCTACGAGGTCGGCGACCACGCGCCGGGGATCACCGACGTCGGCCAGGCGGCAGCCGCCCATCACCACCTGCTCCTGGCGCACGGCCTCGCCACCGAGGTGCTGCGCGAAGCGACGCCCGAGGTTCCCGTTGGTATTGCGCTCAACCTGGCGGCGCTGCGCCCGGGTACCGACGACCCGCTCGACGTCGCCGCGACGCTGCGCATGGACGGGAACCGTAACCGGATCTTCCTCGACCCCCTCTTCCGGGGGGAGTACCCGGCGGACATGCTTGAGCACTACGCCGGCCGGGAGCCGGGGTTCTCGGTCGTGCGCGACGGTGACCTCGCCATCATCCGACAGCCGCTCGATTTCCTGGGCGTGAACTACTACTCGCCGGAGATCATCGTGGACGCCACACGGCGCCAGGCGGCCCGCGAGTTCGGTTACACGGTCCCGACGCGCCACGAGAGCCACGACCTCGCGGCCGTCGGCGTCCAGTCACCCGGGGCGAAGGTCACCCAGATGAACTGGGAGATCGATGCCTCGGGGCTACGCGAACTGCTCGGACGCACGAGTCGCGAGTACACCGACATCCCCCTTTACGTCACGGAGAATGGCGCGGCATATGACGACTACGTCGGCCCCACCGGCGAGGTCCGTGACGGCGAACGCACCGAGTACCTGCGCGCGCACCTGGGGGCCGTCCTGGACGCCATCGAGGACGGTGTCAACGTCGTCGGCTTCTTCGAGTGGAGCCTGCTCGACAACTTCGAGTGGGCCTTTGGCTACTCGCGGCGCTTCGGCTTGGTCTGGGTCGACTTTCCCACGGGAACCCGGCTGCCCAAGCAGAGCTACGACTGGTACGCCGAGACGATCAAGGCGAAAGCGCTCTAGGAAGTGGCGCCCGGACACGATCCTCGTGCGCGTTTCGGGCGCCGTGGCGAACAGTTTCGAGAGCGACGAGTCCGCCACCAGCTCGAACGGGTGGTCCGCGCGGCGTTGCGGCTCCATTCTCACGGTTCGCTCACGACGTGCTCGTGCGTGTCGCAGAGTTCCTGGCTGGAGGTAGCCATCACGGAGAGTGTGGTCGAAGACACCTCGCGTGTCTCATGATTCACATGTGCTTGACTATCGCCAACACCTGCAGTTGACGTCGAACGAAGGTTCAGTGAGCATCCCCGGCCACGGCGCCGGGCCGCAAGAGGGGCGCATGAAGCGAGACCGGTACGACTTCATCATCGTTGGGGGTGGGTCCGCCGGAAGTGCGCTGGCGAACCGACTGACGGCCGACGGTACGACGCAGGTCCTCGTCCTCGAGGCGGGCCGCATGGACCACAAGTGGGACGTCTTCATCCACATGCCCGCGGCCCTCACGATCCCTATTGGCAATCGCTTCTATGACTGGAAGTACGAGTCCGAACCCGAGCCGCACATGGGCGGGCGCAAGATCTACCACGCCCGCGGCAAGGTCCTCGGTGGCTCGAGCAGCATCAACGGGATGATCTTCCAGCGCGGCAACCCAATGGACTACGAGCGTTGGGCCGGCGATCCAGGCATGGGTGAGTGGGACTACGCGCACTGCCTGCCGTACTTCAAGCGCATGGAGACCTGCCTCGCCGGGGCCGACGAGTACCGCGGCGGCGACGGTCCCCTGATCCTCGAGCGTGGTCCGGTGACGAACCCACTGTTCGGAGCCTTCTTCAACGCGGTCCAAGAGGCCGGGTACGAGCTCACGTCCGACGTGAACGGCTACAAGCAGGAGGGTTTCGCCGCCTTCGACCGCACGCTGCACCGCGGCCGTCGCCTAAGTGCCGCGCGTGCCTACTTACACCCGGTGATGGGCCGGTCCAACCTCGAGGTCAGGTGTCGGACCTTCGTGTCGCGGATTGTCTTCGAGGGTCAGCGGGCCGTCGGCGTCGAGTTGAACGAGCGCGGTCAGCGCCGCGAGGTCCGAGCCGGTGAAGTGATCCTCTGCGGAGGCGCCTTCAATTCGCCGCATCTGCTCCAACTGTCGGGCGTGGGCAACGCCGAGGAACTGCGCGCGCTCGGCGCCGACGTGGTTCACGACCTCCCCGGCGTCGGAGAGAACCTGCAGGACCACCTGGAGGTCTACATCCAGCACGCGTGCACGCAACCGGTCTCGGTCGCTCCCGCGCTCAAGTGGCGCAACCGACCGATGGTGGGCGCGAAGTGGCTGTTCCTGCGCTCCGGCCCGGGGGCTACGAACCACTTCGAGGGAGGTGGCTTCGCGTGCAGCAACGAGGACGTGGCCTACCCAAACCTGATGTTCCATTTCCTGCCCATCGCTATCCGTTACGACGGTTCGGCCCCGGCCGGCGGTCACGGCTACCAGGTCCACATCGGGCCGATGTACTCCGACGCGCGCGGATCGGTGAAGTTGAGGTCGCTCGATCCGTCCGTGCACCCGGCGCTGCGCTTCAACTACGTGTCGACCGAACAGGACCGGCGTGAATGGGTCGAGGCCGTGCACGTCGCGCGCGCCATCCTGGGCCAACCCGCCTTCGATTCCTTCAGCGGCGGTGAGATCTCACCGGGATCACAGATCGCCACCGACCAGGAGATTCTCGACTGGGTCGCGCGAGACGGCGAGACGGCGTTGCACCCGTCGTGCACGTGCAAGATGGGAACCGACGAGATGTCCGTCGTCGATCCGACCAGTATGCGCGTGCACGGACTCGAGGGGCTGCGTATCGTGGACGCCTCGGTCATGCCCTACGTCACGAACGCCAACATCTTCGCTCCGGTCATGATGGTGGCCGAGAAGGCGGCCGACCTGATCATGGGGAACACGCCGCTGGCGCCGTCGACGGTGGGCTTCTACCGACGTTCGACCCCCGATTCATCCAGTCGGGACTAGACCCCTACGCGTTGCGCGCTCGAATGGCCGTGACGAGAGCGGGGATGACCTCGTTCAGGTCGCCAATGACGGCCCAGTCGGCTCGCGCGACGATCGGGGCGTCGGGGTCGGTGTTGATCGCCACCACGTGTTTGGCGCTCTGGCAGCCGGCCAGGTGCTGGGTCGCCCCGCTGATCCCGCTCACGAGGTAGAGGTCGGGCGAGATCCGCGTCCCGGTCTGGCCGACCTGCTGATTGTGCGGGCGCCAGCCGAGACTGGTGACGGCCCGAGAGACGCCGACGGCCGCGCCGAGCAGTTGGGCCAGTTCGTCGATGGTTGCGAAGCCTTCGGCGCTGCCGACGCCGCGTCCGCCTCCCACGACCACGCGGGCCTCGGCGAGGGAGATGCCCCCACTGCGGCCCGTCCACTGCGCGACCATGACGTCCAGGTCCGACGCGTCCAACGCGGGGTGGTGCTCGTGCACCGTCGTCGCGCTCGGTGTCGCGGCGCGCTGGGCCTGGACACCGTCGAAGGCCACCGTGAGTAGCGCCGTCGCACTCTCGAGCACGGCGTCCTCGATCAGGCTCCCACCCCAACGCTGGCGGCTGAGCGAGACCGAGGATCCGGTGCGCGTCGCGGCGAGGCAGTTCGCCACCATGGCGAGACCCGTCTGAGCTCCGACGTGGGCCATCACCTCGTTGCCTCGGTCGGTGCCCGCGGCGACCACGGTGTCGACCCCGGTCGCTTCCACGACGCCCAACAGCGCCCGGGCCCAGCCGGTGGGCGAGTAGGCGCGCAGTTCCTCGGACGTGATCGCGTGGACGTCGCGCACCCCGAAGGCGCCGAGCGTTTCGATCAGTCCCGCCTCGCCCGGGCCGACGAGGGCCGCGGCGAGCGGCGAGCCGGACGACTCAGCGACGGTCCGGGCGAAGGTGAGCGCACGCAACGAGGCGTCGATCACGCCGTCGTCGTCGGTCTCGACGAGGCAGAGTACGCCCGTGGCGTCGGTCACGACAGGACCCCCAGCCGCTCGAGCAGGGCGAGTAGCGCGGGCACGGCGTCGACGCCCGTGCCGAGAATCTCGGCGCGCTCGCGTGTTTCGACCGGGACCCGCAGCCGCTCGGTGCGCACCGCTCCGGCGCGCCCGCGTACGGCGGTCTCGTGGACCGGTGCCTTCTTCGCGCGCATCCGTCCGGGCAGCGAGGGATAGCGCGGGAGGTTGATGCCTTCCTTCACCGCGATCACGCAGGGCAGCTTCAACTCGAACAGCTCGTCGCCACCTCGGAACTCGCGGCGCACGCGGACCGTGGTCGTCGTGAGGTCGAGGTGCTTTACGCCGCTGACGCAGGGCCGAGCGAGGGCGTGCGCCACGCGCACGCCGACCTGGTAGTCACCGGTGTCGGGAGCCTCGTTGCCGAAGAGGATCAGGTCGTAGGGCCCGTTCTCGGCCTCGTCGCGCCGTACCGCATCGACGATCGCCTCGGCCGTCGAGATGGCGTCCCACTCGGCGCCGTCGGTGACGAGGTGGACCAGCCGGGTCGCCCCAATCGCCGCCGCGTCGCGAAGTTGCTCAACGGCCTCGGGCGGACCGAGGGTCAGTACCGACGCGACGCCACCGTTCGCCTCGACGATGCGCACCGCCTCCTCGACGGCGCACTCCTCGTGGGGGCTCACCGTGAAGCCGAGCTGGCGGGTGTCGACTTCACGCACGTCGGGCGTGAGGATGATCCGTGCGCCGACCATGGGCACGCGCTTCACACAGACCAGGACGTTCACGCTCAGCTCTTTACGCGCTCGTTGGTCGGGTCGAAGAGGGGCGTGGCGCCGACGACGTCGACGGTGACCGGATAGGTCTCGCCCAGGTACTCGACCTGCAACTTCGTGCCCACCTGGGCGTAGTCGCGGGGCAGGTAGCTGAGTAGGACGTGCTTGCCGAGTGACGGAGCCGACCCGGCGCTCGTGACGTAGGAGGGTCGGCCCTTCTCGTCCACCAGTCGTTCGCCTTCCAGAGTGGTGACCGGCTCACCGCCGAGCATGTAGCGCAGCGTCCCGTCGCTCGAGCGGTGGTCGTCGACGCTCAGCGTGCAGAGCCGCGCGATCGGCTCTTGGGCGCGCTGGGCGACGTACGCGTCACGGCCGATGAAGTCGTCCTTCTTCACCGAGGGACGGGCCATGCCCGCCTCGACGATGGTGTAGTCGGCGCTGAGCTCGTTGCCAAAGGCGCGGTATCCCTTCTCGAGCCGGCCGGTGGTGGCGTAGACGCCGATGCCGACGGGCACGATGCCCGACTCCTGCCCGGCGGTCCACAGCGTGTCCCAGGCTCGGGCGCCTTCTTCCATTGGCACGTAGATCTCCCAGCCGAGTTCGCCGATGTAGGAGATGCGCGACGCGAGCACACGGATCCCGTCGAGCTCGATGGTGCGGCACGTACCGAAGGCGAAGCCCTCGTGGGAGACGTCGTCGTCGGTGCAACGCGCGAGCACGTCGCGTGCATTGGGGCCCCACAGACCGAACGTCGAGTAGGCCGACGTGAGGTCGCTCAGCTGGGCCGAGCCGTCCGCGGGCAGGTGATCGACGAACCACTTCTTCTCCGTCATCCCGGTGTGCGCGCCGGTGACGACGCGGAACCACTGCGCGCCGAGCCGCATGATCGTGAGGTCGGATTTGAAACCGCCGCGCTCGTCGAGCAGGGGAGTGTAGACAACACGCCCGACCGCCACGTCCAACTGGGCGACGGCGAGTCGCTGGAGAGCCGCCAGGGCACCTGGACCAGTGACGTCGAGTATCACGAAGGCCGACAGATCGGTCAGTCCGCAGCGATCACGCAGCGCGAGGTGCTCGGCGTTGATGATCGGCGACCACCAGCGCGCATCCCACTCGGCGCTTCGCTCCATGAGTCGTCCGGCGTAGGTGTCGAGCAGGGGACGGTTGCTCTCATACCAGTAGGGACGTTCCCAGCCCGCGGTCTCGAAGAAGACGGCCCCGAGGTCGCGCTGTTGGACGTAGGCGGGGCCGCGTCGGATGGGGCGCTCGGACTCCCACTGCTCAGCCGGGTGCACGATGCCGTACATCTTGTTGAAGCTCTCGCGTGCGCGTGCCTCGACGTGCTGGCGGGTGCGCTGGTGGTCGTGGAAGCGTGCGATGTCCGCTTCGTGCAGGTCGATCTCGGGCGCCTGGCCGTTCATCCACTGTGCGACGGCGCGCGCGATCCCCGGTCCCTCCTTGATCCAACTCGCGGCCACGGACCACAGGCCCTTCACCTCGGGCGTCTCGCCGAGGGCCGGGTGGCCGTCGGGGGTTATGGAGATGAGTCCGTTGATGGCGTAGCGGATGCCGACCGACTCGTCGCCCAGCAGTTCGGGCATCAGCTCGAGGGCGTCCTGGAGCTGGGGGTCGAAGTCATCCTGGGTGAACGGCATCTCGGTAGGCGAGAGGGCCGATTCCTCGATCGAGGGGATCTCCCCGGGCTGGACGATGATCGGGCGGTGGGCGTAGGAGCCGACCTCCAGGTCGCCGCCGTGTTGGCGCTCGTACATGTTGGTGTCCATGTCGCGCACGATCGGGTAGACGATCTCGCCGACGGTGTCGGCGAAGAGCGGTACCGGTCCGACGCTGATCATCTGATGCACGATCGGGGTCAATGGGATCGAGGCGCCGGCCATCGCAGCGACGCGCGGGCTCCACACGCCACCGCACACCGCCACGACGCCGGTCTCGATGACTCCTGAGCTCGTGCGCACCGCGCACACGCGGCTGCCGTCCTCGGTGCGGTCAATACCGAGGATCTCGGTGTTGGCGCGCACCACGAGCGCGCCCATCTCGTGGGCGCGTTCGCGCATCAGCGTGCCCGCGCGCAGCGAGTCGACGACACCGACAGTCGGGAAGTAGAGGCCTTCGAGGATGGTCGACGGGTCGAGGAAGGGGACCAGCTCGGCGACGCGCGCGGGGCTGAGCAGCTCGCACGCAACGCCCCAGGCCTTGGCGGCCGACGCGCGTCGGCGAAGCTCCTGGCGACGCGCGTCGCTGCGCGCAACTTCAATGCCGCCGCTCTCGGTGAAGACCCCGAGCTCCTTGTACTGCGCGGTGCTGTCGGTGGTGAGTTCGGTCATCATCTTGGAGTAGTCGACGGGGAAGATGAAGTTCGAGGCGTGCCCGGTCGAGCCGCCGGGGTTGGGCATCGGGCCCTTGTCGACCAGCACGAGGTCGCGCCATCCGAGAAGAGCGAGGTGGTAGGCGAGGCTGTTGCCGACGATCCCGGCGCCAATGATGACCGCGCTGGCTCGGCTGGTGGGTTCGTTCATAGCGGTCATTTTTGCCTCCCGGGTCACGTGGCGCCAATCGTAAGTCGAAGTGGAAGAAGGCGCGAACTACCCGACGGTGGTCGCGACCTCAGTCGCCCAGTTCGGTGCGTCGTCGGTTGACGTACTCCTCGAGTTCGCCGCGTACCGCGTCGTCGAGCGGAGGTGCCTCGTAGGCCTCGAGCGTCTTGTGGCAGATCGCGGTGGCCCGCGCGGCGGCGTCGAGGGCGCCCTCGCGCGACCAGCGCTCGAAGTTCATCGAGGACGAGAGCATCGGGCGATAGAAGCAGTCGCGGAACCGCGTCATCGTGTGCTCGGCGCCGAGGAAGTGTCCGCCGTGGCCGACCTCGAGGTGGGCATCGAACGCCAGAGACGCCTCGTCGATCTCCAGCGGCGTGAACTCAGTGCGCAGCATGCGCAGCAGCTCGACGTCGATGACGAACTTCTCGTAGCAGCTCACGAGGCCGCTCTCGAGCCAGCCCGCGGCGTGCATGACCATGTTGGTGCCCGCGAGGAACGTCGGCATCATCGTCATCTTCGGC
>Ga0209385_1000771_pt1 | contig 13195 bp, 8 predicted proteins | sample NGEPerB_FD_184506 | JGI IMG/M metagenome (GOLD analysis project Ga0209385, IMG submission 184506) | Arctic peat soil microbial communities from the Barrow Environmental Observatory site, Barrow, Alaska, USA - NGEE PermafrostAB12-B... | ecosystem: Environmental > Terrestrial > Soil > Wetlands >... | reverse complement strand
ATCGCCGGCGTCGAGCAGGCGGCGCACCGAGCCGCGCACACCCAGATGCTTGCCGAACAGCATCTGGGGGTTGAGGTGAGCGAACACCTCGTCGATCGGCAGCTCGCGCAACACGTGGCGCGCGAGGTCGGGCGGCCGGGGAAGACCGGGATCCGGGGTCCGGGGTCCGGGGTCCGTGGAAGAAGAAGGTGAAGACGGGGAGGGCAGAGGGTGAAGGGAAGAAAGAGACGATGACGGAGGATCGGAGGTGCCCGTGCTCTTGCCGTCTTTCCTCTGCTCTTTGCCCTCTTCCCTCTTCCCTTCTTCACCGGTCCCCGGACCCCGGAGCCCGGACCCCTGTAGCTCATTCGCGATCGTCAACCCGGCCATCGCGTCGGCGGCGTAGCGCACGGTCGCGCCGTAGGCGGGTGCGATGCGGTCGCGGGTGAACGAGGCCGAGAGCGCCGCGCCGCCCACCAGCAGCGGCGCTGCGATGCCGGCGGCGCGCAGGTCCTCGGCCGTGGCCGCCATCTGGTGCGCCGAGCGCACGAGCAGTCCGGAGAGGCCGATGAGGGCGGTCGGGTGCTCCCGCCACGCGGCGATCAGCTTGTCCGAAGGGCACTGGACGCCCAGGTCGGTCACGGCGTAGCCATTGGTGGCGAGGATGATCCCGACGAGGTTCTTGCCGATGTCGTGGACGTCCCCGCGCACTGTGGCAAGCAGGATGGAACCGCGTGCAGCGCTCTCATCGCCCTTCAAGTGTGGCTTGAGGTGGTCCACCGCGGCCTGCATCACCTCGGCGGAGACAAGCACCTCGGCGACGATGAGCCGTCCCGAGCCAAACAGGCGGCCGACCTCGTCCATCCCGGCCATGAGCGGGCCGTTGATGATCGCCAGCGGCGCCATGCGGCCGAGCAGCTCGTCGAGCGTCGTGTCGAGACCGGTGCGCGTCCCCTCGACGACCATGTGCGTGATGCGTTGCTCCGCGGGCAGGTGCGCATCGACGGAGGCGACGCGCGGCGGCGCCTGGCGGTAGCGCGCCACGAAGGCGTCCACGGCGCGCTTGTCTCCGTCGAAGAGCACGTCTTCCGCGAGCTTAACCTCCCCGGCGTCGAGCGAGGGGAAACGCACGAGCTGCTCGGCGTTAACGATCGCTCCGTCGAGACCCGCCTGCACGCAGTGGTGCAGGAACACCGCGTTGAGCACCTCGCGCCCCGCGGCCGGGACGCCGAACGAGACGTTCGAGACGCCGAGGACCGTGAGCGCGTCCGGGATCCTCTCCTTGATGAGCTTGACGCCGCGCACGGTCTCGCCGGCGGAGCCGCGGAACTTGGGGTCGCCGGTCGCGGCCGGGAAGACGAGCGGGTCGAGGAGCACTTCGCGGCGGCGCAGGCCGGTCGCCTCGAGGCGCTCGAGCAGGCGCGACGCAACCTCGGCCTTGCGCTCGGCCGTGCGCGCCATCCCGTCGGTCGGGTGCTCGTCGATGCACCCGGCCACGACCACTGCGCCGAAGCGGCGCGCGAGCGCGGCGACGCGCTCCAGGCGCGCGCCGCCGTCCTCGAGGTTGACCGAGTTGAGCACCGGCCGCCCGGGGATCAGCTCGAGCGCGGCGGCCATTACCTCGGGGTCGGTGGTGTCCACCATCAGCGGCACCCGGACCGCGCGGCGCAAGGCGGTCAACACGGCCCGCATCGCGCCGCTCTCGTCCCCCTCGGCGTCGGCGAGGCAGACGTCGAGGACGCCGGCCCGGCCGCGCACCTGCCGCCGCCCGACCTCGGCGGCCTCGGCCCAGCGTCGCTCCCGCACCAGCTCCTTGAACCTCCGCGAGCCGAGCACGTTGGTGCGCTCCCCGATCAGCAGCGGCGGCGGCTGCTGGACGAGGTCGACCACCTCGCCGCCCGCGACGCGCGCGGGGTCGTACGCGGGCGGCACGCGCGGCGCGACGCGGTCCGCCACCTCGCGCAGCCGCCGGATGTGCTCCTCTCCCGTGCCGCAACACCCGCCGATCAGGTTCACCCACCCCGACGTGGCGAAGCGCCCCAGTACCCGCGCCATGTCGTCTGGGCTCTCGTGGTAGCGCCCGTCGCCGTCGGGGATGCCGGCGTTGGGGACCACCGAGAGAAAGCTGGGCGTCAGCGCCGCGAGGGCACGCACATGCTCGGTCATCGGGCCCGGCCCGGTCGAGCAGTTGACCCCGACCCACAGCGGTCGCCACGGCTCGACCGTCACCGCGACGGCCTCGATCGTCTGGCCGCCGAGTGTCGTGCCGGTGGGCTCGATCGTCGCCGAGACCGCGACCGGCAGGTGCGGCGCGGCCTCGGTGCAGGCGATAAGTGCGGCCTTCAGGTTGAGCGCGTCCTGGCACGTCTCGATCAGCAGCACGTCGGCGCCGCCCTCGGCGAGGCCCTCGGCCTGGAGCGCGTACGCGGCGACCAGCTCGGCGAACGTGATGCCGCCGGTGAGCGTCAGTGCCTTGGTCGTCGGACCAATCGAGCCCGCCACGAAGCGGGGCCGCGACGGGTCGGCCCCTTCGGTTTCGGCGCACGCCTGCCGCGCCAGTTCGGCGGCGCGCCGGTTGATCTCGCGGCAGCGGCCGGCGAGGCCGTACTCGGCGAGCACCACCGGTGTGGCGCCGAAGGTGTCGGTCTCGACGATGTCGGCCCCGGCCGCGAGGTAGCCGCGGTGGAGGTCGAGCACGGCGTCGGGCCGGTGCAGCACCAGCGCCTCGTGGCAGCCGAGGAGCCGCTCGCCGCCGTAGTCGGCGGCGCCGAGGCCGCGTGCGGCGAGCGCCGTGCCGGTGGCGCCGTCGAGCACCATGATGCGCCGGCCCAGCAGCCCGGCCAGCAGGGCGCCGCGTGCTTGAGACATAGTCACCATACCAGTGTAAACCGTTACAGCTCGGAAGGGAAAAGAAGTTAAGAGTGAAGAGTGAAGAGTGAAAAATTGAGAGACGCAGTGCTCTTTGTATCTCAACTCTTCACTTCCGTTCAAATGTGCCGGCCCTCGTGCGATGATGGCGCTACCTGGATTCCGGGCGGTTGGGAGGAGGCGACATGGACCGGTTCACCCGTGGCGAAAGGCTGACCCTGGCGGCGGCCGTGACGGTGGCGGCAGGGGCGGGGATCTTTGCCTGGACGAACTTCACGCGGGCGTTTCCCGAGGCGCACCTCTCGTTCACGGTGAACCGCGCGACCTCCGAACCGGTCGCGACGGCGTTCCTCGCGGAGCACGCGCCGGCCGCCGCGGGGGCGCTCGCGGGTCGCAGCCATGCGGCGATCTTCCGCGTCGATGACGGGGCCAAGGTGTACCTCGAGCGCGAGGTAGGGCTCGACCGGCTCGGGGTTCTGACGAGGGAACGGCAGGTGCGGCTGTGGAGCTGGGCGCACCGCTGGTACCGGCCGCTGGCCAAGGAGGAGGTGAGAGTCCAGGTCACGCCTGAAGGCGAGGTGATGGGGTTCGCCCACCTGGTCCCCGAGGAGGCCGGCGGGGCCTCGCTGGACGAGGCGGCGGCCCGCGCCGCCGCCGAGACGTTCCTCGCTTCCGCGTTCAAGCTGGACCCGGGGAAATTGACGTTCGTCGAGTCGAAGCGCGAGGACCGCCCGCACCGGCGCGACTGGACGTTCACCTACGAGCGGACCGGGTGGAAGGTGAAGGACGCCACCTACCGGATGCAGGTCGAGGTGCACGGCGACGAGCCCGCCGGTTACAAGGAGTACCTCAAGGTGCCGGACGCGTGGACGCAGGGGTATCAGCGGCTGCGCTCGGCCAACGACACCACGGCGCTGGTCGCGGCGTTCGGCATCGTGCTCACCTTGCTCGCCGCACTGGTGGTAGTTTTCCGCGAGGGGCGCCGGGGCAACGTCCACTGGCGCCTCCCGATGCTGCTCACGGCGCTGGCGTTCGGGCTCTTCGTCCTGATGTCGCTCAACGAGCTGCCGGTGGCGTCGTACGGCTTCGACACGACCGGGACGTACGGCGCGTTCCTCGCGGGGCAGCTGTTGCGGGCGATCGGCGGGGCCGGCGTCCAGGCGCTGCTGATCTTCCTCGTCGTGGCGGCCGGCGAACCGCTCTTCCGCGCCCGCTTCCCCGGCCACCTGCGGATCACGGCGCTGTTCGAGAGGTCGGGGTGGCGCAACCGGCGGTTCGCCTACGGCCTCATCCTCGGCTACTGCCTGGCGGCGGTGTTCCTCGCGTACCAGGTCGCGTTCTACCTGGTGGGGGCGCGGTTCGGCGCCTGGAACCCCGCGGACGTGCCGTTCGACAACTTGCTCAACACCTCGTTCCCCTGGCTCGCCGTGCTGTTCGTCGGCTTCTACCCGGCGGTGAGCGAGGAGTTCATGTCGCGGGTGTTTTCCATCCCGCTGGTGGACAAACTCACGCACTCGCGCGTCGCCTCGGTCGTGATCCCGGCGCTGATCTGGGGGTTCGCCCACGCCAACTACCCGGCGCAGCCGTTCTACATCCGCGGTGTGGAGGTGTCGATCGCCGGCCTGTTCGTGGGGATCATCCTCTACCGGTTCGGGGTGGTGCCCTGCCTCGTCTGGCACTACGTCGTCGACGCCGGGTACACCTCGATGCTGCTGGTGCGCTCCGGGAACCCCTACTTCGTCGTCACCGCGCTCGCCGGCGTGGGCGCGCTGCTGGTGCCGCTGGCGGCGACGCTGATCGCGGCGTGGAGGCGCGGCGGGTTCGTGGACGATCCGGGCGCGCTCAACGCCGCCGACCCGGCGCCGCCGGCTCCGCCGGCCGTCGCGCCGGTGGCGGCGGCCCCGATCGTGACGCCGCCGGTGCGGCGCGTCGTGGCAATCGGGCTGGCACTCGCCGCCGCCGGCGGGGTGCTGGCGTGGATGGCGCCCGATCCCGGCCGGGGCGTCGGCGTGAGGATGCGCCCCGACGCGGTGCGCCGGGCCGCGGCCGCGTTCCTCGCCGCGCGTGCGGCGGACCCAGCCCGCTGGCGTTTCGTCGTGACCGCGAGCGGCGACGTCCTCGGGCCGGCGATCCGGCGCTACCTGCTCGAGCACGGGGGCGTCCCCGAGGTGGCGCGCTTCGCCGCCGAGGTCCCGGCGTGGCAGGTGCGCGCCTTCCGGATCGAGGAGCGCGAGGGGTGGCAGCTGGCGGTGGACGACAGGACCGGAAAGGTGGTCCGCTTCGACCACGAGCTGCGGGAGGAAGCCCCGGGCGCAAACCTCCCGTTGGCCGAGGCGCGCCGCAAGGCGGAAGCCGCGCTGGCGGCGGCCGGGATCGACGTCGCGAAGCTGGAGTTCAAGGAGGCGAGGAGCCAGAAGCGGCCCGCCCGGACGGACGACACGTTTACGTGGAGGGACCCGAAGCGCGGGGTTGGCGACGCGGAGTACCTCATCGAGGTCGGCGTCCAGGGGGACGCCGTGGACAGCATGACGCGCCGGATCAAGCTGCCGGAGGCATGGGAGCGGGCGTACGAGAGGAGGACCGTCCTCCAGATCGCGCGCCTCGCCGTCACCGTCGGCGTTCTGGCGCTGGTGATCATCCACGGCCTGCTGGTGTTCTACCGCGGCGTGCGCGCCGGGGCGGTGCCGTGGCGGCGCCTGTTCGTGCTGGCGGCCGGCCTCGGGGTCCTGGTCGGGGTCGGGCTGGCGTTGCGCCTCCCCCTCGACTGGGCGGGGTACGACCCCTCCTCGCCCGAGGCCCTGTTCAGGACCACGACCTTAATCCGGACCGCGATCCAGATGCTGCTCATCCCCACCGCGGTGGTGCTCGCCCTGGGGGCGCTGGCGGCGTGCTTCCCGGCGGCGGCCGCGGCGACCGGCGGCGACCGCCGGCGGGCGGTGCTGGCGACGGCCGCCGCCGCTCTGGCGGTGGTGGGCGCGGGGCTGGCGGTCCGGGGGGTCGCAGGGCTGGCGCGGTCCTGGGCGCCGCTGGCATTCCCGGATGCCCCGGTCGCGATCCCGGGATCGGTCGCGACCTGGATGCCGGCGCTGGCGGGCCTGGGCGCCGGGCTCGTCGGCGCCGCGCTCCAGCTCACGCTCGTGGGGTTCGCGGTGCACCTCTGGCGCGAACTCGACGCGAGGTGGCTCAAGGTCGCCCTGGGAGTCGGGCTGTTGCTGGCGCTCGTGCCGGCCGGATCGGACGCCTCGCTGCCCGAGTTCGCCGCAGGGGTCGTGCATGCCGCGCTCGTGCTCGCCATCGGCGCGGCACTGGTGCGGTTCGTGCTCGGCGCCAACCCGCTGGCCTACCTGCTGGCGGCGGCGTGGGCCGGCACCCTCGGCGCCGCGGCGCCGCTGATGGCGCAGCCGGGGAGCTTCTACGCGCTGCAGGGGTGGGGGTTGCTCGCGGCGGCGGCGGGCGCGAGCGTGTGGTGGCTATGGCGCCGCCCCCGGCCGGCGGCGGGACAGGACGACGCGGCCGCGCCGGGGCTGACTGGCCGCTACGGCGCGAGCGGCTGACCGCGCCGCTCGGCGAGTTGCTCGATCATCGCCCGCAGGCGGTGGCAGAGCACGCGGCACACGAGGTCGAGGAACTGAACCGCGGCCTCGGAGGGGCGCTGGAGCACTTCGTCGAGGTCGCGCTGCGAGAGGACGAGCACCGTGCAGCCGCCGAGGCCGGAGCGGGCGTCGGCGCTGCGGAGCTGATCGTCCACCAGAGCCATCTCGCCGAAGATGCCACCGCGAGGCAGCGTGGCGAGCAGGATCTCGCCCCGGCCCGGGATCCGGCGGGAGATCACGACCTCGCCGTCGGCCACGATGTACAGGGAGTCGCCGCGCTCACCCTCGAGGAAGAGGTTGGCGCCGGGGGGGAAGCTCTCGGCCCGCAGCGTCGTGGCGAGCAACCGCAGTTCGGCCGCCGACAGACCGCTCTCGGCGAAGAGGTCGAGCTTGGCGCCCGGTCTGAGGTCCACCGAGCTGCCCGGCCGCGCGGCCGGCCGGGCCGCGGAGGCGTTCGAAGGCGGCAGGAGCTCGCCCATGAAATGGTTCGCCTGCCGGATCTTCGCCGCCAATGAGTGCCAGAACGTGCGGGTGAGCGCCGCGCCCAGCTCGGGGTCGGCGGCCGCGGCCCGGCGCACACCCGCACCAGAAAAGGCCAGCAGCACGCTGGGTTCGGTGGCGACGGTGGCGACATCGCGGGGCCTTCCGTCGAGGAACGACACCTCGCCGAAGAGCTGGCCCACCCGGATGCGGGTCGCCGGCTGGCGTCCGGCGGGGGTGTTGCGGTGCCCCTCGACCATCCCCGCCAGGACGACGAAAAAGTCGTTACCGGTGCTGCCCTCGTCGTAGACCACGTGCCCCTGCGCCACGGTGTGTTCGCGCCCCTGTGCGGCGAGTTGGGTCAGTTGGAGGTCGCCGATGTGCTGGAACACGCGGAAGACCCGCAGGTCCGAGAACCCCGCCTGGGGCGCGCGTGCGGCATCGGGCTCGAAACGGTTCATCGCCTGCGTCTCCGGCCCACGCACCACGGGCGGATGCCGTGCCTCGGGTGGACCGATCGAACAGCGGAAACTCTAGCGCATCGGCGCCGATTTTGCGAGGCGGTGGCAGCGGCCAGAGGTTTTCCCGGGCGTTCCAGATCCGTGGTGGCACGGATTATGCTTTGAGTCTCGTTTACAGGTGATCGCCATGTCACTTTGACGCGCGCGGTCGCGGCGGCGGATCCGTCCGCAGCTACCCCGTTCCCGGCATCGGGCTGCCGGGGAGAACGGAGGTTCGGCGATGACAGGCGCAGAGGTCGGCAAGTCGGGTCGGTCGGCGGTGTCCGGGTGGAGGACGCGGGGCGGCGCGGCGCCGGGGATCGCGGCGGTGGCTCTCGTCGCGATTTTCGGACTGAGCGGTCGTGAGGCCCGGGCGGCGGGCTCGAACCTGCACCCGGCGGGCGAGACGGTCCTGGTACGGGGGCAGGTCGGGTTCGACGACGACATCGTGGCGCACGTGACGTCGCCGGTCGCGGGCCGGGTCACGCGCGTGCTGGCGCAGACCGGCCGGCGCATCGCCAAGGGGGCGCCGCTGGCGGTCATCGCAGCGCCCGAGCTCGCGCGCGCAGTCCCGGACAAGCTGAAGGCGGAGGCCGACCTGGCCGCGGCCGAGGGCGAAGACCAGCGCCAGCGGCAGCTGTTCGACGCGCACGAAGGCATGACGAACCGCCTGGAGGCGGCGCGCGCGGCGTTGGCGTCGGCCAGAGCCGAGCTGGCGCGAGCCAGCGCGAAGGCGGCGCTCGTCAAGGGTCTGCGCAGCGACGAGATGACCGGGTCGTTCACGCTGGTCGCGCCCCTCGGCGGGGTCGTGCTGGCGAGCGCGGCGGCACCGGCGTCCCTGGTCCCTGGGCAGGGGCCGGGCGGCGGCGCGCCCGACCTGTTCACGGTCGGGACCCTGGACCGGGTCTGGGTGACCGGCCGGATCAGCGATGTGGACCGGGCGCGCGTCCGGGTCGGGGCGAGGGTCACCGTCCAGGTTGTTGCTCTGCCGGGGAAGACGTTCGCCGGGCGGGTCGTCCGCATCTCCGCGCCGGGACCTGCGGTACACGAGGTTGCCGTGCGCTGCGTCGTGGCCAACACCGGCGGGGTTCTGAAGCCGGGGATGGCGGCGACCGCCGCCGTTGCGGCGGCCGCTCACTGAAGACTGAGGGATGCGGGGCCGGTGACCGGGTGTCCGGGGTCGGTCGCACCGACGGGCCACAACCGACCCTGGCCCGGAGCCGCTGTGGGTTCGGGAACCGAACGCGGTGCGGGTACACTGGCGCCGTGAGCAGGGTGTCATGGGACCGCTACTTCATGAACCTCGCCGTGCAGGCGGCGACGCGCTCGACGTGTCCCCGCAAGAGCGTCGGGGCCGTCGTGGTGCGCGACAAGGCGTTGCTCGCCACCGGGTACAACGGCTCGATCCGGGGCCTGGCGCACTGTGCCGAGGCCGGTTGCTTGATGGAGAACGGGCACTGCGTGCGGACCGTACACGCCGAGGCGAACGCGATCCTGCAAGCCGCCCGCCACGGTGTGCGCATCGAGGGGGCGGATATCTACGCGACCGCCTCGCCGTGCTGGGACTGCTTCAAGCTCATCGCGAACGCCGGGATCGTTCGCGTGTTGTACGGCGAGTTCTACCGCGACGAGCGCATCAGGGAGTTCGCGCGGGACGCCAGTATCGAGCTCGTACATCTTGGTCTCGAGGAGGGGTGATGAGTGCAGTGCGACGCATCGGAGTTCTGACCGGGGGTGGCGACGCGCCCGGCTTGAACGCCGTGATCCGCGCGGTCGTGCGGTCGTGCAAGGTGGCACATGGGGTGAGCGTGACGGGGATCTTGGACGGGTTCATCGGGCTCGTCGAGATGAAGGTCCGCGAGCTGTCGCTCGCAGATGTCTCGGGGTTGCTGGTGCGGGGCGGCACGGTCCTGGGCACGAGCAACCGCGGCAACCCGTTCCGCTACGCCTTTCGCCGCCCGGACGGGGTCGAGGAGCTGGTGGACGCCTCCGCCACCGCCAAGAAGAATTTCGACAAGCTCGGGCTCGACGGCCTGATCGTGATCGGCGGCGACGGCTCGCTCTCGATCGCCGAGCGTTTCTGGCGGGAACTCGGAATCCCGGTCGTGGGTGTGCCCAAGACGATCGACAACGACCTCTTCGGGACCGAGTACACGTTCGGGTTCGCTACCGCCCTCGATTCCGCAAGCTGGGCGCTCGACCGCCTGCACAGCACCGCCGAAAGCCATCACCGTGTCATGCTGCTCGAGGTGATGGGCCGCGAAGCCGGGTGGATCGCGCTCCACGCCGGGCTCGCGGGTGGCGGCGACGTTGTCCTCATCCCGGAGATCCCGTTCAGGTTCGAGGCGCTGATGGCCAAGTTCCGCGCCCGCGAGCGGAGCGGGCGTCCGTTCTCGGTGGTCGTCGTCGCCGAGGGCGCCGCACCCGAGGGCGGTACCCAGGTGTTCGCCGGTGAGGACGCCGTCACCGGTTGGAAGCGCCTGGGCGGGATCTCGACCCAGATCGCGCGCGAGATCGAGTCGCGCGGCGGCTACGAGGTGCGCGCCACGGTCCTCGGTCACATCCAGCGCGGCGGTACTCCCGTGCCGACAGACCGGATCCTCGCCACGCGCTTCGGCGTCGAGGCCGCGCGTCTCGCCGTGACCGGTCAGTTCGGAAACATGGTCGCGTTGCGCAGCGACGAGATCGTCGCGGTGCCGATCGAGGACACGATCGGGCGCCTCAAACGCGTCGACCCGAACTGCCAATTGGTGCGGATGGCGCGGTCGCTCGGCATCGTGTTCGGCGACGAGGATCTGGAAGCCGTGGACCGCTCCGAGGGCTGAGCAGCCCGGTGGACGCCGTCGACCAGATCATCGATCTCGCCCGCGTCGACGTGCCTCTCGACGTGCGCGGGCTCTTCGGCGCGACGGTCCCGCTCGAGGTCGAGCTCGGCGCCGGCAAGGGGCGCTTCCTGCTGGAGTGGGGGGCCGCGCATCCCGAGGTCGGCTTGATCGGTGTCGAGCGCGCCCGCACCTATCTCGAGATGGCGGCGCGCCGCGCCGCCCGCGGCGGCCTTGCCAACGTGCGGCTTCTCCACACGACCGCCGAGGATCTCATCTTCCGCTGCCTGACGGCCGGCTCGGTGATGGCCGTACACGTCTACTTCCCTGATCCCTGGCCGAAGACGCGCCACCAGAAGCGCCGCTTCTTCCGGCCCGAGAACGTCGCGCGCCTCGCGGAAGTGCTCGCCCCCGGCGGGCTGCTGCGAGTCAAGACCGATCACGACGGCTACGCGGCGGTGATTGCCCGGGTCCTGGCCGCCGAGGGGCGCTTGCAACCGGTTGCGGCAGCTGCAGTGTTCGAGGCGATCCCGGACAGCAACTTCGAGGTCAAGTACGCGCGCGAAGGGCGCCTCGTCCACCGCTTCGCCTTCCGCCGGCTCTGAGCCTCTTGCTTTGCCCCGCGGGCTACGGCCGTGTCGCACGGGCGGCGCATCGAGCGCCGCCCTCGGACGCGCCTGCGCGTGCGACCTAGCAGGGAGTCCCGCGGTGGGGCCCCTCGCTGTCTCCCGCCGCTCGCTGCGCTCGGGCGGGAGCATCGACACCCCGCCGCGGGACGCCCGCTCGGGACCCGCACGCTCCGGCGCCATCGGCCTGGGCCCGCTGGGCGGTCTCGGCCCCCCCCGCCTGGTGGAGGCGTTGCTGGTTGCATTCGGCTTCGCCAGGCCCCTCGGCTTGCAGCAGGACTTCCGACTGCTGGGTGGGGGCCTTCCATCCGCCCCTCGGGTGAAGCGGCTATCGCTCCAGAGGCCGCGAACCCCCAGCGCGCGCATCGCCGCCGGGAGACGCTGACCCTGAGCGCAGCGAAGGAGACAGCGAGGGACCCGGCGGCGAGGCGCGCTGCTGGGTCGCGGCCGCAGGAGCCTCGGGCCGCAGCGAGCGGGGGCGAGCAAGGTCCGAACGCCGCTTCACCCGAGGGGCAATCGGTATACTGCCCTGCGTTCGAGGTTTGACCTGTTCCGTCTTTCTGCGTTTTGGACCGCCTGCGAGGGGAAGTGATGACGAGAACGCTCTACATCGATCCGTTCGGCGGCGCGGCGGGCGACATGCTGCTCGGCGCGTTGCTGGACCTCGGGGTGGCCGACGTGCAGCTCGTGGAGGTTCTGGCAGGCCTCCACTTGCCCGGGTGGCGGCTGGAGGCGGGACGCGAACGCCGGCACGGCTTCGCCGGCACGCGCGTGGAAGTCCACGTCGAGGAGGAGACGCACCCGGCGAGGCACCTGTCCGACATCGAGGCGCTGCTCGGCCGCGCGGAGCTGCCGGGGCGGGTGTGTGAGCGCGCTCTCGCTGCCTTTCGCCGCCTGTTCGAGGCGGAGGCCGAGGTGCACGGCGTGGCGCTCGAGAAGGCGCACCTGCACGAGCTGGCGGCCGTGGATGCCGTGATCGACATCGTCGGAACCTGCGCTGCGGTCGAGTTGCTGCAGGTGGACCGGGTCGTCTGCGGGCCGGTGCCGGTCGGGTCCGGCGCGGTGGCGACGGCGCACGGGATCCTGCCCGTGCCGCCGCCCGCGGTGGCGCGGTTGCTGCGCGGCGTGCCGATCGCGAGCCACGCCGCCGAAGGCGAGATGACGACGCCGACGGGCGCCACCCTCGTGACGACGCTGGCTGAGTGCTTCGGCCCGCTCCCGGCGGGCACGCTCCTGGGGGTCGGTGTGGGCCTCGGCACCCGCTCGTTCGCGGGCCTTCCGAACCTCCTGCGCGTCTTCCTGGTCGAGGAGGCGTCTGCGCCTCGGCTGGCGGGACGCCCACTCGTGCTGGTGGAGGCCACGATCGACGACGCCACCGGCGAGGCGCTCGGGGTGCTTCTTGACGACCTTCGCCGGGCGGGCGCGCTCGATGCGTGGTGCCTGCCCGGGACGGGGCGAAAGGGGCGGCCGCTGGTCGAGCTTCGGGCCGTCGCCGAGCCGCACGCCGCCGACGCGGTGGCCGCGGCCATCTTCGCCGAAGGGGCGAGCCTGGGCGTGCGCCTTGTAGCGTGCGCCCGCCCGGAGCTGGAGCGGCGGAGCGTCGAGGTGGCGACCCCGTTCGGCCCGATCCCCGTCAAGGTTGCGGCTTTCGCGGGGAAGATCGTCTCGGCCAAGCCCGAGCACGACGCCTGCCTCGCCGCGGCCCACCTCGCCGGCGTCAGCCTCGCGGCGGTCGTGGACGCCGCGCGCGCCGTGGGGCCCAGGATCGGCTCCCCGTGGGAGCCCTGAAACCGGCGGCACGGCACAAAGTTCAGCTTCTCGCGGCTGCCCGCAACCACGGCGCGCCCTCGAAGCGGGCGATCGGGACGCCGAACGCGCGGCGGGTGGCGGCGGTGTCACAGGTGGAGCCTTCGGTCAGCATCGTGAGTTGGTCGCGGGTGATCGGCGCGCCCGGAAGGTGCTGCACCACCGAGATGGCGACCTTGGCCAGCCTGAGTGGCACGTGCACGAGCGTCCGGCGCAGGCCGAGCGAAGAGGCGATGCGGCGGAGCGCCTCGTCGTACGTGAGCGCCTCCGGGCCGCCCAGCTCGTACGTCTGACCGACGGACGCCGGGTCCTCGAGCGCGGCGACGAAGCAACGCGCCACCTCGGCGACTGCGACCGGCTGCAGCTGGTAACTCCCGTCCCCGAACACCGGGAAGAACGGGAAGCGCCTGAGCGCGGGGACGAGGGCGCCGGTGAAGCCGTCGCCGGGGCCGAAGATCAGCGATGGCCGGAAGATCGTCCAGTCGAGCCCGGAGCCGCGGACCGCCTCTTCGGCCTTCCAC
>Ga0209385_1000767_pt1 | contig 13219 bp, 9 predicted proteins | sample NGEPerB_FD_184506 | JGI IMG/M metagenome (GOLD analysis project Ga0209385, IMG submission 184506) | Arctic peat soil microbial communities from the Barrow Environmental Observatory site, Barrow, Alaska, USA - NGEE PermafrostAB12-B... | ecosystem: Environmental > Terrestrial > Soil > Wetlands >... | reverse complement strand
GAAAAGTTAGATCCTGATGTCAGAGAACTCTTGAGTACGCACTGCTCCTGGTGCGTTTTGGATTGTGGCGAGGCACAACGCGCATATCACCTTTACGAGAAACGGGGCTGTGAACAAGGTCACGACCTCGACGATTGGTTCCAGGCAGAGGCCGAAGTTGCCGGGAAGAAAACCGCCGCTACGGCTGAATCGGAGGATACGAAAGGCGGGACCAACGCGGCGAGAGCTTAAAGGTGCCCGTTGCCCACTCTCGTCGATTTCATGAAAGGCTGCGGGGATGGGGCGGATCGGTCCGCAGTGGACTGTCAGAGGGAAATTGTGTCGTCCAGGCTCGCGATGGCCTGGACTCCCTTGATTTCGATGCCCACAACATTCCGTAGAAGCTCACAATCGGAGCTCTCAACTTGTAGCCGGTGATCAGCATCCTCGCAGTGTCAATGAGCTCTTGCGCATTCATTTGGGGTTATTCCAATTCCAGTTCCGAATCTCCGGCAGGTCTTCGCCGTATTTGTCGATGTATTGCTTGTGCTCGATCAGCTTGTCCTTGAGCTGCTGCTTCAGGTAGATGCCTTTCTCGCCGGCCGGCGGAACGCGGTCAATGACGTCCATCACGAGGTGGAAACGGTCCAGATCGTTGAGTACCGTCATGTCGAAAGGCGTGGTGATGGTGCCCTCTTCCTTGTAGCCGCGAACGTGAATGTTGTCATGGTTGGTGCGGCGGTAGGTGAGCCGGTGGATCAGCCACGGGTAAGCATGGAAGGCGAAGATGACCGGCTTGTCCTTGGTGAAGAGATCGTCGAAATCCATGTCGCTCAACCCGTGCGGGTGCTCGGTTTGCGGCTGTAGCTTCATGAGGTCTACGAGATTGACGACCCTGATTTTCAGATCGGGCAGATGCTCGCGCAGAATAGAAACGGCGGCGAGCGTCTCCAGAGTGGGCACGTCGCCACAGCACGCCATGACTACATCGGGTGCAACGCCCTGGTCGTTGCTGGCCCACTGCCAGATGCTTATGCCCTCGGTGCAGTGCTTAACTGCGGCGTCCATGGTCAACCACTGCGGCGCCGGGTGTTTGCCCGCAATCACGACGTTGACATAATGCCGGCTGCGCAGGCAATGGTCCATCACCGACAGCAGGCAGTTTGCATCCGGCGGAAGGTAAACACGCACGACCTCGGCTTTCTTGTTCACGACGTGGTCGACGAAGCCGGGATCCTGGTGCGTAAAGCCATTGTGGTCCTGGCGCCAAACATGCGAGGCCAGAAGGTAGTTTAATGAGGCGATCTTCCGGCGCCAGGGAAGCTGCGACGTGACCTTCAGCCACTTGGCGTGCTGGTTGAACATCGAATCAACTATGTGGATGAACGCCTCGTAGCAATTGAACAGTCCATGCCGCCCGGTGAGCAGGTAGCCCTCGAGCCAGCCCTCGCATTGGTGCTCGCTGAGCATTTCCATCACGCGCCCGCTGGGCGCGAGGAATTGGTCGTTCGGCAGGGTAGCGGCATCCCATTGGCGTTGGGTTACTTCGAAGAGGGCCTCCAGTCCGTTGGAGAGCGTCTCGTCAGGACCAAATATCCGAAAATTCCGTTGCTCACAATTGAGCTTCTCCACATCGCGCAGGAATCGCCCGAGCACATGCGTGTCGCCAATGCCCTGCAGCCCCGGTGAGGGCACGTCAACCGCATAGTCGCGGAAGTCCGGCATCCGCAGGTCGCGGAGCAGAATTCCACCATTGGCGTGGGGGTTCGCCCCCATGCGTCGTTCGCCCTTGGGCGCAAGTTCGGCCAGTTCGGGTTTCAGGCGACCCTGCTCGTCGAACAGTTCCTCCGGCCGGTAGCTCTTCAGCCAGTCTTCCAACAACTTGAGGTGTTCAGGGTGAGTGGCCGGGTCAGAGAGCGGCACTTGGTGCGAACGGAAGGTGCCTTCAATTTGTAGCCCGTCGACGACTTTCGGCCCGGTCCAGCCTTTGGGCGAATTGAGGACGATCATCGGCCAGCGCGGACGGGCAAGGTTGCCGTTGACGCGGGCGTCTTGCTGGATTTTCTTGATCTGCTCCACCGCCGTGTCGAGCGTCGAGGCCATGGCCTCATGCATCAGCGCGGGCTCGTGACCCTCGACAAAGTAGGGCGTCCACCCATAGCCGCGTAGCAACTGTTCCAATTCCTCATGCTCGATACGAGCCAGGACGGTCGGATTGGAAATCTTGTAGCCGTTGAGATGCAGGATCGGCAGCACCGCGCCATCGGTGGCCGGGTTGAGAAACTTGTTGGAATGCCACGCCGTGGCCAGTGGTCCGGTTTCCGCCTCCCCATCGCCGACGACGCAGGCCACGACGAGATTGGGATTGTCGAACACTGCCCCGAACGAATGGCTGAGCGAATAACCCAGTTCGCCGCCTTCGTGGATCGAGCCTGGGCACTCTGGCGATGCGTGGCTGGGAATTCCTCCGGGAAACGAAAACTGAATAAAGAGCTTTCGCAGCCCGGCCTCATCCTGGCTGATGTTGGGATAGATCTCGCTGTAAGTGCCCTCGAGGTAAGTGTTGCCCACGACGGCGGGCCCGCCGTGTCCGGGGCCGGAGACGTAAATCATGTCGAGGTCGTATTTTCTTATGGCCCGGTTCAAGTGTACGTAAATGAAGTTCTGCCCAGGGGTCGTGCCCCAGTGTCCCAGCAGCATGTGCTTCACATCCCCGATCGTCAGCGGTCGCTTCAGCAGCGGATTATCGTAGAGATAAATCTGGCCAACCGACAGATAGTTGGCGGCGCGCCAGTAGGCATCCATGTTGTGGAGCAGTTCCGGGGAAAGAGTTTTTGTCGTCATGGTTCAATTTTCCTTTTTTCAGCCAAGCCGAGAACCCGGCAAACCGTCTTGGCTATCATGCTTTCTTCGTCCGTGCGAATGACGCGGACCGCAACCCGGCTGGCCGCCGTAGAAATCACGCCCTCATTCGCCGCGTTTCGCTTTTCTTCGAGGTCGATTCCGAGAAATTTCAGCCCATCGCAAATCCGGAGACGGACCGGGGGCGCATTCTCTCCGATGCCGCCAGCGAACACCAGCGTGTCCAGTCCGCCCAATGCCGCTGCGAATGCGCCGATCCATTTCTTGACCTGGTAGCAAAACAACGCCACCGCTTCAGCCGCCCGCACGTCCTGCGTCTCCTGCTCCAGCAAGTCACGCATGTCGGAACTGGTCTCAGACACGCCGAGCAGTCCGGACTGGAAATTGACCATCTCGTTGAATTGCTTGGCGCCCATTTTTTCAGTGCGCGCCAGATACCAAACCAGTCCGGGATCCAGATCGCCGGAGCGGGTGCTCATCGGCACCCCAGCGGTCGGGGTGAAACTCATGCTTGTATCCACAGGTTTGCCGTCCCGCACCGCTGCCAGGCTCGCACCATTGCCGAGGTGGGCGAGGATGATCCGGCCTCGTGCCGCCTCCGGTCCGGCCACGCAGGCTAATTCTTCCATTAGAAACGCATACGACAATCCGTGAAACCCGTACCGCCGCACGCCCAGCGCTTCGTAGCGGCGCGGGATTGGCAGCAACTGCGCCACGCGCGGCATGTCATGGTGAAAGGCCGTGTCGAAACACGCCACTTGGGGCAGCTCAGGAAAGCGGCGATGAAACGCCTCAGTCAACAGGATCTCCTCCGGCAGGTGGTCAGGATCGAATGCACTGAGCCGCTGCAGCTCCTCAACCATTTTCGCAGTGATTCGCTGCGGCTGGTAATACTTCGGCCCGCCATGCACGACGCGATGCCCAACCGCGGATAATGCTTCACGCCCACTGCGTTCCTCGATCCAATCCATCAGAACGCCCACCGCCACCGTATGATCCGGGGCCGTGACTAGCCGCGAAAAGTTGTCGGCACGGTCCAAGCCCTTAACCCGTAAGGTGGCCTCCGACGATCCGATCCGCTCAATCCCGCCTTCCAGAATCCGTCGCAACGAGTCACCGGCCTCGAACAGCGCGAATTTGATGCTCGACGAGCCGCCATTGATCGTCAGGATGCGTGGGTTAGCTGGTTTCATGCATGACTCCTTTGTCATCACGGCTGGAAATGGCGACATTACCCCCTGCTACCCTTTCCTGGGTTCCCAAGGGCAGAGACAGAGCCCGCCCGAACGTCAGCGCTCCCGGAGATTTCCGAGATGTAATGATGCAACTCGCGTTGGGCGTTTTCATCATCGTTGCCATAGGATTCGAACGGATTCCAACGGAACCGCTACTCCGGAGCGCTGAGGTATCACTCGCGCTGTATAGTCTGTCGCTGGACGTGTAGTGGGTACCGTTGCCTGATAGACGCAGCGGCGGGATGCGTCAGCAAGCACTCGCGCACACTTCATTTCCTCCCGTACGGGATCGTCGCCGTTGACGCCGTCCGCGTAAAGCTCAACTCGCACGGCATTCCGGTCGAGATCGTTCAGGAAGATTTCGACTTCAAAAAGTTGGTGGTCCGCGTTGGTTTCGACCCGCAGGTCTCCGAAGCGCAACCCGCCCCACTTCCGATCCACGGCATGTTGCCAATCGACTATTTGCTTGCCGATTGCTCCTTTGTTGGCAATGCGTAGATGGTAGGCGGTGGCAGCCGGGAGGTAGTGTTGCTCAGTGTATTCGCGCACCGTGCGGTCGGCAGAGAAGCGCGGTGTCAAGCGCGCCATGCTTTCCCGCATCCGCTTGATCCATGCTGTGGGAATGCCACTCTGGTCTCGGGCATAAAACTCCGGGACCACCTCCCGTTCGAGCAGGTCGTAGAGCGCGTCGGCTTCGACCGCGTCCCAAGCGGGATCGTCGCCATGCTCCCGGCCGTCCCCCAACGCCCACCCCACTTCAGGCGTATATGCCTCTGCCCACCAGCCGTCCAATTCCGAGAGATTGATGCCTCCATTGACGAGCACTTTCATCCCGCTCGTCCCGCAAGCCTCCCAGGGTCGCCGTGGCGTGTTGATCCAGACGTCGACTCCTTGCACCAGGTGCTCCGTTAACAGCATGTCGTAGTCGCTCAGGAAGACGATGTGGAATCGGGTTTCCGGCTGGCGGATGAAATTTATCCATTCATGGATCAAGGCCTGCCCCACCTCGTCCGCCGGATGCGCCTTGCCGGCGATGATGAGTTGCACCGGGCGCTCCGAATTTGTCAATAAGCGAAGCAGTCGCTGAGGGTCATGTAGCAGCAAGTTCGGTCTCTTGTAGGCCGCAAAGCGCCGTGCAAAGCCAAGCGTTAGGGCGTTGGGATCAAACAGGTGCTTTGCGGCTTCGACCTCCTCGGGCGGCGCGCCTGCTGCGGCAAGGTCCAGGGACAATCGTTCGCGAGCGTACTCCACAAGAGACTTGCTGGCGGCCGTCCGAAGTTGCCATAGCCTGGTGTCGGAGACCTGGCGAATGTCCTGTTCCAGGGTCTGCGTGGTCCCCAGCCAGCGGTCCTTTCCACAGCTTTCCGTCCACAGATCGTCGGCAGGGGCCGAGTCCCAGGTGGGCATGTGGACTCCGTTGGTCACGTATCCAATCGGGATTTCGTCCTCCGGCCAGCTCGGAAAGAGAGGCCGAAAGAGGTGCCGGCTGACCTTCCCGTGCAAGCGGCTCACACCATTTACCGCTCCGCTCCCGCGGATTGCCAGATACGCCATGTTGAAATTCTCTGACCAGTCGGTCGGGTCCTGGCGGCCCAGGGCCAGCAAATCGTGTAGGGCAATGCCGAGCTTCTTTTCGGCATACCCCTTAAGGTATTGCTCGATGAGGGCGGGAGCAAAACGGTCAAAACCGGCGGCTACCGCAGTGTGGGTGGTGAAAAGATTACCCGCTCGTGTGGCCGCCAGTGCGACTTCGAAGGGCTGCTCTGCCTCTTCCATGAAGTTGCGGGCACGTTCCAGGACGGCGAACGCCGCGTGCCCTTCATTCAGGTGACAGACTTCCGGTTGGAGTCCGAGGGCGCGGAGCAGTCGCCATCCGCCGATCCCGAGGAGCAGTTCCTGCTTGAGGCGCAACTCAGACCCGCCGCCATAGAGCTCGCTGGTAATCCCCCGATGAGCGGGGAAGTTCGCCGCGTCATTGCTGTCCAGTAGGTAAAGCTTCACCCTGCCGACCTGGACCTGCCAGGCGCGCAGCCAGACCGAGTATCCAGGCAAAGCGATCTCCAACCGCAACCACTCCCCGTTTGGTTGGCGCAACGGCGTGATCGGTAACTGTCCGGGATCGTTATACGGGAAGAGGGCCTGTTGCTCTCCGTTTTTGTCGATCACCTGCCGAAAATATCCCTGCTGGTAGAGCAGTCCCACGCCGACCACCGGCACACCCAGATCGCTGGCGGCTTTGAGTTGATCACCGGCCACATTGCCAAGCCCGCCCGAGTAGATTGGCAGAGCTTCGCTCAACATAAATTCCATGCTGAAATACGCAGCGCAGGTCAGTAGAGTGCCCGAATGATTCCGCTGAAACCATGCGGGCGCCCTGGCCGCTTGCCGCCTGGCCTCGACCACTTCATCCACGTTCTTGCGGAAAACGGGATCGGCCAACACCCGCTCGATCTGGTCCCGTGAGACCGTCTGCAGGACGACCCAGGGATTATGCGTGATCTCCCACAGGTCGGGATCAAGCTGCCGCCACACTTCGTCGGTGGCATGAGTCCACGACCAATGCAGATCCAAGGCGAGTTCCGCCAGGGAATCGAACCCCTCGATTTCGGTGGGTAGAAGGTTATAGATCGGATGGCTGGCGCGGATTTGTTTGCTCATGACTTTCTGCCTCAGATTTGTTCATCTGATCTCCCAAATTCAATTCGTGAGGCGCCGTCCCCCATAGCTGCGCAGAAACCCATCGGCGCCTCTGATTTGCACCGTAAGAACGGCGGGTGAACTCATGCTGCTGGCGAAGCAAGGTCAGCTTTGCTTGCCTCCTGGGAGGTGTTAAACAGTTCAGCCAGTCGGAGCTTACGCAGAGTGGAGCGGCCTTTCTGGTGATGACCTTCCATCCGTCGGAGGATGTCATCTAGAGCGCGCACGGCCTTGAGGATGTACGGCCCCTTGTTGAGCATCACGCATTCAGCCCCAACCCCTGCGGCTGCATCGGTGATCTCAGATCGGGAGGCGACACCTTCCTTGGCTAGAGACTCGAGAACCTGGGTTGCCCAGATGACCGGAACGTGTGCGGCTTCACACATCCACAAGATTTCTTCCTGAACCTCCGCCAGCCTTTGATAGCCACATTCCACCGCCAGATCACCGCGCGCGATCATGACGCCAATCCTGGGACTGCGCATGGCGGCCAACAAAAGCGACGGTAACTGCTCGAACGCCTCCCGGGTCTCGATCTTCAGGATGATGCCTGGGTGCTTACCACCTAGCTTGTCGAGGCGAGCCTGCAAATCGTGGATGTCAGATTCCGTGCGTACGAACGAATAGCCAACCAGATCGGCCTGTCTGGCAACGAACTCCAGTGCTTGGATGTCATCTTCGGTCAGAGGTGAAACCCGCAGCTCACTCTCAGGAAGGTTGATCCCTTTTTCCTCGCGCAGAGCGCTGCCTTTCGCACGCGCTTGCACAATCTCAACCACGATCTTGTCGGGTTCTATTGCGCGGATGAGGCCTCCGATCTTCCCATCGTCGAGTTTGATCTTCTCACCGACGAGCACGTGGTCCAGAAACTCAGGCTGGGCAACTCCGATCACAGCGGGACTTAGCAAACGGCCTTGTGCGTCATATTTCGCCGGTCTACCTAGCTCCGACGAACGAGTAAGAATCAGCGTGTCGCCGCGGCGAAGCACCAGCGACTGTGGCTTTTTCGGCAGGTCCGCGATTCGAGTTTCAGATTTCTTGCCGGCGTGTTTGGACGACTTCGCGAACTCGGTCTTAAGAGCAAGTCCGGGAATGACGTAAGAAGTGTACTCACCTTCAGCCCAACGGTCCTTCCCGTCAATATCGGTCACACGCATAGATCGCGAAGCCCCACGAGCATCGGTGAAGTGAATTTGATCGCCAGGAGCTAGCTTTGCCAGCCAGGGGCCGGGCACGGGCACGCAGGCGTCGGCTGGCGTTGACGGAGCATGCGGATCTCGCGCCGGGGTCAGAAAGATACGCGCCGGAGAAATCATCTTCCCGTATGCGTCACGTCGGGGCCGGTACTTGATGACGGCCGGTCCAGCCTCAAGAGGGCCGGTGCGGAGTTTGGGGCCACCCAGGTCCATGTGTACATGACATTCGAGTCCCGTCTCCAGCTTGGCCCGCTCTAGATTCGAGAGCATCCCTGCCCATTCCGAGGGGCCATCATGGGCGCAATTGACCCGCATGCAATCCATTCCATTGACGACTAGATCACGAACTAATCCAAAGTCGCCAGCCGCCTCGGAAGGCATGGTCACCATAATCCGCACCATACGGTGCTGCGGTGGCGGACCTAAAAGAGCGTCGGTATTGCGCCCTAGCAACTCGCAGCCGCGAATAGCAGTTTCCTCCTGCTCGGGCTCGGCGGCTGAAGCCTCGGCTCTCCCCGTTATGCGGTGGAGTACTCGCAGTACAGCATCAATAGCGCCAAGCACATCCGCTTCGCACCGTCCCAGTGAAGACAAGCCGTTTTCTGTGAGTTTCTCCTGTAGATCACGAACGTCGTGTTGACGCAGTGCGATGTAGTGGACAAGATTGCGAGCGCTCTCACGGTGCGAATCGCATATCTCATCCATGCGGCCTTCGAGCGAAGCTTCCTCGCGCATCATCGCGGTCCTGAGATCGGTCAGTTCGCTAATCAGGGTGCTCCAGTTGTCAATCTCGGCCATGCTGCCTCCTCCTATTAACGCGCGTAAATGCCGATTTCGTCTTGTGTCCGGGTGTTGATAGCACCCTGTCAGCGGGCCGCTAGGTTGAAAATCGTATGCTCGACCGGTTACAGCGACGTGAATTGGCGGAGACCGAAGAAAGGTTGTGAAAACCAAACGCCCCCGATAGTCTGGCACTCTACGATCCGCCCTGCACCTGCCGCAACAGTTGTTCATCGATCTGCTATAGCGACGACGGAATCTTCGCGTAATGCATTTGCTCCGCGGGGGTCTGGCCGTCAGTGATGATGTACTGGACGAAGCCCTTCACCGCTCCAGCCTTATTAGGGTCTTTTGCTTGTTTCGGCACCAGCAGGAAGGTGAGACCGCTGATGGGATAAGCCTCTGGGGCCGACGCCGGAGCATTGACGATCGGCGTGCGCACGTCTTTCGCTAGCTCAACGGAGAAAGCGTCGATGGCAGCGCTCGTTCCAGCGGCTGTGGGACTAAGGAATTTGCCCGCCGCGTTCTGGATCTTCGCAACCGGAAGCTTGTTCTCCTCGGCATAAGTTAGCTCGATGTACCCAATGGCGCCAGGGCTCTGCTTAACCAGTCCAGTCACGCCCTCGCTCCCTTTGCCCCCTATTCCGACTTCAGCTACCAGAACAGTTTGAATCCTCGCCGATGCCATCCGATCAGCGTTTCGGGTTTGACGATGACCAAAGCTGATTTCCAGTTACAGAACTTGGACCAGAGGCCAAGGCTGAAGCGAGCGGCATCGGTCAACCGCCTGGGTCGGATCTGACGTTCTTGGTAGAAGGCCAACTGCTTCCGTAAGAACAGGTTCTCTGCAAGCAGAGCTGAACGCGACCGAACAGAGAAACCGCAGGAATGTGCTGAGCTCCAAACAGACGCCAAAGCCCGCACGGATGAGGGAGGAGAATTGCAGCCCACTGAACATTGTGTCGGATTGTAGTCGCACCAAAGCGATTCGTTCCACCGGGATTCAGCAGTTCAAGTCGCCATGCAACGCGCCGAACTTTACCAAGCCGGACATCCCACGTTTTCAATGAGTTCAGAGGGCGGACGGAATATTTGCGCACCACAGCCCACACCTTGGCTAAGATTGGTTAGCGCCGCCCTCAACTAGCATTGGATCATTGGATCTGCATTGGTCGTGGGCACATGCTACCGACGAAGCATGCCGCAGATTGACCCCGAAGTATTGGAGAGCTGCACACTCCCTGGGTCGTTCTGCAGACGGTCTCACGGGAACAAATTCGAGCCGATGTTGCCCAATCCCATTTTCCGCAAGACTCAGGCGACTTTCGGAAACAAGTCCTTGTAACCTACGAGGAGGGTGGTCGGCAGCCGCATCGTCCGCTTCGTCGGCTCGGCCTCACTTGTAACTTGGACTGAAACCCCATTCCCATCAGTAACCGGATCGGAAACAATATCAAGTTTCTGGCCATACATGCGCATGTGATGGGAAGAACTGTAGCCCAAGTCCTTAATCCGGACACAATCGTCGACAGCGGATTTCTTGATCGCGTGTTTCATGACAGCGCCTAATTCCTTGTGACGGCGAATACTTACAGTCGTTCTCCAGATGCATGAGGGTAAAGGCCCACACGTTGGGAGAGATATTACGGAGTCAGACTAAAGGAAAAGGTTGGTGTGTTCCCGTTTCCGCGACAATCTGACAGTGCATCTAATACTGTCTACCTTCAGCATACTCCACAATCAGCACTTCTCTTGTGAATATCTGGTCCTACCCGGCTGCAGTATTTGATCGCGGCGACGAAGTCACAGTACAAGCCGCGGATGACGGAATTCGATTTCTGCTCGCCTCCGGAAAGCCGCTCGAGGAGCCGGTCGCGTGGTATGGTCCGATCGTAATGAACACCCAGGAGCAGTTGCGGCAAGCATTCACAGAGCTGCAAGAAGGGACTTTCCTGAAAGACGGCCGACGGCGGTAGTAAGTTTCTGGCTTTGTTTTTTTCTCAGCTGCAGCGGCACCAAATCGATGCCGTGCTCAATCTCCCTGCAGGTTTCGGTCTTGCACTGCCCGGAAGTTATCTAGATTGGTGCTGGCTGCCTTGCTGCCTTAGTTCCTGACGGTTAAGACCGAGCAGCCTGCGCCGCACACCACTTCGTACGCCGTGGCCCACGGCATGTGTGCGGCTGTGCCGATGTGGGTGGAACGATGCAACCCCAAAATGATTGCGTCGCCTTTGAGATGGTTTGCTGCTTGCAAGATTTTTTCGCTTGGCGATCCGAATTCGACTAGACATTCCGGTTTGATTGGCAGCGGGGGGATTTGGAGTGTCAATTCCGCCAGCTGCTGGATACGGGCTGCGTGAGTTTTCTCCCGCGCTTGCATGACATCGTCGGCAGTGGGCCGAGTCACGCCCTCCGGCATCGGGACCACAGGCACAACATGGAGCAAAGCCAGTTTTGCTCCGAAGTGATTGGCGGCCGAGATGGCGTATGGCAGCGCATGCAAGGAAGCCTCGCTGAAGCTCGTAGCGAACAGAAACGGCTGGATTGGTCTCGTGCTTCCAACTGGAGAATCCTGAAGGGACCCCGGACCAACCGTCAGAACAAGGCATTCCATGCGGCGAAAAATCTGTTCCGCCACCGAGCCGAGGAGCAGTTTCCCTAAACCTTGCCGCGCGTGTGTACCGATAACCACCAGGTCCACTTGTTCTTGCCGTATTACTTTTTCCAACTCTTGACACACGTCACCCTGGAGCACAATCACCTCATGACGCACACCGGCCAGTGCCCCACTTTGAGCCAGCCGGTTCTGCATTTGATGAGCATCCCTGCGAACCGCCTCGACAGCCTGGTTTGTTGCATCTGGACCCACCAGAGTGAAACCGAGCGAGGAAACCACGTGTACCAGATAGAACCTCGCTCCATAGTGGCGTGCAATGGCAAGACCATGGCGGAGGGCTTTCTCTGATGCCTCTGAGAAGTCACTTGCGATCAGGACCGACCTCAGTTGAAGATCTCCAGTCGGTACGACGAGTGACATATGAGCTCCCTGCCGCGGCACCGGAATAACCGGCCATTCTATCTCCAAAGCGGCGCCATCACATCCCAATCTGTGATCCCGTCAAAACGGCCCCTGCGCCGCCGCGGATAGATGCAGCTAACAAAAGGAGACAGCAAAGCGAACTGTTCAAATTTACGTCGTCACTCTGACGGAATGCCATCCAGGCCTCCGACAAAGATTGAGGGCAGGCTTCTAACAGCGCGTTTGTTCACAATGATATAGCGTTTCGTTGCCAAGCCAATCCTGGTCATTCGCGTGCATTAGTAAAAGGCGGTGTCTCGATAGCCACGTTCGGCTGAAGAAGCGGCGCATCATTGTGACGCTCTCGTCACCTCATACACGGTTATTCATCACCGCCAGCAGTTCGCATTTAATGCGATGCTGAGCGCGTCAGGACATCATTCTCCGAGCCAGAGGAGGCCAACCCATGTCCTCGCCAACTGTTGCGCCCCCGCAGCCAGTCGCACCTGTCAGCACTCCGCCCGCCACTTCCAAGCAGCTTCGAAAATGGATTGGGCCGCTGGCCCTAGGACTCATACTTCTTCTGATACCGGCGCCTTCCGGCCTGAGCGCGACGGCGTGGCATTACTTCGCTCTGTTTGCCGCCGTCATCGCCGGACTGATCACCGAACCGCTGCCAGGTGCAGCCATAGGCTTTATTGGCGTGACGGTCGCCGCGGGACTTTTATTGGTTGGCAAAACACCAGCCGAGGCTACCAAATGGGCGCTGTCAGGATTTTCCAATGACGCGGTGTGGCTGATTTTTGCCGCCAACATGTTTGCGTTGGGATATGAAGCAACTGGGCTGGGCCGACGGATCGCACTGCTACTGGTGAAGGCGCTGGGCCGTCGCACCCTTGGCCTTGGTTACGCGATAGCGCTCTCCGATCTATGTCTTGCTCCGGTGATGCCGTCCAACACTGCGCGCAGCGGAGGCACGGTCTATCCCATTGTGAAGAACATCCCGCCGCTCTATGGTTCGTTTCCCAACAATAACCCTCGAAGAATCGGTGGCTACCTGCTGTGGACTGGTTTTGCCACGACCTGCGTCACCAGTTCCATGTTCTTGACCGCGCTCGCGCCCAACTTGCTGGCAGTGGAAATCGCCCGCAAGGTCGCACATGTCGACATTTCCTGGGGCATGTGGGCCTTGGGCTTTTTGCCGGTCGGGATTTTGCTGTTCGCGGCGACCCCGCTGCTTGCCTATGTCCTTTATCCGCCGGAGATCAAGCGTGGCGACGAGGTTGCAAGCTGGGCTGGCGGCGAACTCATCACCATGGGACGGATTACCAGGCGTGAAGTGATCATGGGTTTGCTGGCGGTAGCGGCGCTGGTTGGCTGGATTGGCGGCAGCCGCTGGATTAGCCCGGTCACCGTCGCTCTGACGGAATCTCGGTGATGCTGCTCGCCAA
>Ga0209385_1000765_pt1 | contig 13235 bp, 12 predicted proteins | sample NGEPerB_FD_184506 | JGI IMG/M metagenome (GOLD analysis project Ga0209385, IMG submission 184506) | Arctic peat soil microbial communities from the Barrow Environmental Observatory site, Barrow, Alaska, USA - NGEE PermafrostAB12-B... | ecosystem: Environmental > Terrestrial > Soil > Wetlands >... | reverse complement strand
GTTTCATCCCGAACCGGGAAAAAGTACACATAGAGGTGTAATCGGTGATTTCCGGATGACCCCGCGACCGAGATTCCGGAGAATGACGCGGACCCATTCAAGGTGAGATCTCCCGTCGGGTGGGCTGCCCACGCAGGACTATGTTCCCATCGAAACTTAAATGAGCGGCTCCGGAAACGACTGTGCGAAATTGCACAGTGCTGTGCATCAACTTTTTTGCGGAAGGCCCTGTCCACCAGTCCCAGTGTGGGAAGGAAAACGAGCGCGTGTCCTTTTTTGAACAGACTGCTCAAGCCTCAACCTGTCAGACTTTTCGCAGACTTGGTGTTACGCAGGCCCGATTCCACGGCAAGACGTGGAGCACATAGCGGCCACCTGTAAAGCCTTACGAGCAGGCTGCCGCCAATCTGAATAAGTCAGCCTTTCGAGAACCTCAAGGCGAATTTCAAATGAGTGTCGAAACGATCTTGGTTATCGTCTTGATTGTGTTCCTACTTGGTGGAGGCGGTTGGTACTGGGGTCGCGGTCGCGCTTAACGCGACCGGGTTCTCGTTACTGGAGACGGGCGAAAGTACCGGCTGGCGGCATGGATCGTCGCTTCAATCGAGGAGGGCTTATGAGTCTGTTCGATCTGGTCTTCGGTTGTAGGCACAAACGGTACAGCTTCCCCATCACCGTGCGCAGAAAGGTGCGCCGCAGCACAGCAGCAGCGTCGGTAACCGGGACTTACATTGTTTGCCTCGACTGCGACCGCGAGTTCCCGTACGACTGGTCGCAGATGAAGATGCTCGCTTCCAGACGACACACTGCGGGGGCGGCACAGCCCGCCACCATCGTTCCCGGTCTCAAGGTGGCTTGAGGCCTGTACTGGGCCCGTCACGAAGACCCAACGATCTTCGCATCCGGTCCGGAGAACACGCTGCTGTTTCCTGGGCGGGTAACGGAAGTCCCGTTCCTTAATTAGGCAATTCTCAACGATAAGGAGAAAACCGATGAGCACGAGTACGAAAGATGAGATTAAAGGCACTTTTCACGAAGTGAAAGGCAAGGTCAAAGAGACGGTAGGCCAAGTCACGAACAATCCTGACTTAGAGGCTGAAGGCAAAGCCGAACACAGGGCCGGCAAAGTCGAAAAAAAGGTCGGGCAGATCAAGAAGGTGTTCGAGAAGTAAATTAGGCGGCCTCTGTCCGGAGCATGGTCCTGCGTTCAGAGCAACTGACGCACTGCCGTTCCTTGCTCAGTACTGCAGAGATTAGGCGGGGCGTCATCTTGGCGCTCGGAGTTCTGTATTAAAGCGGGCCATACATATCAGCCCCGGAAACCAACTACTTCGTCCGAGCCCGCGCTGCTGTCCCTGCTAAACGCCTAAATCAGGGTTAACCCGATTGCAACACCTTACCAACAACAGAAATCCAATAAAGGAGAAACAAAATGTCAGATCCAGAAATTCGCAACCCACAACATAGCGATCCGCAGAAGCCCGAGGAGAAGAAACCTGTAACGCAGCCGAACATGCCAGTGCCGCCGAAACAGGAGATCCCGAACGGACAGCCCAAAACTCCGCAGCCGGCGCAAGAAAAACAGGATCAAGAGAAGAAAAAGCAGGCTTAAGTTGCAGTGGATTTAGATCGGTGAAACGGAAGAAGCAGGGCGGTTCGGTTACATAGAGCCGTCCTGATAAACGTAGAAGGGATTTGGCCGTCGAGCGGTCTGATGGCCGGCGGCGGTTGCGCCTCACAAGGTTTGTCCGCGAAATAGCGTGGAATGGAAAGGGAGTGTTTTATGAAGAAATACGCAATTGCTTTGTTAACATTGTGTTTGGCCACCTTCGCGTTCGCTGGTCCGGGGCAGCAAGACACGGCTGCGCGCTTACAAGCGGCCGGCCAGGTCATGAACGAGATCATGGCTGCGCCCGATAAAGGCATCCCCGAAGAAGTGCTGCATGGCGCCAAGTGTATCGCTGTGGTACCGGACATGGCGAAGGGCGGACTCATCGTCGGCGGCGAGCATGGACGCGGCGTGGTTACCTGCCGGACTGCCCATGGTTGGAGTGCGCCCGCATTCATTTCGATCGGTGGAGGCAATTTTGGCTTCCAGGCTGGTGGTCAGTCAGTCGATCTCGTCATGTTGTTCATGAATGACAAGGGTGTGCAAGGGCTGCTCTCGAGTAAGTTTGAACTCACCGGCGAGGCATCAGCCACAGCTGGTCCGGTTGGAAGGCATGCCTCGGCGGGCACCGACTGGAAGATGACCACGGAGGCCTTGAGCTACTCGCGTACCAAAGGCCTGTTTGCTGGAGTCGCCGTGGATGGCGCCAAGATCCAGCAGGACAATGACTCCACGGTTGCGTTCTACGGCAAGAATGTTTCCTTCCGCAAAACGCTGTCAGGCGATGTGCACGCCCCGGCGAGCAGCGACTCGTTTCTCGCGGCGGTAAAGGCCGCTGAAAGACAGGCGAACCGGCACGAAGCTGTCGAAAGCAAATAGTGAGAATTAGCCGGTGTGCCTGCCCAATTGCGTCCCGCCGGCAATCGAAAGTCGCGCGCTGTCAGCAGAGGTGTCCCGCGGGAGGACCGAATCCGACAGCGCCCCTATTGCTCACCGATAACCGTAATGGTGAGCAGACAGGATCCCGATGTCGTTGCCGAAAACGCTGCCATTCAGGAGACCATTGGGAATTGCAGGCTCCCTAACGCCAGGCGCATCGCGGAGGCCGCCGTGGTACCGGCGCTGGACGCCATTCGCTGGGGTGCCCATGACGCAGGCGCAGGTCATTTGGCGTTCCTCCGCGCCTCTGAGCGCCGCAACTTCGAGAGACGTTTCGACCCCGTTCCTTTCTTTGCGTGGCAAATCCTGAAGGAGGTTTTGTATGAACAAGTCCAAGAAACCAACGGCTACAGCTCTAATTTCTGAGCCAGCGGCCTCCTCCATGACCGAAGAGTCTATCCGCGAGCGTGCGTATGAGCTTTACGAGCAGCGCGGACGACGGGACGGCCATGCGGTAGAAGATTGGCTTGCTGCCGAAGCTGAGCTAATGAACATCAAACGCAAAGGCGCAGCGACTTAACGGGTCTGCGCGCCAATGACTTAAACGTGCTGCTTCCGTTCTGATTCTTTAAGGGACGGAAGCAGCTCAGAATTCTCGCAGAACAATCTGAGCGCCAGCGGGCACCAAAAAACATCTCTCGTGCGATGGTGTGTCGCTGAAACGAAACGGAGTCGTTAACTCCATGCAGCGGAGTCACTACTTCGGGATGGATGGACACCAGCTTAGAGATCCTTCTGCCCATGACGGAGGCCCAGCACGTTGGCACGACGAGCGTTTGACTGACGGCCGATCAGTCGTCTTTCCTCCAATCGACTGATGAATCCGGGCCTCGCGCCCACGCAGTGTGCGAGGAGTGTGCCGGATTTCAGGTTCAGGGATTCGCAAGGCGGCAGTCAGGTCCGTCTGGATTCTGAATGATAAAGAACGCTATCGCCAACATCGCGAAACGGCAGCGCCTGAAGGTGCCAATTCTAACGCAATGTTTACGCCAGATCGCCAATTCATGAATGCACAGAAGCAAATATCTGGAATCGTGCTAAGGAAAAGACTGGGCTGACTCTCCCAGCTCGATTGCTCCAGTCCGAGTCAGAGGTCGAGATCATCGCTTGAAGAAGCGCACCCAGATCCACAGCAGAATCAATGGCACGCAGGTGAGAGCCAGCCACGTAGGAATTGTGAAATGCGGTTTCAGAAAAGCCAACACAATATCCAGGGCCAGAACAGTGAGGCAGAATACAGGAATTGCGGTATTGAAGATGATCACCGAATCCGGTTGAGTTCTTCGCATTCGCGCCCAATTGTAGAAAATCGGAGCGATCCAGGCGAAGGGGTATTTGAAGAACGCACTTGCTTCCACCTTCTCTCGCAGACTCTGGCTGGAAATGGACGCAAGCAGGCCTTTCCCGAGGCGAATCGTCGCCAATGCACCAAGCTCGTCCAGAATTGTGTCCGGCATCTGATCAAGAAAGCCGCCGCCAGCAACGGAACCGGGAGCAAAGGGCGGGATGGTCCCCGCGGCGATAGCCTGGGCCGACACCTCCACAAGCACCGCGTCCGGCCGCGCCTTGGCGCGGTTCCACACGAGGTTCTTCAGGTCGAACGGCGATGTCGGTATTGCAGTATTCTTTCGATATCTGCCCCAGTCGTACTCTTGCTCGATCGAACAGGCGACCACCCTCGGCCATTCCTCCCTCTGAATCTCGTCGTGGCACGCACACACAATCTGATTAATCAGTTCATTCCAGTCCTCAGTTGAGGCGCTGCTCGCCGAAGCGAGATAGGCATTGATCGATTCCGCGAGGTTCGCTGCGTTGACGCCGAGATTTGGGAAATACTGCTGCAGCTCGGGCTCCGTGACTGAAACCGGAGCGCCAGTTCTTCCAGGGGCAAGAGCGGCCAGTCGCTCCTTAGTGAGGAGGCATTCGACCATTAAGCATGCAGCATCCAGGCGGCCCATCATGATGTCATTGGCACGCCAACTCTTCTTGAAAAAACCTCCAAACGAAGCCAGAGCGCTGCCTCGGACCTTGTCCTCGACTCTGCCCTTGCTGAGGCAACGTTGCGCGTCAAGAGGGCTAAACCGGACGACACGAATCATGTCCATCGACTCAAATCCCGATCCAACCTGAAGTAGAAAAAGCTGGCGGTCAACCTCAAGGAACCGGCAAAACTCATTTCGCAAAAGAGCGGCAATTCGAATCGTGTCGGGATCCTTACTGCTTGCGAGGCTGTTGAGAGACGCTTTGAAACTATCATCAATTTCGTCAAGAAGATTCGTCGCGCTGTTTAGCGAAGGACTCGTGCCGTCGAGTTGAGAGCAAAGCTGTTTGTAAAAGACTTCACGAGACGCTGGATTAAGATTGGCGGGAATGGGGATTCCGGCGCGCAGCAGCTCCTGCAGCCGGCTTTCGACCTGTGCCCATATATCTAATGAGATCGCGGTGAGAGTCTCCTGCTGTACCGGGGCGGGCAGGGTATCCAGCAGGGGATACTTTGCGCTTAAAGACATCCAATCGAAGTTCCATTGGTTGACCCAGCTCACCAACGCCCACTTGGCCATTTCGTACAGTTTGAAGTGGTGGTTAACTACATCCCAGGCCAGTTTTGGGACCGCCGAGTCGGCCTTGACGGTTCTCATCAGCGTGTTTGACAGATGCTTGGCACGGCGCATCCGGAAAAAGATGTCATACTGCGTCAATGTAAGATGCCAATCACCTGGCCAACAATCGAAGCTTTGAACCAGAATGCGGCCGGACCGGCGGCAATCGAGCGACGAATCGGGGCTATTGCTTGAATTGTCGTCGTCGGTTGGCGCAGTCTTGGTTTCCTGGGACGGAAAGTAGCCGCGTCCGTTCTTGTCGTTGAGGATGCATTCGACCACGGTGTCCCGAAGCTGAATAAGGCGCGCCGCGTAGTAGGCCGACCGGTCGCATCCGTTGTTTTCGTCCGCCAGGACGCCGGCTTGTTTCAAACACTCCGGTTGGGTTTCGGGGGCGGACGGCAATGATTCCAAGATCTCGACCAGACGCCCAGCGCGCTCGTTATGGGCCTCAATTGCCTCGAGGTCGGCGGCGATACTCTGGTATCCGGGGATCGAAACCAGCGAAATGAATGCGGCCTGTGCCATGGTCGGCGCAGTCCGTACGGCTGGAGACGGCGCGAACTGCTCGGGTTTCGGTTCTACATAGATCAGGAAGCGCTCGACCTCGCACGTTGCAGTCCGTGTTTCGATCGCGTCGATTGTGGAAGTGAACGGCTTGTTGTTGAGAATGCCGCCATCGAGGTAGACGGCCGCATCTCGGAGCTTGCCCCAACGGAAGAAGGTCGATTCGGTTTTATCAACCGGTACGGGCTGAAACGCGACAGGAAAACACGAAGTCATCCTCGAGAGCTTCGCGAGGTCGGCGGGGGTCGCCTTCAGGTCGTTCTTTCGGATTTTGCGATAGGACAACTTGAACAGGGCGCGATGGCTTTTGATGTCAATTGCATGGCCGAGATCATCGAATACCGTCGAAATCCTGCCATTGGCGTCTGTGCTGGTAACAAAGAGATCTAGTTCGCCGACTTCCGGGGCCGTTGAGTCAGAGACGAGTGCGCTTCCGAAGCAGTCTGCGAGTTTGTTCTGGTAATAGGTGCTGTCGAGGATGGACGAGCCATCGGGATCGCTCTGTTTTCGCAACAACGCCTGTATGTCGCCCTGATTGCGCCACAGATCGGCCGAAGGAGCGAATTGAAGCTTGTTCGCCAAGGCGTATGCAAGCATGATCCCATTCACGCCGCCCGCGGAGGTTCCACTGATGACGTCGACCACGATGTCGGAGTCGATCAGCTTTGCGACGAGTCCGTACACGCCTTGGCCACGAATCGCGCGATAAAGCTCCTGAGCAATGCCGTTCTCATACACTGCCAGAGACACTCCGCCGTAGAGGACCAGACCGAGTCTTACTTCACGCTGGTAAGCCATGCTGCCTCTCAAACGCTCTTTCGCCGTCTTTCCGGACGAAAGGGCTAAACCAACTGGAATGATTAAAAGGATGCGGTATTCGTAATGATGATGGATTGTACTCGCAAACTGGCGCGCAATTCGTCTGAATATTTCGGCGCCTTCGCGACAAGAACGAGTTACGCCTTTAGCAACAACAAATAGAAATCATGAGCGGGAGCAGTTAGATCTGCAAGTCTGGCAGAAGGCGATGCGGTTGGCGTATTCATCGCTCCGCCGAGAGTGTTGAGAAGCGAGCGTATTGAGCACCGCCGTCTTGGATTGTTCCAGTTCAGGGATGGTTAGGGTCGCAGAACGACCGACAGACTCGGGCTGCTTCTTGGGGGGCATAGGAAGTGGCTCCTTTTAGCCACCTCCGGAGTTTGGTGTTCGCAAAAAGCTCAGCGCAAATGAGCAGTGTCGGATTCTTGATGTGAACGTTCTTTGTCATGCACTAATGTCAACTGTGGGGAAGCGGTTTTTTGGTTAGATTGGCCGGAGTGCGACCGCACCCATAGGGCGGCTCCCAAAGAAAAGGCTCCCGCTACATGGCATAATAAAAACGCGAAGATAACCCAGAACTAGGCGTTTCCCATTGGGAGAAGCATGGGCAGCTACATTTTCCGTCAGGCGTGCGAACTTGAAGGGCAACGGTACGACCGTGTTGCGGCCGATCCTCCGTCATCGATTTCTTGCCCAAACTGCGCATCAGCCTCCCCGAGGAAATTCGAGAACGCAGGTTCACTTGGAGGCCGTGAATTCTTCGAGAAAGCAACATTCCTGCACTGCGCACACTGCGGCCGCTTTGGCATCCTTCAGTACGGCGAATATTGCACCAACTGTGCGGGCGGGAACTGGCCGACATCCTCAGCAAGCACGCATCGCTACAGGTCCATGATCAAGAATTTTGGTCTTTGCGACAGTCAGGTGCCGATCGAGGCTCTCCGGCGTCACCTCACCAATCACTATGATGATGTACGATCCATCTCCCCACAGAAGGCGGAAGAGCTCGTTCTGTCCGTTTTTAGAGAGTGTTACGGCAATGCAGAAGTCAGGTATTTTCGTGGCTATGCTTTCACTCCCGACGACGGAATCGACATTGTCGTGGTGACCATTGATGCAGGCATAATCGGAGTTCAGGTCAAGCGAAGAGCGTCGCGCCGTACCGAGCCGGTCATGGAGATCAGGAGTTTCGTGACCTCCCTCTTCTCACACGGCATCCGCAGCGGCGTTTATGTGGCGCTTTCGAGCCGTTTCAGCAGCAAAGGGAAGCAGCTTGCAGAGAACGAATATCTTAAGGCTATGGGGCTGTCCCTGAACCTCATCGATTCTGACGCCTTCTTTGACATGCTCAACTCTGTGTCTTTCCGTAGTGGTGAGCCCCCATGGTACTCGTTGCTCAGAAACTACGAGGGATTCTCAGATGATGCATACATCCAAGACCTACTTCGCCAGTATAGTGGTCAATGAAAATCGTGCGATGAAATTGCGGCGGCGCTCAGCGGCACGAGAATTTCGCCGAGAAGATTAGCAAACCTCCTAAGTCATGATGAATGATAACGTCCCTTTATCATTCATTACCCTAGGTCGGCAAGCCCGCCCAATGTGTGGACTATCGCAATCAATCCATTAGGGAGCTCAGGCCAGGTTTGCTGGGGATCTGACTGGAACACTGGAACCTGCGGAGTTTCCAATTTTCCAATGACCCGTTTGGGGCTAACGCCCAGTCAGCGAGCGGTCAGACCTTCGCTTTCGGTCTTCGAGGCGGAGGAAGTGCACGTGGCCGCCGGCGTCGCCGGCAACGATGAGCCTGAGAGCCTCGGAAAATGCGCAGCAATTCGCTGCGGCATCGCAGGTGAAGGTGGCGAGGACCTTGCCTGTTTCTAGGTCCCACACCTTCAGCGTTCGGTCATCCGACGCGGAGACCGCCCGCCGCCCGTCCCCACTCAACGCCACGCCACTGACATAACGCGTGTGGCCCTCCAGGGTGCGCAGCTCGCGCCCGCTCTCCACCTCCCACACCTTCAAGGTGTCATCACCGGAAGCCGAGATCGCCCGCCGCCCGTCCCCACTCACCGCCACCGCAGTGACAACACTTGGGGAGACTTTGAGGGTGTGCAGCGTGCGTCCGCTACTCAGCTCCCACACCTTCAAAGTCCCATCATAAGAGGTCGAGAGCGCGCGCTGCCCGTCCGGGGTCACCGCCACCGGAGTGACAATACTTGAGGAGACTTTGTGGGTGTGCAGCGTGCGTCCGCTACTCAGCTCCCACACCTTCAAAGTCCCATCATAAGAGGTCGAGAGAGCGCGCTGCCCGTCCGGGGTCACCGCCACCGCCCTGACATAATCCCAATGGCCGGCGAGGGTGTGCAGCGTGCGCCCGCTGGCGACATCCCATACCCTCAGCGTCCTATCATCAGAAGCGGAGACCGCCAGCCGCCCGTCCCCACTCACCGCCACGCCCGTGACCGGACGCCTGTGGCCGGCGAGGGTGCCCCCCTTTGGCGGGCGTCCGCTGCCCAATTCCCACACCTTCAGCGTCTTATCATAAGACGCTGAGATCGCGTGCTGCCCGTCCGGGGTCACCGCCACCGCGCAAACTATATCTGTGTGGCCGGTAAGGATGCGCAGCTCGCGCCCGCTGTGCAGCTCCCACAGCTTCAGGGTCCCATCATGCGAAGTCGAGACGGCGTACTGCCCATCCGGCATCACCGCTACCGCTAAACCCCAGCAGCCGGTGGGGCTGCGCAACTCCTGCCCGCTACTCAGCTCCCACACCTTCACCTCCTCAACCGGGACCTCATCAACCCAGGCGTAATCATTCGAGGCCGAGAGCGCGCGCTGCCCGTCCGGCGTCACCGCCACCGCATTGACTTCACCCTCGTGACCTTTGAGGGTGCGCAGCGCGCGCCCGCTCTTCAAATCCCACACCTTCAGCGTCCCATCCCGAGACGCCGAGACCGCCCGCTGCCCGTCCGGCGTCACCGCCACCGCAGTGACCCCACTCTTGTGGCCGGTGAGGGTGCGCAGCTCGCGCCCGCTCGCCAGGTCCCACACCTTCAGCGTCTTGTCCCCAGACGCGGAAACCGCCCGTTTCCCGTCCGGCGTCACCGCCACCCCATAGACAGAATCAGAGTGCCCTTCCAGGGTGCGCAGCAGCGCCGTTCCCGGAGGATGTAGCGCGGGATGCAACTCGCGCAGCCACGGTCCCGGTGCGCCCTCCGCTACCCGCCGCGTGAAACTCGCAATCGTCCGCCTGTCGCAATATGGCACCAGCCGGCCGACCATCTGCGAAGAAAACTGCTGCGGATCTCTGCCAATCACGTTCGCCGAGAGGCTGACAGCGCCCTGCACCAACAGCAAGTTTTCGTCAGTCTTGAGGAAGCCGAAATCGGCGGTCAGAGCTGTGACATCGGTGGCGGCGAGTTTGGCCTGCAGCCACTCGGCGTTGAGCAGCAAAGACCTAAGCTCTTCTTCGTGCCCCGCCTCCTTCAAGTGATGAGACAGGTATTGGAAGAAATACTCGTCTTTCGGACCACTGGGCCAACCGTCTGCGCACTTGGCCCGGTAGGCCTTCAAGAGAGTCTCGTGCAGGTCGCGGATTTTCCCGGCAGCTGCGCGCATAAAGTCAAATTGGAGGTCGTGCAAGGAAAAACGGCGCTTTGGACTCCGCCCCTCCACCCGCTCGATCAGTGCCACATTGTGGAGCGTAGTTATGAGCTTCCTAGCATGAGGCTCGGTGAGGTCGCCATCACGAGTCCAGAGGGTGACTGCCGCGGCTTCCGGTATGTTCGTCGGGGGAAACACCGCCAGTTCCCGGTAACGATTTGCTGCTGCCGCATCCTGCCGGGCAAGAAAGTCCAGACTCACCTGTATGGACTTGAATACGTCCGGATACTCGTAGTTTGGAAGCCGTTCGGCGAAATAGGAAACGTCAGCCTTTCTCAGTGCGTCGAGCAGGTCCCGCCAGGAATTTCCGTTCCGGATGACGGCTCCAGACTGCGCCAAGGGAAACGGCAAGTTGCCGCATTCCTGCCTTACATCGTCAGCCTCGGCTGGCAACGAATCCACCGCAATCCCCGCCGACTCGGCCAGCAGTGAGCGCGCTGTCTCATCTTCCAGGCGGTCAACGTGCCAGACGTGCGCTTCCAGCTTATTGGCCAGACCTCCGTCACGTGTTGTCAGCAGCAGCCGGCAGCGGGGACCCAGCACGTCAAGAAAAGCCTGAGCATGCTTGAAGTCCCACACGTCATCGAGGACCAGCAGGCAGGCCTTGTCCTGCAAGGCCCTCTGCAGTTGTGCTTTCGCTTCTTCAACTTCCGTGTATTGGTCAAGATTGGCATGCAATGCAGAACCAGCAAGATGGATCAGGCTGCCCAGGTTCGGTTCCCTGCGGACCGTGAGCCAAACGATGCCGTCGGGGAAGGAACGGCGTGCTTCGTAGTCGTGAGCATAGGCGATAGCAAGCACCGTCTTGCCGATGCCGCTCATGCCTTGCAGAGCGACATTGTGCTTGGCGGAGAGTATGGCTATAGGCTTGAGGTCCCTGATCTCCATTGCATCGCGGACAGCTTGCAGGTCCTCCATCCTGGCCTGGTAGTTGGACGGGAGAGTGGGAACTCCAAGAAGCGCGCCGGGCGATGCTGCCGGTTCAGCGATGACACGCAGGAGTTCTTCCAGTGCTTCTTTGTATGGTCGCGACTGACGGAAATCTAGGATGAATAGTTTTGTTAGTTCAGTCGGAAGTTCTTCGTACTGTCCGGCGCGCAGGATTGGGCTAATGACCTTGCCGATCCTGGTCGCGTATTTGCTTTCCGCCTGGCAAGCGGGAGACGCCAGCCAGTGGGGCCCAATGATTGCGATCAGCCTCTCGCAGGCACTGAGGTTGTCGATCACTTCCTGCGGAAGCGTCCGGCCCCGGCTGGGCATGTTCTGCACGTCCATCCAAGGATCATAGCCATCTCTCTTAAGGTCTCTGTAGAGACGCTTGACGAAGCGCTGGTCATCCTTCCAGGCGTAGGAGAGGAACACTTTGCGGTTCGCGGCGCCGTCGGAACGGGCGTAGGAGGTAAAGACGCGGCATGGGTCAGACGGTAGCATCGGCTGACAGACCATTATGAGGGCGCAAGGCCCAAGAACCAAAGGATAAGCCGCAAAGTCCAGTCAACCAAGGATCACGAGCCCGAAGTTGGCTTCTGGGACATGATGCGCGATGTTGGATAAGTTGCGATAAAGGACGCTATCGCCAACATCGCGCGCAATCGCGAGTTCCAAACCACTAACTCGCGTGCAACTGTTGCCGTCTTTCGATAAGAGAAATTGGCTTTTGTCGATGCGACAAGAGGCACGACCCGGAGGGCGTTGTCGTCGGCGCCCACTCAACGCTCAGCTGTCTGGACTTTGGATACGCAAGCACACTCGGTGTTAGAATCCAGCAACTGGATCGGGCTAGAGTGTACCACCAGTTCTGCGGATCGATTGGAGAATCTGTCGACGTAGGCGAAAGCAAATTTGTCTTTCCAAGTCGATTTCTACGACCCGAAGACCGGCCGAGACCCAATACCGATCCGTCAACGCGTGACTGATCGGAATTTGAGATGCTCCGCTATGGCACTCTGAATATTGCACCCGTTAGACATACGAAGGATGATAGTGGCACATGTCTGATCCTCTCCTAAAGCGTTACCAGCGGTACTTTCGTCATCCAGATGATGACCATGACGTACTTGAACTTGGCGATAGGGCAGTTGCTTGCATCAACTTGCGTCGCGCTCTTGGCATTCTGGGTATCGAGGTCCGCATAACCCCAACTGACGAACACTTGTATGACGAGACGCTCAGAGAAGCAGTGAGAGATTTCCAAGCCAAATACGGCCATCGGGTTACCGACGGCCTCGTGGGCCCAGGCACTCGCGAGCGCCTTGTGTCGGAGCTATTACACCGGTTTTCGCCCTCGATTTTTGCTCGGTTTCGACGTCCCGAGGCATGGAGTCGTCCCTCAGTGTTCATCAGCTACGCCACTGCCGACCGCGAACGAGTTAACAAGGTTGATCAGTGGTTACGCGATCACGGATTGCGTGTAGTTCGAGACTGTCAGTTTTTTGTTGCTGGAACCACAATACAAGAGAACATCGTTCGAGCACTCGCCGACTCGGACAAGATCCTTGCCGTGCTTTCGATTCATTCGCGCGACCGAGACTGGCCCCGACTCGAACGGGAACTAGCTGAGCAGGTTGAGGCGAAGCTCGGCGCACCCGTTCTGATCTACCTATGCCTTGACGACGCGGCACTCCCAACGCACGATTCGACCCGGCTGGCGATTCTCGTGAAGGACAAGACTCTGAAGCAGGTTGGCGACGAAATACTACACGCAGTCTCTGGGGTTCCGATACCGCAATGGCAATACCCCTACGACGAAGACGAGCCGCTCTAATACGGAATCTGTGTCGTCCAAACGTGCTACGTTGGTCACTGAGACAATACGGGGCGGTCCATTCGGTCAGATTGGCGTCAAACAGCCTGCGTTGTTACCCGTACACGCAGACCTGTGATTAGTGAACGATAACGTCCTTTATCATTCATAACCTTAGGTCACTCGTGTCCGGCTATAAGTTGAACAAAATCAACTGATTGGAATAATCGAGTAGATCAGATTGGGAGTTGCTGTTCTGAAGTGCCCGTAAAATGGGCGTTTTCTCGAAAAG
>Ga0209385_1000761_pt1 | contig 13268 bp, 10 predicted proteins | sample NGEPerB_FD_184506 | JGI IMG/M metagenome (GOLD analysis project Ga0209385, IMG submission 184506) | Arctic peat soil microbial communities from the Barrow Environmental Observatory site, Barrow, Alaska, USA - NGEE PermafrostAB12-B... | ecosystem: Environmental > Terrestrial > Soil > Wetlands >... | reverse complement strand
CCCGTTCCCCCGCCCGCGATGAGAAAGCCCCGCTCGGTCATAAAGCCCGCTCCGTCATGATGCGTGCTGCGAGAGGTTGAGAAGAATCCCGACCGCGAGGAGATCGGCCCAGAGCGCCGATCCGCCGTACGAGAGAAACGGCAGGGGGATTCCCTTCGTGGGAAGGAGCGAGAGCACGACGGAGATGTTGACGAGGGCCTGCACGACGATCATCACCGAGAAGCCGATCCCGAGCAGCCGGCCGAAGGAGTCCGGCGCGTTCACGGCGGCGCGCACGCCGCGCGCGAAGAGGAACCCGAACAGCGCGAGCACCGTCACGCAGCCGAGGAGTCCCAGCTCCTCGCCCACGATCGCGTAGATGAAATCCGTGTACGGGTAGGGAAGAAAGAAGAGCTTCTGCTTCCCGTGCCCGAGGCCGAGGCCTGTGACGCCCCCTGTGCCCACGGCGATGAGCGACTGAATCGCGTGAAAGCCCTTGCCGAGCGGGTCCGCCTCCGGGTGCAGGAAGGCGAGGAGACGGTCGCGCCGGTACTGCGCCATCCACACGTAGGCCGAGAGCGTGGGCACGAGCAGGAGCGCCGACACGAGAAAGTACCTCAAGGGCAGGCCGGCGAAATAGAGCATCGCGGCGGCGATCACGAAGTACGTCAGCGCGGTTCCGAAATCGGGCTCGAGGAGAACGAGGCCCGCGAAGAGAGCGACGAGCCCGACGATCGGCAGCAGGGTCCGCGTCGGGTGGGTGATCTCCCCCTCCCGCCGCGAGAGGAGCGCCGCGAGCGCGACGACGAGCCCGATCTTCGCGAACTCGGAGGGCTGCACCGACTTGATGACGCCGAGGGACAGCCAGCGCCGCGCGCCGTTCACGGGAGCCTGCAGGAGGACGGCGACGAGCGACCCCGTCAGGAGGACGAGCCCGGCTGTGACGAGGCGCGGGTCGTTCAGGCGGCGGTAGTCGATCGACATCACCAGGAACGCGAGGACGCCGCCGATGACGACGGCGACCGTCTGCTTGATCACGAAGAAGTACGCGCCCGCCGGGGCGCCGGAGGTCGGCAGGTAGATCTGCATCGCCGACGCGCTGTAGATCATGAGGAGACCGATCAGCATGAGCAGCACGACGGATCCGAACAGGAGGCGGTCGAACGCCAGCTTCCGCGCCATCAGCGCCTCCCCGCCACCAAAGGCTCGGGCAGCGCCTTCACGAGCGCCTCGAACACCTCGCCCCGATGCTCGAAGTCGCGGAACTGGTCGAACGACGCGCACGCCGGTGACAGGAGAACCGCGTCTCCCGGCGCGGCGTGCCTCACGGCGTCCTCGAGCGCCTTCTCCAGCGTGCCCGCGACCTCGAGCGCGACACCCGGCAGGCCGCCGAGCGCCTTCGCGATGGCCGGTGCCGCTTTTCCGATCGCGAGAATGCGCCGCGCCTTCCGCGACGCCAGGGGCCCGAGGCGTGCGAAATCGTCGCCCTTGTCCTTCCCGCCGAGAATGAGGTGCACCTTGCCGTCGGGGAACCCCTCGAGGCTCTTCAGCGTGGCGTCCACGTTCGTGCCCTTCGAGTCATTCCAGTAGCCGACGCCGTTCACCGTGCGCACGAGGGCTGTTCGATGCGGGAGCCCGCGAAACGTCCGCAGCGTCTCGACGGCCGCCTCGGGCGTGACGCCGAGCGGCAGCGTCGCGGCAAGCGCGGCGAGCGCGTTCTCGACGTTGTGCGTGCCGGGAAGCGCGAGGTCCGACCGTTTCGCCACGACGCGAGGGCCCTTGCCCGTCACGTCGGCGACGAAAAGGTCGTCGGCGAGCCACGCACCCATTCCCGGCGAGCCGCGGCGCGAGAAAGCGAAGCGCCGCGCCCGCGGGCGGATGCGCGCGACGAGCGGGTCGTCCGCATTCAAGACCGCGACCTGCGCCTCGCGCTGGTTCTCGAAGATCCGCGCCTTGGCGGCGCCGTAGTCGTCGATCGAGCGGTAGCGGTCGAGATGGTCGGGCGTCAGATTGAGATGCACGGCCACGTCGGGCGCGAAGCGCCGGATGCCTTCGAGCTGGAAGGACGACAGCTCCACGACCCACGTGCGTGGCACCGTGCCGCTTCCGTTCGCGCCTTCTTTCGTCGCGAAGTGGATCCAGGGCGTCCCGAAGTTGCCGCAGGCGACCGCATGGTGGCCCGCGCCCTTGAGGAGCGCCGCCGCGAGCGCCGTCGTCGTGGACTTTCCGTTCGTGCCGGTGACGCCGACGACGACTCCCGGCAGGAGGCGCGACGCCAGCTCGATCTCCGCGACGACGGGCAGGGCGCGGGCCCGCGCCGCGTCGAAGACAGGAAGCGTCAGCGGGATGCCGGGCGACACGACGACGAGGTCGACGCCGTCGAGGAGCGACTCGGGATGCCCGCCGAGGATGTACCGCACGCCCGGGCGCTCGGCGAGGCCCGCGAGGTCCGGCTTCGCGTCCGTGCCGACGACCTCCACGCCGCGCTCGACGAGCGCCGTCACGGCGGCGCGGCCCGAGCGCGCGAGGCCGAAGACCACCGCGGAGCGGATCTCGGGAAGGTCGGGTCCCAAGGACAGCGTCATCGGAGCTTCAACGTCGAGAGCGCGAAGAGCGCGAAGAGGATCGCGATGATCCAGAAACGGATGACGACCTTCGATTCCGGCCACCCGGCGAGCTCGAAGTGGTGATGGAGGGGCGCCATCTTGAAGATGCGCTTGCCGCGCAGCTTGAAGGAGCCCACCTGCAGGATCACGGAGACGGCTTCGACGACGAAGAGGCCGCCCACGAGAACGAGCAGGATTTCCTGCTTGATGAGGACGGCGACGGTCCCGAGCGCCGCGCCGAGAGCGAGCGAGCCCGTGTCGCCCATGAAGACTTCGGCCGGGTGCGAGTTGAACCACAGGAAACCGAGCGACGCGCCCACGATGGCCGCGCAGAACACCGCGAGCTCGCCCGTGCCCGGCACGGACGGCACGAGGAGGTAACTCGCGGTCTTCGCGTTGCCCGCGATGTACGCGAGGATCGCGAGGGTGGCCGAAGCGACGAGCGTGGCTCCGATCGCGAGACCGTCGAGGCCGTCCGTGAGGTTGACGGCGTTCGACGAGCCGACGACGACGATCGTCGCGAGAAGGATGTAGAAAATCCCGAGGTCCGGGTGGACGTTTTTCAGGAACGGGAGCGCGATGTGCGTCGCGTCCGTGCGCGCGTCGAAAAGCTTCACCGACGCCCACGCGACGCCGAGCCCGATGACGGTCTGCAGGACGAGCTTCTGGCGGCCCGAGAGGCCACGGTTGTTCCCGCGCGACACCTTTCGCCAGTCGTCACCGATGCCGATGAGCATCGCGAGGACGGTCGCGGCGAGGGCGACCCACACGTAGCGGTTCGAGAGATCGGCGAATACGAGGGTGGGGACGACGATCGCCAGGCTGATGAGGACGCCGCCCATCGTGGGCGTGCCCGCCTTCACGTGGTGGCCCTTCGGCCCTTCCTCGCGAATCGACTGACCGATCTGCCGGGCGCGCAGCCACCGGATCAGCGCCGGGCCGAGGAAAATGGAAAGGAGGAGCGCCATCAACGCCGCGTTCGCCGCCCGAAACGTGATGTAGCGGAATACGTTCAGAAGCGGGAACCGGCCGTGCAGCGGGTAGAGCAGCCAGAGGATCATCGCGCCGCCTCCGCGCGTTCCTCGAGGAGCGCGCGCGCCACGAGGCGGTCGTCGAAAGGCAGCTTGCGGCCACCCACGACCTGATGCGTCTCGTGCCCCTTCCCCGCCACGAGGACGACGTCCCCCGCCCGCGCGAGCCGGAACGCCTCAGCGAGCGCCTCGCGGCGGTCCACGACGTAGCGCGCGGTCTTCCCCGCCGCCTCCACGCCGGCGCGCACGTCCCGGAGGATCGCCTCGGGATCCTCGGACCGCGGGTTGTCGGAGGTGACGATGACCTCGTCGGCGAGGAGCGCCGCGATGCGGCCCATCTCGGGGCGCTTGCCCTTGTCGCGGTCGCCACCGCAACCGAATACGGCGATCACGCGGCCGCCGCGCGCCGCGGCGATCGTGCGCACTGTCTTCAGCACACCCTCGAGGGCGGCGGGCTTGTGCGCGTAGTCGACGAGGACCGTCAAGCCGAGCGCGTTCGGCACGGCCTCGAGGCGGCCCGGGACGCTCGCCACGGCACCCAACCCTTCCGAGATCTCGCCGGGCGAAAGGCCGAGGGCGAGGCCGGCGGCAGCCGCGGCGAGCAGGTTCTCGGCGTTCGGACGGCCGAGGAGAGGGGAATTTATTGTAAATAGGGTTGGGGTCGAGACGTCGAGCCGGGTTTCGGTCGTCGTGAGGGTCGCGCGCCCGACGACGGTCGAGAAAAGGCCCCTGCCCAAGCGCTCGACGGCCTCGGCCCGCTCTTTCCCCTCTTCCCCTTCTAAGAAAAAACCAACGGTTCGTCCTGCGTCCAGTCTGCTCGCGAGGCGCCGGCCATATTCGTCGCCGAGATTGACGACAGTCTTTCCCTTCGGCTTGAGCAAGCCGAAGAGGCGGGTTTTCGCTTCGAAGTAGTCGTCCATGTCGCAATGGAAGTCGAGGTGCTCGCGCGAAAGGTTCAGAAAGACCGCGACGTCGAACGCGCAGCCCGCGAGGCGCTCGAGGACGAGCGCGTGCGAGGAGCACTCCATGATCGCCGCGGTGCCGCCGCCCGTGACGAGCGCCTGGAGCATGGGCTGGAGCTCCGTGGCTTCGGGAGTCGTGTGGGGCGAGGCGATGGCCGCCGCGTTGCCGTCCGCGCCGCGATAAACGATCGTGCCGAAGAAGCCGCGCTTCCGGTGACGCCCCGCGAGAAGACCCTCGAGAAGGTACGTCGTCGTCGTCTTGCCGCTCGTCCCGGTCACGCCCACCATGACGAGCCTCTCCGACGGCCTCCCCGCGAGGAGCGCCGCCATGAGGCCCGCCGAGCGCCGCGGGTTCTCGACCTCGAGATACGGCACGGAGGCGGCCGCCGGCGCGGGCGCGAGACCGAGCGCTGCCACGGCCCCGCGCGCCACCGCATCGGCCACGAAGCGCCGGCCGTCCGCCTTCAGGCCGGGAAGCGCGGCGAAAAGCGTCCCCGGAGCCGCCGCGCGCGAGTCGTGCGCGACCGCGAGAACCTCGGGGTCCCCGGGGGGGCCCGTGCGATGGTGCGGAACGTCCGCCGCGAGCGCGGAGAGCTTCATGGCGTGTCTCCCGCCGCGTGCGCCGGCGCGAGAACGAGCGCGCATGCGCCGCCCCGCTCGGCGAGCGCGCCCGCGGACGGCTCTTGGGACACGACGAAACCGGTTCCCGAAACGTGCGCCGCAAGCCCGCGCGCCGCGAGAAATCTCACCGCGTCACGCGCGCTTCGGCCGGAGACATCCGGCATGCGATCCTCGGCATCGCCCCCGCGCTCCAGACGATTCGACGCGGGCACGAGGTCATCGGCGTGGAGACGGGCGCTGAGCGCGGCGGTCGCGGCCCCCTCGGCGAGGTCCGCGGTGAGGACGGACGGACGCGTCGTCCCGACCGGAGCCGAGGGCTCGCGCAGGATCCGGAGAGTGTCCGCGCCGATCGCGGCGAACACGGGCGCCGCGACTTCGCCGCCGTACGTCCTTCCCTTCGGCTCGTCCACCACGACGGCGATCACGACGCGCGGACAGTCGGCGGGAGCGAACCCGATGAACGACGCCACGTACTTCTCCCGGGAGTAACCCCCGCCCGGCACCGCCTTCTGCGCCGTGCCGGTCTTGCCGGCGGTGGTGTAGCCCGGAATCGCGGCCGCTTTTCCCGTTCCCATCTCGACGACCCTCTGGAGGAGGACCCGCATCACGCGTGCCGTCTCCTCGCTCATGAGGCGCTGCGGCGCCGGGCGTTTGATGCTCCGTTCCGGCGCACCTGAAATCTGAATCGCATCCACGATGTGCACCGCGGGAAGCACGCCGCCGTTCGCGATCGCCGCGTAGGCTCGCGCCATCTGCAGGACCGTGACGCCGATCTCCTGGCCGAACGCCATCGTCGGCAGCGTGAGAGCGCTCCAGCCGGCCCTGTCCTGGAGGATGCCCGCGGTCTCGCCTTCGAGCTCGATGCCCGTCTTCTGGCCGAATCCGAAGTCGCGGACCGCCTTGTAGAACGGGGCGCGGCCGAGCGTCATCGCGACGTGCGCGATCCCGATGTTCGAGGAGCGCGCGAGGACGTCGCCGATCGTGAGTGAGCTCCAGCCCTTGCCGCCGTGCTCGTGAATCGTGGTGGATCCGATCGTGAGCGTGCCGCCGCCGCAGTCGATCGGGTCGTCGAGAGAGATCGTGCCCGAGTCGAGCGCCGTCGAGGCGGCCACGATCTTGAACGTCGACCCCGGCTCGTAGGCGTCCGCGAGCGGTCGGCAGCGCCGCGCGTCGGCGTCCACCTCCCCGAACCGGTTCGGGTCGAAAGTGGGATACGAGGCGAGCGCGAGAATCGCTCCCGTCGCCGGATCGAGAACGACCGCCGAGGCCCCTTTCGCGTGCGACTCGGCCATGACCTTTGCGAGCTCGCGTTCGGCCGCGTGCTGGATGGCGGTCCGGAGAGTGAGGGTGAGCGACGCTCCCTCGTTGCCCTCGGCCGGGGCGTCGCCGCCCCCGCGGGCCCGCGTCGAGTACGAACGCTGTGCCGCGTCGCGGAGAAGCGTGACGCGGGCCGGCTTGCCGCGCACGTCGGCGTCGAAGCGATATTCGAGTCCCGCGAGACCCTGGCTGTCGGTGCCGACGTAGCCCAACACCGCCGCCGCAAGCGTGCCCTCGGGATAGCGCCGCGCCGACTCGGCGACGAGCTGGATGCCAGGAAGACGCTTCTCGGCGATAAGGGCCTTCACGCGCGCGGCGACTCCGTCGGTCACGCGCCGGGCAATCCAGATGAAGTCGCGGTCCGGGCTCTCGAGCTTTCGGGCAAGTTCCTTCGCCGGATGCTTGAGCAGGGGCGCGAGGAGAGCGGCCTCCTTGTCGGCGTCCGCAACGTCCGACGGAATCGCGAACACGGACTCGACGCGGGCGTTGATCGCAAGGTAGGTGCCGTCGGCAGCCTTGATGACGCCGCGCCGCGGGGCGAGATCGACGGTGCGCTCCTGCTGGCGGGCGGCCCGCCGCGTGAACTCGTCCTTCCTCAGTACCTGCAGGTCGACGAGACGCACGAGGAGCATGAGAATCCACAGCCCGACGCCCCCGAGCATGAGGAGAGCGCGGCGGTCCGGGCGGGGGGCGGCGCTCAAGGCCCGGCCTTTCCGGATGCGGGCGCTGAGGGGTGCGGGGCGGGCGCAGCCGGAAGCGGGGAGACGAGAGCCGCGTCCTTCACCAGGATGACCTGGTCGAGAGTGGGCGGCACGAGCCCCAGCATGCCCCGCGCGATGGGCTCGACGCGCGCGAGCGCGGCGGCCTGGGCGCGGTCCATCTCGAGGCGGTGCCTTTTCTCGAGCAGCGCTTCCCGGTTCCGGGACACGCCGGCGAGCTGGTATCCGAGACGAACGGTTTCGAGATTCGCCCAGATGGCGAGGAACAGGACCACCGCCGGCGGCACCGCGGCCAGGGCGAGGGCGACGAGCTCGCGCGTCCGCTGCCGGTCGCGCTCCCGCACGAGATAGAGATTTTCGACCGGGCGGCGGACCGCGTACGCCATGGGCGGAATTCCTTACCGCGGGGGCGTGCCCGGACCGGCGCCGTCCTCGGCGACGCGCTCGAGGACGCGCATCCGCGCCGAGCGCGCGCGGGGATTTTCGCCGAGCTCGGCGAGCGTGGGACGAAGCGACTTGCGCGTGACGAGCGCCATGACGCGGCGCCGTGAGCACACGCACACGGGGAACGAAGGCGGGCAGGTGCAACCCGCCGTGTGGCGCTGGAACGTGTGCTTGACGATGCGATCCTCGAGCGAGTGGTACGACAGCACCGAGAGACGCGCGCCGAGCGCCAGCCGCTCGACCGCGTCGTCGAGGAAGCGCTCGAGCTCGACTAGTTCGCGGTTCGTCGCGATGCGGAGCGCCTGGAAGACGCGTGTCGCGGGGTCCTTGTGCATCGGGCGCTTCGGTCCGAGGACCTTCAGCACGAGGCTTCTCATCTCGCCGGTCGTCCGGATGGGCGCCGTGTTCCGAGCCTCCACGACCTTTCGAGCGATCGGTCCTGCCATGCGCTCCTCCCCCCACTCGCGGAAAATCCGCGTCAACTCCTCGCGTGAGGCCGTCGCCACGAGGTCGGCGGCCGAAGGTCCCGAGGCGCTCATGCGCATGTCCAGCGGACCTTCCTTCATGAACGAAAACCCCCGCTCCGCGAAATCCAGCTGCATCGAAGAGACGCCGAGGTCCGCGAGGATGCCGTCCACGCGCGGAAGGCCCAGCCCATCGAGATGGGCCGCGAGGTCCTCGTATCGCCCCTCCACCGTGACGAGGCGGTCGCCGAAAGCGGCGAGCCGCTCGCGGGCGATCCGGAGAGCCGAGGGGTCGCGGTCGATCCCGACGACGCGCGTGTCCCGAGAGGCCTCGAGGAGAGCCCGCGCGTGTCCGCCGAGGCCGAGCGTCGCGTCGACGTAGACCCCGCCACGCTCCGGCCGGAGCGCCGCGACGACCTCCCGGAGAAGGACGGGGACGTGAACCGCGCCGGCTTCGGGCATGGCGCGTCAGACGAGATGGCGTGCGAGTTCGTCGTAGTCCTCATCCGTGATCGTGGCGGTGCGGAGGTTCTTGAGATGCTTCGTGCGGTCGACGAGCTTCAGGTGATCGGTTTGTCCGAGGACGAGGGCGTCGCCCTCGATCCCCGAGACCTCGCGCAGCAGCGAGGGCACGAGGAGACGGCCCTGCGCGTCCATGCGCGCCACCTGCCCGTAGGTGTTGAAGCGCTCCTGGAACTTCGCCTTTGCGCGGTGGATCGGCGGCATCGCGGCGAGCTTTTCCTCCAGCACGTTCCAGACCGGCATCGGAAAGACCAGAACGTCGACACCGGAAATGGACGTCAGGAAGAATTCCGGCCCGAACGTCTCCTCGATCGACGCGCGGAACACGGACGGAACCTTGAAGCGGCCCTTCTCGTCCACCGTCGTTTCCGCGCTGCCTCGAAGGCGGTCCATACTGTTCCCTTGGAAAAGAAGCCCGCGGGCGGCGTCACGGGAGTCCCCCGGTTACCCGGGATACCCACAAGGCGCCACCGTCAGCCACTTATTTCCACCGCGAGTATCCGGCTCGAATCGGGCTGACGTCAAGCGAAATCCCTTTTGCGGAGTACGTTGCGGGTGCGCCACCACGGCGGTGTACCCTCGGGGCGGTGACCGACTCATCCCCTTCCCCCGCCGGCGTGCGCCTCGTCTCCGACGCGGAGTCCTTCGGCGCGCTCCTCTCTGCGCTCGACGAAAACCCCGGCGTCGACGTGGCGCTCGACACCGAGGCGGACTCGTTTCATCACTACTTCGAAAAGGTGTGTCTCCTGCAGCTATCGTGGGACGGCACGGCCCACCTCGTGGACCCGCTCCAGGCGCTCGACGTCGGCGCCCTCCTCGCGCGGCTCGCGCGGCGGCGGCTCCTCATGCACGGCGCCGATTACGACCTCCGGCTGCTCTTTCGCGGTTACGGCTTTCGGGCGACGTCCCTCTTCGACACCATGTTCGCGGCGCAGCTTCTCGGCGAAAAGGAGATCGGTCTCGCCGCGCTCCTCGCGGCACGCGTCGGGGTCACGCTCGACAAGGCACACCAGCGCGCCGACTGGAGCGAGCGACCTCTCACGCCGCCGCTCGTCGCCTATGCGGCGGCCGACGTCCTCCATCTCGCGGCGCTCGTGGAATCGATCACGCGGGATCTCGAGGCGAAAGGGCGCCTCGCGTGGCATGCTGAGGAGTGCGCGCGGCTGGCCGCGGCGGCTTTTCCTTCCGGGCGCGAGGCGGATCCCGAGACCGACTGGCGGATCAAGGGCACGAACGCCCTCACGGACAAGGAGCGCGCTTTCGCGCGCGCCCTCTGGGAGGCGCGAGACACCCGTGCCCGCGCCCTCGATCGTCCTCCGTTCCGCGTCCTCACGAACGAGCGCCTCCTTCTCGCCGCGAAGCCGGCCGCCGGCGGCGAGAGAGCCCTCTCGACGCTCTTTCCGGGCCCGCGCCCGCTGCCCGACGCTTTCGCGCGCGCCCTGCGTGAAGCTCTGGAGAGCGCCGCCGCCCTCGCGCCGTCCGAATGGCCCCGGGTTCGCCGCGGCGAACGCGTGGAGTCCGACCCCGCGCTCGAGCGCGACGTGGAAGCGCTGAAGAAGTCCCGGGACGCGAAGGCCACCGCGCTCGGGCTCGACCCCGGGGTCCTCGCCTCCCGCGCGGTCCTCACGACGGCGGCGAAGACCCGCCGCGCGAACGGCCGCCTGACGGCGGATCTCCTCGTTACCGAGGGCGGGCTCTCGCGCTGGCGCGCCGAGCTCCTCGCGGGCTGACGCGCCGGCTTTTTCAACGGGGCTTCGGGTCTCGATCCTTCGGAGGCCCGGCTCCGCCGCTTTCGGCATCCAGTGTTTGCCGTTCGCGGCGCGGCCGGTCCCAGTCCGGTCTCAGCGCGGAAGCGCGCTCCAGCGCCGTCCGGGCCGCGTCGAGCTTTCCCGAGGCCCGGAGGCTCGCCGAAAGGTCCACGAGATAAGCCGCTTCGTCTGGACGGCCCGCGGCTTGGTGGACCGCCTCGGAGAAGGCCGCGTCCGCCTCGACGCGGCGGCCCGCCGCCCATCGGGCACGGCCCAGCAGGTGCCAGGCGGTGGCGCGGTCAAAGCGCCACATCGTGTCGTTCCCGAAGTCGAGCCGCTGTCGAATCGCGTCCGGGTTCTTCGCGAAGTCCGGAGAGAGCAGGCGTTCGAGCGCCTCCACCGCGCGCTCGGGATGCCCGAGATCGAGCTCCGCCTGCGCGATGAGAGGAAGATGGTCCGGGAGCGCCGGCGCAATACGGTCGGCTTCGAGCAGGCCCGCGAGCCCCTCTTCGATCTCGCCCGCGAGAAGATGCTTCTGCGCGCGGAACTTGATCGCGAAGTAACGCTCGCGGGGGTTCAGCTCTTCCGGCTTCGCGCCGAGGGACTCGACCGCGGTGTAATCGGAGAGCGCCTCCTGGGAGCGGTACATCCCCGTGCGCTCGACGGCCGCCGCCCCGAACGCCGCCAGCACGCCGAAGCCGCCGACGAGCGCCAGCCTTCGTGGCACGCGCGCCAGGAGAACGGCCGCGAGAACGCCGCCCCCTGCGGCCGGCAAATACAGCCAGCGTTCGGCCACGGGAAGCTGATCCTTCCAGCGCGGGACGTGAATCAGCCAGATCGCGAGCGCTGGCGCGAGCGACGAGAACAGCAGAACGATGCCGAAGCAGGCGGGTGACCGCAGCCGATCCCGTACAAGGACGAGCGACGCGATGAGGAGGATCGCCGTTCCCGCCACCACCGCCGGCGTCACGTGCGTTGGCAGCGGCGGCAACCGCAGGATCGGCAGCCCCGTCACGAGGTGACCGGCATACACGCCGAGCGTCGTGAGGACGCTGAATACTTTCTCCCAAATGGGGAGGGTCGCGAGCGAGTTCGGATACGGCAGCACGTGGATGAGCCGAGAGCGCACGACGAGAAAGAGCGCTTCCACCACGAAGACCGGCGCCAGCGCGGCTGCGAGACGGCGAGGGGCGAGCCGTCTTTCAAAGCCGAGCGCGACGAGGGGGATGCCGAGCAACAGCGCGGACTCCTTGGATCCGAACGCCGCAAGCGCCGCGAGGGGCAATGCAACGAGCAGCACCCGCCGTCCGGTGTCCGCGAACGCCGCAAGGGCCGCGCACGCAGCGAGAGAGAACGCCGCCGCGAGAACGTCCGAACGCGCGGTCACGATGTCCACCGCCTGGACCGTGGCGGGATGTACGGCGAAGATCGACGCGCCGAACGCCGCCGGAAGCGGCGGCAACAGGCGGACCAGCACGAGCGCGAGAAAAAAGACCGCGACGGCGTGACTGAGAACGTTTCCGAGGTGGAACGCCCACGCGCGACGTCCCGCGATCGCCCACGTCGCGCGGAGGCTCAGCTTGACGACGGGTCGGTAGTAGCCGATGCGGCCCGCCCCGCCGGTATCGAACCAGTCGGTCGTGAAAAGCTCGCGCAGATGCCCTCCCTGCGTGACTTGAGGATTTTCGAGGATGAGCTTCCCGTCGTCGGACATGAAGTCGTGTCCGAGGCTGGGAGCATGCACGGCCACGGCGAGCGCGACCGCAAAGAGGACCGCCCGGCGCGGGCCCGTGACTCAGCCCTTTTTCTTCAAGGCAGGCGCCGGCGTCGGCGTCGCCACCACGACACCCGCCGGAGGCGTGTAATACGCTTGGCCTTCGGGCAACACGCGGATCACGGCTTCCCTTTTGAGCTTGTCGAGGTATTCGGCGAGCTTCTTTTGGAACTGTGTGTCCTGCTCGCGCTTCAGGAGCTGCGCCTTCACGTCGGTGAACGGTTTGTAGGAAACGGGGATCTTCTCGATCACCTTGACGAGGTGCCAGCCGAACTTCGTCCCGATCGGGTCCGACACCGTGCCGACGGGCAGCGAGAACACCGCTTTGTCGATCTCGGCGGTGAGCTCGCCGCGCGCCACCGTCCCGAGATCACCGCTCCGCGCCTTCGTGGCCCCGTCCGAGTACTCCTTCACGACGGCCTCGAATTTCGCGCCGCCCTTGATGAGGTCCGACGCCTCTTTCGCGCGGCGCGCCGCCCGGGCGGGGTCGTCGCCGTTCGAGACGAGGATCTCGGCGAGATGCGCCTTCTCGGGCACCTGCCACGTCTCCTTCTCGCGCTCGTAGATGATGCGCAGGGCGTCGTCCGACAGGTCGACCTTGCTGTTCACCTCGCGGCCGACGACGCGCTGCAGCGTCACGGTGCGGCGCAGCTGGTCGCGCAGGCGGTCGATCGTGAGGCCGGACTGCGCGAGCCCCTTCGCGAAGTCCTCGTCCGTCGTGACGTTGTTCTGCTCCTTGAGCCGCTTGATCTGGTCCTCGATCTCGGCGTCCGACGTGACGAGGTCGAGCTCCTTGGCGCGGTCCTCGAGGAGCGCCTCGTTCACGAGCTCTTCCAGAACGCTCTTTTTCATCTCCTCGCCCCTGGCCGCGCTGGACGGAGGGCCCGCCTCGTGGACGGTCTGATCGATCCGCGCGTCGAACTGGCTCTGCGTGATGATCCGCGAGTTCACGTGCACGAGGATGCGGTTGACGACCTCGCCACCCCAAAGAGGCACTGCGGCGAGAGCCGCGGAAAGGAAGACGACAGAAAAGAGGACACGGGGGCGCCGGAATGACTTCACGATACGCAGTCTAGCGAAA
>Ga0209385_1000760_pt1 | contig 13292 bp, 14 predicted proteins | sample NGEPerB_FD_184506 | JGI IMG/M metagenome (GOLD analysis project Ga0209385, IMG submission 184506) | Arctic peat soil microbial communities from the Barrow Environmental Observatory site, Barrow, Alaska, USA - NGEE PermafrostAB12-B... | ecosystem: Environmental > Terrestrial > Soil > Wetlands >... | reverse complement strand
ACGCCAAACACCTCGCGTGGCTCCGCGACCACGTTGGAACAACCTTCCAGCGCGGCATCATCCTGCACACCGGCGCAACCACCTACCCACTCGGCGAACGAATCTGGGCTGTACCCATCGCTGCCCTCTGGCGAGCCAAACCCTTGATGCCGCCGGCAACTTCCACGACGGCGCCGGACGACGCCAGGGGAGTCCGACCCGGAGCTGCTCGGCGCGCCCCGCCGGACCGGACAGCAGGTGTTCCACGAATCGCCCACCTGACCCAACCAGCGCCTAGCCTCTAGGAAGCCCAGAGCGGTTCACTTGCTGGCGTCGGCCAGGTTGGCGTCGGTGTCGGTGCCGCCGCCGGCCGGGGTTGTGAGCGCGTCCGTGCCGGTGTTGTTGTCGCCGATGGTCGAGTGGAATCACGGGAACGCTTGCAACTGCATGAGTGTCGCGAGGACGAGCGGGTCGCCCGCCGGACTTGTGCACCAACTCTGCTCACCACCATCGGGCGACGAACGCCGAGCGTAGGCTGAAAGGGAACCTGGGTGCGGAACTTCGCACCCCATCTAAGGCGTTGGGGGGCATGATGCCTCACTCGAACATTCTGGATCGGTTCCGTCCAGTGGGAGCACCTGGCCCGGTCGGCCCGGCCGGGGTTCCGGCGGTGGACGAACGTGGCCCAAGCGTGGAGTTGGTGCCCGTCTTCACTGCCCTGGCGCCCGATGTCGAGTCGGCTCGCAAGCTCATCGAGCAGGCCGAGAAAGAGGCCGCCGACATCGTCAGCCGAGCCCGCGACGAGGCCTCGGCCCAGCTGGCCCAGGCGCAGTTGGACAGCCGGTCAGCCCGGGCCGGGGCAGCGGCACGGGTCGCCAAGGACAACACTGATCACGACGAGGCCCTGCTGGCGAATGCACGCAACCAGGCTGACGTCCTGGCCAGGACCGCAACCGCACTGCTTCCCGAAATGACGCACACCGTCATCGACCGAATGCTCGCAGAGCTGCGAGAGCAATGAACGTCAACTGGGTGGCTGCTTCGATACGTGCCCGTAGCATGTCCCAGTTGCGGCTCGGATCGGGTCGCTGTCACCAACTCGCGACTGTGGCGAACCTACCCAAAGCGTTGGAGCTGCTGGCCGACAGCGGCTACGCGCAGAGACTCGTCGGGGTTACTAGCCTGATAGCCGCGCAGCGGGCCACTTGGGAGACGCTGCTGTGGCAGCTCCGGGTCCTGGCCGGCTGGCTGCCCCCCGGGGGAACCGGGCTGGTCCGCGCTACCGCCGCAATCTACGAGCGGGACAACATCGTGGCGCTGGCCGGACGCCTGGCGGGTGGCCCGGAGCTGTCCGCGGCGTACCAGCTCGGCGGGCTCGCCACCGCTTGGCCTCGGCTCCAACAACAGCCGTCGCTGCCGGCGTTAACCGAAGCCCTGCGACAGTCGGCGTGGGGGATTCCCGGCCCGGTCGACGCCGTCGCCCTGCGCGACGTGCTTACCCTGGCCTGGCTGCGGCGACTATCTGCCGCAGCCCCGGCTGCCAGCGGTTGGGCCCGCTCTGCCAGCACGTTGGTCGCGGCCCGGATGTTGCTGGTCGACCACACCACCCCGACGTCCCGGGTGCTCGATCTCGTCCGCCCCTGGCTCGGTCGAGACTGGGCGAACACCCGTGACCTGGACCGATTCCGCGCCAGCCTGCCCCGCTTTGCCCAGACCGTTCTTGACGGCGTCGATGATCCGGCGGACCTCTGGCGGGCCGAGGCCCGGATGAGAGCCGAGGTGGAGGCTGACGGCTTCCGGCTCATCCACGCGCCCTTGCCTGGCCCGGACGTGGTGGTGGGCGCGATCGCCGTCCTAGCCGTCGACGGCTGGCGTCTGCGGGCGGCCCTGGCCGCGGCGGACGCCGGCACCGGATCCAGCGAGGTGCTCGATGCGGTGGCGTGACAGCCTGGCCCCGGTCCGGATGGAGCGGGTGGCACTAGTCGCCCCAGTGAACTCGATGGGCGACGCGCTCACGGTGGTGGCTGCGCGGGCTGCGGTCGAGCTTGAGCTGCCCGACCCTTCGGTCGACGGGCGCGATGAGCTCGATCGCGCGGTAAGCGCCGCGATCGTCTCCGGGCCGGTGAGCGGGTTGGTAGGTTGGGCGCCGGCCCGCCGACTTCCCGAACTCACCCAAGATCTGGCCCCGCTGGGCTGCGCCATCGTTCGGCTGTCGTACCCCCCTGGGGTGCAACCGCCCACACTGCTGAGCAGCGCCGGCACATCGTCAACGTCACGGCTGCTGGTGGACACCTACGGGACGGTGCCGTACGCGGACCTCGACCCCGCCCGGCTCGCCGGCCTGGCGTACGTGGTCATGTTCGGGATGATGTTCGGCGACGTTGGCCACGGCGCCCTGCTGCTGCTCGGCGGACTGATCCTGCGCAGCGGGCGGATCGGCAGACTTCAGAAGCTTCAGAAGGTGTGGCTGTTCGTGGTCGGCGCCGGGCTCACCTCCATGTTCTTCGGCGTTCTGTACGGAACGGCGTTCGGACCCACCGGCCTGGTCCCCGTGGTGTGGCTGGATCCGCTCACCGAACCCGTCCCGCTGTTGCTGGCCGCCGTGCTGTTCGGCTCGGCTCTGCTGGGCGTTGCCTACGCCCTCGGCACCATCAACCGCTTCCGTGAGGGCGGCTGGGGGGTGGCGCTCTACTCGCGCACCGGGGTCGCGGGCTCCCTGCTCTTCCTCAGCTTGGCCCTGCTCGCCCTCGGGCTGTACACCGGCACGGGTGCTGTGGTTGTGGTCGCTGTGGTCGTCGCCACGTTGGCGTTGGCGTTCCTGTCGATCGGGTTGTACATGGAGGCCGGCGGTGGTGCCGCCGGGGTGGCCCAAGCCGCCGTCGAACTCTTCGACACCGTGATCCGGCTCGGATCCAACATCGTCTCGTTCGCGCGGCTGGCCGCCTTCGGGCTCACCCACGCCGCGCTCCTGATGGTCGTCTGGAACGGCACCACGGCCTTGTGGGCGCCCGGCTGGCAAGCCGCCGCAGCGATCCTGGTGCTCGTCATCGGGAACATCATCACCTTCGGACTGGAGGCCCTGGTGGCCGGTATCCAGGCCCTGCGGCTCGAGTACTACGAGCTGTTCTCCCGCATCTTCGCCATCGAAGGACGTCCGTTCCACCCGTGGGCGCCGGTCCTCACTCCCATCCCAGACCTGACCGTCCCGTCCGACTCCGCACCAGAAAGGCACCAACCATGAACCCTTGGATAGCCAGCATCCCGGTATTCGTCGTCGCCGCCTCCACCGCCGTCGTGGTTCTGAGGCGGTGGCGAAGGTCGGGACCGAAGGTTCTCGTCGCGGTCGACGTGGCGGTGCTCGGGTTCGCTCTGGCACTGCTGCTGTCCGCGCTGAACGCCGCGCCGGCAGCTGCCGACGGGACCGCCGTACCGGCCGCGACCGGCCTCGGTGGGACGGCGCTCATCGCGGCGGCGATCGCGGTCGCCGGATCGTCGCTGGGAGCGGCGATCGCTGTCGCGTACACCGGGGCGGCGGCGCTCGCGGCCATGAGCGAGCGGCCCGAGATGTTCGGACGGGCGATGGTGGTCGTCGGGTTGGCTGAGGGCATCGCCATCTACGGGCTCATCATCTCGATCATCCTGATCGGCAAGGCCTGAGGCGTGCACACGATGCCCAACGTTGCTGGACTCGGAGAGCTGTCCCGGCTGGAGGTTTACCGCCTGGCCGGTGTCGGCGTGCTTGCCGCAGAGACCGACGACGACGTGCGTACTGCTTGGCAGTTGCTTGCCGAGGACACGGCAGTCGTTCTGCTGACACCCCGTGCTGCTGCGGCTCTGGGGAGCGCGTTGACCGAACCGGGTGCGCCGATGACCGTGGTGGTGCCGTTATGACCGGCCTCCCGAAGGCTTCGGATCAGGCGCTGGGCCCCGTTCGCGAGGCGCTGAGCACGACTGCGGAAACCCGGGCCGACCTGCTCAGGCAGGACGCCCGGGAACAGGCGAAGGCGGTCTTGGCGGCAGCCGGCGATGAGGCGGCTCGGATCGTCTCTGCAGCGGTGTCCGAAGGTGAGGCCTCGGCCCGGTCGGACGCCGCCCTTCGCTCAGCCCGGGTTCGCCGGCAGGCCCAGGAGATCGTGCTGGCGCAGCAGAACGCCCTTCGCCGCGAACTGCAGCAGCGGGTTCGTGAGGCTGCGGTGAGTCTGCGGCAGGATGCCAGTTACCCGACGCTGCTGGCCGTACTCACCGAACAGTGCCGAGCCGTGCTCGGTGCCGAGGCAACCGTGACCGAGGATCCCGCCGGCGGTGTGGTCGCACACTCCGGCTCCCGCAGGCTTGATCTGAGCCTGCCGGCCCAGGCAGCCCGAACGCTGGATGCGATGAGCCCCCAGGTGAGCCGGCTATGGACGCACTAGCTGATCGGCAGCCCGGCTCGGTGGTCCGCGTCAGCGGTCCGCTGGTCGAGGTGGCGGGAGCCGCCAGCGCGTCCATGTTGGAGGTGATGATGGTTGGCCCGCAGCGGATCAGCGCCGAAACCGTGGCGATCGCCGGTGATCGGGTGACCCTGCAGGCTTATGAGTACACCGGCGGCTTGGAGGTTGGGGCTCCCGTGCAGCCCACCGGCGAACCGCTTTCCGGACTGCTGGGACCGGGCCTGCTCGGCAATGTCTTCGATGGCCTGATGCGCCCACTGTCGTCGGCGTCGCTGTGGCTGACCCCAGACCGGCCGACCGCAACTCAGGACCCTGCCATCCTTGAGCGCGACTGGACGTTCTTACCGAGCGCGCAACCCGGTTCCACGGTCACGCCGGGTTCGATCATCGGGACGGTGCCGAACGCTGGTTCGGTTGAGCATCGAGTCCTGGTCCCGTGGGGTGTTGCCGGAGACGTGACGTGGGTGGCGCCGCGGGGTACGGTGCACGCCCTGGACGTGGTGGCACGCGTGGGAGACCACCAGGTGCGGCTGGCAGAGACCTGGCCGATCCGGCGACCTCGTCCGTTCCGAGAGAGGCTGACAGACGCAGTCCCGCTGCACACCGGACAGCGCGTGCTGGACCTGCTGTATCCCCTGGCCCGAGGTGCGGCGGCCGCCGTGCCGGGCGGTTTCGGGACCGGCAAGACCATGCTGCTGCAACAGGTCGCCAAGTGGAGCGATGCCGATGTCATCGTCTACGTCGGCTGTGGCGAGCGAGGCAACGAGATGGCCGACGTGCTGAACGACCTGTCGACGCTCGCCGACACGAGGGTCGGCGGGAACCTGATCGACCGGACCGTGATCATCGCGAACACCTCGAACATGCCGATGATGGCCCGCGAATCCAGCATCTATACCGGGATCACGGTGGCCGAGTTCTACCGAGACATGGGCTACAACGTGGTCCTCATCGCAGACTCCACCTCACGCTGGGCAGAGGCCCTGCGTGAGTTCGCCAACCGCAATGGGGATCTGCCAGCCGAGGAGGGCTACCCGGCCCACCTCGCCTCGGCTCTGGCGGCCTTCTACGAGAGAGCCGGTCGCGTCACCACCCTTGGCGGCGGTACTGGCTCGGTGACAGTGATCGGGGCAGTGTCTCCGCCTGGGGGCGACATGACTGAACCGGTGACGACCGACACCTTGCGCTTCGTGCGCTCTCTGTGGCTGCTCGACCGCGATCTGGCCTACTCCCGGCATTATCCGGCAGTGAGTTGGACAGGTTCCTTCGCCCGCGACGTTGATGAGTTGGGCCGTTGGCACGCCGAGCGAGGGGACCCGGGCTGGGCCCGGCGGCGAGGCCGGGCGACGGCGCTGTTGGCCGAGGCCGACCGGCTCAGCTCGCTGGCGGAGATCATCGGTCAGTCGACACTGCCGGGTCACGAGCGGATGGTGCTTCTTGGTGGCCGGTTGTTGCGGGACGGAGTACTGCTGCAGAACGCGCTGAGCGCCAACGACAGCTTCTGTACTGCGGACAAGGCTTGCGCACTGCTCGACATGGTCCTGGACGTGGTAGACGCCTGCCAGCTTCTGGTGGCACGCGGAGTCGCGGCGACGACCGTAGAGGACCTGGACTTCGGGCCGGTGCTTCGCGCCCGCGAAGAGTTGGGTCCCAGCGACGCCGAGGGTGTGGACTCCCGGCGAGTTGAGTTCCTGGGGCGGCTGGAGCAGTTGCCATGACCCAACCGTTCGATCAGGTGTCCCACAGTGACGTTCGTGAGCTGCGCGGCCCGCTGCTCGTACTAGGTGACGTGGCCGGCGTGGGGTGGGACGAGTACGCCATCGTCGAGGTGGAGGGCCGGGGCCGGCTTGTCGACGAGCGGCACGCGCTGGTGCTAGAGGTTGACCACGACCTGGTGACGCTGCAGGTGCTGGAGGGTACCGACGCGATGCACGCCGGCGGCGTCCAGGTGCGATTCGCGGGCCAACCGCTTCAGATTCCGGTCGGGATCAACTGGCTGGGCCGTACCTGCAACGGTCGCGGTGAGCCCCTGGACGGCGGACCGCCGGTGACCGGCGACACAACGATGCCGCTGCTCGGGTGGCCGCTCAACCCCGTCCATCGGGAACCGCCAGCAGAGCCGGTGATCACCGGAATCTCAGTCATTGACGCGCTCAACACGCTGGTACTGGGGCAGAAGCTGCCCATCTTCTCCGTGCCGGGAATGCCGCATCTGACCCTGGCGACTCAGATCGCAGCCCAGGCCACATCCAGCGGCCGCCCCTTCCGGGTGGTGTTCGCGGCGATGGGTCTGACCCACGCGGACATCTATTACGTGCGCGACCGGCTGGAGGAGCGATCGGCCGCAGGTGAGTTGGTGCTGCTGCTCAACGCGGCGGACGACCCGGTGATCGAACGGCTACTCACTCCCAAGATCGCCTTGACCGTCGCCGAGTACCTGGCCTACACCGAGGGCGACGATGTGCTGGTGATCATGTCGGACATGACCAGCTACGCGGAGGCACTGCGCGAAGTGTCGGCCGCCCGCCGCGAGATCCCCGCCCGCCGTGGCTACCCGGGGTACCTCTACAGCGACCTCGCCAGCCTCTACGAGCGCTGCGGCCGGATTCGGGGGCACGCAGGTTCGGTGACCATCGTCCCGGTACTGACCATGCCAGGAGGCGACATCACCCATCCGGTGCCAGACCTCACCGGCTACATCACCGAGGGGCAGGTGGTGCTCTCCCCCGAGGTGGAGGCTCGCGGCGTCTACCCCCCGGTCGACGTCTTGTCGTCGCTTTCCCGGCTGATGCGCAGCGGCGCCGGGGCCGGCCGCACCAGGGAGGACCACCTGGACGTGGCCGCCCAGGTTCTCTCGGCGATGGCCAGAGCTCGGCAGGCAGCGGAGCTCGCCGAACTTGTGGGGGCTGACTCACTCAGCGAAACCGATCGGCGATACGTGGCCTATCGCAGCCACCTTGAACAGGACCTGCTCAGCCAGGGAACCAGTGAGTTCCGCTCTTTGGAAGAGACGCTCGGCCGGGCTTGGTCTGCGCTGGGCACCCTGCCACGACGGGAGCTAACGATGGTCTCCACCGACCTGCTGGACCGCTATCTACCGCTTCCGAGGAGCGGGCCGTGAACGCCACCGGACGCGCCGGAAAGCTGCGGGTTGAGCGGCGTCTACTGACGGCTCAACATGGCGCCGAGTTGCTGGACCGCAAGCAGCGCATCCTCGCCGATGAGCTTGAGCGGCTTCACCTCAAAGCCGCCCGCACCGAACAAGTGTGGCTCACTGCGGCTCGCGACGCGGAGTCTTGGCTGGCACGTACCGCCGCGCTGGACGGGCGCGAGTTGATCGCAGCGGCCGCACCACTGACGCCTGCCGAAGTACACGTGGAATCGTGGGGCGCGATGGGAGTGACTTACCCGGAGGATGCGCAATGCGAAGCCCCGGTGGCGGCCCCCGCCGGGGCCAGCTCCGCACTGACCTACGCGGCGACCGCCGCAAGGGCAGCGCTGGCCGCCGCGGTTCGGCAGGCCGCAGCTGAGCGGGCCGTGCTCCTTGTGGCCGCAGAACTCAACGCCACCCGGACCCGGTTGCGGTCTGTGCAAAAGCGCTGGATCCCAAGGCTTGAGAGCGAACTGGACACTATCCGACGCCAACTCCTAGAGCAGGAGCTCCAGGAGAATCTCAGGCTGCGCTGGGCTGCGGACGCCGTCGCCGGATCAGGGGCAGCAGCGCGGGCGTCCAGCCAAAGTAGAAAGGCGGTGTCGCGATGACCGATGTCATCCTGCTCGCCGTCAACGACTCGCCGGCGGCGTTCTACGCCGCAGAAGTGGCCGTCGCGGTGGCCCGCCGCCTCTCGGCCCGGTTGCGGGCGGTGTCCGTGGTCTCGGAGGCCGAGCCACGCATCCTTGACAGATCCCCGGAGCTGACCCGCGAAGGAGATCCGTCGGCGCAGGCCGCTCTGCGGCACGTGACCGCGCTAGGGACGGCGGCCGGCGTGGACGTCGTGACCGTGCAGCGGTTCGGCAACGTGGCCGCCGAGATCCTCGACGAGGCCCTGACTTGCGAGGCCGATCTGATCCTGATGGCCCGGGTCGGGCGGCCCGGACACGTGCTGCAGCATCTGGGGAGCACCACTCAGCATGTCCTGGAGTTCGCCACCGTGCCGGTGCTGGTGGTTCCGGCCCGTCACCCCCGCTGGCGGGTTGGCTGAACGGTGACCTGTCCATCCCCCGAATGACCACGGCCCGCCGGGGGTCCACCCAACGTGGTCACGGAGGCCGCGAGGCAGGTTTCACAGTGTGTAGCCGATGGCACGCAGCAGGGCGCGCCGGTCAAGGACGTCTGCGTCGGTCTCCACACCGATCGGCGGCTCGCCGTCCACAACCCCGATGATGCCGCGACCCCGCGGGGTCACGGCGATGAGGATGTCGACTGGGTTCGCGGTAGCGCAGAAGGTCGCGCAGACCTCGGGCACGGCTTGACGGGGTTCAGCACGTTGAGCGGGAACCCGTCCCGCAGGAAGATCACAAAGGTGTGGCTAGCAGCGATCGCGGCGCGTTGCGCGTTGCCAGGTCGACCGGCTTGGACCAGCACCACTGTGGGTCCGAGGACCCCTAGAGACAGAAGTGGCGACTCACGGGCCGCGTCCTCAATGCGCGGGCCCGGATGCCGCAAACTCGGAAGAGCCGGCAATCCTCGTGCAGACCCACACCTGGCAACTCGACGACCCTAGAGGCCCAGGTACGCGGGCCCCGTTTCAGCCCTCGCTCCACGTTGCCCCCCGCCTGCGGTGCCACCCAGCCCAGGCGGAACAGCTCGGCGTTTTCCGCGGCAAAGCATGGTTAGACGGTCAGGGCCGCACGCACAACTTCGGCGATCTCGCCGTGCTCCGCCTGTCGTTCGAGGCTCTCCTGCTGCGTGAGAATCGGCGCCATCGCGCGGGTTGCCAGCGTCTCCAGCAGGTGTGCCTGGTTCCCGATGACTGCGCATGACGATAGCCGGCTGCTTACGTGGTGTTTCAGGGTCAGTGGCGGAAGCCCGATGGACCGGTGGCCGTGCCCGTACGGCTGTCGTCGTTCAGTTGGTCGACGGCCACGCGGAGGTCGGCCAGCAACAGGTCGGCGAGGTCGTGGCTGAAGCCGTTGCGGCACACGATCCGCAGTACGGAGAGGTCTTGGCGGTCGGCGGGGAACGTGTAGGCAGGGACCTGCCAACCGCGTTCGCGAAGGGCTCGTGACAAGGCGAAGACGTCCCAGCCGGTGACGTGTTCTGTGGTCGTGAACGCGAAGACGGGCAGTTCATCGCCGCGGGAGAGCAGCCGAAATTCTGGCATGGCCTCAATCTGGCCGGAGAGAAACATGGCGACGTCTCTCGCGGCTTGTTGGACGGCGCGGAAGCCGCTATGCCCGAGGCGAAAGAAGATGTAGTACTGCGCGACGACTTGCGCGCCGGGGCGGGAGAAGTTCAAGGCGAAGGTGGGCATGTTGCCGCCGAGGTAGTTCACGTTGAATATCAGCTCCTGCGGCAGCGCGTCGGAGTCGCGCCACAGGACCCAACCGACACCGGGATAGACCAGCCCGTACTTGTGACCTGAGGTGTTGATGGATGCGACCCGAGGAAGCCGGAAGTCCCACAGCAGGTCGTGGTCCAGGAATGGGGCGATCATCGCTCCTGAGGCACCGTCGACGTGGATCGGCACGTCCGGCCCCCCGTGGCTGGCCAGCTCATCGAGCGCGGCGGAGATGTCGGCGATCGGTTCGTAGCTGCCGTCGAACGTCGAACCCAAGATGGTCACAACCCCGATGGTGTCCTCATCACAGTGGGCCACGGCCTGTTCCGCGTCGAGATGAAAACGCTCACCGCTCATCGGCACGATCCTGGGTTCAACGTCCCAGTAGCGGCAGAACTTCTCCCAGCAGACCTGGACATTGGCGCCCATGACCAGGTTCGGTCGGCGGGTGCGGTCATTGACGCGGGCGGCCCAGCGTCGGCGAAGGGCGATTCCGGCCAGCATGCACGCCTCACTGGAGCCGGTGGTCGAGCAGCCGGTGGCCTGATCGGGGGATGGGGCGTGCCACAGGTCGGCCAGCATCGCCACGCACCGCCGCTCGAGTTCGGCAGTCTGGGGGTACTCGTCCTTGTCGATCATGTTCTTGTCGACGCAGTCGGCCATGAGCTGGCGGGCCTGGGGTTCCATGCCCGTCGTGACGAAGGTGGCGAGGTTCAGCCGGGCACTGCCATCAAGCAGCAGCTCGTCGTGGATCAGCTGGTAGGCGACATCGGCCGGAACCGGATCCTGCGCCAGGCGACTCTTCGGCGACGTCAGGCGTTGCCCGAGTGCAGGGTTGGCCTCGGTGATCAGTGGATTGGAACTCCCCGTGGTGGACTCGTTCTGGCTGGAACCGCGATGCAGGGCCATACCCGACACTATGCCGGTACTGTCCAGGTCACGCAGCGGACTCGTGGAGGGTCTGCAGCTGGGTGTCTGGCACTCATCGGGCGGTTCGCAGTCGGGAGGGTCCTCCCAGCAGCGGGCTAACCAAACCCCGTCGGAGTGTCCCGCCGAAAGACAACCAGCAGGACACCGCCAGCGAACGGCCGAAGCCACCCACGTAGCCCCACCGTCCGATGCCCTCTCCGACGCCGCCGTCCAGTACCCCCTCGCCACGACATCAGGAGGGGAAACGCAACAACCCATCTGCCACACACCCGGTGCCCAATTCGGATCCACCAGGCAAAGGGAACGTCTCGAGCCGGCCACGCTGATCGGGGGACAATGCGCCTCCTCAGGGATGGCACCATGACTGCAACGCGCTGGCAGTGAGCTGTCTCCAGTCGGGAGCCGGCACGCCGCCCAGCGACTCGGAGTGATCTCGGGCAGTCACAAGGACCGACATCGACACCGTCGGTGAGGCTGACTTGCCGACATGGGCGGCGATCACAGTAGGGGCCTGTTCTGGGGCTAGGTCGGCGATCGGAACCCTGCTCGTTCTCGGATAGGAATCGGCGCAAGACTCTTGTCGACAAGGGCTCCAGACGAGGCAAGACGTCCACAGGCCATCCTCCGACGGACCGGGTGCCCACTTTTCCAGACGCGGTGGTCGAGGGCTGATACGGACCCCGGCATGCGGACCGGCTCCCGTCGCTATGGCCTCATCCGTGAGCGTCGTCGCGTTTCGGGCCGAGAGTGCCGACGGGGCCCACCACCCCACAGCGAGGCTACGCGGGGGCTCGGACCTCTGATCGCCGCCTCACGAAGACGTACGGAAGGCTTGGCTGTGCCGATTCGGCAGCGACGCGTCGACCCCCTCCGACCCTGAGTAGCATGGCTCCGTCATGCGGCCCGACGGGCTTCCCCAGGGAAAGGTCCCCATCCGCGCAGTCTTCTTGCGCGCCTCGGGGGTCGAATGTACGCCTTCCGCTCATCTGTGGATGGGCTCTCCGAGGTCGAGTCCAGACTGGCCGAAGTACTCGCCGATCGCATGTTGACTGAGTGCGACCTGACCAACTCCTGAGTTCGGGATACCGGTGATGCCACAGGCTGCTTCGACCGCGCGAAGCCCAGCGAAGGCCTTTCATGGTCCAGCACCCCTGCCGTTCCACGTCCTGATCCCAACGCGGCGCCGCGTTGGACACCGCCAAGCCAACACTCGACGCTGAGCGGCCGACCGGAGCTCACTGCCCCCCGGGGCACCGCCTCAGCGCGGGTACCAACCTGCGTTGACGTTACGACGGGCTCGGTTGGAGGTGATCCGGGCAGTGTACCTTCCGCTCGTTTGAGAGGTAACGAATCAGTAACGCGGGCGAAGGGCGCGATCTCCCTTGTCACAGCCGACATGCGGTAGTCGAAGGTCGCGACGGACGCGGTGAGGTGGACTCCCCTCAGGCCACCCATCGTGTCTGACCAGTGTGTCCCCGGGGCGTGCGTTCCGGTGAGCGCATGCACGTGCACCACGGCCTGCTCGAGGCCGGCCGGGTCCACTGTCAGCGTCGCCACCGGAATCCCGAGTCAGTCGACATCGTCTGGCCGGATACGCGGGAGGCGCAGCAATGCGAGAGCAAGTTCGACGTCGATAACGAGGTCGTTGACGATACCCGACAGGCAGGCGGCCCGAACCGCTCGCGCCTTCGCCGGGTCCGAAACCGCAGCGATGACCCGGTGCACTCGCCGCAGTTGTGCCGGCGAAATGGAAAGGCAGTGACGTCCGAGCCTCACGTCCACCACGTGCCCGTCCTCGCCGAGGGCGAACCCGCAGAGTTCTGCGACGCCGCCTGAGCGCATCAGCTGCTCGGAGAAGTGGAGCGGAAGGGTGGAGTAGGCGACGCCGATCGGTCGGGGACCAATCACTCCGATCGTGACTACCGCAGTGGTGATCCGACTGAAGCCAGCCAGGGTTGAGGCCACGTTGGGTTGCCGGCGCAAGGCGTTGGCGGTTCGCGCGTCATCGATGAAGAATGGAGCCGGGAAGGGGTAGCCCGGTCCACCAGTGAGGGCCAGCGCTCGCCGAAGTAGCCGCCGAGCAGAGTTCCCCTTGTCGCCCGCGTTGCGGCCGGTCAGTAGCCGTATCTCCACGTTCGGCAGTTCATCAAGGTCGTCGAACATCGCATTGAAGGTGCGGCCCCAGCCGATGCCGAGCACCTCGCCATCCTCGATGATGTCGCCCATGTATAGCCCGATGGCCCGACCGACGGCCGTACGGACGCTTGGCAGTCACCGTAGACCTCGAGAACGATGGCGTGGCGAATGTTCAGATGGTGTGCAACAGCTCGGAGAGCTCCGTGATCATGCCGCCACTGTTCAGGGTGTGGGTGACAACGCCAAACTCTTCGGCCTGGGCGAGCAGGCGGGCGACGCGGAACCGCGACACGCCCAACTCCTCCGCGATCTCGAC
>Ga0209385_1000759_pt1 | contig 13301 bp, 15 predicted proteins | sample NGEPerB_FD_184506 | JGI IMG/M metagenome (GOLD analysis project Ga0209385, IMG submission 184506) | Arctic peat soil microbial communities from the Barrow Environmental Observatory site, Barrow, Alaska, USA - NGEE PermafrostAB12-B... | ecosystem: Environmental > Terrestrial > Soil > Wetlands >... | reverse complement strand
GTCGATCCTGGTCGATCCAGGTCGAGTCAGGTCGGTCCAAGCTCCCCAGGAGCCTGGACCAGCGCGATCACGGCCGGTCGCCGCCGAACCCGAGGCTGTGTGTCATCTGCGCGTCGGAGCCCAGAAACCGGCGCAGGTACCGCCGGTCGGCTGATCGCGTGTCGAGCAGAACGAGAAACTCTGCGGTGCAGCTGCTCTCGTTCCATGCAGGTGGGCCGCAGAGCACCGCGCCGATACGCAACAGACCGGGCAGCATCGGTGGGATCACCGGATTGCCCGCGCGCTCGAGTCCGCCGATCGGCAGCGGAACCCGGGCCCGGCACCGACGCCCTGCCTGCGCCAGATGTCGTGACCGCGCGAGGTCCCAGCATGCTGCGGCGGTGCCGCCGCCATCCCCGAGGTCCACCGATACGCAGCCGATCGCATAGCGATATCCGGTCAACTGCAGATACTTCGCGACCCCGGCCCAGAGCAGCGCGGCGGGCCCGCCCGTGCGATGGTCGGCCTCCACGCAGGCCGGACCGACCTCGACAGTCGAGTCGAGGATGCCCTCCAAGGGCGCCAGACCGAACCTCCGGCCGGCTTCCACACCGGCGCCGCGGGGTGCGGCGTCGTTGCTGTGCGGTGGCAGCAGCCGGACCGTCGCGACAGCGGTCCGGCGTTCGCCGTCGCGTGCGGGTGAGCCGGCATTGCCGCAGTACCAGACGATGAGGTGATCGCACCGCTCGTCGGCGCGCTGCCCGGAGTCACTCTCGCGAAGTCCGAGACCCATTGCACCGGAGTGGCTCTCGGCGTCGAGCACGGCTGTGCGGAGTCGCCGGGCCGCGCGGACCTCGTCGGCGCCGGTGGCCAGGGCCAGCCGGTAACCGCGGGTGTCGGGGTGGTACTCGTCGGCCGTGGTTCCGGTGGTGTCTGGGGGTCCGGCCAGGTGCAACTGGGTTGCCGTCACGAACCACAGTGTCGGTCCGACAGGGGTTGGCGCGCCGACGAACAGATGGACAACGGGTGACGAACCTGTGAAAGCTCTGCCGCGCCTGCTCAGCAACGCTCGGCCGATGCGCGCTCCCGCCCGTCCATGACGACGGCCGGGCCGGCGGGGCGTGACCCCGACGACCCGACCTGGTCGTGACCGATCGGTCTGCTCAGCAGTTGACCACGGTCAGGCCTTGCGCGCCTTGACCGCCTCGGTGAGCACCGGGGCGACCGTGAAAAGATCGCCCACCACACCGAAGTCGGCGATCTCGAAGATCGGCGCCTCGCTGTCCTTGTTGACCGCGATGATCGTCTTCGAGGTCTGCATGCCCGCCCGGTGCTGGATCGCGCCGGAGATGCCCAGCGCGATGTAGACCTGCGGCGACACCGTGGTGCCGGTCTGGCCCACCTGGAACTGCGGTGGGTAGTACCCCGAATCCACGGCCGCCCTTGACGCCCCCACCGCGCCGCCCAGCGCGTCGGCGAGTTCCTCGACCACGTGGAAATTGTCCGCGGAACCCACACCGCGGCCACCGGACACCACCACGGCCGCCGCGCCCAGTTCGGGGCGGTCGCCGATGGGCTCGGGGTGATCGGCAATCACGGTGGCGGAGATCGCCGGGTCGATGGTGATCTCCACAGGCACCACCTGAGGGCTGGCGACGGTCGGTGTGGCCTCGATCGCGTTCGGCCGGATCGAGATGATCGGAATGCCGGTGGTGACCTTGTAGCGAACGATGTACTCGCCGCCGAAGACGGACTGGGTGGCGACCACGTCACCGTCGACGGATTCCACGTCGACCGCGTCGGCCAGCAGACCGGAGTTCAACCGCACCGCAAGCCGGCCGGCGATCTCCCGACCGTCGACCGTCGCGGGCAGCAGCACAGCAGCGGGGTTCGCCGCTGCGGCCGCCGCGGACAGTCCCGCGACCTGCGGGGTGATCAGGAAGTTGGCGGCGTCGTCGGATTCGGCGGCGTACACCTTGGTGGCGCCGAACGCGCCCAACTCGGCGGCCAGCGACTCAGCGGTGCCCGGCTTGCCGACCACGACGGCCGACGGGGCGCCGAGCCGGGCGGCGGCGGTCAGCAGCTCCGCGGTGACCTTGCGGACGGCGCCGTCGTGGTGATCGACCAGAACGAGAACTTCAGCCATGGTGATGTCTCCTTACTCCTGCTCAGATTCCGGTCAGATCAGCCGCGCGGCGGCGAGGAATTCGGCGACCTTCGTGCCCGCGGTGCCGTCGTCGGCGACCTTCTCGCCGGCGGTGCGGGGTGGGCGGGGCGTTCCGTCGACCACCTGGCTTGCCGCGTTCGCCAGGCCGGTGGTGCTCGGATCCAGTCCGAGGTCGCCGATGCCCATGGTGCTGACGGGCTTCTTCTTGGCGGCCATGATGCCCTTGAAGTTCGGGTACCGCGGCTCGTTGATCTTCTCGGTCACCGAGATCAGCGCCGGCAGCGATGCGGTGACCTCGCTGTACCCGCCGTCGTGCACCCGCTCGGCGCGCAGCGTCGGTCCGTCGATCTCCAGCGTCCGGACCGAGGTGACCTGCGGCAGGCCCAGCCGCTCGGCCAGCATGGCGGGCACCGAGCCGGTGCGGCCGTCGGTGGATTCGTTGCCGGTGATCACCAGGTCGACCGACAGCGCGCGGATCGCGGCGGCCAGCGCTGCCGACGTCTGCAGGGCATCGGAGCCGGCCAGGCCGTCGTCCAGGACGTGCACGGCCTTGTGCGCGCCCATCGCCAGGGCTTTGCGCAGGGATTCGGCGGCCCGCTCCGGGCCCATGGTCAGTACGGTGACCTCGCCGCCGTGCGCCTCGGTCAATTGCAGCGCTGTTTCCACGCCTCGCGAGTCGATCTCGTCGATGACGGCGTCGGCCGCGTCGCGGTCCAACGTCCAGTCCTGCTCCCGCAGCTTGCGCTCCGAGTAGGTGTCGGGCACCTGCTTGATCAAAACGGCAATGTCCATCCCGCGATCGACCTCCCTGGATTCGTCCCGCGTCAGCCGGCTGAACCATCATGCCCGGCCGGGCCGGACGGTGAGCCCCCGATAAGTTACTGATGAGTAGCTTACCTGCCCGCGCGACCACCGGGTCGCTGTCAGGCGAACGGGATGTGCAGGCCGTGGCAGTCTTGAACCGTGTCCACCGTTCCCGCCTCCAGCGGCGTCATGCTGGTCGGCACCATGCTGGCGTTCTTCGGCACCGCCATCGCGATCACATTTCAGCTGTCGCTGATCTGGTGGTCCATACCGGTGGCGTGCGCGGTCGTCGTGCTGACCCTCGCGGTCATCCGCTACCGGCGGCATCGCCGGATGCGGGAGGTATTGCACGGAGCAACGCTGTGAGCGGGGTGCCGGTGGTGATGGACGTCGACACCGGTATCGACGATGCCTTCGCGCTGATGTTCGCGGTCCGGCACCCAGGGATCGACTTGCGCGCGGTGACCTGCGTCGCCGGCAATGCCTCCGTGGACCACGTGGTGGCCAATACCTGTTACGTGCTCGACGCTGCCGGGGCCGGCGACATCCCGGTCGGTCGCGGCGCTTCCGCCCCGCTACTCGGCCCCACTCCTGACACCGGGCATTTCCACGGACTCGACGGGTTGGGCGGGTTCTCCCGGCCGTCTGACCGGCGCACCTCGGCACTGTCCGCCCTCGACCTGCTGCGGCACGAGCTGCTCGCGGCGGTCGGCAACGGTGAGCCCGTCACGCTGGTGCCTACGGGCCCGCTGACGAACATCGCACTGCTGCTGCGCGCGCATCCGGAGGTGGCGGCCGGGATCGAGCGGATCGTCTTCATGGGCGGTTCGGCCTCGGCCGGCAACGTCACCGCGGTCGCGGAATTCAACGTGTTCCACGACCCGGAGGCCGCCGCGATCATGCTGGCGGCCGCCAGGGATCTGGACATCCCGGTGACGATGTACGGGCTGGACGTATTCGAGCAGGTGCGCGTGACCGAGGACGACGCGGCCATGCTGCACGCCCGGCTGGATCCGGCCGCGCAGTTGGCCGGTGCGTTGATCCTGGCCAGGGCGCGGGGCGAGGAATCGGCCAGCATCGGTGATGCCGGCACCCTGTGCGCCGTCGTGGACCCCGACGGCCTTGGTACCGAAAGGTGCGGTGTGCGGGTGGAGTTGGGCCACGGGTTCGCCCGCGCGCAGACAATCGTCGACCGCCGCCGCGGGCCGCGCGGCGGTGATCACCACACGCACGGCACCGTGCCGACCGAGGTGGACGTGGCGCTGACGGTGGACGCCCGCGGGTACGCCGAGCTGTGGCTCGGAGCGCTCACCGGCTGAACATCCGCGTGCGGACTACCGCTCGGGGCGCGCGTCGGCGACGGCTGTGGCAACGGCATCCTGTCCTCGTGCCGCCAAACCGGCGACCACGCCGTCGATATCGGCCGCCGGCCGGTTCTGGCTGAGCTTCAGCTTCGCCTCGATCCGGCTGATGACGACCTCGACGCCGACGATGGCGCGCAGCTGACCCTGGATGTAGCGCGCCGGCGCATCATCGACGGTCCAAGCCCGCACTGTTGACGTAGCGCCGCCTTCATGACGCTGCGTCAACCGGCGGACGAGCGCATCCACCCACACCGGGTCGTCATGGACGACCAACCGCCCGTAGACATGGGCGGTGACGTAGTTCCAGGTCGGCACCACCCGACCGTGTTCGGCCTTGCTCGCGTACCAGGTCGGCGACACGTAGGCGTCCGGCCCGCGGATGATGACCAACGCCGCTGCTTCCGGCGGGCCGGTCGGCGGTCGCCGCCATTGATCGTTGTTCCGTGCGACGTGCCCGAGCAGGGCGCCGTGTTCGCCGACCGACGGGTCGAAGACGAACGGCAGGAAGGTGGCGATCAGTCCGTCCGCTGCCGCCGTCACCAGGTCGGCGGCGCCGTGGTTCTCCAGCAGGTTTCTGACGTCGTCGTCGCCTGCAGCGAAGTGCTTGGGGACGTACATGGGCCACCTCCTCGCGGGCAGCGATCCGGGTCTGCGGATCGAAAATGCCAGGATCTGAGTGGACTATTCCAGCATCAACCGACGAGCAGCACCGTTTTCCCTGCCGCGGCCCGACTCTCGATCGCCCGGAACGCCGCCGCGCCGTCGGCCAGGTCGTACTCGACGGCCGGCGGCGGGCGCAGCCCGTTCGCCACCAGTCCCGCGAGCCGCGCGGCCGTACCGGCGAACAATCCGGGGTCGGCGCGGAGGATCTCGGTCAGCCCGAACCCGACGACGCTGGCGTTGCGCAGCAGCAACCGGTTCGCCGGGGCGCTCGGGATCCGGCCGGAGGCGAAACCCACGGTGAGCAGCCGCCCCTCCGACGCCAGGCAGCGCAGGCTCCGGTCGAAAACCTCGCCGCCCACGGGATCGACGATGACGTCGGCGCCGCCGTTGGCGCGCACCGCGGCCACCCAGTCCTCGGACCCGAAAACGGCGCCCGCGCCCGCCGCGGTGGCCACTGCACGCCGCTCGGGAGAGCCGGCGACCGCCGTGACCGTCGCGCCCAGCGCCGTGGCGACCTGCACGAACGCGCTGCCCAGGCCGCCTCCCGCGCCGTGCACGAGGACCCGCTCCCCCGCGCGCAGCCCGACTCTCCGGGTCAACGCGATCACTGCGGTGAAGTAGTTGACCACCATGCCTGCGCCCTGCACCGGGGTCAGCCCGTCCGGTAGTCGTGCGGTGAAAGCGGCGCAGGGGCCCAGGCTGTTTCCGCGCGCACCGGCCGGCACCGTGGCGATGACGGCCTGTCCGACGGACAAGCCGGTGTTGTCGGGTGCCTCGCGGACGACTCCCGCGAGTTCCAGCCCGGGCACGTACGGCGGTTGCTGGCGGACTTGATACCGGCCGCGGGCGACGAGGGTGTCCACGAAACCGATGCCAGCCGCCGCCACCTCGATCAGCACGGGGTCGCCGTCCGGCCTCGGTGGGATGGGCACATCGTCGACCCACAGCGCATCGGGGCCGGCCAACTCGTGCACAAGCAGGGCTCGCATTCTGTTCGCTCCTGTCAGGCGAAGGCGGAAATGCCGGTGACATCGCGTCCGATGATCATCAGCACCATTGCGTAAGTCATGACTTACCCCTTCATCGGAAGGCGGGCAGGCCGGTGATGGCCTGGCCCATGATCAGGGTGTGGACCTCGTCGGTGCCCTCGTAGGTGCGCACGCTCTCGAGGTTGTTGGCGTGCCGCAGCGGCGAGTAGTCCAGCGTGATGCCGTTGGCGCCCAGGATCGTCCGCGCCTCCCGGCAGATGGCGATGGCCTCCCGGACGTTGTTCAGTTTCCCGAAGGAGATCTGTTGTGGGGACAGGGTTCCGGCGTCCTTCATCCGGCCCGTGTGCAGGGCGACCAGCACCCCCTTCTGGATCTCCAGCACCATGTCGACGAGCTTGCGCTGGGTCAGCTGATAGCCGGCCAGCGGCTGGTCGAACTGCAGGCGCTGAAGGCTGTACCGCAGCGCGGTCTCGTAGGAATCCCGGGCTGCGCCCATCGCACCCCAGATGATCCCGTAGCGGGCCTCGTTCAGGCAGGCGAACGGGCCCTTGAGTCCGACGACGTTCGGCAGTACCGCGTCGGCGGGCAACCGCACGTCGTCCAGGGCGATGTCGCACTGGACGGAGGCCCGCATGGACAGCTTCGGCTCGATGAGGGTGGTGGTGAAGCCGGGCGTCGCGGTGGGCACCACGAACCCGCGGATGCCGTCGTCGGTTTGCGCCCAGATCACCGCGACGTCGGCGATCGAGGCCAGCCCGATCCACCGCTTGGCTCCGCTGAGCAACCAGTCGGATCCGTCCCGGCGGGCGTAGGTCGTCATGCCGCCTGGGTCGCTGCCTGCGGTCGGCTCGGTGAGCCCGAAGCACCCGATCAGCCGCCCGGCGGCCATGCCGGGCAGCCATAGCAGCTTCTGTTCCTCCGAACCGTGCTTGTAGATGGCGCTCATCGCCAGCGAGCCCTGCACGCTGACGAACGTGCGCAGCCCGGAGTCGCCGGCCTCGAGTTCCATCGCCGCCAGGCCGTATTCGACGGCGCTCCGACCGGCGCAGCCGTAGCCCGTGAGATGCATCCCGAGCAACCCGAGATCACCCATCTCGGTGGTGATCTCGCGGGGGAACACCGCCTTCTCGTACCAGCCGGCGATGTTCGGGACGATCTGGCGCTGCACGAACTCGCGGACCCGGTCCCGCAGTGCCAGCTCCTCGGTGGTGAACAGCGAATCAAGGTTCAGGTAGTCGCGCGCCCGGTCGCTGAACTGCTCGCCGCCGTTGAGCTCGATCTCGGCGCCCGCGCGGACCGAATCCGTTGACGTCATTGTTCTCTCGTTTCTCATGGGGGAGGCTTCGTGCTCGTGCGGATTCGATCAGATGCCTGTCCCACGACGATGTTGTTGGGGCAGTCGCACCCCGGACAGCATGCCTGCCAGGTGCGCGAACGTCGACGCCATGTTGATGACACTCTCACCGTTCATGCCCAACCGGCCCGGCAATGGCTGATTGGCCGCGACCAGCGGGCGGAGAAACTCTTCGGCGCACTCCCCGACTGTGCGCACATGTGCGCACAGTTGATAGGATTGATAGTTGGAGGTGCCTTCCGATGACGACCGTGCTGGACGTGTTACGGGACCGCGGATACGGCGATGTCGACGAGGCTGCCCTGGTGCGCGCCGTTCAGGACGTGCTGCCCGCCCGGACCGACGGTGGCACCGGCGCCCTGCCCGGTGACGCCGAGGCGTTCATGGCCGCGCACTCCGGGATCTCGATGTCCGACGAGGCGATCGCCGGTGCGGGACAACGGTTGGCGGCGCGGCGGATCGCGGAGGCGGCCCAGACGTTGGACACCGCGGCAGTTGCTGCCCTGCTGGGCGTGCACCGCACCCGGGTGCAGCACCTGCGCGACGACGGGGACCTCTTCGCCTATCGGGATGGCCGGTTCAACCGGTACCCGCTGTGGCAGTTCACCGATCACCCCCGGCCGCTACCGGGGCTGCGGCAGGTGCTGGCCGCGTTGGGCCCGGCGCACCGGTCGGTGGTCACCGGGTTCATGACCACCGTGCACCCCGAGCTGGACACCGGCGCCGGACCGGTCAGCGCGTGCGAGTGGCTGGCCGGCGGACTCGACCCCGCACCCGTGGTCGAGTTGACCAGTGGCGTCGCCCAGCCGTGGTGATCCCGAAGCTGCCCGATCGACCCGATCCCGCGGTGCTCGCCGCGTGCGACCCCGAGTTTCACCCGGTCGACACCGGCACGGTGCTGTGGCGGATCCGCCGTACCACCGGAGCACACGTGATGGCCTGGAACGAGCTCCGCGAATACGGGCCGATCAGCACCTGCCGGTTCGATCCGCACCCGGACGGACCGCCACGACGGCACACGGGTGTGGGCGTGCTGTACGCGGCCGCCGCCTTGCCGACCTCCCTGGCGGAGGTGTACCAGGACACCAGGGTGATCGATTGTGTCAGCGGCTCCCCGGCCGCCACCGCGTTCCGGTTTCGCCGGGCCGTGCGGTTGCTTGATCTGACCGGCGACTGGCCGCTCCGTACCGGTGCCTCACACGTGATCAACACCGGGCGGCGCGCCGCATCTCGCGCGTGGGCGCGGGCGTTCCTGACCGTCTGGCCGGACCTGGAGGGCCTGTGGCACACGTCCAGCCTCACCGGACGACCCTGCGTCACCCTCTACAGCGGCGCTGCCGACGCGATGCCGACCTCGCCCGCGCACACCTTCGGCCTCGACGACCCGCACTATCTCGATTGGTTGCTGGTCGCTGCCGACACCATCGGATACGACCTCGTCCACCGTTGAACGAAGGTCAAGTTTGCACCCCTAGTTGGCGCTTGTCGGGTCTGAATAGCCGGCGAGGGCGTGGGCGAGCGACTCGCCCCATTGGCGCGCGGCGGCTTGTTGCCCGTCCGCGAGATGCGTTTCCTTGGTCACCAGAAAGCTCATGGGGCTTGTGATCTCGTGGAAACCGTGGTGCCGGAGTTGCTTGCTGATGCCCTTGGACGCGCGGCCCGTCATCAACGGCGAGGCGTCGATCCGGGTGTCGAACGCGGCCGAGTTCGCGTCGACCCGTCCAAGCGTGTCGAACCATTCGCGCAGGCCCGGTCCTTCCGCGTCGGCGTCGAGGACGAGCGTGCTGCCGTCCTGGTGCGCGGCCTCGACGGCCTTCTCCCGGGTCGCCGCCCGACTCATCCCGTGAATGTGGGTGGGTCCACCCACGACGACCAGGTCGGCCCGATCGACGAGCTCGCGGGTGGCCTTCGCGACGGGAACCACCTGCACGGTGTGAGCGGTGCCCACGCCTTCGCCAATCGCGTCGGCGATCAAATGAGTGTTGCCGTAGCTGGATTCGTACACCACCAGGATTTCCATGACGGCTTCTCCTCCTTGGTTTGGTCCCTCCAGCGTTACGCGTTGGTGGTCGGCAACCAAGGGCCAAAGGTCACGCCGACGCACGGGGGATCCCTGTTTCACGGATGTGACCGCAGCGCCGGTCAGTCCGGGACGCCGATGTCCTCGTTCCACAGGCTGGGCTCGGCGGCGATGAACTCCGTCATCATGGCGACGCACTCGGTGTCGTCGAGCACCACCACCTCGACCCCGCGCGAGCGCAGCAGGTCCTCGGCGCCGTAGAAGGTGCGGTTCTCCCCCACCACCACTCGCGGGATCTTGTACAGCAGGATCGCCCCGGTGCACATGTCGCAGGGCGAGAGTGTCGTCACCATGGTCGATCTCGCGTAGGTGGTGGCCGGCAGCCGGCCGGCATTCTCCAGGCAGTCGGTTTCCCCGTGCCGGATGGCGCTGCCCAGCTGCACGCGCTTGTTCCAGCCGGTGGCCAACACCGTTCCGTCGACGACCAGCGCCGCCCCGATCGGGATCCCGCCCTCCGCCCTGCCCTGCCGGGCGGCCAGCACCGCGGCGGCCAGGTAGTCGGCGTCAGCCGAAGGTTCGGCAGCCATCGGGCCTCCACAGCACTGGGCGTCCCGCAGCCGGGTCGCCGACCGGTGATCGCTGCAGACGCTACCGTGCCCACATGGCGCTCACCCCCATCCACATCACGGTCGACTGCAACGATGTCGCGACCGTCGCCGGTTTCTGGTCAGCCGCGCTGCAGCGGCCGGTGGACTCGCAGAGCGAGGAGGTGGCCGAGATTCCCGGCGGTGAGACGGGATCCACCGGTTGGCTGTTCATCAGGGTCCCGGAGGGCAAGACGGCGAAGAACCGGCTGCACATCGATTTCGGCACCGCCGATCGCGAGGCCGAGGTCGCCCGCCTGCTCGCTCTCGGCGCCCGTCGGATCGGCGACTACGACGAGTGGGGTGCGGTGTGGACGACGCTGGCCGATGTCGAGGGCAACGAGTTCTGCGTGGTGCAGCGGTCCTGAGGTTCGCCACGTGACCGTGCGGGTGGACGGGAACGATCCCTGACCCGGACGATGCTCACGCCATGGGTGCGATGCCTGTCCTGCAGCAAGGGACCGGCACCCACGCGGTGAGCATCGTGCCGCCAATCGGGATGGCCCGCAAATCGTGGCAGGGGGTAGGCAGGTCGGGCCTCCCTCGACGCTGACAGTGGTGCCGGTCCGCCGACACGACTGTCACGCTGCGCAGGACCACTCGTGTCCCAATCCCTAGGCGCGGAAGGGGATGGTTCAACGGACCTACCCACCGGGTCAGCGACTACGTCTCCCTCCCGCATTCTGGGACTCCGAGGTCTGGCACTTCATGCACGGTCACGGCAACGGTCGCTACCCGGCCGCGGTGATGTTAGGGCGGCACCGCCGCGCGACCGTGTTCGTGGGAGTCCATCGAACCCGGCGCGACTTCGACGCCGACGACATGGCCACCCTCGGCCTGCTCCGCCAACCACTGGCGGCCGCCCTCGCCTTCCGCGCCGCATGGCACGACGCCACCCTGCGTTGCCGCGCCGCCATCGACGTTCGATCCTCCGAGCCCCTCACCCGGTGCACCAGTGGAACCACCCGGGCGCGTCCCTACGAATCGGCACCATCGAGCCCGTTCCGGAGCCTGACCTTCTATAACGCCCGTCCTGCGACTGGGCGGGAATCATGCCCGGATGCGACGCCAGCTTGGCTATCGCACTGCGCGGAGGTCCCTCGACGGTTCGCAATCCGGGGATCTCTTTGACGCTGGAATCCGCCAACGGGACAACACCGGAATCGGCGGGCCGGAGGTGATCCGGTGCAGTCAGCGTGCGGGCGGCGCCCCCACCCGGCGGATCGGTGACCGTGACCCGGTGAAGAACATCGAAAAGCTCCTTGCCCCTGCCGCGGCTCCCGGCTATAACCAGGCCAGGAGGCCTTGATGACAAGTCCGAACTCCGTTCAGCGTTTCGTCAGTGCGCCGGCCCGGGTCGCCGCCCCCGACGAGGCCCTGTCGTTGGACGAATTGCAGCTCGCGGCCAGAAACCACGGCATGCCGCTGGAAGCGCTGCGCTATGACGTCACCCCGGCCGGCCTGCACTACCTGTTGGTGCACTACGACATTCCGTTCGTGGACGCGGCCGGGTGGCGGCTCGCGGTGACCGGGCACGTCGCCCGGGAGTTGACCATCGATCTCGCCGCGCGCCGGTCGATGCCGCGCACGACTCGGCGGGTGACGTTCGAATGTGCCGGGAACGGCCGTGCCAGGCTGTCTCCCCGGCCGATCAGCCAACCCTGGCTGACCGAGGCGGTGGGCACCGCCGAGTGGACCGGGGTTCCGCTGGCCGCGGTCCTGCGCGAGGCCGGTGTGCTGCCCGGAGCAGTGGACGTCGCGTTCACGGGCGCCGATCACGGCATCGAGCGCGGGGTGGAGCAGGACTACACACGCGGGCTACGGCTGGCCGACGCGATGGACGGCGAGGTGCTGCTCGCCGACGAGATGAACGGCGCGCCGCTGCCGCCGCAGCACGGTGCGCCGGTGCGACTGGTGGCGCCGGGGTGGTACGGCATGGCCCAGGTGAAATGGCTGCAGCGGGTCACCGTGCTGGATCGGCCGTTCGACGGTTTCCAGAACGCCACGGCCTACCGGTTCAAGCAGGGCGACGAGGCGGGCGAGCCGGTCACCAGGATCCTGCCGCGGGCGCTGATGGTGCCGCCGGGCTTCCCGGACTTCATGAGCCGGGTGCGCATCGTCGACTCCGGCCGGCACCTGTTGACCGGGCGTGCCTGGTCCGGTTGGGGACCCATCGCCGGGGTCGAGGTGAGCACGGATGGCGGTGCATCCTGGGGCAACGCCGCGCTCGATCCCGCTGACCCGGGAGCAGGCCGCTGGGCCTGGCGGAAATGGTCGTTCGAGTGGGCTGCCGTGACCGAGGGTCCGACCGAATTGCTGTGCAGGGCAACGGATCAGCTCGGTCAGGTGCAGCCCGTCGAGCAGCCGTGGAACCGGCAGGGGATGGCGAACAACATGGTTCAACGCATCCCGGTGCTGGTCCGCGGCAGCTGACCGTCACAGGCTCAGGGCTGGTACATCTCGGTCACCTCGGTGATCGCGCCGTCGGTCACGACCAGCCGATACGGCCTGGAGCTACCGGTGGGCGTGGTGATCCGATTCGCCAATGCGGTCAGATCCCCGGTCACCGGAATGTTCCCGTCCAGTGTCGTGACGACCGCATTAGGGCTGACCGTCACCACCCGCAGAGCCGGGTTCACGTTCCGGAAGTAGTAGCCCGTGCACCAGTTGTCGCCCATATCCAGTGGGACGCCATCCTCGATGCAGGCCTGCCGCGCGGCGGCACCGGTGAACCAGTCGATCTTGTCCAGCGTCAGCTGTGATTGCGGCGCGTCGACGGCGCGGACGTAGCCGTACACCTCACCGCTCAGATCGGTGGGCAGCACGGCCGGCCCGGTGGGTCCCGGCTCCGGTGAACTGGGCTCCCGCGAACTGGGCTCTTGCGACTCCGGGGCAGTGGTTGACGATTCGGCCGGCGGCTGGATCGTGGTGGCCGAATCGGGCACGGAATTCGGCACGGTGGGCGCCGCCGCACTGGTCGACGATGACGTCGTACCGGCCGGGTTGGCAACGCCCGGCGTCGGCGAACTGCACCCGGTCATCACCAGGATCGGAATGAGTGCGAGGAGGGCCACCAGCGAGGTGCGAAGGGTTGTGTTCATCTTTTTCGCCTCCACCTTCAATGACGTCCAGCTGGCGAGAGCGTTCCGGGGGTCACCCGTTCGATTCACGGTGCTCTGGCGCGGGCGCCGCGAGCACGCGGAGCATCGGTGTCAGACGGCCTTGGAGGTCAGTTCCAGCAGCGCGTCGACCGCGGCGGCACCGCCGAGCCCCGAGACCCCGCCACCGCGCCTGGTTCCGGCACCGGCCAGCAGAAC
>Ga0209385_1000758_pt1 | contig 13312 bp, 7 predicted proteins | sample NGEPerB_FD_184506 | JGI IMG/M metagenome (GOLD analysis project Ga0209385, IMG submission 184506) | Arctic peat soil microbial communities from the Barrow Environmental Observatory site, Barrow, Alaska, USA - NGEE PermafrostAB12-B... | ecosystem: Environmental > Terrestrial > Soil > Wetlands >... | reverse complement strand
CTGCGTGCGAGCGCACCTCAACGTAGGCGACGGCCGTAGCTTCCTCGCCCGCGCCCAGTGCATGCTCGGCGTAGTCCAGGACCTCGACCTCTATGCCCAGGTCCTGGCGGAGGGCGTGGACGAGGGCGGAGATCGGGCCGTTGCCGCGGCCGGAGATGGAACGCCTGGCACCGGCCACCGCGAGGTCGGCGGTCAGGGCCACTCCATCGGCCGTGGAGGACGTCCCGTAGCCGGCGAGGCTTGTCCGCGTCTCCGCCGGCAGGTACTCGGCCGCAAACGCGTCCCACATTTCTTCCGCGGTGATCTCGGTGCCACTGCCTTCAGTAATCACCTTGATGCAGCGGCTGAACTCGATCTGCAGTCGGCGCGGCAGGTCCATGCCGTGCTCGTTCTTCATGATGTAGGCCACGCCGCCCTTGCCGGACTGGCTGTTGACCCGGATCACGGCCTCGTAGCTACGGCCTACGTGCTTGGGGTCGATCGGCAGGTACGGGACTTCCCAGGCCGCGTAGTCCGGCGGAAGGCACTCCATGCCCTTCTTGATGGCATCCTGGTGAGAGCCGGAGAATGACGTGTACACGAGGTCGCCGACATAGGGGTGTCGCGGCTCCACGGGCAAGCGATTGCAGTGCTCGGCCACGCGACGCAGGGCGTCCACGTCGCTGATGTCCAGCTCCGGATCCACGCCCTGGCTGAACATGTTGCCGGCCAGGTTGACCACGTCCACGTTGCCGGTCCGCTCGCCATTGCCGAAGAGCGTGCCCTCGACCCGGTCCGCGCCGGCCATCAGGCCGAACTCGGCCGCGGCCACGGCCGTGCCTCGATCGTTGTGCGGATGGAGCGACAGGATCACCGAGTCGCGGCGCGGCACGTTGCGCCCGAACCACTCGATGGCATCGCCGTAGATGTTCGGCGTGTACATCTCCACCGTGGCCGGCAGATTCAGGATGATTGGACGCCCGGGCGTCGGTTGGATCACGTCCATCACCGCCACGCAGATCTCGAGCGCGTAGTCGATCTCCGTGCCGGTGAAGCTCTCGGGCGAGTATTCGTAGCGGATCTCGGTGCCCGGGACCCGACGCTCTTGCTCCAGGCAGATCTTTGCCGCGTCAACAGCGATCTTCGTCACGCCTTCCTTGTCCAGGCGGAAGACGACACGGCGCTGGAGGATCGACGTGGAGTTGTAGAAGTGGACGATCGCTCGCTTCGCCCCCTTCAGGCAGTCGTAGGTCCGCTCGATCAGCTCGCGGCGGCACTGCGTCAGAACCTGGATCGTGACGTCATCGGGGATCAGATCCTCGTCGATCAGCTGGCGAATGAAGTCGTAGTCCGGCTGCGACGCCGACGGGAAACCGACCTCGATCTCCTTGAAGCCCATTGCGACTAGGGCCTTGAACATCTGCAGCTTGCGGGGCGGGTCCATCGGGTCGATGAGGGCCTGATTGCCGTCGCGCAGATCGACCGAGCACCAGATCGGCGCCTTCTCGATCTCGCGATTGGGCCACTCGCGGTCGGCCAGGCGGAGCGGCAGAGGACGGAAAGGTACGTACTTCTCGACCGGCATCTTGTTGGGGCGGGCTGGTACGGGAGGCATTTCTGAAGTCCTTCTGTGTCTCTGTCGGGCTGGGCTGCGGTGGATCGTTCGGACTGGGCGGGCTTGTTGGGGAAACAAAAACCTCCTGCGCTGGCGCAGGAGGCAGTCGGCGAACACCCAACGGCGTTCGCCTTAGGTAAGGAGCAGGCTGCTGTCGAAGGGCTTCCTGTTCATAGTGGGCGGTAGTGTAGTCCCTAGCGTCGGGAGTTGGCAAAGACCCCAACTAATGGAACCGTAGCGAGTACGCGTAACGGAGCAAGGAGAGGGGCGCGACGCGTCTCGATGCCGATCCTGCCGGCCTCGACTTTGATCGATTGCTCGCTGCCCGGCGACCACTGCCGGCTCTTCGGCCAGAACCAGATCGACTAGCGGCGCGGTTGCCCGACCAACGCTTGGGCCCGGCCGGCTGGCTGGTAGAGTCGGCAGCAGGTCAAGGGCCGACGCGCCAGAGCCTGAGCGTGCTATCGAGGCTGCCCGTCGCGAGCGTCGCGCCGTCCGGCGAGAAGGCGACCGCTTCCGCTCGGTCCGAGTGAACCGAGATCGTCTTGACGACCTTTCCACTGGCAACGTCGAGGACCTGAACCGAATTGTCCCAGGAGGCCGACGCAATCAGGCTGCCGTCGGGCGAGAAGGCCAGGGAGACGATGAGCGTCTGGCCGCTGAAGGCCCGCTGCTGCAAGCCGGTGGCGACTTTGTAGACTGTCACCCCGTCGAAGGAACTGCCAGCCGCCACCAGGCTGCCGTCCGGCGAGACCGCCAGCGCTTCGAAGCTCCCGTATCCACTTGTCTTGTGGACCTGCTTCCAGGTGGACGTGTCCCAGAAGACGACGACACTCCCCACGCCGATGAGGGTCTTGCCGTCGGGAGTGAACGCGACCGCCCGAAACTGCATCACGTCTTCGGGGAGTGTCTGGATGTCCGTCCCAGAAGCTACGTCCCAGATCTTGACGACCGTGCCCGTGCACGTCGCGAGGAGCTTGTCGTCGGGCGAGAACGCTGCGCAGTGCGTGTCCTTGCCGGTGGTCAATGTCTTGAGCTGGGCGCCCTTCGTATCCCAGAGTTCGACGCCATCAGAGACGTAGACCGCCAGCATCGACCAATCGGGAGCGAATACGGGCCGCCCAGAGAAGTCGCCTCCCGGTAGCTCTCCTTCCGTTTCGAGGGTCTCCGCGTCCAGGACGCGCACTGCGCCAGCAGCCACAGCGATCGACTTGCCGTCCGGGGAGTACGTGATCCCAGACACCTGGGCCTTGTCCCAGATGGCGGCCTGCCCCAGTTGGGCGGCGTTCGCGGCCGATATGACTACCTGAGGCATCTTGGTCCCAGATCCGGTCGCCCGTTCGGTCGGCTGGCCGGGCGGCTGTCCGGACGGGGTGTTGTGGGTCGTGGATGTCGGCTGGCCGGGCAGCCCGCCGATTCCCCCGTTGGTAGGCGTCGCCGAGGCGGACGCACGGCCGCCCAACCCGCCCGTGGCCATCAGACCACCCATGCCCAGAACGGCCACCAGGCCGATGACGGCCGCGATCCTCGCCGAGCGCGGCAGGCGCGCGACTCGTGACGCGAAATCGTCTCGCGCCGCGAGAGGAGGCGGTGGAGGGACCTGAGCGGCTGGCATGAATGGCCCGGCGGTCGCGCCAGTGCCCGTGCCCATACCCATGGCAGCTCCGGCGCCTGCGCCGGGAGTGGCCGGGCTCTCCTCGAGGGGAGGCAGGCCCAGCAGCCCGCGGATCGCCGCGCCGAGCACGGCCACACGGGACTCCATGGGCGGAGCCCAGGCGTCGACCCACTGGCTCCGCGACACGAACAGCTCGAGGGCACGCGAGGGCTGGACGTTCTGGACCCGCAGCGGGATAACGACCCTCCCCTTGGCAATCGCCCGCTCCACTTCGCGCTTGACGAATTGCGAGCTGTTGGCGTGCTCGGACAGGATGAGAACCATCACCCGGGTCGACTCGATCGCATCGATTATCTGCTCGCCGTAGTCGTGACCGGGCAGGACATTTCGCGGCGCCATCCAGCACGGGATCCCCTGCTCCTCGAGCAGACGGCAGACCTGCTCGCCGACCGCTTGATCCTCACCTGAGTAGCTGATGAAGACGGACCTGGCAACGTCCACTTGTGCCCTCCTCTCACACATAGGTCCCCTTGGACGCGTTTGGAAGCAGACTGCCTAGCCGAACTTGTCCCTCCTCGATCGGTTGCCAGACCGCCAGGACAGGCCCACGCAGGCTACACCATCGGTGGGCAATCCCTGAGACGGATCGCGCACGGCGTGTGACGCGAATGGCGGGCGCACGGCGCCCCAGTTCGAGCCTCAAGGGCCTCGGGATAGCGGGCGCCCTGGATGCGGCTTGCCGCCGGGAGTGGTCCACGCAGCGCGACCGATGCTTTCGCCGGTCGCTACTCTTGGCATCGATTTCGCCACGCCCTTAAGCGTTTGAGTGGCCTGCCGCGTCTATTGGACGTGATGACCTACCAGAGGGGCGCAATGATCGGACTGGGATCGCCTGGGGCGACTGCGGCAACCGACGCCGACGAGCGGGCGATGGAGCGTCGGGTGCTCTCGTTGCACGCGCGGCGCGGCCAGGACCTGTTTGGGTTCGCGGTCCGGATGGGGCTATCGGATGCAGACGCGTCCGACGCCGTCCAGGAAGCGATGCTTCGGCTCTGGCGCGATCTGTCCAGCGGCAAAGAGTTGCTCGATCTGGACGCCTGGGCCTTCCGGGTTATCTACAGGCTGGCGATCGACCGGCACCGACTGAGCGCACGACACGCCGCATCGCTTGGCCGGATATTCGCCCGGGCCGACGCCGCTGCCTCCGATCCGGCGGACGCGACCGAATCGGCCGCCGTTTGGGCGGCCGTGGACGTACTCCCCGAACGCCAGCGCGCCGCAATCTACCTTCGCTATCGCGCCGACATGACCTTCGACCAGATCGGCCTCGCCATGGGTATCACCCCCGGCGCGGCCCGCAGCCACGCGACGAACGCCCTCGCAACTCTGCGCCGTCGAGTCGGGCAGGAGGAAACCCGATGAAGCTGGAACGTCTAGAGGAGCTGCTCCGAACCCGACCGTCCGACGAGCGGACCTACGACCGGCATCTGCCGGACCTCGCCCTGCGCTCCGCGCCGGTCCGGGAACCCGTCCGCGCCGGAGGTAGCCGACCTCTCGGATTTGCCGCAGCAGTCATGGGCATCGGGCTCGTGATCGTCGTCGGCGCGGCTGCACTTGGGCGGTGGTCGCAAGGACAGACCGCGGCCAACCCGTCCGGCGCGGCGCCGTCGGCGAGGGTAGGAGCGACACGCGCCTCCTTCACCGGGTCTATGAAGGAGGCGCGCCGGGACGCGTCGGCGACCCTGCTGAAGGACGGGCGTGTGCTCATCGTCGGCGGAATACAGAGCGGCGACCCGGGAGAGGGAGGGGGTGGCGTGCTGATGAAGTCGGCCGAGCTGTATGACCCGGCCACGGGCACCTTCACCCTGACCGGCTCCATGACCGTGGCCCGATACAGCGCGTCGCTCACGACGCTCGCCGACGGCCGCGTGCTTGTCGTCGGCGGCAATGGCGTCCACACAAACGCCTCGGCCGAGCTCTACGACCCGGCGACCGGCCAATTCACGCCTACGACGTCTACGGCGTCGCCGCAGGAATCTGGCACCGAGATTTCAAGCACGCTGCTGCGAGACGGTCGCGTCCTGATTATTGGAACCGACGCCAGCGACAACGGAGACCAGTGGAGCGCCGATCTGTACGACCCGTCCACGGGTCAGTTCACCGCGGTGGGACAGATGCCGGGAAGGCTCTTCACCTGGACGGCGACTCTGCTCAACGACGGCCGCGTGCTGATCGCGGGCGGGAACGACCCTACGACGCCGGCCCCATCCCTGATCTTCGACCCTGCGACCGGGACGTTTGTGGCCACCGGGACCATGTCCGGGCAGCTGAGTAGCCACACGGCAACCCTTCTCCCGAACGGCCGGGTGCTGCTCATCGAGGGTTATCCCTTCCCCGGAGGGGTAACCAGTGGCGAACTCTACGACCCAGCCATCGGCAAGTTCACCCCAACGGGAGACGTGGGCATCACCCGGGTACCACTCCCAACCGCCACGCTGTTGGCAAACGGCAAAGTGCTCCTGGCCGGCGGCGCCGCCGTCGGCGCCTCATCGCTGGATGCCAGCACGGTTCTCCTCTACGACCCCGCCACCGGCAAATTCAACCCCGGCGGATCCACACTGGTGCCTCGCCGAGAACACACGGCCACGCTTCTGTCAGACGGACGCGTCCTCCTCGCCGGCGGCATCGATGGCGGTGTCTCAATCGGCAGCGACGGTAACACCACAGGCGATTGGCCCACGGACAGCGCCGAGATGTACGACCCGACGGCGCCGTAGGCGGGCTGGCCGCTCATCCGCGGGTATCACTAATCCATCCTTAGCGATACCCGGACCAGGCCCATTCGCTCGAGCGCGGCCGAGTGGTTCCTCCGCCGCTACCGCTCGCTCTCCCAAGACCACGGCTCGCGCAGCGTGCGCGACGCCGCCGCGGCGACCTTCTGGACCGTCTCAGGGTCGAGGAGAGCCGGTCCCTGACTGATCGGATCACGGAGCATGGTTTGGCGATCAGCGGCTCCTGGTTCACCAAGCACTTCCAGGCCCTGCTGCTTCGGGCTGGCCTGCCGACGATGCGCCTTCATGACATGCGGCATGGGGCGGGCAGCTTGCTCGTTGACGCCGGAGCAAACCCTTGTATCGCCCAGGAGCTGCTCCGTCATGCGCCCCGGCAGCCGGGTCACGATTGGAGCGATACGCTCATGTCACCGCCATGCAGCAGCGTGTGGCGGCCGACCTGCTGGAGAGGGCTGTCGCCGGGCCCCAGCCAGCAGTCTTGGAATCAGTCACGGGATCAGTCACGGACACCCAGGACAGGGTCGCCAGGAGTCGGCCAGAGTGGCCCAAAGTGGGCAGTCCACGAGGGAAGAGTGGCTCCGGCGGTAGGACTCGAACCTACGACATGGCGGTTAACAGCCGCCCGCTCTACCGACTGAGCTACGCCGGAGCGATGATGAGTAATCGCCTGCGGCGATTACTTTGCAATCGCCTCGGGCGATTGCTTCAGCCATTCCCGCAGGGGATGGCTCGAGATCCGTGGCACCATGGCGGCGCCGCGCGACAGAATAGCATGGCTTTGCGGAACCGTGAGGCGCCGCCGAACGATGGGAGAAGCATGATCGGGCAATCGCTCAATGGGGCCTGGCAACTGCGCGAATACGCCACGGACGAGTGGCTTCCAGGCGCCGTGCCGGGTGGCGTTCACACGGATCTCATGGCGGTCGGCCGCATCGCAGATCCATTCGTCGGCGACGAGGAGTTGCGCGTAAAGTGGGTGGCCGAGCGCGACTGGGAGTATCGCCGAAACTTCGAGGCTGAGGCCGGCCTGGCCGCCGAGGAGCGCGTCGCCCTCGTCTTCGACGGGCTCGATACCCTGGCCGAGATCCGCCTCAACGGGGAGCTTCTCGGCGGCGCAGACAACATGTTCCGCACGTGGCGCTGGGACGTCACGGGACGGCTCCGGCCCGGAGCAAACGAGCTGTCGGTGGTGTTCCGGTCTGCCGTCCGACGTGGGGCCGAGCTGGACGCGGCCAGGCACTTAGACTCCGTCAGCAACCAGCTGCCGGGCGCGCCGTACCTGCGCAAGGCGCCATGCCACTTCGGCTGGGACTGGGGCCCCAAGCTGCCCAACATCGGCTTCTGGCAGGGCGTCCGCCTCGAGAGTTGGAGCGTCGCCCGAGTCGACCACGTGCGGCTGTCGCAATCGATCGATGGCGAGCGGGCCAGGATTCGGGCGGAAGTTGCCGTCGAACGGGCAGCCAGCAAGGCGGTCGAATTCGAAGCCGTGCTGCGAGTCGAACACCCGGACGGTCGAGTCGACCTCGCAAGGTCCTTCGTGCCGGCAGATCGTTCGATCGTCGACCTTTCGATCGAAGTCGCCGAGCCGGAACTGTGGTGGCCAAACGGGCTCGGGGCGCAGCCGCTCTACCGGGTCGAGGTGGAGCTGGTGGCCGGTGGACGGACGCTGGATGCCCGAACGCTCCAGATCGGCCTTCGAACGCTGGCCCTGCGTCGCGAGCCTGACGGCTGGGGCGAGTCGTTCACGTTCGTCGTCAACGGCGTGCCGGTGTTCGCCAAGGGCTCCAACTGGATACCGGCCGACTCGTTTCCCGCCCGCGTGACCCCCGGGCAACTGGAGGCCCTGTTGGGGGCGGCCGCACAGACGAACCACAACATGATCCGGATCTGGGGCGGCGGCTACTACGAGACCGAGGCCTTCTACGACCTGTGCGACAGGCTCGGCATCCTCGTCTGGCAGGACTTCATGTTCGCCTGCAGCGTCTACCCGCTGACGGACGCAGCGTTCCTGGAGAACCTGGAGGCCGAGGTCCGGGAGCAGGTCCGGCGGCTGCGGCATCGAGCCTGCCTGGCGCTGTGGTGCGGCAACAATGAGATGGAACGGGGTTGGACGATCTGGGGTTGGAGCCGGCCCGAATACGAGGACCTGCGAGAAGCCTATCTCCGCTTCTTCTCCGGCACGTTGCCGGAGTGGGTGGCGGCTGAGGACCGGGCCACGCCGTACTGGCCGAGCTCGCCGTCTTCGGGACGGCCGCTGGAGGAGCCGATCGGCGGCAACCGCGGTGACGAGCACGAATGGATCGTCTGGCACGCGCTCGCCCCCTTTTCCGCCTACGGCCACGAGACCTACCGGTTCGTCAGCGAGTTCGGCTTTGAGTCGCTGCCGGCGCTCGCGACCGTGGCCGCATTCGCCCCGGACCAGGCCGATTGGAACCTGGGCTCGCCGCTTATGGACCACCACCAGCGCTGCTCCGCCGGGAACGCCCGAATCCTCTACTACCTGGCCCAGCAGTACCGTCTGCCCCGCGACTTCGACGGACTGATATACCTGAGTCAGATCCTGCAGGCCGAGGCGATGCGCGTCGGCGTGGAGCATTGGCGGCGCGAACGAGGTCGCTGCAGTGGCGCGCTCTACTGGCAGCTCAACGACTGCTGGCCGGTGTCGTCGTGGTCCAGCATCGACTACTTCGGCCGGTGGAAGGCGCTGCAGTACGCCACCCGGCGGTTCTACGCGCCGTTGCTGCTGTCCGTCCAAATTGAAGGGGACGCGGCCACGTTGTCCATGACCAACGATCTGCCGACGGCCTGGCGCGGCGAAGTGGGCTGGTCTGTGGAACGTTTGGATGGCGAGGTCGTGGCGACCGGCCGCCTTGCCGTGGATGCGGCACCTTTGGCTACGACCGCGGTCTGCCGTGTCGACGTGTCCGGGGCAATAGACGATCAGAGGTCCACCGTGCTGGTGGCGGAGATGATCGAGGCCGGGGCTGCGACCGCATCGGTTGTCACGCCCCTCGTCCCCGACAAGCATCTGGCGCTGCGGCGCCCCAAACTCGAAGTTGCGCTTGCGGAGAACACGCCCGGCCGCGCCGCCATCAGCATCCGATCAGACTCGCTCGCTCGATGGGTGGAGCTGCTACTGGAGGGCGCAGACGTCGTCTTCAGCGACAACTACTTCGACCTTCCCGCCGGACGCGATACCAGAATCTCGTTTGCGCTTCCGCCAGGCTGGTCGATCGAGCGGGCTCGACACGCTCTTCGCATTCGGTCGGTCGTGGACACGTACTCTTAGCTGCCCGCCACAGGCCCTCGGGGTCTGACCGCCGACCGCCCGCGCCCACTTCCGGCGCGCCTACTTCTCGACCGGAAGATCGGGCCTGTTCCCCCACTCTTCCCACGACTCGGCGTAGTTGCGGACTTCGTGCAGCCCGGCCACTTCCGAGAGCACGAACCAGGCCAGCGCCGCCCGGACGCCACCCTGGCAGTAGGTGGCACGGAGCTCGTCGGGGTTGACGCCCGTGCCTTTGAGGATCGCCCTCAAGTCTGCGGCCGGCCGGAGCCGCCCGTCCGGAGCCACGAAGTCGCTGAAGAGGCGGTGCTGCGCGCCCGGCACGCGGCCGCCTCGGGCCGCCCTGACGTCGCGGCCAAGGAACTCATCGATCGACCGAACGTCAAGGATGCGCGTCGGGCCGCCCGGAACACTGGCCTCGCGGCTCCACGCCAGAACGTCGTCGGCCGTGGCGAGCAGCGCACGGTCCCGCTCGCCGAGCGGCTCCGCGACCGCCACTAGCGCAGCCGCCGGTTCGTCCGTCGTCACGGCCTGCCCATCGGCCTGCCACGCCGGCAGTCCCCCATCGAGCACGTGGACCCGATCCGCCGGGAATCGGTAGAGGCGGAGCAGCCAGTAGCCGCGAATGGCGTGACGGTTCTGTCCGGCGTCGTCGTAGAAAACGACACGACTGCCCGGCGCCACTCCCCAGGCGGCAAGGGAGGCCTGCGTTTCCTGGCGAGTTGGGATGAGATACGTCCGCTTGGCGGCACCGGTCGCAGCCGCCATTCCAGCCTTCGCCAGATCAACGTGAAGATCGCTGAAGACGGCGCCAGGTACGTGGCCCTGCTCATACACATTCCGGTCCAGCGATACGTGGATGACCCGAAGGTCCGGCTCGCCCAGATGCGCTGCAAGCCACTCGCCCGATACCAGCGGTCCAGGTTCCCTTGCGTTCATTTGATCCCTCCGGGTCCGGCAACGGCTCGGAAAGCGTACCCGGCGGCGACACCGGCCGCCGCCTCTCCCCTACTCGAGGTAGTCCTTGAGCTTGCGGGAGCGGGACGGATGGCGGAGCTTACGCAAGGCCTTGGCCTCGATCTGGCGGATCCGCTCGCGCGTGACGTTGAACTCCTTGCCCACTTCCTCGAGGGTGCGGGCCCGTCCGTCCTCCAGCCCAAAGCGGAGTTGCAGAACCCGCCGCTCGCGGCCAGTCAGCGAGTCCAGGACCGCCTCCACCTGCTCCTTGAGGAGTTGGTGCGATGCGGCCTCGGCCGGAGCCAGGGCGCCCCGGTCCTCGATGAAGTCGCCCAGGTGCGAATCCTCTTCCTCGCCGATCGGCGTCTCGAGGGACACGGGCTCCTGCGAGACCTTGATGATCTCACGGACCTTATCCGGAGTGACCACTTGCTCCTGGCCCTTGGACATGGCCTCGGCGATCTCATCGACCGTCGGTTCGCGGCCCAACTCCTGGAGCAGGGTGCGCGAGACGCGAATGAGCCGGTTGATCGTCTCGACCATATGGACCGGGATGCGGATGGTGCGGGCCTGGTCAGCTATGGCGCGAGTGATGGCCTGGCGGATCCACCACGTGGCGTACGTGGAGAACTTGAAGCCCTTCTCGTAGTCGAACTTCTCGACTGCTCTGATGAGGCCGATGTTGCCCTCCTGGATCAGGTCCAGGAAGCTCATACCCCGGCCGATGTACTTCTTCGCGATTGAGACGACCAGCCGAAGGTTCGCCGAGGTCAGTTGCTCGCGTGCGTCGCGGCCGATCCGGACCAGCTCGCCACGCCGATGGGCGAGTTTGGTGTTGAGGGGAACTTCCGGGTCGTGGCCGAGACGCTTGAGCAGTTCGGCGTCATGGCCACCTTCGATCCAGCTCTGCAGAGCCGGGTAGGCTACCTCGTCACGAGTCCAGTTGTAGATGGCACGCAGCCCAACGTTATCGCGTGAATCAAGGTCGCCGTTGTGGACCGCGAGGTAGACCCAGTCGACCATCTTGACGAACGCCTCGGGCGTGAGCGAGTCGTTGTAGACCTGAACCAGGTGGCGCGCCTCCTTGATCAGTTCCTTGGTGCCGTCGCTGGTGGCTTCCTTGCTGGCCTTGATCAAGTGGAAATCGATCGTCGGGACAAGAAGGTCGGCCGCGTCGGGCGACGAAACCGCGTCGATGACCATCTTCTTGGCTTCCGCGCCGAAGGGCAGTCTGTGCTGCGGTTTGATCGCGCGGGTCTTGCGTTCGGTCTCGTGGTGGGTCCAGTCGTGGAGCGCAAGGATGCCCTTCCACGGCTCATCCACCATCCGCTCGCCCAGCTCGATGGCCTTGGCCAGGACGACCTCTTCTTCCGCCGTCAGGAGCGCGACCTTGCCGATCTCCTTGAGGTACATCCGGACCGGGTCGTCGATCCCGATCATGTCGGCCGAGATCGCGTCCAGCTCCTCTTGCGTCGGCTCTTCAACTGCCCCGGGGGTGATCTTCGCCGGGGCATCTCCGGTCACGCGCGGCTGGGCCTGGGCGTCGTCGTCGACGGCGTCTCCGTTGAGATCGGTTGCGTCCTCGTCAAGACTCTCAGGCGGGACGATCTCGTCTTCGTCGGCCAGGAGATCTTCGTCGTCGTCGAGCGAATCCTCGTCGAGCGCGCGGCGGGTGCGCACCCCCGCGAGCTTCGCTTCTTCAATGTCGGCCTTGCGACGGCCACCGCCCGAGAGGGCGACCTCAACGAGTTGCTTGTCAAGCGGGTCGGTCATCGATGTCCTCCTAAGCGGCCCGGTAGCGCCGGGGCGCTCGAAGCCAGGAGACTCGCATCCAGCCGACGTCGGTCGAGCGATCGGCGAGCCTCATTCAAATTGCGTTGCATTTCCAGGAGTCGAGCTTCGGCCAGCGTGTCCGCGGCGGCATGAGCCTCCGCGAGTTCGCCGGCGTTGAAACGAATTTCGTCTTCGAGCCTGTCCGCCTCCAGGGCGAGCAGGCATTGGTCCACCCCGATAGAGACGCGCGCCGCGGCCAGTTCGTTCGGGTCAGGGCCACGCTCCGCGTACAGGGCGATGGCCAGGCCGTGCAGCTCCGGCGCAAGCGCTTCGAGGAAACGGCCGCGTTCGAAACCACCGGAGCCACCAGCCTCACGGTCGCGCTCGCGGTCGGCGAGCATGCCCGCCAGCAACTCCCGCGCCGGGGTGCTGGGCAGGGCCGCGCCCTGCACCTTGAGAGTGTCGGCGACTCGTTCCTGCTGCTCGGGGACGAGCAGGAGCAGCCGCAGCAATTTGCGCTCGTCCAGCGAGACGGCCTTCAGCTCCGCTTTGGTGTCGATGGTGTCCGGAGCCGACATGACGGCCTCGGCCGTGAAACGGCCACCCGCCGCGGTTCCGACATTGCCGCCGCCCGCCCATCCCGGCCGGGACGGGGCATCCGGCGCGCGAATGGCCTCGAGCAGGACGCGCTCCTCCACCCCGGTCCGACGCGCAAGCACCTGCAGATAACTGTCACGCATCACCGGATCGCGGATCTCGCGCAGAAGCGGCACCATGGCCGCCACCGCATGGCGCTTGCCTTCGGGCGTACGGACATCATAGGCCGTAGCGTAGTAATCGATAAGGAATTCCACGATCGGCTGGGCCGTTCGGATCGACTCCCGCCAGAGGTCGGGCGTGTCGCGGATCACCTCGTCGGGGTCCTTGCCCTCCGGCAGGCGCGCCACCCGGACACGCGTGATTTCGACGCCCGTGTCCTCGGCCGCCAGCGACCCGATGAGGTGGAACAGCTCCGCGCCACCGATGGACCCGGCATGCTGACCGGCCGGATCGACGTCATAGGCGAGAACGATCTCGCGAGCATAGCGGGCGATCAGGGCAACCTGGGCCGGCGTCAGGGCCGTGCCGAGGCTGGCTACCACGTTGCCGAAACCGGCCTGGTGGGCCATCAGCGCGTCGGTGTAGCCCTCGACAAGGACTGCGTGGTCCAAGCGGCGCATATCGGCCCGAGCCCGCTCAATCAGATAGAGGGTGCGGCTCTTGTCAAAGAGGGCCGTCGCCGGGGAGTTGAGGTA
>Ga0209385_1000757_pt1 | contig 13312 bp, 17 predicted proteins | sample NGEPerB_FD_184506 | JGI IMG/M metagenome (GOLD analysis project Ga0209385, IMG submission 184506) | Arctic peat soil microbial communities from the Barrow Environmental Observatory site, Barrow, Alaska, USA - NGEE PermafrostAB12-B... | ecosystem: Environmental > Terrestrial > Soil > Wetlands >... | reverse complement strand
GACGCCGGCGATCGCGCGCTTCACACCTGGGATCACCCCTGCCCTCCCGGCCGCCCGGCACGGGGCGGTGAAACCCATGCTAGACCACACACGGACGGGTGAGCGACCCGGCCGCCCGGGGAATGTGACGCGTTGAATCCCAGTCTCCAATTGAGCTTGCGTCGCATGAGCTTGACATCTTGGCGTCTTCTCTGGGACGATGCGCGGGGGGTGCGACCATGTTCGAAGGCGCGTTCTCACCATTTCACTGGCTCGTCGTCCTGGCCATTGCACTTGTCGTGTTTGGCCCGAAGCGGGTCCCCGAGATCGGCAAGAACCTCGGCACCGCCATCCGCGGTTTCCGGGAAGCGCTCAAAGGCGACGAGATGACGCCCGTGACGCCGCCCGCCGCCCGCCCTGTGGATCCGGGCGCCGGCCCCGCTGGCAACGAACCCAAAACCCAGTGACGACGCGCGCGGCTATCCCCGTGTGACGCCTCGTCGTGATGGTGGGGCCCCGCGCCAACTCACGTACGACCCGGCGCACGGCCCGCTGCCGCCGTGGCCGCCCGATCCGGTGATGACGAAGTGACGGAAGGCCGCGCGGGGCAGCCCACCAGCATCGGGGTGGACGCGGACGGTGCGGTTCACGCCTCGTTGCTCCAGACGCGGCCGTCGCGCGCCAGCAACTGGTCGGCCTCGTCCGGGCCCCACGTGCCGGCCGCGTAGTTCGGGAACGCGCGCGGCGGCAGCGCCCGCCACACGTCCAGGATCGGCGTCACGACGCTCCACCCCCGCTCGACCGAGTCCGCCCGCTGGAAGAGCGTCGCGTCGCCGTTGATCGCATCGTAGAGTAGCGTCTCGTAGCCGGTCGAAGGTTGCGACCCGAAGTAGTCCGCGTAACAGAAGTCCATGTTGACAACGCCGATGCGCACGGCGGCGCCCGGCACCTTCGCCGAGAAGCGCAGGGAGATCCCCTCGTCGGGCTGCAGCCGCAGGACGAGCCGGTTGGGGCTCAGGTGGTCCACCGGGGTCTGGCGGAACGGGCTGAACGGCACCCGCTTGAACTGGATGACGATCTGCGTCGTGCGCACCGGCAGCCGCTTCCCGGTGCGCAGGTAGAACGGCACATCCGCCCAGCGCCAGTTGTCGATCAGGAGCTTGACTGCCGCATACGTCTCCACCGGCGAGCCGGCGCCCACGTACGGCTCCGAGCGGTACGCTGGGACCACCGCCCCGTCCGGCATCGTCCCGTCGCCGTACTGCCCACGCACGGTCCGCTTCAGGACCTCCTCCGGGCTCATCGGCTGGATGCCCGAGAGGGCCTTCCCCTTCTCGTTGCGCACGGCTTCGGGATCGAACGACGACGGAGGCTCCATGGCGATCAGCGAGAGGAGTTGCAGTAGGTGGTTGGGCACCATGTCGCGCAGCGCCCCCGCCTCCTCGTAGTAGCGCCCGCGGTGCTCCACGCCAAGCTGCTCGGCGACGGTGATCTGGACGTGGTCCACGTAGCGGCGGTTCCACACCGGTTCGAAGATCCCGTTGGCGAAGCGGAAGATCAGGATGTTCTGCACCGTCTCCTTGCCGAGGTAGTGGTCGATCCGATAGATCTGGCGCTCGGCCAGCACCTGCGCGATCTCGCGGTCGAGGGCGCGGGCCGAGTCGAGGTCATGCCCGAACGGCTTCTCGATCACGACCCGGCGCCAGGCCGCTCCGTCCTCGCGGGCGAGGCCGGCCTCGCCGAGCCGCCGCACGACCTCGCCGAACAGTGAGGGCGGCGTCGACAGGTAGAAGAGGGCGCTGCCGCCGGTGCCGTGCGCCGCCGCGACCTGCGCGAGCGTCGCCTGCAGGCGCCCGTAGGTCTCGGGAGCGCGCAAATTTCCCGCCACGAAGTAGAGGCGCCGCGCAAGCCCTGCCCAGAGCTCCGGGGCGAAGGCGTCCCCCAGGCGCTCCCGCACCGCCTGCCCGAGCGCGTCCCGGAACGCCTCGACCTCCAGGTCCCTTGTCGCAAGCCCGACGACGGCGAACGCCTCGGGGAGCAGGCGCGCGGCGGCCAGGTTGTACAGGGCCGGCAGCAGCTTGCGCGCCGCCAGGTCCCCAGAGGCCCCGAAGATGACCAGCACGCAGGGGGCGAGCGGCGCTGCGGTCGCGCTCCCGGTCGTCTCGGTCGCTTCCGTCATGGCTCGAACCCCCTCTCGTGCCCCCGGCGCGCAGGTGCGGGTCCGGCAGCCTCGCGCAGTGTATGGGCGTCGGCCGTCAACGGCACTTTAGTACACCACCACCCCGCGACCGCAGCGGGTGCGGCCCGGAACCGCGGCCTTGTGCCCGCGTTTCACAAGATCGGGCCGAAAAATCGCCGCCCCCCCTTGACAACGCAACCCCCGCAGTCTCATATTGTCGGCCGCGCGGGAGGAGGGCTGGGAACCGAGGTCGCACGAGGGCCCTACACTCTACGAAACCCGAGAAAGCGGGTTCCACCCTCGCCGGTCCACGAGTCGGAAGTTCGAACTGGGAGGCAAACCACCCGGGTGCATGTTGAGAACAAGAGACGCCAACGAGCTGACCGTAGGGTGTGGGTCAACTCTCCAGGTTTGACCTGAACCTTTCTCAGCAAAACATCCGCTTGGCGCCAGCTGGAGGAACTTTCTTATGCGCAAAGTCGCTGTACCCCCAATCTTGTTGATTCTGGTTGCAGGGGTGCTCCTGAGCGGGTGTGACAAACTGCAGGCCCGGATGGAGCTGAACAAGGGTAACTCCTACTACAAGAACGAGAAGTATCAGGACGCCCTGATTCAGTTCCAGAAGGGGCTGGCGCTCGACCCGAGCGTGAAGTTCGCGTGGCGGTCGGTGGCGCTCTCCGCGATGACCCTGTACCGCCCCGGCGTCGATACTCCGGAGAACACGCGGTACTACTCGACCGCGATCGACGCGTTCAAGAAGTACCTTGCCGCCTTCCCGCAGGACGCCAAGGCGCAGGATTTCATGGTCTCGACGTACATGAACGCCAGCAAGTTCGACGACGTCTTGAACTACCTCAAGGACGCGGTCCGGAAGAACCCCGGCGACGTCAAGGCCAACAAGCTCATCGTCACGATCTACCTGCGCACCCAGCGGATCAAGGAAGCGTACGACTGGATCGTGGCCCACATCCCCAAGGCCGACGCGGAGCCGTACTACCTCGTTTCCGTCTACTGCTGGGACAAGGCCTACCGCGACGCGTCCATCACTCCGCAGCAACGCGGCGAGTACATCGACCTCGGCCTGACGGCGGCCGACAAGGCGCTGCAGATGCAGCCCGAGTACTTCGACGCCATGATCTACACGAACCTCCTCTACCGCGAGAAGGCGAAGCTCCAGACCACTGAAGCCGCCAAGCAGCAGTACTTCGACAAGGCCGAGGAGTGGCGCACCAAGGCGTTGGCCCTGCGCGAGAAGCTCAAGAAGCAGACGTCGCTGGCCAAGTCGTAACCGGGGGAGCCATGTTTGAGAACACGCTAATCGCATCGAAGAAGCAGAAGCGGAACACGACGCTCCTGGCCGTCCTGCCGATCGCGCTGCTCCTTCACGTCGTCGTCCTGGGCGGGTACGTCGTCGCCCAGATGTGGTCGGTTCCCGAGGTGGCGGATCCGCCGATCCAGGTGAGCTTCTATCAGGCCCCACCGCCGCCACCGCCGCCACCGCCGCCGCCCAAGCCGGCCGCGGCGATGCCGAAGCCGGTGATCCAGGCAGCTCCATCGACCCAGGTCGTCCAGCCGGTCGCCATCCCGGACAAGATCCCCGAGAAGTCCTCCGGCAACAGCGGTGAGGGCGTCGAGGGCGGCGTCGAGGGCGGCGTCGAGGGTGGCGTGGCCGGCGGTATCCCGGGCGGCGTCCCGGGCGGCGTTGTCGGCGGCATCCCGGGCGGTGCGGTGGACGAGCCTCCGATCCGCATCGGCGGCGAGGTCGTACCGCCGGAGCTGCTGACCCGCATCCAGCCCGTCTACCCTGAGATCGCCCGCAAGGCGCGCGTCCAGGGGGTCGTGATCGTCGAGGCGATCATCGACAAGCAGGGCAACGTGACCGATGCCCGCGTGCTTCGCGGCCTCCCGATGGGCGTCTCCGAAGCCGCGACGGCCGCAATCCAGAAGTGGAAGTACAAGCCGGCCACGCTCAACGGCAGGCCCGTGAGCGTGTACCTGACCGTGACGGTAAATTTCACCCTGCAATAGGCGATCAGGCCTTGAGAGCCTAGATAGAGAGAGATAGGAGGAAAGTGTAATGGAATTTGGACTCGTAGGACTGTGGACGTCGATGGGCTTCATTGCCAAGGCCGATGTGCTCCTCTTGGCGATCCTGTCGATCTACTCGCTGACCCTTTCCGGTGAGCGTTACTGGCGCTACCGCACGGCGAAACAGCAGTCGCTGCAGTTCGCCCTGTTGACCACCCAGTACCTCAAGCAGAACCGCCCGCAGGAGGCGATCGCGGCCTCGAAGAAGTTCAAGAACAGCCACCTGGCCAAGGTCGTCGCGGCCGGCCTGCTGGAGTTCATGGTCGAGGAGCAGAACAGCCCGCTGACCGGCTACGACGTCATCGAGGCGGCCCGCCGCGCGATCGAGCGCGCCACCCTGATGACCACCGCCGACCTCAAGCGCGGCCTCGGCGGCCTCGCCACGATCGGCGCCACCGCACCGTTCATTGGCCTGTTCGGAACCGTCGTCGGCATCATCAACGCGTTCCGCGGCATGGCCATCACCGGTTCGGGCGGCTTGGGCGCGGTTTCCGCCGGCATCGCCGAGGCCCTCGTCACCACCGCGATGGGCCTGTTCGTCGCCATCCCGGCCGTTTGGTTGTACAACTACTTCCTAAACCAGGTTGAGCGCTTCCAGGTCGAGATGGCGAACTCCTCTTCGGAGCTGGTCGACTTCTTCATCAAGAAGCACGGAGGAAGCGATGCACTCGGCTCGGCGGCACGCTGACCACAACAAGCCGACCGTGATCGGTTCGGGTGACGTGAAGTCCGACATCAACGTCACGCCTCTGGTCGACGTCTGCCTGGTGCTGCTGATCATCTTCATGGTGGTCACACCGCTGTTGCAGTCCGGCGTGCCTGTGCTGCTGCCCGAGACCGGCAACCCCGACAAGTATCCCGAGGGTCAAAAACAGGTCAAGGTGGCGATCCAGGAAGACGGCAAGATGTTCATCGGCCAGGACTGGATTCCGACTCGAGCCGAGCTGATCAGGCGAATGGACGAGATGTTGAAGGCCGACCCCCAGAAGGAGGTCGTCATCAAGGCGGACCGCCGGCTCAAGTACAAGGACGTCCGTGAGGTGATGAAGGCCCTCAACGACGCCGGCTTCAGCAAGGTCGGCCTCATCACAACGAAGAAAGGGGCGAGCTGACGCTCGCGGCGAGCCCGCTTTCGGCTGAAGGAGAAACACCATGGCAATGACCGGCGGCAAGATGGGGGACATGAAGAGTGACATCAACATCACTCCCCTCGTGGACGTGGTGCTGGTGCTCCTCATCATCTTCATGGTCGTCACGCCGTTGCTCCAGCGCGGGTACGAGACCAAGGTCCCACCCAAGCAGGTGACGAACACTCCGCCCCCGACAAACCTCGACCAGATCGTCGTCCGCCTCAGCGAGGACGGCGGTATGTTCATCAACAAGGAGCAGTACACCGAGAGGGACTTCCTCAACAAGCTCGAGGAGATCACCAGGGGCCGCGAGAACAAGGTCGTCTTCTTCGCGGCCGACGGCAACCTCCCCTACGACAAGGTGGCCCGCTTCATGGACATGTGCAACGACCACGGGGCCAAGAACCTCGGCATCGTGCTCGACGACATCAACCCGACGGCCACCGCGGGCGAAGCCCCCAAGTAACAACCGGCCCGAAAGGTTTCGAGCCCGTGCCCCGGAGGCGGCTGCCCTCCTTCGGCGCACGGGCTCTTGCTTTTGTTGCCGCTGCGCGCGCCGTCGCAAATGCCCGAATTCGTTGTATCATCCCCCAATGGCGCAGCACTTGAAGATCGCGCTGGGCGCTGATCACGGCGGCTACGAGCTCAAGCGACAACTCCTGGATCACCTTGCCGGCCTCGGCCACGCAGTCGAGGACTGCGGGACGGACGGCGCTGGCGCCGTCGATTACCCCCGCTTCGCCGAGGCCGTGGCGCGGCTGGTCGCCTCGGGGAAGTGCGATTTCGGGGTCGTCGTCGACGGTGTCGGCATCGGCTCGGCGATGGCCGCCAACAAGGTCCCCGGGGTGTTGGCGGCCGCGTGTCACACCGTCGCCCTGGCGCGCAGCGCCCGCGAGCACAACGACGCCAACGTTCTCGCCCTTGGAGCCTCCCAGGTGGACCCGGCGACCGCGAAGGCGATCGTCGACGCGTTCCTGCAGGCGAGCTGCACCGTGGAACGGCACCGCAACCGCGTCCGCATGATCAGGGAGATCGAGCGCGCCGCACTGGCGTCCGGACCCGCGGACGGCGCTGTGGCCGACGGCGACATCGAGCGCATCACCCGGAGGGTCAAGGAGCTGCTCGGCCACGCGGCGCCCGCCGACGGGCAGGCCCCGGCAATCCCCCCCGGGGAACTGGCCAAGCTCATCGACCACACCCTCCTGAAGCCGGAAGCGACGGACAGCGACATCCAGAAGCTGTGCGACGAGGCTCGCCGGTTCGGGTTCTTCTCGGTGTGCGTCAACCCGTCGTACGTCCAGCGTTGCAAGATGGCGCTCCGCGACTCGCCGGTCAAGGTGTGTTGTGTCGTCGGGTTCCCGCTCGGCGCCCAGCCGCCGGAGATCAAGGCTCTCGAGGCGCGGCGCGCCCTCCGCGAGGGCGCCCGCGAGATCGACATGGTCGTCAACATCGGCGCGCTCAAGGGCGGCGATGACGACCTCGTGCGCCGCGACATCCGGGGCGTGGTGGAGGCGTGCAAGGAGGGGCGCGCGGTCTGCAAGGTGATCCTCGAGACCGCGCTCCTGACCGACCCCGAGAAGGTCCGCGGCTGCGAGCTCGCGATGAAGGCCGGTGCCGACTTCGTGAAGACCTCCACCGGGTTCTCCAAGGGCGGCGCGACCGTCGAGGACATCGAGTTGATGGCCCGGACCGTGGCCCCCAGGAAGCTGGGTGTCAAGGCCTCGGGCGGGATCCGCACCTACGCGGACGTGGTCAGGATGATCCGGGCGGGAGCGACGCGGGTCGGGTGCAGCAGCAGCGTGTCGATCATGGAGGAAGCGCAGGCGCTCGCTGCGCGGAAGGGATAACCCGATGGCGGAGCTCCGTTGCTACGTCTTCCTGGACAGCCTGCAGCCGCAGTACGCCTCGTTCCTGGGCACGGTGGCGCAGGGCTTCCTCCCCACCCCGGGGCAGGCATCGCTGTTCGTCGAGATCGCGCCCGGGATGGAGATCATGCGGGTCACCGACGTGGCCCTCAAGGCCACCGACGTCAGGCCCGGCATGCTGATCATCGAGCGCCTCTACGGCATGCTCGAGATCCACTCCGACTCCCAGGCCGACGTCCGCCAGGCGGGACGGGCGATCCTCGAGGCCCTCGGCCTCAAGGAAGAGGACCGCATCAAGCCCCAACTCGTGTCGAGCCAGGTGATCCGCAACATCTCGCCATACCACACGCAGCTCATCAACCGCACGCGCCACGGCGACATGATCCTCCCTGGCCACACGCTGTACGTGCTGGAGGTCGCGCCGGCCGGGTACGCCGCCATCGCGGCCAACGAGGCGGAAAAAGCCGCCAATATCAACATACTCGAGGTGCGCGCGTTCGGCAGCTTCGGCAGGGTGTACCTCGGCGGCGAGGAGCGTGACATCGACGTCGGCTACCGTGCCGCGGAACAAGCGATCGCCGACATCCGCGGTCGCGAGGCGCGGATCGGCGGGGCGTGACGACCGAACTGGAGAGCCGCGCTCCCGCGGGAGCGCCGGAACAAGGAGGCAGCGAGATGACGGAAGCGCTGGGCATGATCGAGACGAGGTCCTTTCCGGCCGTGGTCGAGGCCGCGGACGCGGCCGTAAAGGCCGCCAAGGTGGAGCTGGTGACCTACGAGAAGACCGGCGGCGGCTATACGACGATCATCGTCAGGGGCGACGTGGCCGCCGTGAAGGCGGCGTGCGAGGCCGGCCAGGTGGCCGCCGGCCGGGTCGGCGAGGTGGTCGCCGTGCACGTGATCGCCCGCCCGCACGTGAACGTCGATGCCGTGATGCCGCTGGGCCAGCAGACGGCGGCCAAGGCCGCGGTCAAGAAGTAGCGGCCCGCCCCGGGCGGCCGAGCGCGACGGCCCGGAGGCGCGGCCCGGAGAGGCACGCCCATGCAGCTCGCGAAGGTGGTCGGGACCGTGGTGGCCAGCCAGAAGGAGAAGAGCCTCGAAGGCCTCAAGCTCCTGCTCGTCCGCGGCGTGGATGAGCAGGGCCGCGAGACCGGCTCCTTTCTCGTGGCCGCCGACGCCGTCGGCGCCGGCCCCGAGGAGATGGTCCTCGTCGCGTCCGGAAGCTCGGCCCGCCAGACCCGCGTCACCGACAAGCGGCCGGTCGACGCGGTGGTGATGGCAATCGTCGACTCCTGGGCCGTCGGCGGCGAGACCAAGTACAAGAAATGAGCACGGCCAGACTCTCTGAGCAGGACGTGGAGGCGATCGCCCGCAGGATCGCCGCCGACCTGGACCGGGGCGGCGACGCGGGCGCTCGCGACGCGGGTCGCGCCGCCCGCGGTCTCGGCGCCTTTGCCACCGTGGGCGAGGCCGTGCAGGCCGCGGCGGCGGCGCAGCCGGCGTTCGTCGCGCTGCCGCTGGCGGTCCGGGCGCAGGTCATCGCGGCGATCCGGGCGAGCATGCTCTCGAACTGCGAGGCCCTCGCGCGCGCCGCGTGGGAGGAAACCGGGCTCGGGCGCGTCGAGGATAAGGTCGTCAAGAACCGCCTGGTCGCCGAGAAGACGCCCGGCATCGAGGACCTCGCCCCGGCCGCCGTCACCGGCGATCACGGGCTCACGCTCACCGAGCCGGCGCCGTTCGGCGTGATCGGCGCCATTACCCCCTGCACCAACCCGACCTCCACCATCATCTGTAACGCGATCGGCATGCTCGCCGCCGGCAACACCGTCGTTTTCAACGTCCACCCCGCCGCCCGGGGCTGCTCGCTGCAGACGGTGGCGCTGCTCAACGCCGCGATCACCGCCGCCGGCGGCCCCCCCAACGTGGTCACCTGCATCGCGGACCCCACCATCGAGAGCGCCCAGGAGCTCATGCGCCACCCGGCCGTGCGGCTCGTCGTCGTCACCGGCGGCGGCGCCGTGGTGAAGGCCGCCATGAGTTCCGGGAAGCGCGCGATCTGCGCCGGCCCGGGGAACCCCCCGGCGGTCGTGGACGAGACTGCCAACATCGACAAGGCAGGACGCGACATCGTGGCGGGGGCCTCCACCGACAACAACATCATCTGCGTCGACGAGAAGGAAGTCATTTGCGTCGACATGGTGGCCGAGGGGCTGATCAAGGCGATGACCCGCAGCGGCGCGGTGCTCATCGACCGCCACCGCCTCGCGGCGCTCGAGAAGGTCGTCTTCACCCAGATGCACGGCCCGCGGCAGCCGGCGGCAATCAACCGCAGCCTGATCGGCAAGAACGCCGACGTCATCCTGGCCAAGCTCGGCATGAACGTGCCGCCCGCCACGCGCCTGGGGATCGTCGAGGTGGACGAGAACCATCCCCTCCTGTGGACCGAGCAGATGATGCCGATCCTGCCCCTCTGCCGAGTGCCCAACGCCGGCTACGCCATCGAGCTCGCGGTCAAGGTCGAGGGCGGCAACCGCCACACGGCGGTGATGCACTCGAAGAACCTCGACAACCTCTCGCGCATGGCCAGGGAGTGCAACTGCAGCATCTTCGTCAAGAACGGCCGCTCCCAGGCCGGGCTCGGACTCGACGGCGAGGGAAGCTGCTCGTTCACCATCGCGAGCCCCACCGGCGAAGGCATGACCTCGGCGAGGTCGTTCTCGCGCCAGCGCCGTTGCGTCCTGGTCGACCACTTCAGGATCACCTGATGAAGAAACACCCCGCCATCGCCGTGCTGGAGTTCAGGGACATCGCGGCCGGGCTGGTCGCGACCGACGCGATGCTCAAGCGCTCCCCGATCGCCTTCCTCAAGTGCGGCACGATCAGTCGGGGCCGCTTCCTCACGCTGCTCGGCGGCACCACCGCCTCGGTGGAGGAAGCGTGCCACGAGGGGCTCCTCCAGGGGGGCGACAGCGTCCTCGACCACGTGCTGCTGGCGGACGTCCACCCGCAGCTGTACGACGCCATCCTCGGCCACCGGCGGCCGGTCGGCGCCGGGTCCCTCGCCATCATCGAGACCTCCACGGTGTCGTCCAACGTCCACGCCGCCGAGCTGGCGCTCAAGGGCACGCCGGTCGACCTCGTCGAGCTCCGCCTCGCCGACGCCGGGCTCTCGGGCAAGGGGCTCTCGATCTATCACGGCGAGCTGCACGACGTCGAGGCGGCGGTGGAGATCGCGGCCGGCTTCCTCGGCGGCGCCGGCGTCGAGGCGGGCTTCAGGATCATCTCGGCGCCCCACGAGGCGCTCGCCGACCATGTTGGCGCGGGCACCCGCTTCGGCTCGGCGGCGCTGCTCGAACTCGACGGCGAAGGGGGCGAACGCTGATGTTGCTCGGGCGTGTCATCGGCGTCGTCGTGCCGTGCTCGATCGCCGAGGGCCTTGCGTCCACGCCCATGCTCCTGCTGCAGCCGCTCGACCAACGCGGCGCACCGGAGGGGCGGCCCCTCGTCGCCGCGGACAGCACCCGGATGGCAGGCCCCGGCGAGCTCGTCTACTACGAGGGGGGCCGCGAGGCCGCGCTCGCACTCGACTCTTCCTTCGTCCCGGTCGACCATGCCATCGTCGGCATCGTCGACGGCCTCCACCTGGCGGAAGGCGAGGCCGCACCATGATCCTCGGGCGGGTCAGCGGCGAGATCCACTCCACCATCAACCACCCGTTCTACGACGCCAGGAAACTCCTGGTCGTGGAGAAGACCGACCCCGAGGGCACACCGGCGGGCGGCTATGTCATCGCCGTGGACGCGGTGGGCGCCGGGGTCGGCGAGCGCGTGTTGGTCCTCGACGAGGGCAACGGCGCCCGCCAGGTCCTCGCCTCCCCTGATGCCCCCGTCCGCTCCGTCGTCGTCGGCATCATCGATGCCGTCACCCACTAAATCTGCAACTCTCAGGTACCCGGTACCTCATAGTTTCATTTATGCGGGAGGGGGCGCGAAGGTGGCGCGGAGGAAGCGGGATGCCAGGGCGTGGGTGCCGGGTGACTCGCTCTCGCGCGGACCGGCGACGTTGAGCGTGCGCACCCCTTCCCGGTCGAGCCAGGCACGGACCTCGGCGGTGCCGGGGACGCCCGCGTCCAGGTCCACGACGAGCACGGGCTTGCCAGCCTTGCGCGCCAAGCCGATGGTAAGGGCGGTCCCGCCCCGCGGCTTCCCCACGGTCAGGACGAGGGTGGCGTCGGAGTCCCGGACGTTCCAGGCCGTGCGCTCCGGGTACGCGCTGCCGGGCGTCTCCCGCAACGGGTAGCGCGACGGGATGAGGCCGTCCTCGGCGCGCCGGCCGCGCGGGCACCAGCCGCCGCACGCGAGGCCTAGGGCCATTGCGGCGTCGAGGGCCGCACGGTCCACCCCGGTTTGGCCGCCGGATACGACCCGCTTCACCATCATGCCCTCCGAGATCCGCCGCGCGGCCGGCCCCGATCGCCGCGGCAACCGCGTTAGACTGCATATGATGTCACTCGGAAACTTTGGCCGATTCGGTGCGTACCGTCAACCGTGAGCGACCTTTCCGACAGCTTCGCCGCTCCATTCCGCCACCCGGCCTGGCTCCGGCGTGTCCTGGTGGGCGCCGCTCTGGAAGGGTTGCCCGTCCTGTTGGTCCTCCCGACCCTGGTAGGTTTGCTCGGCCATGGACACCGTCGCCTCCCCCACCCTTCCCTGGCGCTCCTTCCCCTGGCGGTCCTGGTCGCGCTTGCAGCGCGCTTCCTCGTCCTCGGGTACCTCCGGCGTGTGGCCCTGGATGCGCTCGAGGGCGGGTCGGCCGGCCTCCCTCCCTGGGACCGGCCCGCCGAGGACCTCGTCGAGGGGCTCAAGCTCTGGCTCGTGGCGATGGCGCTCTGGCTGCCGGCGGTCGCGGTCACGGCCGGCCTGGCGCTGTTGGTGATGTCGCTGAGCAACACCGCGATGGCGTGGCTGCCGGTGATCCTCGTGGGGCCGCCAGCGGCGCTGGCGACGATCCTGTACCTGCCGGCCGGGCTGCTCAGCGCCATCGCCGGCCGCAACGCAGCCCATGCGTTCGACGTGGACCGCGTCGCCGCCGCGATCGGGCGCAACCTCGGACCCTACCTGCTCGCCTTCCTCATTGCGATCGCCGCCGAGATCGTCGCGCAGTTCGGGCTGCTCCTGTGCTGCGTCGGGATTCTCGCCACCCGCTTCGCGGCCCACTGCGTCGGCGTCTATGCCTTCGCAACGGCCTACCGCGGCGCCGCACCCGCCGCCTCGCCTGCGGCGGCTCCGGCCGGCGCCACGACGGCGCCGTAGACGGCGAGACCAGCGGCCGCCAGCGCACCCATCAGCATCACGCCCGCGAAGAAGTGGATGAACTGCGGCGCCAGGTGCGCCCCGACACGGTCGGTGATGCACCTCTGGTAGAGGAACCCCGCCCACGGCCCCGAATAGAGGTTGCCGAGGAAGATCGAGAAGAAGGAGTAGCCGAGGTACACCGCCACCTGGTCCCCGGGGGCGATCGAGCCGCAGTACTCGAAGAAACGGGCGGAGCAGACCATTTCGCCGAGCGACCAGACGGCGATCCCGAGGGCCACCACTGCGGCGGCCCGCGACACCGCCGGCATCACCCAGGCGACCGTGCAGACCGTCGTCCCCACCAGCATCGCGCTCAACGTGCGCCAGCGCCGCGTCGCGAAGCTCACCGCCGCCTGCAGCAGCACAATCAGGAGGGCGTCGAGGGAGACGAACACCTCCGGGTTGAGCCAGTGACCGGCCCATGGGGTGACCGGCACGATGCGGTCGATCGCCGCCTCGACCGCGGCGAGGTTCGAGAAGCTGTCCACGAACAGCGGCATGAAGCCGAACAACACGTTGATCATCCCCCAGAAGCCGGAGAAGATGACGAGCAGGAGGACGAAGCGCCAGTTGCCGAGCACCAGCACCATGTCCGCGAGCACCCGGCCGACGCTCTTGCCGCTTGCGCGCTGTTCGGGGGTGACCGGTTCGCGGAAGGCGACCAGCGCCTGCACGAGCATGAGCGAGCAGGCGGCAGCGGAGACCAAGAACACGTAG
>Ga0209385_1000753_pt1 | contig 13327 bp, 11 predicted proteins | sample NGEPerB_FD_184506 | JGI IMG/M metagenome (GOLD analysis project Ga0209385, IMG submission 184506) | Arctic peat soil microbial communities from the Barrow Environmental Observatory site, Barrow, Alaska, USA - NGEE PermafrostAB12-B... | ecosystem: Environmental > Terrestrial > Soil > Wetlands >... | reverse complement strand
CTGTTTATCAGTGGTATAACGGAGCAACACCGGTAGGTACCAATAGTGCTACTTATTCGTATATCCCGGCAAACGGCGATGTAATTACTGTATTGCTGACATCGAATGTGACATGTCAGAGCGGTGGCCCTGCCACTTCCAATGCAATAACAATGAGTGTTAATCCGATCTTCCCAGTAAGCATTTCAATATTGGCAGATGCTAACCTGGTATGTGCAGGAACAACAGTTAACTTTACAGCTACTCCGACCAATGGAGGAACGACGCCTGTTTATCAGTGGTATAACGGAGCAACACCGGTAGGTACCAATAGTGCTACTTATTCGTATATCCCGGCAAACGGCGATGTAATTACTGTATTGCTGACATCGAATGTGACATGTCAGAGCGGTGGTCCTGCCACTTCGAATATGATTACTATGACAGTTAATTCATTACCGACAGTAACCACTACTCAGGTAAATGTTGCATGTTTCGGTGGAACTACCGGAACAGCTACAGCTTTGCCAGCTGGTGGAACAGGTGTTTATACCTATACATGGAACACCGTACCTGTTCAGACATCAGTAACTGCTACGGGACTTTCATCAGGTACATATATTGTAACAGTTGCTGATGGAAACAGTTGTACTGCAACAGCTAGTGTAATTATTATAGAACCTGCTACAGCACTATCAGGTAGTGTTACCTCTCAGACAAATGTTTCTATTCCGGGAGGAAATGATGGCAGCATTGTAGTTGACGGAGCTGGCGGAACTTTGCCATATCAATATAAAATCGGATCGGGAGCTTACCAGGCTTCCGGTACCTTCGGAACACTTACTGCCGGATCTTATATCATCACTGTACAGGATATTAACCTGTGTGCTTTAAATGTAGTGGTAAATATTACAGAGCCTTCTGCTACTCTATCCGGGAGTGTGGTTTCACAAACTAATGTTGCATGTTTTGGTACATCAACCGGAAGTATTATTGTAAATGGATCGGGTGGAGTACCCCCATATGAATACACTCTGAATGGAGGAACTTATCAGGTGTCAGATACATTCGGGTCATTAGCAGCCGGTATATATACTATTACAATCAGAGATGCTGTTCTGAGTACTTTTGATGTAAGTGTTACAATTACTCAACCAACTTCACCAGTTGGAGGAACTATTACTTCTCAGACAAATATTCTTTGTTTTGGAAGCAATACCGGCAGTATGACAGTAGCAGGATCAGGCGGAACACAACCATATCAGTACAAACTAGGTGCAGGTTCGTATCAGGCATCAGGAATCTTTGGCACTCTTGCAGCAGGTCCCTACACAGTGACAGTTCAGGATGCAAATCTTTGTACTTTTGATGTGGCAGTGACTGTTACTCAACCACCAACCGCGTTATCCGGAAGTATCACAAGTCAGACTAATGTTTCATGTTTTGGATCAACAGATGGTTCGGTTACTGTAACCGGTTCTGGCGGGATTTCTCCATATATGTACAGTCTGAATGGTGGAACATTCCAGGTTTCAGGCTCCTTTAACAATCTGGCCGGAGGCAACTATACAATAACAGTTCAGGATGCTAACCTGTGTGCAGCCACAGTTAGTGCGGCTATAATTGAACCTGATGCAATTTCAGTTACCAATACAAAGGCAGATGCTTCATGTCCGGATGTTCCTGATGGCTCGATAACACTTACTATTACAGGTGGCACTCAGCCGTACAATATTATCTGGTCCGATGGGATACTTACCCAGAACCGACAGGACATTGCCGGTGGAACTTACAGCGTCGTGGTAACTGACAAAAATGGTTGTGCTGCATCCCTGGATATTGTTGTTGGATTTGGTGGTTCTGAAAAGTGTCTAGAAATACCCACTATTATAACACCAAATAATGATGGTATTAATGATACTTGGCAGATTAAGAATATTGATTTATTCCCGAACGCTGAAGTATACATCTTTACCAGGTGGGGAAAACTTGTGTTCCATTCTAAAAACCTATCTGCAAATCCATGGAATGGTACATTTGAAGGAACTATCCTGCCAACAGATTCATATCATTATGTTTTACATCTTAATGATGGTTCTAAACCCAGGTCAGGTGTGATAAGTATAATAAGATAATAATTACTATATTTCGAATAATATATGAGGTACTTAAGAAGCATTTTGCTAGTAATTGTTCTCAGTTTCATTTATGCAGGAACCTTTGCCCAACAGGTTCCAATGTACAGCCAGTACATCATGAATGGATTTCTGATAAACCCATCTTTTGCGGGGCGTGATGGCTATACTACTGTTAATCTTACAGTTAGAGAGCAATGGGTCGGGATGGCCGGAGCGCCAAGCACGTATGCTGTGAGTTTTCAGACCCGCATTCTCAAAAACAGCTTCATATCCAAGTCTACTGCGGTCAGAAAAAAGATCATTAAGCCTACAAAAGGAGGCAAGGTGGGGTTAGGTGGATATGTATTCAACGACAATAATGGCATTATGCACCGTACCGGTTTTTCACTTGCTTATGCTTACCATATAGCAATGGGAAGGACCGGGGGAATACCCAATGACCTCTCATTTGGTCTTGCAATGACTGCTTACCAGTTTGCTGTTAACACTAATGGGGCTGTTCTGAATAATCAGGATGATCCATTATTGAACTCATACGACAGATCAGTCTTTATTCCGGATTTCAGCTTTGGAGCGAGTTTTACAACATCGAGGTATTATGTGGGTTTTGCAATGACTAATTTGCTAAGAGGTTCTTTAGTACTTGCTGATACATCAAAAAACAAAACATCTCAGTTAGGCAATTATTATCTTACCGGGGGCGTTAAATTTCCATTAACCCCCGATTGGACTCTTGAACCCTCTGCTTTTCTTAAGGCTTCCGATATGTTCTTTAAGTCAGCGCAAATGGACTTAACTGTAAGAATGTATTATAAAGAAGATTATTGGGCCGGAGTGTCATGGAGAACTGGCGATGCCATAATAGGAATGGTTGGATTGAAATATGACAGATTTTATTTCGCATATGCCGTTGACTTCACTTTAACTGATATCAGGACGCAAAGTTATGGTACTCACGAACTTTCACTTGCTGTCAAATTTGGAGAGAGCGCCAGGAGATACCGCTGGATAAATGCATATTAAAGATTAAGTATAGTTGAGAAGGCTGATTTGAGATCAGCCTTTTTTTTTACGCATTTTAAAACTGGCCCTGGTATGTTTTAATTTAGTTGAGTTGTATCTGCGATCAATAGTTTAAAGATTTGCAGAAAACTTATTTAAGAAGAGTTATGTCAAAAGGTATTTTCGCAGAATTCTTATTTGCTCTCTTGATGATTGTTTTTCTCAATAAATCAATCTATTCACAGGTTACGACACCTCAATCAGTCAGAATTATGTTCTACAATGTTGAAAACTTCTTTGATATCTATGATGATTCACTTACAGATGACAATGACTTTCTTCCAAATGGATTGATGAGATGGAATAGCGAAAGGTACAATAGGAAAACGAATTCGCTCTATAAAACTATAGTTGCAGCTGGAGAGTGGGAGCCACCGGCAATAATAGCTTTTTGTGAAATTGAAAACAGAAAAGTACTTGAAGACCTGATCTATCGTACATATTTATCGAAATTTAATTACAGCATAATTCATGAGGAATCGCCTGACAGAAGAGGCATAGACGTATGTCTCATATACAGAAAAAATATTGTCGATGTTCTTTCATACAAATATTTTATCCCAAAAGAAATCAGCCGGAAGGAATTTAATACAAGAAGCGTGCTTTATGTTAAATTTTTGATTGGTTATGACACGCTTCACTTATTTGCAAATCATTGGCCTTCGAGAAGAGGCGGAGTACTACCAGGAGAAAATTTCAGACTACACATCGCCAACATGGTCAGAGAGAAAGCTGACTCTATCCTTGTCATTAATCATACGGATGCAAGAATAATTATTCTAGGTGACTTTAATGCTACTCCGGACGACGAGGCAATTAAGGTACTTACAGTCTCCAAGGACTCATCCAGAGCAATGATAAATCTTTCTAAGATGCCTGATAACAAAGGTTTGGGGACTTATCGATATATGGGGACATGGGAAATGATTGACCAGGTAATTGTATCAAATAAACTCTTAACATGCAATTATGGACTCTGTACAGCGCCAACCATGCTGAGAATATTTAAACCAGATTTCCTATTGAAAAAAGATCCTAAATATCCGGGATTTATTCCCTTTTCAACTTATCGGGGATATAAATACCAGGGAGGATTTAGCGATCATCTGCCGGTATTACTTGATCTTAAATTCAGGTGATGCATTGATTGGGGTTAGCCCCAGTTCCACTCCTTTTTCGAGCATGAGTCTTATGGCAGCTTCATGTTCATTTGGGATTATCCCGTCTAGTATAGCTTCCCTGATAGCATTTTTAATCAAACCCACATTTTTGCCAGGTTCTATTCCAAAAGTCAGGATAATTTCACTGCCGTCAACAGGAGGCTGAAAATTTCGTACAGCATCTTTCTCTTCAATCTCCTTAAGCTTATTTCTTACATGCCTGAAGTTTTCAAGGTGCTTTGTTTTTTTTGCTTCATTCTTTGATGTTATATCGGCCTCACATAAGAGCATAAGGTCGTCAATATCATCACCAGCTTCAAACAGCAACCTTCTGATAGCTGAATCTGTTACCAGGTCCTGCGACAAGGCAATAGGACGGAGATGAAGCTCAATAATTTTTTGAACATATTTCATCTTGTCATTCAAAGGAAATTTCATTTTTCTGAAAATCACCGGAACCATTTTTGAACCGGCAAATTCATGGCCATGAAAGGACCATCCTGTGTCGGTCAGATATTTTTTTGTCACAGGTTTTGCGATGTCATGAAGGAGCGCTGCCCATCGGAGCCATAAATTATCAGTGCTTTTACTGATATTATCGAGAACTTTTATTGAATGATGAAAATTGTCTTTATGAGCCTTGCCCTCTTTTGTTTCAACTCCTTTGAGATTATCAAGTTCAGGAAAAATTATACTGAGGAGCCCTGCTTTTTCAAGGAGTATGAAACCTTTTGAAGGATGATTGCACATTATTATTTTATTGAGTTCTGTTACAATTCTTTCCTCTGACACGATCTTTATTCTGTCTGCATTTTTCTTTATTGAATTGAATGTATTTTCCTCAATAGTGAAATTAAGCTGGCAGGCAAACCTTACAGCTCTCATCATCCTTAATGGATCATCTGAAAACGTCTTGTCCGGATCAAGTGGCGTTCTTATAATTTTCTTCTTCAGGTCATCAACACCCCCAAAAGGATCTAAAAACTTACCAAATGTCTCTTCATTCAGGCTTATTGCCAGAGCATTAATTGTAAAATCTCTTCTTGCCTGATCATCTTCAAGAGTACCATTTTCGACAATCGGCTTTCTTGAATTTCTGTCATACGACTCCTTCCTCGCACCCACAAACTCGATTTCATATTCCTGAACCCTGAACATTGCAGTCCCAAAATTCTTGAACACGCTGATTTTCGTCCCCGGATGCAACTTTCTGGCTGCTTTCCGTGCAATCTCAATGCCGCTTCCTATTACCACAATATCAATATCCTTCTCGGGATGGTCCCTTTCTAGAAGGCAATCTCTTACCCAGCCTCCTATAATATATGCCTGTACATTTTCAGAGCTAACCACTTCTGAAAGAGTTTCGAAGATTTTGTCATTAAGACATATATTCATATATAGATATGACAATTTGTTAATTATTCATGACAAAGTTACAATTAATACTCAATTATTAGCCAATATTGATAAATGCACCCTACTGGCATAAAGGTTGACATATGTCTAAACAAACACGTTTTTTTTATGTTTATTAAATAAAACCTATATGATAGAGCATCTTACAAAAGAAACATTTTTGAGTAGAATATTCAATTATGAACTGAATAAAGACTGGAAATTTGAAGGTGAAAAGCCTTGTATAATTGATTTTTACGCTGACTGGTGCGGTCCGTGCAAAGTTGTAGCTACGGTTCTCGAAGAACTGGCAAATGACTTTGATGGAAAGATTAATGTCTTCAAAGTAAATACAGAGGAGGAACAAGAACTTGCATCAGTGTTTGGCATAAGGAATATTCCCTCTTTTCTGTTTGTTCCTGCTACGGGTCAACCCCAAATGGCTATGGGGGCATTACCAAAAGAAACCTTTATTAAAGCATTCAAAGATGTACTTGGTGTAGAAAAATAGTGATTTCGTCAAATATTTGCACCAATTTGTTAAATATTTGTGATAAAGCGAAACATTTTATATATAGTAATCGTTTAACATCACAGAAGTTAGCAAATTTAGGTTACAAGAGTTTTTTTCATGGATTTAGGTTTAGGGTAGTAAAACAGTAGATCAGGATTTCGGTCCTGATTTACTTTTATACGAGATCTTTAAATATACTGTTTATCTCTTCCTCAGTAGACCTGAGTTTTTTCTGACATTCTTTGATCAGTTCGGAAGCACGTTTAACTTCAACAGAAAGCTTATCAATATCCAGATCACCGTTTTCAATATTCTGCAGGATTTTCTCTATCTCAGTTACAGCATTATTAAATGAAAACTCCTTTTTAGCCATATTTTTAAGTATTTATGTATTTGTATATCAGTCTATTAGTCACTTTATATCACTTTCTATTCCTCTTATCTACAACCGTGCTTCTCAGACTGCCTTCATACAGTTGTGTATTTATCAGGTCATCTTTTTCGATCTGATCGCAGTTCCTGATTATCCTCCCATTAATTGTTGTAATGGAAAAACCTCGCTGAAGCACGTTTTCCGGATTCAGAATTTGCAGTTTATTTGCCAGCCCATTCAAAATTAAATGGTTAACGCCAAAGCAGTTATTTGACCCGGAGTTAAGACGCTGAATATTCTGCTTAAGTTTTAATTCTGCCCCCGAAGAATATGATTTCGTTGCTGAAGCGAGCCTGGATTCCTGATTTGCCGGAATCAAACCTGCTTTGATAATTTTTGCCTTCCCGATATTTATTATTTCAATTAATCCGGCAGAAAGTTTGTTTTTTACATCTGAGATCATAATCTGCGCAAGTGGAAATAGCTTATTTCCTGAACTTTCGATCCTTGCCCTGTTTTTTTCAAAAATAGACCGCGACATGTTAATTATCTCAGTACTCAATTCAACGATATGATTTTCTGCCCGGGCTACTGAATCAACTAGAAAATCTGCTACCGCAGTTGGCGTCTTTAGCGCAGTGTGCGCAACCATATCAGTAATTGAGATATCCTTGTCGTGTCCAATCCCGGTTACAACAGGAAGCGGAAACTGGGTTACATGATATGCAATATTATAGTTGTCAAACCAGCTAAGGTCTGTTTGCGAACCTCCTCCTCTTATTATTACAACCAGATCAAAAAGATAAGAATATAAAGCAATTCTGTCGAGAGCGCTTATTATATCCTGCTCTGTTTCTTTACCTTGTAATGATGCTTCAATCAATGCAGTGTAAAATACATATCCAAAACTATTGTTTTTAAGATGGTTGATAAAATCTGAATACCCGGCGGCATTTTTTGATGAAATAACAGCAATTCGTTGAGGTACATTTGGAAATTCAATTTCTTTGTTCATTGAAAATACACCTTCCTGCTCAAGTTTTTTTATTATAAGTTGTTTTTTTACAGCCATTTCCCCAATGGTAAATGCCGGATCGATATCTGAGATTACCAGGCTTAAGCCATATAGCTCATGATATTCAACTTTGGTTTTTATAAGTATTTTGAGTCCTTCTCTGAGAGACTCTCCTGTTGCATTTTCAAAAAATGCCCTGAGGAATCTGTAACGGTTACTCCAGATTATCGCCTTTATATGGGCTCTGACATTTTTTTCATCAGGATGTTTTTCTATAAGCTCAATGTAACAATGGCCGGCATTATTCTCTTTGAGTTCCGATATCTCTGCTATTACCCAGTAAAAGTCGGGTAAGCTCATATATAAAGAATCTCTTATGATCAGCTGTAATTCCGATAATGATACTTTTTCTGTCATGATCAGTCAGTTAGCTTGATAATTTTATGCACATCTGTTTTGCTATCATAAATTACTCTAAGCAAATATACACCTTGTTCTCTGTTCCGAAATTCTTTCAGATAGATCCTGTAAAAAACAGGTAAATGCAGGTTCCTGAGCATTCATACAGGGAGTGACAGCTCCAGAGTATTTAGTATTATCACACAATACCTGAATGAAAACTTGAATGCCGTCATTACCTGATTACTCCGGTTTTTTCAGGGTCGGTAAATTTTCCCTTGTTCCTCTCAAGAGAGTCTAACAAGTCAGATCCATCATTTTCCATTTGCCTGTTATTTGTGATTCCCTGCATGTACTCTAATTTGTACCTGATAGTTCCATCATTTTTATAAATGATCCAGAGGCCCTCCTTTGAGTCATTTTTGTACTGTCCGGAAATTTGAATAGTGCCGGTATCGTACCACATTTCAAACTTTCCATCTATTTTGCCATTAAGGTAGTTTGATTTCAGTGCAACAATTCCGGAAGGGTAATATTGTACCCACTCTCCCTGTTTTATATCGTTTATATATGCTATTTTTTCAGCTATTGAACTGTCAGGATAGAATTTAACCGATAGTCCGTTCCTGAGATTCTTGGTATATGTCTCCTCAGATATCAGATAACCATCTGTAAAAGCTGAGAAGAATTGCCATTTACCTTCTCTTAGCTGGTCAACATAGGTTCCCTTAGAAGAAATCCTGCCATTGGGATGATAAATAGTTGCAATAGCCTTTCTGCCATCGCTGCTATAAATAAGAACTGAACTTAAAGATTTGTCCTCCAAATATCTTCTGAACTCACCAACAGGATGATTGTCTTTAAAATTACCGTCATACATAACAGATTCATTGAGATATTTCTTTATCCAGTGCCCCTGTTTCATTCCATGCTGGTCAGTTATATTCATTTGTAATTCAGTCTGGCTTTTTCCGCAAACAGAAATAGCTAAAAGAGATGCTATTGTAATTATTTTAAAATTCATATACAGGAAACGCGAAAATTGGTATAAAAATACAAAAAGTAGAGATTGATTTCTAATTGGAATGTTTATGCCTCTGTTATCTGTTTGTTTTTCCTTTGAGATACTTTAATTTTCACCAGGTTTCGCAAAGGACCAATTATAAGATTGATATCTTTAAAAAGGATCACTAATAAACGGGAAAATTGTGAAATTAGCAGGAGATTCTGAGCTAAACGTAGTGAAGCGAAGAATATCATGCTTTTAGTCAGACAGTTGTGATAAAGAATATAAAAAAAGAGGTTGAAAATTTTTCAACCTCTTTTCATAAAGTAGAATATGTTTTATTTTACTTCTTCAAAGTCAACATCTGTAACCTCTTCATTTCCCGATTTATTATTGTTGCCTGATGGTTGTTCGGCGTTAGGTTGAGAAGCTGACTGTTCGGGATTTTGAGCAGTTTTATACATCTCTTCCGAAGCGACCTGCCATACCGAATTTAATTCCGCAAGGGCCTTATCGATTGCATCAACATCCTGAGCCTTATGTGCTTCTTTAAGTTTGGCAAGAGCGCTCTCTATCGCAGGCTTTTTGTCGGCCGGAAGCTTATCTCCAAACTCTTTAAGCTGTTTTTCGGTTGTAAAGATCATACTGTCAGCAGTATTTATCTTATCAATTTTTTCTTTAGCTTTATTATCGGCTTCAGCATTGACCCTGGCTTCTTCTCTCATTCTTTTGATTTCATCGTCATTCAAACCCGAGGAGGCTTCTATTCTTATTCTCTGTTCTTTTCCTGTGCCTCTGTCCTTGGCTGCCACATGTAAGATTCCGTTTGCATCAATGTCAAAGCTTACCTCAATCTGAGGAACACCTCTGGGGGCAGGTGGTAATCCGTCGAGATGAAAACGTCCGATAGTTTTATTGCCTGTTGCCATAGGTCTTTCACCCTGCAGAACGTGTATTTCAACCGATGGCTGACTATCAGCGGCTGTTGTAAAGACCTCAGTTTTCTTGGTTGGTATCGTTGTATTCGATTCAATCAGTTTAGTCATTACTCCACCCATTGTCTCAATACCCAATGATAAAGGTGTCACATCAAGAAGAAGAACATCTTTTACTTCTCCTGTGAGCACACCGCCCTGAATTGCAGCTCCTACGGCCACAACCTCATCAGGGTTGACACCTTTGGATGGTACACGTCCGAAGAATTTTTCGACCAGCTGCTGGATTGCCGGGATACGTGTCGATCCTCCAACGAGCAGGACCTCATTAATATCCGACACTGACAGACCTGAATCTTTCAGTGCTATTTTACATGGTTCAATACAAGCTTGTATCAGTTTATCACAAATCTTTTCAAAATTGGCCCGGGTAAGAGTTTTTACCAGATGCTTTGGGATGCCGTTTACAGGCATTATATACGGAAGATTAATTTCTGTTGTTGTAGAACTTGAAAGTTCAATCTTAGCCTTTTCGGCTGCTTCTTTCAGTCTCTGCAATGCCATTGGATCCTTTCTCAGATCAACACCTTCTTCTTTTAGAAACTCATCGGCCATCCAATCAATTATCAGGTGATCAAAATCATCGCCTCCAAGATGAGTATCGCCATTTGTTGATTTAACCTCAAAAACACCATCTCCAAGTTCCAGGATTGAGATATCGAAAGTTCCTCCCCCGAGATCAAAAACAGCTATTTTGAGATCCTGTGACTTCTTATCAAGTCCATATGCCAGAGATGCTGCTGTCGGTTCATTTATAATCCTTTTAACAGTCAATCCGGCAATTTCACCGGCCTCTTTTGTTGCCTGCCTCTGTGAATCGCTGAAATATGCCGGTACTGTAATCACTGCCTCTGTAACCTCCTGGCCAAGATAATCTTCAGCTGTCTTCTTCATTTTTTGAAGAATCATTGCAGAAATCTCCTGGGGAGAATACATGCGGTCATCAATTTTTACCCTGGGAGTATTGTTGTCGCCTTTAACAACTGTATAGGAAACCCTTTTAATCTCCTTTGTAACTTTATCATAGGTTTCTCCCATAAATCTCTTAATCGAGAAAACAGTCTTCTTGGCGTTTGTTATCGCCTGACGTTTTGCAGGATCTCCAACTTTGCGTTCGCCGTTTTCGACAAAAGCAACTATTGAAGGTGTAGTTCTCTTACCCTCGCTGTTAGGAATTACAACAGGCTCATTACCTTCCATTACTGCTACGCAAGAATTTGTTGTTCCCAGATCGATTCCAATTATTTTTCCCATTTTATAGTAATTTTAAAAATTTCATTCTTATTCAGTGAACTGACTTCAGTTAATCTGAGTTTGTTTTATGCCATCTTTTAAAAAATTATACCTAGGTGAAAGAGCAATGATTATGCCATTAAAAATTTTGATGGTTTTTATGACAAAACGACATGATTATTCTTTGGACCTGCCAATTTAAAAAGATAATAACCTGATTATGTTTCATCCAATTCAAATCTGTAACTTTGCCTTCATTTATTAACACATTTATTATTATGCCAATACATAAATCTGTTAGAAGAGTCACAACTCATGTGCTCAACGAGATGAAGCTGAAAGGTGAAAAAATAGCCATGCTGACGGCTTATGATTACTCAATTGCTAAAATACTTGATGAAGCAGAGATAGATGTGATACTTGTTGGCGATTCTGCCTCAAATGTAATGGCAGGATATGATACTACACTACCGATTACCCTCGATAATATGATCTATCATGCTGCGTCAGTTGTAAGAGCAGTTAAAAGGGCCCTGGTGGTTGTTGATCTGCCATTTGGTACATACCAGGGAAATTCAAAGGAAGCTCTGGTCTCTTCAATACGGATTATGAAGGAGACAGGGGCTCATGCTGTCAAACTTGAAGGAGGCCTTCAGGTTATTGAATCTGTTGAGCGAATACTATCAGCAGGCATCCCTGTTATGGGGCACTTAGGTTTGACACCACAAGCCATACATAAATTCGGGACTTACGTTGTCAGGGCCAAAGAAGAAGAGGAGGCCCGTAAACTTATGGAAGATGCCCGTTTACTCGAACAGACCGGCTGTTTTGCCATAGTCCTTGAAAAAATACCGGCTAAGCTGGCTGAAGAAGTTACGAATAGTCTGAAAATTCCGCTGATCGGAATAGGTGCAGGAGGAAAAACCGACGGACAGGTACTAGTTCTTCATGACATGCTTGGTATAACTCAGGAATTCTCTCCGCGCTTTCTTCGCAGATACCATAACCTATATGCAGAAATAAAAGGTGCTGTACAGGCTTATATCACCGATGTAAGATCACAGGACTTTCCCAACGAGAAGGAGCAGTATTAACAACATCTGAAATGGCTGAAATACTATACGAAGATAATCACATTATCGCTGTTTATAAGAGATCTTCTGACCTGGCACAGGGCGATAAAACCGGTGATGTTCCTATCGAAAATGAAATAAAAAAATACATTGCACAAAAGTATGGAAAACCGGGAGAAGTTTTTCTCGGCGTGGTTCACAGGCTCGATCGTCCGGTAAGTGGCATTATGCTTTTTGCACGCACATCGAAAGCGTTGTCCAGACTCAACGAAATGTTTAAAACAAGACAGGTAAAAAAGATATATCTGGCAATAGTTAAAGAACGTCCACCGGAAGATGAAGCCACAATAACTCATTTTATTAAAAAGAATGAGGCCCAGAATAAAAGCTATGTTTATGATAACGAAGTGAAAGGCTCAAAAGAGGCAAGTCTTACTTACAGATTAAAAGGAAGATCGGAAAAATATTATCTTCTTGAAGTTGAACTTCATTCAGGAAGACACCACCAGATTAGAGCCCAGCTGGCAAAAATAGGATGTCCTATAAAGGGCGATCTGAAATATGGTTTCCCACGGTCAAATGAAGATGGGGGGATTAGTCTTTTTGCCAGGAAGCTTGAGTTTGTTCATCCCGTTAAAAAGGAAGTTATCACAATAACCGCTCATTTTCCTGAAGGAGATATATGGTCGGTTTTTATGGACTCTATTGCATAAAAAAAGTGAGCCTTTATCCGGCAAGCTCCTTTACCCTGGCATCATCATTTCCTTCAATTGTAACCACTAATCCATCATTTGCAATATCATATATGCTTTTCTCAATTGTCGAATCACCATTATTGTCAGAAACAGTGAGGAAGTAGGTATTTTCATTCAGTTTTATTTTCCTGTCCATAAGAAGCCGGGATTGGAATTGCCAGTATAACAGTGGTGGCACAAATAGCATAAATGATTCTTTTCATGAAAGCTTTATTAATATATAATAGGTC
>Ga0209385_1000752_pt1 | contig 13327 bp, 9 predicted proteins | sample NGEPerB_FD_184506 | JGI IMG/M metagenome (GOLD analysis project Ga0209385, IMG submission 184506) | Arctic peat soil microbial communities from the Barrow Environmental Observatory site, Barrow, Alaska, USA - NGEE PermafrostAB12-B... | ecosystem: Environmental > Terrestrial > Soil > Wetlands >... | reverse complement strand
GGCCAAGAATCGACTCCGACTCGCCACCCGCGTGGCCCGTTACCCACGCCGAGTAGGCGTCGGCGGTGTCGATGAAGTTGCCGCCGGCGGTGGCATAAGCGTCCAGCACGGCGAAGGACTGCCCCTCGTCGGCCGTCCAGCCGAACACGTTGCCGCCGAGACACAGTGGAAAGACGTCCAGCGACGTGTCGCCGATCCTCGTCATGAGCCCTCCGCACGCCCGGCCTGGGCACCAATACCCGCATGCGAGCCGAACGCTCCAACGCGGGCCAACCAGGGTCGTCCCTGATCTCAGCCCGACAACCCCTGCAACAACGCGGACACCCGATTGTATTCGCCGTTCCCACGCCGGCGCGCCCCGGGAGAACGGGCCGGGTGGGGCCATGGTTGCGGACTGCGCCCGACCTGACACCGATCTCGCGGAGCAGGTGACGCATCATCCGTGGAAGAACCAGAAGAGAGCGTCTCGGCGACGCTCGACGAAACGGGATGCCCGGTACCCATCGGCAGGCTCGTCTCCTCGCACTCGACCTCGAGGGGGAATCGGTGGCGTACACTTAAGGAAGAGGTGACGACAATGAGACGGTTTGTCCAAAGGTCGCTGGTGGTTTCTTCGGCTATCTGTCTCTCGGTGTCGGTGGGTTGGGCCGCCGTCGGCGGCCGCCCGATGCTCTCGGTGTCGGCGCCGGCGTTTGGGTGCCCTGCGACCGAAGGAGCGTTCGTCGTGCTCCTCGACCCGGGACGGGGGATGTTGCTGCTGTCCGGAGCAACGTTCGTGGGCGGCCACCGGGTAGGACGGGCAAGCGGGGGAGCCTTCCGGGTTGCTCTCCCGAGGAGCGGCGCCTGGGAGCTCGCGCGCGCCAATTCTGCCGCCGGGCCGGTCGCAATGTGGGGTGCAGCCTATCGGGTGAGCACCGGCGGCGTCGGGGGGTGCGTCGCTTTCGACCACGAGCAGTTCTCCAGCGAGGGCGACCTGGTCACCTACGTCCAGTGGCTGGTCAACGACGTCTACCTCAAGCTGCCGCAGGCGGAGCGCGAGAGGTTCCCCGCCTTGCGACTTTCCAACCGCACGGTCCGTCTGCGGCTGCAACTCGCCGGTTACGAGCCTGCGTTGGTTCAGGAAACCGAGGGCGCCACCATCGCGTTCCGCGTGCCGGGGACTCCTCGGGTCCTGTTGCTGCGTCCCTTCGTGCTCGACGAGGCGACCGAGCGAGTCGCGATCGACCTGTCGATCGCGGACCAGCCCGACTTGCAGAGTGCCCAGAAGCGTTCACTCGGGTTCGTCGTCGCCTCGGCCGCCCAACCGGCGACGCTCGCCGACCCTGCGATGACGATCCAGGTCGAGTCAGCTAAATAGGATCGGTACCAGATCGGTACCAGGTATCCCATTCGATTCATTATGCCGTGGACATCGGGTCCCGGGCTCAGCCGAGTTAATGGAAGGCGGAGGACGAAGGGCGCGAGCCTCGGTTCATCAACCCCGCCCGCGCTTGCACCTCGTAGCCGGCAGGAACCAGCGTCTCCCGTTGTGTGCGCCGAACCGCCGTTTGCGGCGATCGCAAGACAGGTCCGCAGGCGCTGGGGAGAGCCGGACGAACTCGTCCAAGCGGTAGATGAAATGGGATACCTGGTACCTCTACAAACTGTAATCGTCGCTGGGATGACGGCTCCGCACGGCTGGCATAAGTGCCAGCTCCGGCACAGTTGAGAGACCGAGGCTCGCGCGGCTCATCCTCTCCCTTCTGTCAACTCAGCCGGACCTGGAGGTACCTGATGCCTGATTAGTATCAGCCGCCTCCGCGAAACCTCGTCACGGGTGGGCGGAACGGGTCGGGTCGAAGTGGCGGTAGAAGATGCGCTTCGCGAGCTCTCCAGAGACGATGTACATCGCCACGATGACTCCCACCAGACCCAGGAAGGGGAGCGGCAGCGGGGTCAAGCCAAGGAAGGGTGCAAACGGCAGGAACGGCATCACGAGTGTGGTCGCCGCGACGCTCAGAGTGGCCCATAGCAAGCGCTTGCTGGGTCTGCTGCGGAAGAAGGGACGGCGGCTGCGAACCACCAGGACGATGAGGGATGCGGAGAGTACCGACTCGACGAACCAGCCGGTGCGGAACTGGTCGGTACTGGCGTGGAGGACGTACAGCAACGTGCCGAAGGTCACGTAGTCGAAGACCGAGCTCAACACGCCGAAGGTCAGCATGAAGGAGCGGATGAAGCCGATGTCCCATCGGCGCGGCCGGGTCAGCATCTCGGCGTCCACGCTGTCGCTGGCGATTGTCGTCTCCGGCATATCGGTGAGCATGTTGGTCAGCAGGATCTGCTTGGGCAGCAGCGGCAGGAACGGCAGCAGCAGCGAGGCGCCCGCCATGCTGAACATGTTGCCGAAGTTGGCGCTGGTGGCCATCAGCACGTACTTCAACGTGTTGGCGAAGGTGGTGCGCCCCTCACGCACACCCTCGACAAGCACATCCAAGTCCTTCTCCAACAGCACGATGTCGGCGACTTCCTTGGCCACGTCCGCGGCACTCTCAACGGAGAGGCCCACGTCGGCCGCGTGCAGCGCCGAGGCGTCGTTGATTCCGTCGCCCATGTAGCCGACCACATGACCGGCCTTGCGCAGAGTCAGGATGATGCGCTCTTTCTGGTTCGGCTCCACCTCGGCGAAGACGTCCACCTGACCGACCCGGGCGAGGAGCGCCCCGTCACTCATCTGCCTCAGCTCGTGGCCGGAAAGCACCTGAGCGCTATCGAGCCCGATCGCCCGCGCCACGGTCACGGCCACCAGGGCGTTGTCCCCGGTGATAACCTTGAGGCTCACGCCGAGTTCGCGCAGCCGGCCAATGGTCGCCTCGATTCCTGCCTTGGGCGGGTCGGAGAACAGGATGAAGCCGAGAAAATTCATGCCGACTTCACTTTCCTTCGCGATCTTGGTTTCGGAGCTGAGTCTCTTACAGGCAACGCCAAGGGTGCGCTGGCCGTTACTGCTGTACTGGATGTATTTAGCCTCGATCTGATCCCGAACGCCTTCCAGCGGTACCACGACTCCCGCTGCGTCTTCGACGGCGGTGCACACCTCCAGCACCTGTGCGAGGGCGCCCTTGGTGATCATCAGGTTGCCCTCGGGGCCGGCCGCAAGGATGGAGAGGCGCTTGCGCAGAAAGTCGTAGGGGACCTCGTCCAGCTTCTTCCATGCGGAAATGTCGATGCCGCCGTGGTTGCGGATGGCGGCGTCGATGGGGCTCGAGAAACCCGTTTCGAAGGAGGCGTTGAGGCAGGCATAGAGCAGGACACGATCGCTCGCCTGTCCGCTTAGGTCGTTGGCCGACTGAAGGGTCACGACCCCTTCCGTGATGGTGCCCGTTTTGTCCGTGCAGAGAACGTCCATGCTGCCGAAGTTCTCGATTGAGGCCAGGCGCTTGACGATCACCTTCCGCTCGGCCATGCGGCGCGCGCCATGGGCGAGGTTGATGCTGACGATCGCCGGAAGGAGCTGCGGCGTCAGGCCCACCGCAAGCGCCATCGAGAATAGGAAGGACTCGAGAACGGGGCGGTGTAGGTAGACGTTGAAGCCGAAAATGGCGATCACCAAAAGTAGCGTCACCTCCAGGAGCAAGTACCCGAAACGACGCAACCCGCGCTCGAAGTCGGTCTCGGGCGGGCGCAGCTTGAGGCGCTCCGAGACCCGGCCAAACTCGGTGTCCTTTCCTATCGCCACCACCAGGGCCGTCGCCGTGCCGGAGACCACGTGAGTGCCCATGAACACGGCGTTCGTCCGTTTGGGGAGGGGTGTCCCGGATTCCAAGACCGCCACGGACTTTTCGACGGGGAACGTCTCGCCGGTGAGGGTGGCTTCGTCCGCGAAGAGGTCCCGTGTCTCGAGGAGCAGGCAATCGCCCGGGGCCGTGGCACCCGCCGAGAGGAGGACCACGTCGCCAGGCACGACGTCAATCATGGGAATATCGTGCGGGGCGCCGTCCCGCAGCACCTGGGCCTTGACCTCGACGAGCGAGAGAAGCTTTTCCACGGCTCCCGCTGCGCCTCTCTCCTGCCAGAAACCCAGAAGGCCGCTCGCGAGCACGATGGCAAGGATGATCGCCGCGTCCGTCCTGTCGTGAAGGAAGAGGGAGATCACGGAGGCACCGACGAGCATGAGAACGATCGGGCTCGAAAACTGCGACAGGAGGAGGGTCACGGTGTCGGTGCGCTTCTTGGGTGCCAGGCGGCGGTCGGCGTACCGCTTCGCCCTGGAAACGGCATCGGCCGCCGATAGCCCCTGAGGTGCCGTCTCCAGCCGCCTCAGGGCCTCGGCGGCGGGTACGCTCCAGAAGGGTGGAAGGTGCTGCTCCATATGCCCTCGCTTGTTTGCATTGTGGCACAGCCATCGGCCTGACAAGGGAACCGAGAGACAAGACGCGTGGCCTGGAGTCTGATCAGCACTTCATTTTCGGGAAGACGTTGTTGGCACGGCCACAAGGTCGTTGTGCTGTGCCCGCGTCCATCCCTCTTCCGTGCCTCACTGCCTGAGCGCGTTCCCATCCGTCGTTGGCCGTTACCGTTCGTGACCCTCGGACGTCAGGGCGTCCCGCGAGTGCCCCTGGCAAAGAGCCACGTGGGCGCACCCGGGGCCTCACTGGACACTGATTTGAGGAGAACGGCCTGAAGGAGGTGCCCGATGGATGAAGTGATCAAGAAAGGCGAGGCCCCGGGGTCCGGAGGGCGGTCGTTGGAACATGGGAGCGACCCGCGGAGCGGTCACGTACCGTCCCGGCTCCTTGTCGAACTCCGTCTTGCAGGTGAGGCAGCAGAACACATGCACGTGCCCCGCATGCGTGCTCTTGCATGGCGCTCTGTTGTCGAGGGTTATGCCACAAACAGGATCCTTGGCCATTTCGAGCGCCTCCTTTCCGCCTGCGACAGGTGGCTTCAAACACCGCCTGGGAGCGGAGCGGGCAGCGGTGACTCCGGTCGAGTCGTCCTGCCGGACCTAGTACTTCATCGTGCCGACGAGGAGTTCGTTGTGAACGCCCTTGACGCCCCAGGTACCGCGGGCGATGCCACCCACCTCGTCCTTGATCCTTTCGGAGCGGACGCGGCCGATCAGCGTGACCACCCCTGCGAGGAGCTCACGTCGATGTCCCCGGCCTTGATCTCGGGCTTGGCGATCAGCGACGCCTGGATCGCCGACGTGATCCCGGATTCCGCACGCCGCGCTTCCTTGGGCACCACCGGGGAACCGTACCCGGCAAGCGCCAGCAGCCCGGCACCGACCAGGGAGGCTGCCACCGCAACGAATATGCGTTTCATGAGCTACCACGTTTCCCGAACACATTTCCAACCTAAGTCCTCCGATCCCTCGCCGAGAAGAGTGCTTACTATCCGGGAGCAGGGCCGAACCATGAGTAGAAACCACGTAACCCCTCACCCAACCCCAAAGGGGTGCCTGGAATACATGACTGGAAATCTGAGCGGGATCCGATCTGGCCAGGTCTTCGGAAAGGGCAACCGCGCCTGGCGAAGCGTTCCAGGTCGTCGCGGTCGCCCGGCGGCGCGGTCGCATAGGGGGTTCGGGTGCCGGCCGTGTAGTTTCTACCTAGTCCGCGGCTCTCATCTCGGGGAAAACTCCGCTATCCCGGACAACACCAAGGGACTAGGTTCCTAGGCGGCCGAGAAGGCGCACCACAAGAACCGTGGGAGTTGGCTCCTTCCTCGGGACTGCCGGCACATCGCCGCAGGAATGCGCACGGAGGTGAACGGTGACGGCGAACCTGGTGGCGCCGGTGGGCGTCCTCGGCGCGATTGGCCTGGTTGCAGGCCTTGGGTCAAGCCGGCGCACGGCGGGGTGGGCGGTGCCGGTCAGAGCTGCCATGGGGGCCGGCGACGGCTCACCAAGGAGGATGCGACGCTCCGGAGCATGAAACACCTCGACGGGTTCGCGATCGGGGCCGCCGATGGGGACATCGGCACGGTCAAGGATCGCCATATCGTCCTCTTCGGATGGATGACCCCTGTCCCGCGCAGGACGGCGCGGCTGTACCGCGAGGACCCGCTTGCAATCCTCCAACGGCGCTACGCGGCCGGTGAAATCACGACAGCGGAGTACGAGGAGCGCAAGGCTCACATCCAGAAGGACCTGGGTCACCCCACGCCGTGAGTGTTCTCGCGGACTCATGCCGACCAGGATGCACTCGCGTTCGAGCAGGGTCACGACTCGACACCCGTGTGCGCTTGCCGTGCCCGCCGCAGCCGGGTGGTGGTCTCGGACCGCTCGCAACGCCGTCTCGCCACCCAGGGGCGTGCCGTATGTCCTCGCCTGACCCGGGTGCCTCTCCGTCGTGGCGGCGGGTGCGATGTAACGGGCGTGGTCCGTTGCACCGACCCATCGTCATTGGCCCGCGTTTCGGACCGAGGGAAAGGTGGTAGCGCCATGATCGAGAGACCGACACACGACGTGCACCCGACGCTGCTTGTCGCCGAAAGAGGCAGCGCTGTTGGGAATTACCGCATCTTCCGGCGTGGTCGCCTGCTGGGGCTCTTGAGTATTGGGGCGATTGCAGTCGTTGTCATCCTGGCCCTCATCTCCGGATACATACAGAAGGGGCTGTGGATGCGGCAACTCGGCTACAGCGGCGTCTTCTGGACACTCCTGTCCCTGCGGTTGGAGTTGTTTTGCGTCGCGTTCGTTGTGGCGCTTCTGTACTTCTGGATCAACCTTCGCCGTGCGGCGAGAAACGGCGCCGCCTTCCATGTGGACCGTTCGACAAACGAGTCGTCCGTGGGAGCGAAACTTGGCATCCATAGCTCCACGATCTTGAACCTAGCCACGGGCGCGGTCGCCGCTGCCGCCGCCGTGTTCTTTGCCCTCAACTTCTACGCGCAATGGGATAAGTTTCTCCGCTTTCGTTATGGCGGGTCGTTTGGGCTGGCCGATCCTCTCTTCCGGGTCGATGTCGGGTTTTACCTCTTCCGTCTCCCCTTCTATGAGCTCTTGCAGACCAGCCTCACCGGCTTGGCGCTGACGGCGCTCCTGGCCGTCATGGCCTACTACACATACTTCGGGTTAGTGCAATTCGGCCGCAGCGGACGGATGGAGGTAAGGAGCGCGCGTGTCGTTCCACATCTGTCCATCCTGCTCTTCGTGCTGGTCGCCAGTTGGGGATGGGGCTTTTGTCTGGATCACTACGAACTCCTCTACTCCACTCAGGGAGTCGTGTACGGAGCCGGTTACACGGCGGATCACGTGACCCGGATCGCGTTCTGGATCATGGCCGGAGCCTCGGCGGTTCTGTGCGGGCTGCTGGCGCTCAACATCTTCCGCCCGCGGTTCAGAGTGATCGTCATTGCATCCGGAATCTACGTGGCTCTGTACTTCATCGGAGTTTCGTTGCTGCCCGCCCTCTTTCAGAGGTTCAGGGTGGAGCCGAACGAGCTGGCCATGGAAACCCCTTATCTCAAGAACAACATCGAGTTCACCCGAAAGGCCTACAAGCTCGATACGATCCAGGAGACATCCTACCCGGCGCTGGCCGACCTGACGTCCGAGGTGATCGCGAGAAATCAAGACACGATTCAGAACATCCGTCTTTGGGACTGGCGCCCATTGCTTCAGATGTACCAACAAGCCCAGGAGATACGCCTCTACTATCACTTCTACCGGGCTGATGTCGACCGTTACCACCTGCCGGACGGGTATCACCAGGTGACGCTTTCGACGCGCGAGGTGAGCGCGGAGCTTCCCGCCGAAGCTCAGACCTGGGTGAACCAGAAGTTGCAGTTCACGCATGGGTACGGCGTCGTCATGAGCTTCGTCTCGAAGACGACCGGAGCCGGCTTCCCGCAGTACCTCATCGAGAACATCCCGCCCGAATCCGGCTACGGCCTGAGCATTATTCAGCCTTCCATCTACTACGGCGAGTCGATGCCCGGATACCGGATCGTCGCCACCAGCGTCAAGGAGTTCGACTACCCCAAGGGGAATCAGAACGTCTATACGAGTTACAGTGGAAGGGGAGGCATCCCGCTCGACAGCGTGTGGAAGCGGGCGCTATTCGCCTGGACTCAATCCGACATCAACATCCTGTTCACCTCCTATCTCAGGCCGGAGAGTAGGATTCAAATCTGGAGGAACGTCAGCGAGCGCGTGGCGCAGGTCGCTCCGTTCCTGAGCCTCGACAACGATCCGTACCCCGTGATGAGCGCGGGCAGACTGTACTGGATCCAGGATGCGTACACCGTTTCGGATCACTTCCCCTACTCGAGCCCGCACGCGGCGGCCTTTACGCAAGGGCTGAATTACATCCGAAACTCGGTCAAGGTCGTCGTGGACATGTACGACGGGACCGTCCGGTTCTACGTGATGGACCCGGACGACCCGGTTCTGGCGGTCTACCGGCGCGCGTTCCCCGGCGTCTTCAGCGACCTGAACCAGCTCTCGCCGGATCTGAAGTCGCATCTGCGGTATCCGGAGGACCTCTTTGCCATCCAGGCCGACCTGTACCGAACGTTCCATATGACCGTCCCGCAGGTCTTCTACAACCGGGAGGACCTCTGGGTGCTGCCCGAGGAGAAGTACGCGGGCAACGTGTTGCCCATGCAGCCCTACTACATCCTGATGAAACTCCCAGGGAGCGACCGGCTCGAGTACCTCCTCATGACGCCTTTCACGCCTCAGAAACGGGACAACATGATCGCCTGGATGGCCGCCAGGTGCGACTTCCCCGAATACGGGAAGATGCTCTTCTACCAACTCCCCAAGGAGAAGCTGATCTACGGCCCGATGCAGATCGAGGCGATGATCGATCAGAACACCACGATCTCCCAGCAACTGAGCCTCTGGGACCAGAAAGGGTCGAGAGTCATTCGGGGAAACCTGATCGCGGTGCCGATCGAGAACTCCTTCCTCTACGTGGTGCCCGTGTACCTCACGGCAGAAGGTACGGACTTCCCCCAGCTCAAGCGCGTCATCGTGGTCTCGGGGGACAAGGTGGCGATGGAGCCCACACTCGATGAGGCCATCGGCGCCGTCTTCGGAACGCAGCAACCCCAGAATCCAGGGCAGGCGGTCCTCCGGCAGCCGGAACCGGGCCAGGCGACGGCGCAGTTCAGGGCGCAGTTCGACGAGGCCCAGAAGGCATTGCAGCAGGGGGACTGGGAGAAATTCGGCAAGGCGATGGCTGTGCTCAAGCGCTTGCTGGCTGGGCCTGCGCAGTAGGGGTGCGGGAAAACTACGGCTCGTCGCGGTAGAGGCTGATCTGTGGCGTGCCGCCTTCCTTCAGCCTGGCGCGGAACATCCCGGGGGTGTTGAAGCTCCACGCCAGCTGACCGTCGGGCGTGAGCGCGATGACGCCTCCGTCGCCGTGAATCGCGCCGAGGTCCTTCTGCACGACCTCGTCGGCGGCCGCCTGCAAGCTCATGCCCTTGTACTGCACCAGGGCGCAGATGGTGCGCGCAACGGTGAACCGGATGAAGTACTCGCCCGTTCCCGTCGCCGAGACGGCGCACGACCCGTTGGAGGCGTACGTCCCCGCACCGATGATGGGGGAGTCGCCGACTCGATCCCAGCGCTTGGCCGTGGTGCCGCCGGTGGAGGTGCCGGCCGCGATGTTGCCACTGCGGTCGAGGGCGACGACGCCGACCGTGCCGTACCGGTGCGTGTCCGCGCCCTCGACGGCGGCGACCGGCTTTGCCGGAGGCGCGGGCGCACCCTCGGGGCGCGGGGGAATCGGCGAGCCGTCCTTCTCGAGCTGGCGGACGAGGTCCTGCCACCGGCGCTCGGTGAAGAAGAAGCTCGGCGGCACCTGCTCGAGGTGCACGTGCGCGGCGAAGTCGTCCGCGCCGGAGTCGATCAGCATGACGTACGGCGACTTTTCCATGACCGCGCGGGCAAGCGAGATCGGATGGCGCGTGCGGCGCACGTCGGCGACCGAGCCGGCTCGCATCGTCGCGCCATCCATGATCGCCGCGTCGAGCTGGTTGGTGCCATCCGCGGCGAAGACGGCGCCGCGTCCGGCGTTGAAGAGCGGATTGTCTTCGAAGAGCTTGATGGCGGCCTCGATGGCATCAAGCGAAGAGCCACCCCTGTCGAGCACGCCGGCAGCAGCGGTGAGCGCCTCCCTGATGCCGGCGCGGTACGCAGCGTCGGCCTCGGGAGTCATGGAGGCGCGCGTGATGGCTCCGGCACCGCCGTGCAGCACCAGAGCCCACGTGTGGTGTGCGGAGGCGGGCTGGGAAGCGGGGGCGGGAGCGCTCTGCGCCAGGGCTGCGGACGAGAAGGCGCAGGCAAGAGCCAGGGAGACGGGCGAGAATGGATGCGTGCGCACGTTCATGGTGTTCCTTTTCCCGGCGTCCAGTCTCCGCCGCGCTACCTCCGGTATACGATGCCGTTCTTCATGACAAAACCGACGCGCTGGAGCACGGAGATGTCCTGCAGCGGATCGCCGGGGACTGCGATCACATCGGCGTAGAAGCCGGGCTTGAGCTGGCCAATGACGTCCTGCCAGCCGAGGAGGCGCGCACCGTTCAACAGGCCGGCGCGGAGCACATCGGCGGCCGGCATGCCATAGGTCACCATCAACTCGAACTCGCGCGCCTGGGTGCCGTGCGGAAACGGGCCGACATCGGAGCCCACCGCCATGGGGACGCCTGCCGCCAGTTGCTTGCGAAACTCGGCGGCATGGAAGGCCAGCATGGCGCGCTGACGCGCGGCGGCCGTGGGCGAGTCGGCATGGGCCGCGAAGTACTCGGAGATGGCAAAGGTGGGTACGGCGTAGATCTGCTTCTCGCGCATGATGCGCATCGTCTCGGGGCTGAGTTGATACGCATGATCGATGGAGGCGACACCGGCCCGGGCCGCGTAGAGAGCGCCGGGCTCGCCGGTACAATGGACGCCGACGCGCTTGTCCACGCGCGCCGTCTCCTGGACGGCGGCTTCGAGCTGGGCCTCGGTGTACTGGTACGGCGTGGTGAACGTGCCGTCGGCAAACCGGTCGGCACCGGTTTGATAGATCTTGATGAAGTCCGCGCCCTCCTTGACCTGCTGCCGTATCACCGAGACCAGCTCGCCGGCGTTGTTGGCGTAGGTGGCGTTGGACGAGATGTGCTCGGCGGGGTTGAAATGGATGGCGTCCTCATGGCCCCCGAGAATGCTGATGGCGTTGCCGCTGACCCTCATGCGCGGGCCGGGGATCAGTCCGGAGTCGATGGCATCACGCACGGCGGAGTCGGCCGAGCCCGCACCCTCGGTTCCCATGTCGCGCTCGGCGGTGAAGCCCGCCATCAGATCCTCGCGGGCGGCGATCTCGGCGAGGATCGTGCGCTCGGGCACGGACTCGACGACGGTCTGGAGATCTTCGGCTCCGGGATGGAGGAAAAGATGCACGTGGACGTCGATGAGTCCAGGCATCAGGGTTGCCGCGCCCAGATCGATCACCGCGGCGCCGCCGGGATGGGCGACCGAGGAACCGGCTTCAACAATGCGATTGCCGCGTACGAGCACCTCGCCGGGGCTGACGAGCGTGCCACGCTCCACATCGAGGATGTGGGCGGCATGGAGCACGATGGCATCGCTGGCGGGAACGGCGGGAGATCGAGCCTGGAGTGAATGGACAATGGCGAGAGCCAGGACAAGAGCAAGCGCAGGGACAGCGAAGCGCACGGATCGCAGCATGGACCAAATGCTAGCACGCGGGCTGCGCATGCGTAGGGGCTGCTGCCCAGGCCAGCAGGCATCACCGTGCGGTGACGTGCCGAGCGCGAGGGGACTCGGCGGCGGGCCACCTCCGCTGGGTCCCGCTCCCGCATTGGCCCGCGACGCCAGTGGCAGCGAGGCGGATCGGCAAGCGCGAGGTCGTCAGAGTGGCAATTGGCGCTCCGTCGCCTTCGGGTCCGGTTCACCGCCCCACCTGGCCGGGCTGGCGCGGTCGCCGGCCCGCCGCATGTCCTCCTGTGGCCTTGACACCTCCCCTCACCCGGGTAGCATCCGTCCATGCGAGAAGGGAGTTGAACGTGAAGCTCAACATCAAGGCGTTTGCGCTCACCTGCGGCATCCTCTGGGGGTTGGGACTGTTCTTCCTGACGTGGTGGATCATCGCATTCGACGGGTCCGGCAATAGCCCCATGCTCCTCGGGAGGATCTACCGGGGGTACTCGCTCTCTCCTATCGGCAGCGTCGTAGGTCTGGTCTGGGCGTTCTTCGATGGCCTTGTCGGCGGTGCCGTATTCGCGTGGGTCTACAACAGGTTTGCGGGTTCCCTGGGGACCACGTAAGCGCCTGCAGGGCGCATAGGTACCTATCGGGTCCCGCCCCTCGCGCCTCAGGCTCCTGCGAACCGGTCCGTCGCGGCGACGAGGGCGCGGCTGTTTGGCGGCTCGTAGGCGCTGTGGCCGCTGTCCGGCGTGATCACGAGATCCGCTTCGGGCCATGCACGGTGGAGGGCCCAGGCGCTGTCGATTGGGCAGACGACGTCGTAGCGTCCCTGGACGATGACACCGGGGATGTGGCGGATCTTCCCGGCGTCGCGCAGGAGCTGGTCGTCCACCTCGAAGAAGCCCCTGTTGACGAAGTAGTGCGCCTCGATCCGGGCGAAGGCGAGGGCGAACTCGTCCTCCTCGTAGTGGCTCGTGAAGGCGACGTCGGGGAGGAGCTTGGAGGTCGCCCCCTCCCATCCGCTCCAGATCTTGGCCGCGGCCAGGCGGACGGAAGGATCGTCGCTCGTCAGGCGCCTGTGGTAGGCGATCAGGAGGTCTCCCCGCTCGGCCTCGGGGATGTGCGCGAGGTAGGGCTCCCAGGCGTCGGGAAAGAGGATCGACGCCCCTGCCTGGTAGAACCAGTCGATCTCCTTTTTCCGAAGGAGGAAGATGCCGCGCAGGACGAGTTCGCTGACGCGCTCGGGGTGGGTCTCGGCGTAGGCGAGTCCGAGCGTCGAGCCCCACGAGCCGCCAAAGACCTGCCACCTCTCGATCCCGAGGTGCTCGCGGAGCGTCTCCATGTCGGCCACGAGGTCCCACGTCGTGTTGTTCTCGAGGCTTGCGTACGGCGTGCTCTTCCCCGAGCCGCGCTGGTCGAAGAGGACGATTCGGTACCTCTCCGGGTGGAAGAAGCGCCGCATCTTCGGCTCGGTCCCGCCGCCCGGCCCGCCGTGGACGAAGACGACCGGCTTTCCATTCGGGTTGCCGCTTTCCTCAAAGTAGAGGTCGTGGCCGCCGCTGACTGGGAGCCTCCCGGTCCGGTAGGGCTCGATCTCGGGGTAGTGCCAGGTGAGGGGGTCCTTCAGGGGGTGGGCCATCGTGTCCTCCGGGCGCCGCGCCGGCGGCCGCCGCTCACAGGTTC
>Ga0209385_1000750_pt1 | contig 13338 bp, 11 predicted proteins | sample NGEPerB_FD_184506 | JGI IMG/M metagenome (GOLD analysis project Ga0209385, IMG submission 184506) | Arctic peat soil microbial communities from the Barrow Environmental Observatory site, Barrow, Alaska, USA - NGEE PermafrostAB12-B... | ecosystem: Environmental > Terrestrial > Soil > Wetlands >... | reverse complement strand
TAGCTGGCGTTTTCGTTGGTATCGACCTCTCGACGGTCGAATCGCGTGCACACGCCTTACGGGAGGTATGTCGAGTCGGAGGGGAGGCCAGCGGCGACGCCATTGCCAACTCGGCGAATTGGTCGTTGTGGATCAACGTCTTGGCAATGGCGACCGCAACCAATCTTCCGGACGAGCGGCGACGGATTCAGGTAGCACTCATGAAAGGGTATGAGACTGTCTCGAGGTTCTGGGAAGAGATCTACGCGGGTCTTGTCGAGCTCTTTGGCCTTCGGATCCGAGAGCCGTGGACCATGCAGCAGTTCGTCACCACTGTCACAGCTTTGAATGAAGGGTATTCATTGCGTCAACACCTCAGTGGTCAAATCGAGCGAGTTGCGCGCCCCACCGGTCCAAACGGCGAGGATCAGCAATGGACGCTCTTTGCAGTTGGCCTGGAGGCACTTGTCCATCAGTTCTTTGAACCAGATCCCGATTTCGATGCTGCGACCTCGTAGATACGGTTGAGAATCTGACGCAATCGGCAGTGGACTGCTGCCACGTCTTGCCGCTCGTCACCCTCTCACGTGACAACGGCAAGCCCACGGTGACTGTGTCGACGATTACTCCAGTTCGGCGACCGCATACCAAGACAAGGGGGGTGGCCGTGGCTCCTACATCAGTGCTGTGAGACTCCTGAACGACCAACATGGCGCCCTAACGTTCCGGATACTGAACGATGAGTGGGGCACTCGACTTCCTGGGAGGTTTCGCTGCTCCCGGTAATGAATGGCCGCTGACTCCGATCCGGCGCAGGCCTGGTGAACCAAGTACTTCAACGAGCGATTGGTCTTCGGGCCAATCGCCACCTCAGCGGAGCGCCAGGTCAATCTGATCGAGGAGCTGGATCAAGACCACGAAACCATCGTGGTCGTCGGGCACTCGACGGGGGCCTCGTCACTGAGCGCGCAGGTGCAGTGGGGGCGCAGATAGATGCACTGGTGACCATTGGCACACCGCACCACGGCCACTCGCTTTCACCCTTCGGTCCTCTGCCGATCACGAGGGAGATGGGGACGACAAGGGAGACGGCATGACGACTGGGCAATGGCGTTCGTCAAGGCTGGCTTCATCTGTTCTCAGCCGGCGTAGCTGAGATCATGCGCGGTGCGCACTCTGGGCCGTGCACGACTCTTCTCGGAGGGGTTTGAGCCGTCCTGGATTCTGCTGGTCCAGGTACTGCCCTGAGGGAAGCCGATGTCCGACAGTTGACGCCGTGACGGGCAGGCCTCACCCAAGTTCGTAGGATGGCGTCGCTACTCGGAACCGAAGATCATAGGCCTGCCGCCCTTGCGGAGGAGCTGGGACCAGCCGCGCAGCACCGGGTGGGGCTTCTCGGCATGCAGCCGATCGAGTGTGGCCTGCATGGCACCCGTGATCTCGTTGTAGCAGGCCCGGACCACGTCCTCATCATTGGCGGCGTCCGGCCCGAAGGCGCTCCAGTCGAGCGGTGCCATGAACTCGACAGTGACCTCGGCCGGCATGGGCAGCGGTGGCATAAGGGCCGATGTGACGCCCAACGGCCCGAGGAGGATCGGGAACACCTTGATCCGCAGACGGGCCAACCCGAGGGCACGTGCGAGGGTCTCCCCCCGGGAGAGCACCACGACGGCGTGGTGGCTGCCGTAAGCCACCACGGGGACGACTGGGACGCCGGCACGCAGGGCCAGACGCACGAACCCCATGTGGCCCGAGAATATGATCTTGTCGCGCTCAGCCCATGGCCGACACGCCTCGGCGTCCCCACCGGGGTAGTCGAGGATCAGGGCACCCTCGGCTAGCAGTCGCTCACCCTCGCCCCCACTGGCCGGCACCGCACCCAGCCTTCGCAGGCTGGAACCGACCGCGGGAATTCCGAACAACAGGTCGTAGACCATGGCGTAGGCCGGCGCGTCCGCCCCACGGCGCTCCGTGATGGCCGCACCTACCATCCACGTGTCCGGCATGTAGAAGAGACACGAGTGATTGCTGACCACAAGCACCGGCCCGGTGACGGGGAGGTTCTCGATACCCCGCACCTCGGGAGAGAAGTAACGCATCCACTGCTCGACGTGGGGTACGAATCGGCGTACGAAGCCGGGGTCCCGGGCCACCACCGTCCCGTGCCGCTCTTGATCGATGCGATGGGCGATCGCCTCGGTCAGCGGGGCGAGGATCCCTCGCTCATCCGTTCCAGCACTGCGGTCCGCCTTGGCCATCGCGCTTCCTCCCTGTCTCTCAGTGTCGCGCCCGGTGGAGGCTGTGAACAGGGCATCACGCTCTGGGTTCCCGCCCTGCAACTCCGGCCTGCCCGGACACGCCGTCGGCCCTCGCCCCCAGGGCAGCGGCACTGGGGGCGGTCACCGGCATCCCGACGTTGCGGCCGGAGAAGACGCAGTCGGCCAGGGACATCCCGCGCACATTGGAACGGGACGCAACACCGCCCCCGCGGATCGTGAGACCGTCTGCCACAAATGGACTAGCAAGAAGAAGAGCTGCTCATACCCGTGCATACGGCGAACTTGTGCAGGTGCTAAACAAGAGTGAGAATCTTTGGCAGCCATTGAAAAACAGCGGTCAGCCTGGCCTTTCCTAGACCAGTATCGGCGTCCGCTCTGTAATGCAGAGTTACACGGAGTGTTGTGTGCTGAATTGATGAAGGCACGTATCGGAGCGCTAGGAATCGTGGCATTGGTGGGCGTTGGCGCCATGGCGTGCGCTTCCACCACCTCGTCGTCCACCACCACAGCTGCGGGAGGAGGCCATGGATCGGCGATTCCGGCCAGTGCGTATGGTGACCACACTGGGATTACCACGACATCCGTCCACATCGGCAACGTGTCCACTCTGGCCCTCGGCGGTCTCTTCGAAGGGGCGTTGGTGGGCACAGAGGCCTATGCGGACTACGTCAACTCAGTAGGCGGAATCAACGGTCGGAACATCCTTGTCGACAGCGGCAATGACAACTACACCGGGGCCGGCAACAAACAGGCCACACAAGAAGCCATATCCAACGACGCTGCCCTGGTCGGTGATTTCTCGACCTTTGACAGTTTTGGTGGAGTGCTCCTAGCTGAGAATCCCGATGTTCCCGATGTATCGGTGGTCTTGGACCACGCGACCAACAGCCTTCCCAATGTATTCAGCCCGGTTCCTCTGCGCCAGGGCTGGTTAGAGGGTCCACTTCAGTATTTCAAGAAGAAGTTCCCGGCCGGGGTGAAGGCGGTAGGCGTGCTCGTGGCCGACCTGCCATCGTCCGAAACGCAATGGCAGAATGAGAAATACGTCATGCAGAAGGTCGGGTACAGGGTTGTCTACGACCAGACGTATGACGAATCTCAGGTCGACTTCACGCAAAACGTGATCACGATGAGGAACCAAGGTGTCAAGGTGCTCTTCATCGACCAGATGCCGGAGATCTATGCTTCGTCGCTGCTGAAGGATCTCAACCAGCAGAACTTCCATCCCCAGGTCGTCCTCGGACCGTCTGCTTACAGCAGCCAGCTGGTAGCGGCATCGGGTGGGCCTTCCGCCGTAGACGGCGCCTATCTCAATCAGACCGCCTCGCTCTTCCTCGGTGGGGACGAGTCGACGATCCCAGCGGTGGCAATGTTCCTTCATTGGGTGAACGTGGCGTCACCAGGGTTCAAGCCCGACCTGTTCACAATGTACGGGTGGGTGTCGGGAAGTCTTTTTGCTCAGGCACTGAAAAATGCCGGATCCGATCCAAGTCGCGGATCGATTCTGAGCGCGCTTTCCAAGATCACGACGTTCGACGCCGGTCACATCATCGCACCGACCGATCCCGCGGCGAAGACAGGGTCGAACTGCTACCTGATCGGTGAGGTGACGAGCGGTCAGTTCCAACGTCACGATGATCCTCCGGTGAGTAGCAGCACCTACGGATACCGTTGCGACTATCCATACATGACGCGTCCAAGTTCCTGATCAGAGAAGACAAAGCCGATTGGACGTCACTGGCTCCAAACAGCAACGTCCGAAAATGTGTGACGAACACCTGTCCGACGGAGAGAGCAGCGTTTCGCGGTGTCGCTCCAACGAGGTGCTTTCCACCCGATGGAACTGAACATCAGGTAATGCGGTCCTACAGGACCGGTGGACATTGGGCCGAGGCCCGCACGCCGGCGGACAGAAGGTCCTGCGGCCTCGATCCCGTGAGTCCCCGATCTGATCCTGGGAACTGTCGGGTCCTTGCCTTGAGCGCAGACGAGACAGGCGGCGGCAATGGCGAGAGTCCGGTTCTCCACTCGGACGCAGTGGACCAAGACGCGCTTACCCTCTTCGGCGCAAGCCCGCGGGTGCCGTGAATCCCATCCGGGCAGCTCAAGCTGCAGGTTTGTATTCGTGAATCGGACCGAAGACCGAGTTTGTTCGTCGTAGCTGTGTTGGCTGTCCGGATCGTCCATCGGCAGTGGCTGGCCCACTGTCGTGGGGGCTTGCTGATCCAGGGCCCGGTGCAGCCGGTGTTCGTTGTACTGGGCCACGTAGTCGGCCAGCACCTGCTCAAGATGGCGGCGGCCGAGGATCGGCATCCGGTCGAGGCACCCACGACGAACGGTGCCGACGAATCGCTCTGCGTACGCATTGACCCGTGGCGCCCGGACTGGGTGGCCGATGATCTCTATGTTCGCAGGAACTCGGACCAGTTGGGACCCCTTGGCATCAGCGAGGGATCGATGTCGTGCCGACGAAGGATCGGCCAGGCACTCGATGGGCAAGGAGGACTCCCAGCCTGGCCAGCTCACCCGGGATCCGGCAATAGCCCCAGGTGGGGTCTTCGCCGGCCGACCGGAGGATGATCGCTACGGATCCATCGGGAATGCCAGGCCGCCCTGGTCGGTGGGGTTTGGTCCAGCGTCGACGGACCAGGTCCCGATGCCAGCGGAGCAAGGTCCCGGGTTGGACGAAGAACCTCTCCCAACGTCGACGATCAAGCAGCCGACTCATCCCGGCGAACAGTGCTCGATCCGAGGGCTGCAATACCGGTCGGGCCACCTGACGACGAAGGACGGCGATCTCGTGGCGAAGTATGACGACCTCGATCGCCAGTTCTTCGTAGTCGTGCCGGAACAGGCGAAGCAACTGGAGGATTCTGACGAAGTCAAGGTTTAGCCAGGGCAGGGCCACGGCCCAGTTCGTCGCAAGGAGCTGCTCCACGAAAGTCCTGGTCAGGCCACCCGGATGAGATTTCCGGCACCCATCGGGCCAGCAACCATTTTGTATCTGAGTTTCGTCGACATGACCTGCCCAGCTCTGTCGGTACCCCTTGGTGGGCCACCGACAGAGCCCATCTACCCAGGGACGATGAGAGAGCTTGGGGCTCCATTTCCCACGTCAGTGCTCTCGGTTTCCCACATTATTGCGCACACAACTAGTTGGGGAGAATTCCTGTTCGACGGGATCGGATGGGCAATTCGGCACCCACAGGCTTTCGGCACGCACAAGACGAGGCGCCGGATGCCGTAGTCGGTCCGGCGGGTCGGGAGGATCTTCATGTGGCACCGATCATGCGGAGGCCCCCGGTTCTTCGGCGGTGGTATGGCGGCGGCGACCTCGACCGGGCAAGCTCACGGGGTGACCAACAGCGAGCCGCCCATGGGGGACGTGAACGGATACGTACATCCGGCGTTCGCGCACGTGGCGTCGTATTTCGGCGGATTGTTCAACGCCGGCAGTAGAGGTGGCGGAGCATTGTCCGTCCGGTTGCACGGCCGGCCAGTGGTGGACGTATGGGCCGGATTCGCCGACCTCGGCCGGACGCGCCCTTGGGAGCGGGACACGGTCGCCATCTGCTTCTCGACTACCAAGGGCGTGGCCTCGACCGCCGTCCATCTCCTGGCCGATCGCGGGTTGATCGACTACGAGGCTCCGGTGGCCAGCTACTGGCCAGAGTTCGCCGAAGCCGGTAAGGGGTCAATCACCGTGCGCCAGCTGATGAGCCACCAGGCCGGCCTGCACTCGATGACCGATCTCGCCGGCTCTTCGGAGGACCTGCTCGATCACCTCGCCCTAGAGGAGAAGCTGGCGGCCCGGGCGCCCGACCCTTGGCCTGGGCATCCCGGGTACCACGCCATCACCTACGGATGGCTCGTGGCCGGGCTGGCCCGGAGGGTCACGGGGCTCGGCATGGCCGAACTGGTGCGCACCGAGCTCGCCGAGCCGCTCGAGACCAACGGCCTGGGCATCGGGATGCCGCCTGACGGCTTGCGGCGAGTAGCGCCGCTCCTAGGCCGGACCCCGCCCGTGCGCTCCACGCCGCCCCTCTTTGCCGGCGCCAGCGCCTGGTCTATGCCCACGCTCCGCAAGGTAGAGCTCACCCGCCGATTTCTCGAGGCGCTGTATGTCCCGCATTTCGACGAGCTCTTCACCGGTCCGTCGCCGTCGCTGCTGAACACGGAGATGCCGTCGGTGAACGGCCTTCTCTCTGCCCATGGGTTGGCAAAGCTCTACGCGGTCATCGCCAACGACGGCGAGGTGGAGGGCGTCCGGCTCTTGTCGCCGCAGACGGTTCGCACACTCAGCCAGGTCCAGACCAGAGCGCACGACGCGGTCATCGGTATGCGGATGAATTGGCGCATGGGTTATCACCGAGCCGGGGCGCAGCGGTACCGGGGCGACTCGGCCTTCGGGCACTATGGCTTCGGCGGCTCGGGCGGTTGGGCGGACCCGGCCACCGGACTGTCCTTTGGATTTGTTACCAACGAGCTCAAGCTCATCCAGGCCCCCGTCGGAGGCGATCGTCGGATCTTCCGCTTGGGTGGACTCGTGCTCCGATCGTAATAACCGTTAGACGTGGAGCAGCTCAGGGCACGAGGCGGTACTCGTGGATCAGGCCACCGAGCTTGCCATTCCGTCGCAGCTGCGCCGGCTCCGGTTCGCGATTTGGCAGTGGCCTCTTTTCCACCGTGATCCGAGCCTGCCGATCCAGAGCGCGATGCGGTCCGTGTCCGTTGTGGTGCGCTGAGTATTCGGCCAGCACTTCCTCCAGATGGTGGCGACCGAAGATGAGGAGCTGGTCGAGACACTCGCTACGAACGGTGCCGACAAAGCGATCGGCGAACGCATTGGTCCGTGGTGCTCGGACCGGCGTGAGGATGAACCGGATGCCCTCTTACCGGAAGACCTCGTCGCAGCTGGATGTGAACATGGCATCTCGGTCACGGACCAGGAGCCTGACGGGATGAGCCCGCTGGGCGAGCACCATGCTGAGGTTGGGAGCCAGTTGGACCACCCAGCCTCCATTCGGATGTGACGAGATACCCGTCACGTAGACCCGTCGGGTGTCAAGCTCGACGAACAAGAGCACGTAAGGCCGGCGGACCAGTGCGAGGATTCGGACGAAGGCAAGGCAGAGGCAGGACAGACAGAGCCATGCTCCAGTCTCGTCACTGGGTTCCTCTGCACGAAAGTCCTGATGAATGGACCCGGGTGAGGTTCTCGGCACCCACAGGATCGCTGATTCGCCACCTCTTGACACGAGCGACCGCCGCGCTCACAGTGAGGATACAACCACAATGCGTGGCCAAGGGCGCCTAGAAGCATTTGGAGCTGGGGCGCTTGTCGGATGCGCTCCCCACTGCGGAGGTGCCTTTATGAACGATGTCTCGAACCAGCCCGACGGCACTTTGCAGCACTTGGCCAACCAGGCGGCGGCGATCGGGGCGCTCGCCGAAAATGATGGTGCCTTCTATGCGGCCGTTGACGCCTTTCTCAACGCTGACGCCCGGGGGTTTCGATACGTGCTTGGCCAGCAGGGGATCCTGCAGCAATGCGAGCTCGTCTGTGAGTGGCTGCGCACAAAGTGGTGCGTACTTACGTGCCTTGAGCTGTGTGGGCCGCCGGCGGTGGATGCGGCTGAGCCGGTAGACATTCGCCGGTTGGCCGAGGTCGTGGCCCGGATCGTCTCCGACGACACGCTGCTCGTCCGGGTTGTGGAGGGCGTCGACCAGCGGGACGCCGACGACTTCACCGCAGTCGTGAGCCAGCTCGGCATCGGCGACATTTGCCACTACGTGTGCTCGTGGCTGTGCTCGGTCCTCTCCGAGCGGGTGTGCCAGATCGTCTGTTCTCCAGACCGCGTAACGATGCCGGATCCGGTCGAAACGGTCCGGACGGCCGCCGCGGTGATCGCCCAGCTCTCCGCCGACGGCACCGCTCTTGAGGCCGCTGCGGCGGCTGCCCGAGCCGTCGATTGTCAGGACCTGCGAGTTGTGATCAGCGACGCCGGTCTGCAGGCTGGGTGCCAGGTGATCTGCGAGTGGTTCTGCAGTTGGCGCTGCGTCTGGATGTGTTTGGAGCTGTGCCGGTCCGTCCCCCCACCCGAGATCACTGACGTCCGTGCCGAGGCGTTCTCGTTCGCTCAGGTGGTGGGGCGGCTTGACTCGGAGATCGCGACGCTGCAATCCATGGCGGACGCCGTGCGTTCGGGTGACGCCGGCCAGTTCGCCGACGTGCTCAAGCAGATTGGCCTCGAGCCATATTGCGTCCAGCTGTGCCGGTGGGTGTGCTCGGGGGTCTGCGAGGAGTTCTGCATCTGCGTGTGCCCACCGACCTCCATCGCCGTCTTCACGAAGATCGGGGGGTACTACTACGACTTCGATGTGGCCAGCGGCCTCGGTGCGACCGGCCTTACCAACGACGACCGAGCATTCTTCGACACGATGCGCCTCAATGGCGGTTTCGCTCTGGTTGCCAGTGCACCCCAGATCGAATACCGCTTCGAGACGGTACCGACCGACGCCAACGGAAATCCCACTGGTTCGTGGACACCGGTGCTGGCCTCGCAGATCGCGCCGACCAACATTGGCTCCTACGTACGACCCACCCCGCCGTTCTTCGAGGAGGTTTGGGTGAACGGCTCCCCCGGGCCCCATGTTGTCGTGATCACGCCAAGCGCCGACGGATGGATCCAGGTCCCCCAGATGTTCCCACTGCCCGGGTGGGAGTTCGTCCCCGGATCGGATCTGGTCATGCTCGTGTCGGAGACGCTCCGACTGTGGCCAGCGGACGACGAGGCCGGCGTGATGGCCGGAACTTCGGCCAACACGCCCCTCGCCCAGGATGTCTACTACGGGATCAGGATGCGGGTCCGCAACGTTGGTGACCTGAGCGACGGCACCGATGCCGGTACCTGTACCCACGTCGCAATCGACAACACGCTGTACAACAATGTCTCCCACCACACCTACTGGGACGGCTCGGTCGGCGCAGGCGAGTTGGCCGTGTGCTCCGTCGGCATCCAAGAGCTTGTCTCTGCCGGGTGCGCCGAGCTCAGCGACAGCCTGACGGTGCTTTTCACGGCCGCTCATCCAAACCTCGACACGTCAGCGAGCGGGGTCACCGTGGCGCTGACCGGACCGGGTGGGCCGTACGCATTCACACTATCCCCAGCTGCTCCCGAGACGGCCGGTAACTGGTATGGCAATGCCGTACCGGACGGCTGGTCGATGGGGTCTCTCCCGCCCTGCGCTTATCTGGTCGAGCTGAATGTGAACGTCCTCCTCACAACCGGAGACAGCGCCCCCGATCCGCTGCACGACTACATCGCCTTCTGCAAGAACGCCTGAACGATTCACCGTCAGCCTGCAGCGCAGATTTCTAAGGATCCGACGAGGAGGCAATCGCCATGCCGACCGAACGCAAGATCGCCCGCTATGGTTGGATACCCCAGCTACCCGATCTCCGAGATGCCAAGCTGCAGATCGAGCCTGTCACGTCGCTGCCGAATTCGATCGATCTGAGCTCAACGACAAACATGCCTCCCATCTACGACCAAGGTCAGCTGGGGAGTTGCACCGGTAATGCCATTGCTGGTGTGGTGGACTTCGAGAACCATCGTCAGGAAGGGACGTTCCTGACACCGAGTCGACTGTGGATCTACTATCAGGAGCGGGTCATCGAGAATACGGTCAGCCACGACTCGGGTGCTCAGATTCGCGATGGAATCAAGGCGGTCGCCAGGCTTGGTGTCTGTCCAGAGACCGATTGGCCCTATGACATCTCGACCTTCGCGTCTGCGCCTGCCAAGAAGGACTACGCCGACTCCCTAAAGGACCGAGCCGTCACGTATCAAGCGGTTCCCCATGACCTGTTCGCGCTGAAAAGCGTATTGGCCAAGGGCACGGTCATCGTATTTGGATTTACTGTCTATGAGACGTTCGAGTCGCAGCAAGTTGCTTCGAGCGGAATCGTTCCCATGCCGAGTCCCAACGAGAATGTCGTCGGTGGACATGCTGTCGTCCTCGCCGGGTACGACGACACCGTCGATCGATTTCGAGTCCGCAACTCGTGGGGCACCAGTTGGGGGCAGGGTGGATACTTTGAGATGCCCTACCTTTATGTGACGTCACCCTCCCTCGCATCGGACTTCTGGGTGATTCCACAGACTTCAATTCGAACAAGCTCGGCCTGATGCCGAAACTAGCTCGAAGATGGAGAAACCAGAATAGCGTGGGTCTCAATTGGTCGGAGGTGCCCATGGCCCAATTGATCAGTCAGTCGGCTGCGACTCCCGATGTTGTCATCGACAATGCCACTAGTTCTGGATATCGCCGGTCGGCCTCGATGCAGCGTGAATTCGCGGCAGCCGTCGACACGTTGCGGAGTGTCGACGCGTGGAAAGACGCGAACGGGAACGAGCAGCTCGTTGCCGACCTAGTGCTTGAAGGTGGGGGTGTAAAGGGTATCGGGCTGGTCGGTGCAGTGCTCGTGCTCAGCGAAGCCGGGTACAGCTTCCCTCGGGTGGCGGGCACGAGTGCCGGAGCCATAGCGGCCACGCTCGTCGCCTCCATTGGGAAGGCCAACGAGGACATGACAACGCTCAGGGGATACCTTCGCAGCCTCGACTTTGGGAAGTTCATGCAGATCGGCCCGGTGACAGACTGGATCCAGAAGATCGGCAGTATCGGAGCGAAAGTCGTCGATGCCGGTGAGCTCATGCGCCACATGGGCATCTACTCGGGGAACTACCTGGAACAATGGCTGGATCCGCTCTTGCAAGATCTGGGTGTCAAGACCTTCGGGGACTTGGTCATCCACCAAGAGGACGACCCGGGCATGAGCCTGCCTCCCGAGCGTCGCTACCGGCTCGTGGTCCATGCCTCCGATATCACCCGGGCCGTGCTTGTCCGAATTCCATGGGACTTCGACTACTACGGGCTCACGCCCAATGACGAGGAAGTCGCTCGAGCTGTGCGGGCCTCTATGTCGATCCCGTTCTTCTTCGAGCCGGTCACCGTCCGGACCAATCCCTCCGACGTCACAGTCCCAGGGCCCGGTGATACCTCGACCAAGGAGCACTTCGACGGTGGGACTGTGACCTGGGTTGACGGTGGCATGCTCGCCAACTTCCCAATCGATGCCTTTGATCGCGTCGACGGTAAACCTCCTCGCTGGCCCACCATCGGCATCAAACTTTCTGCCCAGGCGAAGGAGATGCCCAAGACCATTGCGAGTCATGACTCAACCCAGGAGGCGATCCGCTGCCTGCGAACCATGATGAACGAGTGGGACCGCTACCACGTCGAGCAGACCACCGCCGCAAGGACAATTTTCATTGACAATCTAGGTTTGAGCGCTACGCAGTTCGACCTGAGTTCCGAACAGCAGGACGCGCTCTTCCTGAGTGGTGTGCGAGCTGCAACCACGTTCCTCATCGAGATGGCCAAAGTTGGAGGGGTGCCGCGCACAGCTGAGCAAGCTAGCCATGTGGCCACGACGATGTCCGGCTGAGAAGTTGACATAGCTTGCAGCTGAACCTTGTGGGTGCCGAAAATCCCATCCAAGCAGGTCACGCGACGAGTAGGTACTCGTGAATCGGACCGGAAACGGCCTCAGGCTTTCGAAGTTGTGACGGCCTCGGATCGCTCATTGGCGGTGGCTGGTTCACCGTTACCGGGTCCTGCTGACCCAGTGCCCGGTGCGGTCGGTATCCGTTGTAGTGGGCCACGTAGTCGGCCAGTACCTGCTCGAGATGGCGACGACCGAGTATCAGCATTCGGTCGAGACACTCGCGACGAATGGTGCCAACGAAGCGCTCGGCGTACGTATTGGCCCGAGGCGCCCGGACCGGGGTGCAAATGATCCTGACGTGCTCGGCCTTGAAGACCTCATCGAAGCTCGACGAGAACTTGGCGTCTCGGTCACGGATCAGCAACCGGACGGGATGCATCCGGTCAGCCAGCACCAGGCTGAGGTTGCGGGCCTGTCGGACCACCCAGGATCCAGTCGGGTTGGCGTTGACCCCGGTCATGTAGACCCGTCGGGTGTCGAGTTCGATGAAGAACAGCACGTAGAACCGACGCAGCAGCACCGTGTCGAAGGAGAAGAAGTCACACGCCAGCATCGATGACGCCCGGGTTCGCCGGAAATCGAACCAACTGGGACCCCTTCGCATCGGCGAGGGATCGATGTTGTGCGGACGAAGGATTTCCAGGCACTCGATGGAGCAAGGACGACACCGAGCCTGGCCAGCTCACCCTGGATCCGGCGATAGCCCCAGGTGGGGTCCTCCCGGGCCAACCGGAGGGCGATCGCTACAGGCGCCGGCAGGAATGCCAGGCCGTCCCGGGCGATGCGGTTGGGTCCAGCGGCGACGGACCAGATCACGGTGCCAGCGGAGCAGGTTGTCGGGCTCTACGAAGAACCTTCCTAGACGTCGACGGCCAATTCTTCGTTGTTGTGCCGAACCAAACGGAGCAATTGTGAGGATTCCGACAAAGGCAGGGTTAGAGAAACGACAGAGCAATGGCTCAGTTTCCTCGTCCGGGGCAGTTCCACGAAAGTCCTGTTCAGGACAGCCGGATGACATTTTCGACATCCACACCTGGGCAAAGCCAGTTCCCACGCCATTGCTCTCGATTTCCCCATCGTTGTTCATGCAATCAATATTGGAGAATCCCTACTCAACGGACGGATGAGGTTTCGGCACCCACAGGCTGCAGCGCAGAGTGGAAGCTCGAACTCGTGGTCCCGCACTGCAGTTCACCGGGCCCCAGACTTCCCGAGGTGAGCGCCGGCGGATCCCATGAGAAAGAGGAAATTGTCGACATAGAACTTCTGACGCACCTCTTCACTGGCATCCCCGAGTGACGCTTCGAACCGCTCGATCGGCTTGCGGCCGCCTTCGACGTGTGGATAGTCGGAGGAGAACATCGCGAGGTCTGCGCCGCCCTGTTCGATGATCCACCCCACGTCCTCGGTTGGATATGGCGTGAAACGGACCTGACGGTGCACGTAGTCGGACGGCCGCATCGAAAGCGCCTGCAGCCGCACTTCGTGGCGGGCGAAAGCCTCGAAAGC
>Ga0209385_1000749_pt1 | contig 13343 bp, 12 predicted proteins | sample NGEPerB_FD_184506 | JGI IMG/M metagenome (GOLD analysis project Ga0209385, IMG submission 184506) | Arctic peat soil microbial communities from the Barrow Environmental Observatory site, Barrow, Alaska, USA - NGEE PermafrostAB12-B... | ecosystem: Environmental > Terrestrial > Soil > Wetlands >... | reverse complement strand
ACCTCGGCGAAAAAACGGTCGGCATCTGGGAATTCATGGACCACAGCAAATGCGAGGGTGAAGTCCGCCGAACCTTGCAGGTCTGTAATGCCCATCGACTCAGCAGGAGCGACGCGTGCATCCACTCGGTCAAGAAGGCCGGCCTTGGCGGCGCGGCGTTTCAGGCGCTCGATCATCTTGGGCTGAACATCCACCGCAACCACCCGCCCGGAAGGCCCCACAAGGCGCGCGAGTTCCAGCGTGAAGAAGCCCATGCCCGGACCGGGTTCCAGCACCGTCATCCCTTCGCGGACATAGGGAGCGAGAATTTTGTGCGGGTCCTGCCCGTATCTTCGCAGCGGGCAGGTCAGCCAGTAGCCCAGCCACCAGGGACAGACGCGATGGGTCATTTTTCTCTCAAAGCCATCGAACAGCAGATTCCTCGCGCCCAAGAGCGGGGCGCCCGTAACGACAATTCATCGATCATGGTTCGCTCGGCTTTTTCGCGGGAGGGACCTGACCTACGGACGAGTTTGGGACGTGCTTAGTTTCGCACCGAGACCCGGCGCTAAACCGGCTCCTTCAAGTAGGAACGCCGAGCTTGGGCAGAAGCCATTGCGTCAGCACTACGTAGACAACGAGAAACGCGATGATCGGAATCCAGCCAGCCATGGTCAACTTTCGATTAAGCTCCGCCCGCCGATTTCACTCCAAACTTACGCAGGAATGTCATCATCGGGCACCAATTAGTAAACGCCGACTGGAAGAGGTTCAAGCCTACGAAGGCGGTGAACAAATACCAGTAGGGCGAGACCCAGTAGCCGAGTGCGAGTGAGATCAGGACAAAAACGCCAGCGATCAGGCGCACCGAGCGTTCGATGTTCATACACGTACCTCCGAAGCGTCACGCGCCGACTCTAACGTTGGTGGCGCCGGCAATCTGCGTTTTTCAACCATGTAATACAGAACCGGGACGGCCATGCGCGACAACAGCGTCGAGGCCACTTCCCCGGCCATGAGAGAAATTGCGAGTCCCTGAAAAATCGGGTCGAAGAGAATTACGCTCGCGCCCACCACCACCGCTGCCGCGGTCAGCAGCATCGGCCGGAAGCGCACCGCGCCAGCATCGACGACTGCGTGTTCCAGCGTCATGCCCTGCTCGCGGCGCAGCCCGATGAAGTCCACCAGGATGATCGAGTTTCTCACAATAATCCCCGCGCCAGCGATGAAACCGATCATCGACGTCGCGGTGAAGAATGCGCCCATCAGCGCATGCGCAGGCAAGATGCCTACCAGCGTCAGCGGGATGGGCGCCATGATGACCAGCGGGACAATGAACGAGCGGAACCATCCCACGACCAGCACGTAGATCAGCACCAGCACCGCGGCGAAGGCCAGTCCCAGATCGCGGAAGACCTCGACCGTGATGTGCCATTCGCCATCCCACTTCATCGCCAGCCGGTCGGTCTCAGTGGGCATGGCCACGTTGTACTGCTGGATGCGATAACCCTCGGCAGTCTTGATCTGATCGACGGCTTTGCCCATCTTCTGGATGGCGTAGACCGGGCTCTCCTCTTCTCCAGCGACATCGCCGAGCACGTAAACAACTGGCCGCAGGTTCTTGCCGTAAAGACTGGTGTCGATGGTTTTCTTCTCGACGTTGGTCAACTCGCCGATCGAGACCTGTCCGCCGCTTGCGCTGGGCAAACGCAATGCCGTCAATCCGTCAATGCTCGAACGGTCAGCCCTTCCCAGTTGCACGCGAATCGGCACGTCTTCCCGCGACTCCGGCGAATGCAGCAGCCCGGCCGTCGCGCCATCCAATCCGATCTGGACTGTGCGGGTCACATCGGCAGCGGAAATCCCATGCAGCGCCGCCTTGTCGAGGTCAACTTTTACGTCGTACTTCACCTGTGGGTCTTCGACATACCAATCCACATCAACTACTCCGGGGGTGGTTTGAAAGATCTGCTTGATCTTCTTCGCCAGTTCGATCTGCTGCTGATAATCCGGACCGTACACTTCGGCGACAAGCGTTTCCAGCACCGGAGGACCGGGCGGGACCTCGGCGAGCTTCAGCCGCGCGCCATACTTGTTACCAATCTCCACCAGCCCAGGACGCAAGCGCTTGGCGATGGCATGACTTTGCGTGCTGCGCTCGTGCCGGTTCAGCAGGTTCACCTGGATATCCGCCTGATTGGCGCCGCGCCGCAGGAAGTAGTGACGCACCAGACCGTTGAAATTGTAAGGGCCAGAAGTGCCCGCGTACACCTGGTAGTTCGCGACCTCAGGCTGCTTCCCCAGATACTGCCCTAGCTCCTGAGCCACGCGCGTCGTCTGCTCCAGCGTGGTTCCGTTCGGCATGTCCACGATCACCTGGAACTCGCTCTTGTTGTCGAAGGGCAGCATCTTCACTTTCACCAGCTTGAATGCCACCAGCGAGCAGGCGAGCAGCAGGAGCACAACCATGCTGCCCAGGAAGATCCAGCGCCTCCCTGCACTCTCAATGAGCGGATTCATGATTCGACGGTAGAGCCGGGTCGTCCAACCCTCCGTCTCATGCTGAAAGCCACTTCCCGTCGCATAGTGACGCAACAGTCGCAGCGCAGCCCACGGCGAAACCACGAAGGCTACGATCAGCGAAAACATCATTGCAGCCGACGCACCCACCGGAATCGGGCGCATGTAAGGCCCCATCAGCCCGCGCACGAAGGCCATGGGAAGGATCGCGGCGATCACGGCGAAGGTCGCGAGGATGGTTGGGTTGCCGACTTCATCCACGGCTTCGACAGCCACCTCGGATAACGATCGGCCGCTACTCGAGGGCAGCCGAAAGTGGCGCACTACGTTCTCGACGACCACGATTGCGTCATCGACGAGTATTCCGATGGAGAAGATGAGCGCGAAGAGCGTGACCCGGTTCAGCGTGTAACCGTACAGATAGAAAATTACGAGCGTGAGTGCCAGCGTGACCGGCACCGCCAGCAGAACAACTCCCGACTCGCGCCATCCCAGCGCCAGCGCCACCAGCAGCGTCACCGAAAGGGTGGCGAGGAACAAGTGCTTGAGCAGTTCGTCAGATTTGTCTTTCGCCGTCTCGCCATAGTTGCGGGTGACGGTGACGTTCAGGTCAGACGGAAGCAGGTATCCGCACAATTCGCGGATTTTCTTTTCGGCCTTTTCAGTGATGACGGTCGCGTTGGTGCCTTTGCGTTTGGCGAGCGTGATAGTCACCGCCGGATACTCGCCACGCAGCGCATCTTTCGGCGCTCCGGCGGCATTGGCGAACAACACGTAGTCCTGTGGCTCGGCCGGCCCGTCCACGATTTCAGCGGCCACGTCGCGCAGGTACACTGGCTTCCCCTGATAAACCCCGGCAACCACCTGCTTCAGGTCGTCGGCTTTACCCAGAAAGCGCCCGGCTTCGACTTCAAACTCCTGGTTGTCATGGGCGAAACTTCCAGCGCCGCCGCGTGTATTGGCTTGCTCTAGTTGCGCCGTGACCGCGCCCGCCGTCATCCCATAAGCCGCCAACCGTTGGGTGTCGAGCACCACGCGCACCTGCCGTGGCAGTCCGCCGATGATCTTCGTCTCGGAGACATCGTCAATTTGCTCGAGTTGGTTTTCGAGCTCACCCGCGATTTGCCGCAGCTTGTAGCTGTCGTAGTTCTTGCCCCACAACGTCACCGCCATGATGGGCACATCGTCGATGGAACGGACTTTAATCAAAGGCTGTGAAACGCCTTGCGGAATGCGATCGAAATTCGAGTACAGCTTGTTGTAGGTCTTGACGATCGCGTCTTCTTCCTTGGTGCCGACGTAGAAGCGCACCACCAGCATGCTTAGCTCGGGGCGGGTGATGGAGTACACGTACTCCACTCCGGGAACTTCACGCAGCAGGCGCTCCATGGGGACGGTAGCCCGCTGTTGCACCTCCTCCGCCGAGGCGCCTGGCATCTGCACAAACACATCGAGCATGGGCACGACGATCTGGGGCTCTTCCTCGCGCGGAGTCATCAGAATCGCGAAGGCACCGGCCAGCAGCGCACCGGCAATGAACAGCGGCGTCAGCTTCGAATTGATGAAGGCGCGAGCGATCAGCCCGGCGATCCGAAGCGGAGTTTTCCCTTCAGCCGCCATCGTTATTTCGCTCCGATTTGCTTACCGCTCAAGTCGCGCTCGCCCGGTTGCGCCACGATGCGCTCACCGTTCTCCAGGCCGGAGAGGACCTCGACGTCGTTGGCGGAGGGCTTTCCGAGCGTTACATATCGCAGGCTCGCGATCTCGTCTTTGCCCACCACGTAAACGGCGTCCAACTGTCCGCGATGCAGCAGCGCGGTTTGCGGGACGAGGATTGCTTCGCGCTCTCCGCGCGCGAAGCGTGCGCGGCCGAACAGCCCTGAGCGAATTTGTGGATTCATCGGAAGCTCGATCTTCACCGTGAACGTCCGGCTCGCCGGATCGGCCATAGGCACGATCTGGACGACTTTGCCGGCAATTGTCTGATTGCCAAGCGAGTCGAGCACAACCGGAACTGTCTCACCCAAACGGACCGCGCCGATTTGGCTTTCGTCCACCTGCGCCTCCAGGCGGAAGCGGCTGGGGTCCTCGACGATCAGCAGTGGGACGCCCGGAGCCGCCATGGCGCCAGCGTCAGCCAGTTTCGCAACGATCAAGCCATCAAACGGAGCGCGAATTTTTGTGAAGCCCACGGCTGTGTTGGCCTCGGAGACCGCGGCCTCGGCTTGTACACGGCCAGCGTGGGCCCCGTCGTGCCGCGCCTTCGCTGCCGCCAGCCGTGCCTTCACTTCATCGTATTCCTGCGGGCTGACCGACTTCTTGTCGTACAACATCTGATACCGCTTCATGGTCGATTCAGCCAGTGCGTAATCAGCATCAGCGGCGGCGATCGTCTGCTGCGAAGCACTCAGTCCGGCATTCGCGCTGTCGTAGGCGGATCGCTGCTGGGCTGCTTCGATCGTAATCAGCACTTCGCCACGCCGCACCTGATCGCCCTCATGCACGTTGACTCGCGTGATGACGCCCATCACCTGGCTGGAAAGTTGCGCCGACTGCGCTGCGCGGACAGTGCCGGTGGCCTCCACGTAATCGGGGACGGTGGTGCGTTGCGCGGTGAAGAGGGCGATCCCGGAGACGGTTTCGGGCGCGGATGGCGTGGTTGGCTTTTCGCCGGAGCAAGCGGTTAAAGCGAGGAGGAGCAGAAACGCGGAGGCGGTCATGCTCCCAGCCGTTCGCCAAAGAAGGGTGAAAGGATGGGACACCCGTGTTGTCGATGGGATAGGGGTCCTTCGACTCGGACTGAAGTCCTCGCTCAGGATGACAACGGAGGAAGTGGGATGAATCATTGCGTCACCACCGGAGAAGCGGGAGTAAGTGTCCCAGTCGCCAGCTCCACACCGGCATAGCTGGTTTGCACGTGGTACACCGCATGCCAGTAGTCGGCTTTGGCGCGATGCGCGGCCTCTTCGACGCGCAGCAAATCGCTGACCGTGTTCAGGCCGCCTTCGTAGCGGTTCTGGTTGATGCGCAGGCTCTCATCCGCCTGTGCGATCGCGCCGCGGGCGACCTCGACTTGCTGGCGCGCAGCGTCGTATTCGTAGTAGGCCTTGCGCACTTGCAGCCGGATTTCGTCGCGATAAGCATCGCGCATCGCCGCCGCTCTTTCCTGCACCGCCTTTTCGCGGGCGATGTGTGCCCGCTTGCTGTCGCCGTCAAACAGGTCGAACTGCAACTCCGCACCGGCGATCCAGTTGTTGCCGCCGTTCCATCCCGGGGAAGGGCTGTCCGTCTCCCACGAGCCGAAGACGTTCAGCCGTGGAGCCAGCGCGCCCTTGGCCATCGATACCGTCTTGGCTTGCGCGCTGCGCTCCGACTCCACGCGCTTCAGGTCGGGACGTTTTTCCAGGGCCTTCGCTTCCAACTCCGCGGCGGTCGCAGCCGGGAATCGGCGCTCCGCCAACGCCTCCTGCGGTTCGTAGGCGGTGTCCGCAGGCATCCCCAGAGCAAGCGCCAGTTGCGTGCGCGCCAGCGCCAGGCCGTTCTGCATCTGGATCAGTTCCTGTTTACGGCTGGAGGTCACCACCTGTGCGCTCAACAAATCCGAGTCCACGACCACGCCGCTCTCCACCCGCGCCCGGCTGCTCGCTTCGATGGCTTGCGCGGTTTTCAACGCGTCTTCGGCCACCTGTTGTTGTTTCTGTGCAAGCAGCACTCCGAAGTAAGCCTGCACAGCCTGGTACACAAGTTCCTGATCAGTGCGGTCGAGTTGCTGCTCGACCGCTTGCTGCATGTATTTCGCGCGACTCACGCCGAACCAGCTTTGCAGCCCGTCGAACAGGCTCCACTGCCCAGAGAAGCGGCTGGAGAAATTGCCGATCGGGGTTGGCGTGTTCAGCTTGTTCAGCGCAAAGTCGGCGGCGGTGAAGCTCTGCTGCCGCAGTCGCGTGCCGAAAACAAACACGGGGTCGTTTCCGCGAACCGCGCTCTCGGTGAACATGATCTTCGGCATTAGCGGCGAGCGGGCTTCGCGGATAGCGGCTGCCGAAATGCGCGTATCCGCCATTGCGGCCTTGTGCAGTGGATTTTTCTCCAGCGCCAAGCTGACGGCTTCGGGCAAAGTCAGCGGCGTCGCGGTTTGCGCGGCCAGCGGCATCGCCAGCATGGCTACGAGCGCGGCGAACCACACGATGTGTGTCAATGCAATTCTCAGCGATTGCTGCCAGCGGCTTCTCGCGACGGCTGGCATAGGCGTGCGTGGAACTCCCAACATCCCTACGCCCCGACCAATGCAGCTTCCGCCGCCGGCACAATCTCGAACGTCGTGTGCAGTTCGGCGCTTAACTTGACCATGGCCCCAACCGAGCAGTACTTCTCTTCGGACAGCTTGATCGCGTCCTCCACCGCTTGCGTCGAAATATCGATCCCGTTCACGATGTGGTGAATGCGAACCTGGGTGAAGACCTGCGGCGGATCCGGCGTCTGGTCGGCTTCCACCTTCACTTCGTAGCCCGTGACCTGTTGGCGCTTCTTGCGCAGGATGCTGATGACGTCGAATGCTGTGCAGCCCGCGAGAGCGACGGCGACGAGTTCGATAGGCTTGGGGCCGGTGTTTCCGGCTGCGTCGTCGATGAGGAAATGGTGTCCGGTACCGCTAGTAGCAACAAACTGCCGATGATTGCTGAGGGGTTGAGTCAAGGTTACGCTTGCAGAGATCATGTTGTTCTCCGTGATACAGGAGTCCTATGGGACGCCTACAGCCCATTACATCTGGGCCACACGGATAAACGCTGTGACGTCGGAGAGTGTTACAGGAATTCTGCGGGGGCTACTGGGGAGTTCCCAATTCGGGAAGACAAGCCAGTGGAGGCTCGCTCGCGATAGGAATGAAAATTAACCACGGAGGCACGGAGATCACGGAGAAAACTTGATCGAAACCAAAACCTCCGTGCCATCCGTGTCTTTGTGATAAATGATTTTCGACGGAGCGACGAGCGCAAGCGAGGGAACGCTAATTGCGGACGGCCCGGCTCTTTCGCCCCAGGGCAGCGACCGCCTGCTGGTATTTAGTCAACAGTTCTCTGCGGAGCTGGTCGGCGCGTTTTGAATCGCACTTGGGGGCATACGAACGGCACTGCTCCACGGCATTCTTCAAGCTGGACAAAAACGCCTGGCACGGCTGGCAGTCGTTGAGATGCAGGTCCATCTCCTCGCATACCGCATCGTCGATCACGCCGTCCATGTAATCGGAAAGCGCGGCGAACAATCGCCGGCAACGCTGCGACCTGGGCGCCTCGGCGCTCGCGTGCAGCTCCAAGCCAGTACCGCGGCTGGCTTTCGACATCTTCGCAAGCTGCTGGCGGACGAATAAACGCGCGCGGTGTAGCCGCACTCGAACCGTGCCCTCGCGCAGCCCCATGATTTGAGCGACTTCTGTCGTGGTCAAGTCTTCCATGTCGTGCAGGACCAGCACCATGCGGTACTGCGGAGGCACTTTGAGAACAGCCAGCCTCAGACTCTCCGCGGCTTCGCTGCTTAGCAATACCGCTTCGGGGCTGGGTGCTTTGCTCTTCAGCAATTCTTGCAACTCGCGGCTGTCGGGCATCAACTCGTCCAGCGACAAATTCTTTGCGCGAGAGATCCCGCTTCCCCGGTGGCTGCTGATACAGCGGTTCCGCGCCACCTTGTACAGCCATACGGTTAGCGCCTGCGGATTGTCGAACTTGGCAAGATGCGGGACCGACTTCAACAGCACGTCCTGCATGGTGTCCTCCGCGTCCTGGGGATGGCCGCAGACTTTCATGCTGAAGGAATAGACCGTGTTTTGTAGAAGCGCCAGCGCCCGGTTAATCGATTCCGGCCGGTTCTCGCGAATCAGCTCCAGCGCTTGCTCTACCGTTTGGGGCATGTGTTCAGAGTAGCCGATGCCACGCGCTCAGCCAACATCCGTGTCCGCGGAAATTCGGGCCGTCTGCAGAAACTTGCGCCTCACGTCGCCGAGGAGATCCTCGCACAGCGGAATCGCGATCGCGCCCCGTCCCTTGTCATCGCCGGGATATTGCTGCGCCAGGCGGTGGAGATGGTATCCATCTCGGCTTGAGTGACGCCAGGCTTCAGCCGCGATCGTGCTACTTCGGGCGCTTCTTCTTGGCAGGCTCGGGAGCCGAGCCACCCAACTGACCTGTGACGCTGGCAAGCACCTTTTGAAACGCTTCTTCCTTGGTCAGCTCTTTCTTGCCAGTCTTGTTATGCCGGTACTTGTGTTCGTAGCTGCAAGTTCGGCAGCGGACTTTCTGTACCTCGTCCGCTGCCATCGAGACTACCGCGTGGTCGGTGGTGCGCTTGCAACGCGAGCAGTAATCGTCAACGTAATCGCCTAGACGCATGGCTGTATCTCACGCTGTTCTACTTTCCTTTGGGCGGGTATCCCTTAAACAACTTGGCGACTGCTTTGTCGAGGTTATTGATGTTCTTGTTGGAATTGTCCGTGACCGTGTCGGTGGCGGCGCCGCGCCAGAGTATTTGCTTGTTCTTGGTATCCGCCAGTTCGATGACCAGGGTAGCCTCCTTGGTCACCCAGGTGTTGTACATGACCGGTCCACCGCCGCCGCCCCAGGGACCCCAATACCAGCCCGGCCCGTAGCCATAGCCGGTTCCCACCAGCGTCTTCTGGTCCTTGATACTCTTGCTGTAAGTCACCCAAACATCGGGATTGGAATTGGCATCGACTTTTTGCAATCCCTTGGCCGCCAGTTGCCGGTCAACGGCATCCGTGATGCGCTGGTCCCACAGACCATTCGCGGGGTGAGGACTCTTCTCCCAAGCGTAGGTGTGGTATTGGGAAAAATTCGCTTGGCGGTCCCAATCGATGTTGGTTTTTTGCGCAACGGCGGTAACGCAAGCTAGACAACTGAGGACAACGAGGGCAAGAATTCGGCTCTTCATCACTGCGGCTCCGTTCAATAAGATTGACGTCCCTACACAATGAGAATCAAGCACAACTGCGCTCTCATCGCATGGCTCAAAGATACTATCCCCTCTTCCCGCCCGTCTAGGGAGGCGTTGAAAGAGTCAGCGACCTGTGCCCGGGGCTGAAGCCCGCAATATGCGCAACGGCTGAGACGCCGGACTGAAGGCCGGGTCTACCCGGCTCGCAGTCAGCCTTCCGAAATGCATCTCTCTTGCAGTAACGTATGTGGTCGGGGTGAACATGAGCGGAATGTCGATCTGTGGCTGCCTCTGGATTGCCTTCGGTGTTCTCTGGTTGGTATGGGCGCTTCGGAGCAAGCCAACGCAGATGCGGGAGAGTCTCGGGTCACGCTTCTCCCACGTCGTCGCCACAGTGGCCGCTTTTTACGCGATGTTCAGTGGCGACGTACCCCTGGGCTGGATGCACACCCGCGTTGTCCCGCGAGAGCCCTGGATCGAAGCCCTGGGAATTGCGCTCACCGTGGCGGGTATGGCCTTCGCCATTTGGGCCAGGGCTTATCTCGGCGGCAATTGGAGTAGCAACGTCACCGTCAAAGTGGACCACCAACTGGTTCGCACCGGCCCCTACCGCTGGGTACGCCATCCGATTTATTCCGGACTGATCCTGGCCATGATCGGAACGGCGTTGAATCGCCGCCAGGTACGCGGCTTAGTTGCGGTCGTCCTGCTGTGGGTGGGCTTCACCATCAAGAGCCGGATCGAAGAGCGCTTCATGGCGGCGACCTTTGGGCCGGAATATGACGAGTATAGGCGAGCCACTGGAGCCATGGTTCCGCGCCTGCGGTCCTAACTCGCACGGGTCAAGACGCCCATCGTCCATCGGTTCCACATTGAAGACCGATAGCTGAGAGCTTGGTATGATGACCAGCGTGGCCAAACCAACGGTGCGCGGCAAGTTCATCACCTTCGAAGGGCTCGACGGTTGCGGCAAATCGACCCAACTGGAGAAACTCGCCACGGAGTTGCGCCAGCACGGAATTGACCTAGTCACGACGCGCGAGCCGGGAGGCACAAGTATCGGCGAACGCATCCGCGCCGTGCTGCTCGACTCCCGCACCGCCGGTCTGGATGCGCACGCCGAGATGGCGCTGATGTTTGCGTCGCGCGCGCAACTGATTGCGGAGGTGATCGCGCCCGCGCTCGAAGCCGGTCGGTGGGTGTTGTGCGACCGCTTCACCGATTCGACCGAGGCCTACCAGGGCGCCGGACGGCGGCTGGGCAGCGACGCCGTGCTGCAATTGCACAAGGTGCTGTGCGGCGGACTGTGGCCCGATCTCACCATCCTGATGGACTGCGACGTAAACTCCAGCGTAGCCCGCGCCCGCCGCCGCAACCAGGCTGCCGCACAGGAAACATCGGATGAGAACCGCTTCGAGAAAGAGAGCCATGCTTTCTTTACACGGGTGCGCAATGCGTTTCTGGAGATCGCCAAGCGCGAGCCGCAACGGGTAGTGCTGGTGGATGCGCGGCCGCGGCTTGAGATCGTGCATCCACAGATCGTGCGCGTGGTACTCGATCGGTTGATGGACGCTAAGGACAAGAAAGCGGCGCTTGCATAAACCCCATGCCTTTCTCCGATTTTCACGGCAATGCCGAAGTGGTTCACACCCTGCGCGAGATGCTGGCGCACGAACACTTCCCGCACGCCATCATCCTCTCTGGCCCGCAGGGCTCCGGCAAGTTCACGTTGAGTCAAATGGTTGCGAAAGCCATGAACTGTCTGGAGCGGCCTCTCACCGACGGGCTGCCGGATTTCTGCGGCCATTGCGCCAACTGCGTCCGCATTGCCGAGGCCGACGCGCTGGAAGAGCGTTTTGCCGAAGCGGTGGAGGTGCGCGAGAACCTGCGCGACGCCGACAAGCGCGATACTCGCCTGTTCGTGCAGACCCATCCCGACGTGCTGATCATTCCGCCCGACCCGCCACAGATGCTGGTGAAGGTAGACCAAATCCGCCACGTCATTCACGAGATCTACTACAAGCCGGTGGAAGGCCGCGAACGGGTTTACATCTTCAGCGATGCCGACTTCATGAAGGAAGCGGCGAACTCGCTGCTCAAAATTCTGGAAGAGCCGCCGGAATTCGCCACGCTGTTTCTGCTCACCGACAATCCGGCGGCGCTGCTGCCCACGATTCGTTCGCGATGCATGCACGTGCGGCTGGCGCCAGTTGCACCCGCCGACGTCGAGCAGTATCTCGCCGAGGTGCGTCCGGAATGGAAGGCCCGCGAACGGGCGCTAGTGGCGCGGGTTTGCGGCGGAGGGCTGGGCCGCGCGCGCAGCTTCGATCTGGCCGCCTACGTGGCCGCCCGCCAGGACGCGCTGGCGCTGCTCGGCCCCGCGATGGGGAGCGCGGACCACAGTGCGCTATTCCGCGTGACCGATGCCTATCGCGCCGGCGCAGAGGGCAAGGCGAAGACGGAGCTATTGATCCGGACGCTGTATTCGCTGCTGGAGGACCTGCTGTTTCTGAAGTCGGGGACGGCGGAGTTGGTGCGCAACCATGACCTGCAGGCGGAGTTGGAGAAAATGTCGTCCCAGGTTGAGTTTGCGTGGATTGTCACCGCAACGCAACGGCTGGGGGAACTAGAGAGCGGCATGCGCCGCAACCTGCTGCGCTCGCTGGCGCTCGACACGTTTGCCACATCGCTGGAGCGCTAGAGCGCGCCATGTCGCCATCCCACTAAAGTCGTATCCCACTATTGATTGTTTTGCGGAATCGGCTGTGGTAGGGTATCCCCAAGTTCACACCTTAACAGCCCGGGACAATTCAAGTCTGAGTCTTGCGAGATCCCTGCATTGTGTTCACGCTTGAGTTGGCGGTATCCGTAAGGCTGGTGTGCAAACCACCATAGGAGCAAACACCATGAAAGATTACATGGACTCCACCGCCGTGGGCCGAGCTCTCGACTCCGAAGTGTTTGCCAACCGCAAGCTGATTCGTCCCGCTCTGAATCGCAACGATCATCCGCGCCAGGAAATCGCTGAGCGCCGCGAGCGGAGCGAGCGCCCGAGCCCCATGAACGGCGGCAAGAAGGCCCCGCCGCCGGAGCAAACGCACGCCGAAAATTTCTACTATCAGAAGCAGATGCAGACCAAGACGCCGATGGTCCTGGTGCTGCAGGACGGCGAAGAGATCCACGGCGTCATCGAGTGGTACGACAAGTACTGCCTCAAAGTGAACCGCACTGGCTCGACCAATCTGCTGATCTACAAACCCAGCATCAAGTACATGTACAAGGAAAGCGAAGCCGGACAGCAGAAGTAGAAAGCCGGCGCTGGTGGTCAGGGGCGTAGGGGTTAGTTCGGAAGTTCTCGTTTTCATTGGCAGTCGGCACTCAGCCGTCAGCATTCAGCATTCATTCGTTGGTAGACCAACGTTGTCAGCCCGAGCGAGGACCCCGCGGCGACCCAAGCGTAGGCAAAGCATTCGCGTTTTTCAGCCACATTGCAATTGTGTCGGCGTTTTGTTTGGCAGTCCGCGTTTTGATGATGACCTCTTTGGTCATGGGCTGGGAGGTGCTTTTGGCTGAGAGTGAGGAGCAACTTCACCGCGAAGCTGCCCCTCACCGGGACGGAAAGCGTCCCATCGAGTAGCGCTCGCATCATCCAAGGAAGCGCCGTCGCAGCAATCCGCCAACGCCAAGGATCCCAGAACCAAACAACAACAAGCTGCTCGGCTCGGGAGTGGAGGGGCTGTAGTCCGGAGTCGCGAAGACGATGAAGTTACCGCTACAGCACTTGCCGTTAGCGTCCAACGGGAGGAAGAAGCTTACGGTCCCGCCGCTTCCGGAGATGGCTCCGCCGGAGAAGTCGATATTGGTGTCGCTCCAATTGTCGAGGCCATACCCCGCCGTGT
>Ga0209385_1000747_pt1 | contig 13364 bp, 12 predicted proteins | sample NGEPerB_FD_184506 | JGI IMG/M metagenome (GOLD analysis project Ga0209385, IMG submission 184506) | Arctic peat soil microbial communities from the Barrow Environmental Observatory site, Barrow, Alaska, USA - NGEE PermafrostAB12-B... | ecosystem: Environmental > Terrestrial > Soil > Wetlands >... | reverse complement strand
CGGGACCTTCTAAGAAAATATCTTCTCTCTTCTCTTGACACCATCGATCACCTCGTTGAACAGCCTCACGGAGCCGCCCTTTCGGACGGCAGGAGAACAATTCGAGGAGGGGTCAAACCAAGAAGGCGGCGAAGAGGAGGAAGAGAGGGGCCGACCGGGCGCGCGGCGCGACGCGGCGCGCCGGCCCCGAGAGCGATGCGGTGAGAGCGGGATCAGGCAGATCGCGCGTGGTCACGGCGGGCACCGCGAGGGCGAGGGAGGCGGTCGATTGGAGCCAAGGCGCCGCCTCCTCGGGCACGGCCTGGCGGCAGCAGCCCGCGGAGGAGTCCCGAGGAGCGTCCCCTTCCGTGCAGCAGCACGTCGCCGCACCGGACATAAGGCAGGACGGCGCCTTCCCGGAAGGCCGCGGGAGCGCGAGAGCCGACACCGACACGAGCAACGCCGCGAGAGCCGCGACCGCGCCTCGAAAGCGAAATGGGCGTCCGGACGAACTCTCCATCGCAAGGTAGAGTAACGCAAGGCGCCGCGAAATATTCCTGAGGCAGATGCTTCAGGGGTTCGCGATGGGGATGCTGGGTGAAAATGCCACCATGGGAACGCTCACGCCGCCGCCCGAACGCACCGCGCGCCCCGCACCGCCGTCGCGCTTCGACGCGGGACGCCCAGCGCCCCCGATGGGCCCGTCGGGCCGCGCGATCCTGTTCGGGCTCTTCGCCCTCGCGGTCGCGGCGTGGCTTCTGATGCGGCCGCCCACGAAGCTCGCGGCAAGCTCGCTGCCGCGCCTCGCCGCGGACGGAACCCCCGCCGGCGACGCGCCCGCCGGGCAGTGCGGCGGCGCGAAGGGCTGCCTCATCGTCTACGTCGCGCCGTGGTGCGGCCCGTGCAAGGCCTCGCTTCCGGGCGACCGCGCGCTCGCCGACTTCGTGAAGGATCGTGGCATCGAGACGACGTTCGTCGTGGGCATGGACGCGATGCCGAGGTGCGCGGAGATGGCCCGCGCGATCGGGCGCGAGGTCCTCGTCGACGCCTCCGGAGCGTGGGCCCGGAAGATGAGCATTCGCGCAGTGCCCCACTTCCTCGTGACGGGCCCCGACGGCCGCGTGAAGAAGAGGCAGGCGGGCGCGTTGATCGCGAGCCCGGACGTGGTCGCACGGCAGCTCGGGCTTTGAGCGCGCCTCCGAAGTCCTGGCCCGTCCGGCCTGCTCTTCTCGTTGCCGGTCTCGCCCTGTTCGCCGCCGCCGTGAGCGCTTTCCTCGGACAACGTGTATTCGGCGGCGTCCCGCACGTGGCCGACGGAGTCTCGTATGCGTTTCAGGGGAAGATCTTCGCGGCGGGCCGCCTGTGGCTCGAGCCGCCTCTCGTCCCGGATGCGTTCAAGAGCCAGAACGTTCTCCTCAACGGGACCCGGTGGTGCAGCCTCTATCCGCCTGGCTTCCCGCTGCTCCTGGCCGCCGGCTGGTTCGTCGGCGCCCCGTTCCTCGTCAATCCGGTCTTGCTCGGTCTGGCGATTTTCGGCGTCTTCCGCCTGGGAACGGTCCTCTACGACCAGGCAACCGGAGTATTGGGAGCACTCCTCCTTGCCGTCTCGCCGTTCGCGCTGCTCATGGGAGCCGACTTCATGCCACACGTGGCAAGCCTGTGCATCTTCACGTGGTGTCTCGCGTTTCTCGCGGAGAGTTGCAAGGGGATCGGCGCCCGCCCGCTCCTCGTGTCCGGATTTCTCGGGGCGTTCGGAGTCGTCGTCCGCCCGCAGGCGGCGGTGCTCTTCCTGCTGCCCGCGCTGATCGCCGCTCTCGTGGCCCGCCGGAAGGAGATCGTGCGGTCGATCGGGTTTCTAGGCCTCGGCGGGGCGGCGCCCCTCGCGTTTCTGTTCGCCTATAACTTCGCCTTGTCGGGCCATCCCTTGCGCATGGGGTATGTCGTCAATGACCCATCGCTGTCCTTCTCCTTCACGTCTTTCGCGTTCGGCTTTTCCCCCTCGCGGCTTTTCTGGGCACATTTCCCGTGGTTCCTTCACGATCTCGATGCGACGGTCTGGGGCTTCCCCTGGGGAGATCTTCTCCCGCTCGTCTTCCTTCTGATCCCGGCGCCCGGTCGCCGGCGGGACGCGTGGCTCGCCGCGTGCGTTCTCGCTCTCGTCATCGGGTTCAGCTTTTTTCGTTTCTACGACATCAGCCACTCGGGTCCCCGATACGCTTTCGAAGCGCTTGGCGCTCTCGCGCTCCTCGCCGCGCGGGCGTTTCGAATGGCGGGTCGCCTCGCGGCGTCGCTGCTCGAGCGCGTCCGCCTCGGCCGGTACAGGACGGCGGGTGCGGCCGCCGCCGTGGTCTTTCTCGCTCTCTTCCCGCTCGGGACGCTCCTACCCGAGCAGGCCGAGGCCCTCTCCCACGCCTACCACGCGCATACGCCGGAGCCGCTCCGCCGGCTCAAAGCGGCCGGCGTCGGACCCTCGGCCCTCGTCCTCGTCGCGGGGAACACCGTGGAATGGACGTACGGCTCTTTCCTGCTCGAGAACGGCACCGATCCGCGGCGCGCGCCGCGCGTCTTCGCCCGCGACCTTCCGGAAAAACGTGCCGAGCTTCTCGCCGCCTACCCGCGAAAAGAGGTCTGGCGCGTGGACGTCACGCTGCGACCGCTACCGCACCCGAATCTCTGGATCGACAACACCTGGGACGTCGAAGGGATCGTGTGGAGCCGGCTCCGCTGAGACGTTGCCTCTGAAGGATTGTCGGGGCACCCGGAGAAGTGCAGACTTATCCCAATGACCGCGACCGGCCCCCCAACTCCGGCCGGCGAGCTCAGCCGCGAGGAGCTCCAGCGCTATTCGCGCCATCTCATCATGCCGGAGGTCGGCCTCGACGGGCAGAAAAAGCTGAAGGTCGCGCGCGTGCTGTGCGTGGGAGCGGGCGGCCTCGGCTCGCCGCTCGCGCTCTACCTCGCGGCGGCGGGCGTCGGCACGCTCGGCCTCGTGGATTTCGACGCCGTGGACTTGTCGAACCTGCACCGACAGATTCTGTACGGCACGAAGGACGTCGGGCGAAAGAAGCTCGAGTCCGCGGCCGAGCGTTTGAAGGACGTCAACCCGAACGTGAAGGTCGTCCCGCACGACGTGCGCCTCTCGTCGGACAACGCGCTCGACCTCTTCCGCGGCTACGACGTGATCGCCGACGGCACCGACAACTTCCCGACCCGCTACCTCGTGAACGACGCCTGTGTCCTTCTCGGGAAGCCGAACGCCTGGGCCTCGATCTTCCGCTTCGAGGGGCAGGCGTCGGTCTTCTGGGCGGCGAAGGGCCCGTGCTACCGCTGCCTCTATGAGGATCCGCCTCCGCCGGGGCTCGTCCCCTCCTGCGCCGAGGGCGGCGTACTCGGCATCCTGCCGGGCCTTCTCGGCGTGATCCAGGCGACCGAGACGATCAAGCTCATCCTCGGAGCCGGCGAATCGCTCGTCGGACGGCTCCTCCTCGTGGATGCGCTCGGCATGAGCTTCCGCCAGCTCAAGGTGCGCAAGAACCCCGATTGCGCCGTCTGCGGCCCGAATCCCACGGTGACGCGGCTCATCGATTACGAGGAGTTCTGTGGTATCCCTCGGGCGAAGGAAGAGGAGAAGCGAGAGATGGGCGTGCCAGCGATCACGGTGCAGGAGCTGAAGGAAAGGATGGACAAGGGCGACACGTTCGTCCTCGTGGACGTGCGCGAGCCGCACGAGATCACGATCTCCGAGCTTCCCGACTCGGTCAAGATCCCGCTCGGGACTCTTCCCGTAAGCGTGAACAAGCTCTCCACGGCCGACGACATCGTGGTCCACTGCCGCACCGGCGTCCGAAGCGCGAAGGCGGTGCAGTTCCTGATGGCCGCCGGCTTCCGCAAAGTCTGGAACCTGACCGGCGGGATCGATCGTTGGGCCGTGGAAATCGATCCGACCGTGCCGAGGTATTGACGAGAATTCCCACGACATGCGCGTGACGGTCCGGGAAGCAGCGGCGCTCCTGAACGCCCCCGAGCGAAAGGTGTATGCGTGGATCGAATCCGGCAACCTGCCGGCGCACCGCATCAACGACCAGTACCGCATCAACCGGAGCGAGCTCCTCGAGTGGGCGACCGCCCGGAAGCTCTCCGTGGACCCCGCGTTATTCCACGCTGAGGACGAGGACGAGCGCATCCCGTCGGTCGCCGAGAGCCTCGAACGCGGAGGGGTTTTTCACGATGTCGGCGGAGCTACGCGTGAGGAGGCTCTCCGCTCGATCATCGCCCTGCTGAAGCTCGACGACGAGGGAGACCGGGAGGCGCTGCTCCACCTCCTCCTCGCCCGGGATGCCGCGGCGGTCGTGCCGGTCGGCGAGGGAATCGCGATTCCTCACGTCAGGAACCCGATCGCCCTCTCAGCCGACGAACCGTCACTCTCTCTCACCTTTCTCCGGCAGCCCGTCGATTTCAACGCACCGGACGGCCAGAGAGTCTTCGCTCTTTTCTTTCTCGTCTGTCCGACGACCCGAGTTCACCTCCAGATGCTCGCGAAAATCGCCTTTGTCCTCAACGACTCGGGATTTCGCGAGGCGATTCGCGGCCGTGAGTCGGCCGCCCGCCTGATCGACGCGGCGCGGAAAATCGAAGAGGCGGGGCCATGACGCCGACGACGCTCGAGCTTCTGGCCGTCGCTTCGGCGCTCGTCGCATTCAGCGGACTCCCCGGTCTGCTGCTTCCGGCGGGATCCAGGGCGGCACAGCGGGTCGCCACCTGGTGCCACGTCCTGGGATGCGCCTTCGGCGTCTCGGCGGCGGCCCTCGCGCTCGCCGGCAGCCCCGCGACGGCGCGGTTCGCCTGGCCGTTGCCCGGCGGCGCGCTGACTTTCGCGCTGGACCGCCTTTCGGCGTTCTTCCTCGTGCCGGTTTTCGTCGTTTCCGGCCTCGGCTCGGTCTACGGCGAAGGCTACTGGGCGGAGGCGCACCACCCGAAAAACGGCCGGAAGCTCCGCTGTTTCTATGGCCTCGCCACGGCCGGTCTCGCGCTCGTGATGGTCGCCGGCGACGCATGGAGCTTCCTCGTCGGCTGGGAGATCGTCTCGCTCGCCGCCTTCTTCCTCGTCACGACCGACCAGGACGACGCCGCGGCCCTCCGCGCGGGGTGGATCTATTTCGTGTCGGCCCACGCGGGCACGCTGATCCTCTTCGCAATGTTCGCTCTGCTCCGCGACGCCACCGGCGCGTGGCTTCTCGCGCCCTCGGTGGCGCTGGGCTCCTCCCCGCTCCTCCGGCCGATTCTGCTTCTCGCGCTCGCCGGCTTCGGCCTCAAGGCGGGTGTGATCCCGCTCCACATCTGGATTCCGGACGCGCACGCGGCGGCCCCGAGCCACGTCTCGGCGCTGCTCTCGGGCGTCGTCCTGAAGATGGGAATCTACGGGCTCGTGCGCGTGCTCTCGATGCTGCCGGCGTATCCGACATGGCTCGGCCTCGCGCTCGTGGCTCTCGGGATCACGTCCGGCGTCCTCGGCGTCATCCTGGCGCTCGCGCAGCACGACCTCAAGCGCCTCCTCGCGTACCACTCGATCGAGAACATCGGCATCATCCTGATCGGGCTCGGCGTGGGCGTGCTCGGGATGGCGCAGCACCGGGTCGACTGGGCCGTGCTCGGGTTCGCCGGCGGCCTCCTTCACGTCTGGAACCACGCCGCGTTCAAGTCGCTTCTCTTCTATTCGGCTGGGGCCGTGATCCACGAGACCGGGACCAGGGAGATCGACGCGCTCGGCGGCCTCTTCCGGCGCATGCGCTTCACGGGAGCCGCCTTCCTGGTCGGCGCCGTTGCGATCTGCGGCCTGCCTCCCCTGAACGGCTTCGTGAGCGAGTGGCTGATCTCTCTCGCGAGCTTCCGGGCGCTCACGAACGCGAGCGGGGGCGTCGCGATGCTCGGGGCCGCCGCCGCCGCGCCCGCGCTCGCGCTCATCGGCGCGCTGGCGGTCGCGTGCTTCGTCAAGGCGTTCTCGGCCGTCTTCCTGGGGACTCCGCGGGGACCCCATGCGACGCGCGACGTCGCCGACGCGAGCCGATCCATGCGCTTTTCGATGGGGGCTCTCGCCCTGTCCTGCGCCGTGATCGGTCTCTGGCCAAACGGCGCGGCTGGCGTAAGCCGCCGGGCGGCGGACGCCCTCCTCGGGACGAATGCGGGGCCGGCCGCGAGCGCCGACCTCCGCGCTCTCGGCGGGATGCCTCTCTTCCTGCTCGCCTTTATCGCCGTCGCCGGCGTCGCCGGCGTGGTGCTGATGCGGCCGACTGCGCTGACGACGACGTGGGACTGCGGGTACGGCTCGGGAGGCCCGCGGATTCAGTACACCGCCTCGTCGTTCGCCCAGATGCTCGTGAGGCTGTTTCGCTGGGCCGTGCTGCCGGACGAGCACCGGCCGCGCCTGAAGGGCCCCTTCCCCGCGGCCGGCCAGCGCTTCGAGAGCCATGCACCCGATCCGGCCCTCGACCGCGCTCTGCTGCCTCTCTTCGCGCGCGGGCGCTCGCTCCTCGGCCTCCTGCACGTCATCCAGGCCGGCCGCATCCAGGCCTACCTCCTGTATATCGTCGTCACGCTCGTCGTGCTCCTCGCGTGGAGCTGGTCATGGTGAGCTCGATCGCCAATCTCCTCATGGTCCTCGCCTTCGCGCCGCTCCTTCTCGGCGTGATCAACAAGACGAAAGCCCTCGTGGCGGGCCGCACGGGACCGCCCGCTTCCCAGGTTTATTACGACCTCGTCAAGCTCTTCGGCAAGGGATTCGTCGTCAGCCGCACGACGACGTGGGTGTTCCTCGCGGGGCCGGTCCTTTCTGTGGTCGCACCGGTCGTCGCGGTGCTGCTTCTGCCCCTCGCGGGCCGGCCCGCATGGCTCTCGTTCCCGGGGGACATGCTCCTGTTCGTCGCCGTCTTCGCGCTCGCGCGTTTCTTCACCGCAACGGCGGCCATGGACACCGGGTCGCCATTCGAAGGGATGGGCGCGGCGCGCGAGGTGACGTTCTCGGCCCTCGCCGAGCCGGCGCTCCTCTTCGGAATGCTCGCGCTCACGCGCCTGTCCGGCTCCCTGTCGCTGACGGGCATGCTCGACATCCGGACCGCGGGGGCCTGGCAGAGGGCAAGCGCGTCGGTCGTCCTCATCCTCGCGAGCTGGTTCATCGTTCTCCTCGCCGAGAACGCGCGCGTGCCCTTCGACGACCCGAGCACCCACCTCGAGCTCACGATGATCCACGAGGCGATGGTCCTCGACCATGCGGGACCCGCGTTCGGCTTCATCCTGTACGGAGTCGCCCTCAAGCTCACCGTGTTCGCGGCGCTGCTCGTGACGCTCCTGATCCCGGCGCGCCCGGGAGGAGGCGCCCTGGACCTCGCCCTCCTCGTGGGCGGCCTCGCCGGAGTCGGCGTGGTCGTCGGGCTCGTGGAGTCGAGCATGGCGCGGCTCCGCCTCGTTCGCGTTCCTCAGCTCCTCGTGACCGCGACGCTCCTCGCGGGCTTCGCCGTGGTTCTCCTCGTCAGGTAACGATGCGAGAAGCCGCCTCCGCCGTCCTGATCCTCGCCGTCACGATGAACTTCCTCGCGCTCGGCACCTCGAACCTGAAGGCGTGCATCCGGGCCGCGGCCTTGCAGGGCCTTTTCGTGAGCGCCTTCCCGCTCCTCTTCACGCCGGCGCCGTCCCTGCGCCTCCTCGGCCTCGTGATCGTAGCGGGAACCGTCAAGGCCTTCGTGATTCCCGGTATGCTCTACCGGGCGCTCCGCGAAGTGCATATCAAGCACGAAGTGGAGCCCTACCTGGGTCTCGTTCCCTCCGTGCTCCTTCTCGCCGTCGGGACGGGAGCGACGACGCTCTTCGCAAGCCGTCTCCCTCTCCTGCCGGCGCACCGCGACCTCCTCGTCGTGCCGGTGGCGCTCTCGACGCTCTTCGCCGGGTTTCTCCTCCTCACGACGCGCCGGAAGGCCATCTCCCAGGTCACGGGCTACCTGATTCTCGAGAACGGGATCTTCGTCTTCGCGCAGCTCCTCCACGAGGCCATGCCGGCGCTCGTGGAGGTGGGCGTCCTCCTCGACCTCCTCGTCGGGATCTTCGTCATGGGAATCGTCATGAACCACATCCAGAGGGAGTTCGGCTCGCTCGACACCGAGCGGCTCTCGGAGCTCAGGGACTGACGGGATGCTGCTTCTCGCTCTCATCGTCCTGCCGCTCCTCGCCGCTCTCGCGGCGTTCGTGACGCCCTCGGAGAAGGCGGCTCCCCTGATCGTCGCCGGCGCGGCCGTTCTTCACCTGATCGGCTCGCTCGCCGTGCGGTCCGGCGACGCGACGCTCGGGGGCTGGTTCGCGGTCGACGCGCTCGGACATCTGATCCTGGACGTCGTGTCCGTCCTCTTCACGCTCTGCGCGCTCTACGGCGTCGAGTACCTGCGGATCCGGAAGGAACGGGCGAACCGCATCTTCTGCGTCTGCCTCCTCACGTTCCTGTCGATGACGACGGCGATCACCGTCGCGCAGCACCTGGCGGTCGTCTGGGTCGCGGTCGAAGGGGCGACGCTCTCGACGGCCATCCTCATCTACTTCAACCAAAACGCCCGCTCGCTCGAGGCGGCGTGGAAGTACCTCATGATCGGGTCGGTCGGGATCGCGCTCGCGCTCCTGGGCTCGCTCTTCGTCGCGTACTCGGCGCTCCACGGCGCCTCCGGGGACGAGAGCCTCCTCTTCGGGGCCCTGCTCGAGCACGCGGGCGGGCTGTCGAGGCCATGGCTCAGAGCCGGTTTCGTCCTTCTCCTCGTCGGCTACGGAACGAAGATGGGGCTCGCACCGATGCACACCTGGAAGCCGGACGCCTACGGCGAGGCCCCGGGGATCATCGGGGCGCTCCTCGCGGGAGGAATGACGAACTGCGCGTTCCTCGCGCTCCTCAGGGTCTACCGGGTCATGCAGGCGGCCGGAGAAGGGGCGTTCGCGCGCGAGCTCTTCCTCGCCTTCGGGCTGCTCTCCATGGGCGTCGCGGCGGTGTTCATGGCCGGGCAACGCGACTTCAAGCGGATGCTCGCGTACTCCAGCGTCGAGCACATGGGAATCCTGGTCCTGGGCGTCGGCGCCGGCGGCATCGCGGTTTTCGGCGCGCTCCTCCACGTCATCAACAACTCCCTGGCGAAGGTCGTCCTCTTCCTCTCCGCGGGCAACATCCACCGCGCCTATGGGAGCAAGACGATCGACAGTGTGAGCGGTGCGCTCCGCCGTGTCCCGCTGTCGGGCGCGCTCTTCCTCATGGGCTTCCTCGCGATCACGGGCTCGCCGCCGTTCGGACCGTTCATCAGCGAATTCACGATCCTCGCGGGCGTCATGACGGGGCGCCTCTTCGTCACGGCGGCCCTCTTCCTCGTCTTCCTCGTCGTCATCTTCATCGGCATGGGCTCGACGGTCCTCGCGGTCGTCCAGGGTCCGATCTCCCCGGCAGGCGGAACGACCGACTTTCGCGACAGCTTCTGGAAGACCGCGCCGATGCTGGCCGCTCTCGCAATGGTCGTGATCATGGGCGTGTGGATCCCCGGCGCCGTCTACGATCTTGTCCTCGCGGCCGCGAAGGCTCTGGAGGGCGCCTCGTGACGGGAACGGCGGAGGTCGCGGCCACGGCGCGAAACTCTCGCGTCCTGTCTCTGAAGGACGTGTCGTGGCTTTCGCCCTCCGGGTTCCGCGAGTGGCTCGTCCTCGGCGTGCGGCGGAAGGGGCGGCGCGTCGCGGCCTACTTCGGCTCGGCGGACGAGGCCGCCGCAGGCGTCGCGTTCACGGCCGTGCTCGCGGACGACGCGAACGGGCGGCTGTTCGTCGCCCGCACGATCTCCGACGGAACGACGTTCGACTCGGTCGTTCCCGAGGTCACACAGGCGCACCTTTTCGAGCGCGAGATCGCCGAACAGTACGGCGTGAGGTTCGGGGGGCATCCGTGGCCGAAGCCGGTCCGCTTCCATCATTCGTACCGCAAGGGCCACGACGCCTGGGGCCGATCGGTGGACGCGCAGATCCCGCCCGGGGTGCTTGATTTCTTCAGGGTCGAGGGGGCCGAGGTCCACGAGGTCGCGGTAGGCCCGGTCCACGCCGGCGTGATCGAGCCCGGGCATTTCCGGTTCCAGTGTCATGGCGAGCAGGTCTTTCACCTCGAGATCGCGCTCGGCTACCAGCATCGCGGCATCGAGCGGGCCCTCGTGGGCGGCCCGACGAAGCGGACCCTGCCGTACATGGAGACCGCCGCGGGCGATACGACGATCGGCCATGCGATGGCGTACGCCCAGGCGGTCGAGGCGCTCTCCGGCGCCGTGGTGTCAGCACACGCCCACGCCGTTCGCGGGATCGCGCTCGAGCTCGAGCGCCTCGCGAACCACGTCGGCGATCTCGGAGCGCTCGCCGGCGACATCGCCTATCTCCCGACGGCGTCGTATTGCGGGCGGTTGCGCGGAGACTTCCTGAACATGACGGCGGAGCTTTGCGGCTCGCGCTTCGGGCGCGGGCTCGTCCGGCCCGGCGGCGTCGGATTCGACCTCTCGTCCGACCAGGTCCGGGATCTGAGATCGCGCCTCACCGTCGCGCGGACCGACGTGACGGAAGCGGTGGAGCTGCTCTGGGAGACGCCGAGCGTGAGGGAGCGGTTCGAGGGCACCGGCACCGTCAGCCCTGACGACGCGGAGGCCCTCGGGCTCGTCGGGCCCGCGGCGCGTGCGTGCGGGATCCAGCGGGACGTGAGGCACGACTTTCCCGCGGGCATCTACCGCTTCGTCCACCTCCCCGTGATGACCGCGCATCACGGCGACGTCAACTCCCGCGCGTACGTCCGCTGGCTCGAGATTCAGCAGTCGATCTCGTTCATCCTGAGCCAGCTCGACGGGCTGCCGGCGAACGGGACGCGCGCCGCGGCCGGGGCGATGCGGCCGGAATCGCTCGTCGTCGCGCTCACGGAAGGCTGGCGCGGAGAGATCTGCCACGTCGCGATGACGGACGCGGCTGGACGCTTTTCCCGCTACAAGATCATCGACCCGTCTTTCCACAACTGGTTCGCTCTCGCCCTCGCGCTGAGGGATGGCCAGATCTCGGATTTTCCGCTCTGCAACAAGAGCTTCAACCTGTCCTATTGCGGCCACGACCTGTGAGAGAGAACCCATGTTGAAAGCGCTCCTCGCGCGCGCGCACCAGGGCCACCGCACGATCGCGTACCCGGCGGGCGCACCGCCGCCGATGCCCGAGCGGTTTCGCGGGCTGCCCGCGCTCGACCCCGCGAAGTGTCCGGAGGGGTGTCGGTCGTGCGTCGACGTCTGCCCGACCGACGCCATCGCCAAAGACGGCCCGCTGGCGCTCGACCTCGGCCGGTGCCTCTTCTGCGTCGAGTGCGTCACCGCCTGCCCGGAGGGGGCGATCGCGTTCACGCACGACACCCGGCTCGCGACCCGCCGGCGCGAGGACCTCGTCCTCACGGGGCAGGCACTGCCGCTCGCGGACGCTCTCGAAGGAAAGCTCCGCCGGCTGTTCGGACGCTCTCTGAATCTGCGGGTCGTGAGCGCCGGCGACTGCAACGCCTGCAGCTCGGACGTCAACGTCCTCGGAACGGTCGGCTGGGACGTCGGCCGGTTCGGGATCCAATACGTCGCCTCTCCGCGCCACGCGGACGGGCTCCTCATCACCGGGCCCGTCACCGAGAACATGCGGCTCGCGCTGCAAAGGACTTATGACGCGGTGCCGCCGCCGAAGATCGTGATCGCGGTGGGAGCGTGCGCGATCAGCGGAGGGCCGTACGCCGGCCATCCCGAGCAGCACGACGGCGCGTCGTCCGTCCTGCCGATCGACCTCTTCATCCCCGGCTGCCCGCCGCACCCGCTCACGATTCTCGACGGCCTACTCCGACTTCTGGGCAGGCTCGAAGAGCAACGGCGAGTGCCGCGGGGCTGACGGCCAGAGGCCTCGGCGTGCTGGTCGTGGCGTGAAAGGATCGGAGGCAAGAATTCGCGAGGCTGAGCCCGCGCGTCGGCCGACAGAGGAGACACCATGGAGAAAGTGAACGGCATCGGCGGCGTGTTCTTTTTGGCCAAGAATCCCGACGCGCTGAGCCGCTGGTACCGCGAACATCTCGGCGTCGAGTCCGCGCCCCCGACCTACGACGCGGCGCCCTGGCGGCAGGACGAGGGGCCAACCGTATTCGCGCCGTTTCCGGAGTCGACTACGTACTTCGGCGAGGCGCGTCGGACGTGGATGGTCAACTTCCGCGTCCGCGACCTCGACGCCATGACCGCCCAGCTCCGCGAGGCCGGCATCACCGTGGACGTCGACCCCGAGCCGTATCCGAATGGCCGCTTCGCGCGGCTGCACGACCCCGAAGGAAACCCGATCGAGCTGTGGCAGCCGATGGGACGGGATGCCGGGTAGACGGCGTCGCGAAGGCTCAGGAACGGGGAGAGGACCCATGAGAGAAGGCCGTGCGCACGGACGACGCGGGGCGCCAGGGGGCATCGCTCGTCGGGGATGCGCGCGCGCCGCGCCGGACCTATGATTGGTGGATGAAAAGCATTCCGCTGATCCTCGGCGCGGCGCTCGCCCTGCCCGCCTCGGCGCAGGAACAAGTTCCGGGAGCCGAGCAGCACGTGACGGTGCCATCCGCGCCCGACCAGAGCAACAAGGAGATCCTCGTGCGGCCGAGCGACACGATGAAGCAGACGAACTCCGGGTGGATCTTGCAGGGCGAGCGGGCCGCCGCCCCGCGTGCGCCGCGAGTGACAGTGCTTCCGAGGGGCGCCTACCCACGGCCGGATCCCGGAGCGTCCGGCGCCGCGTACGTGCCGCCGGCCGCGGGCGGTCCGACCGGCCCGGCTGTCGTCGGAGCGGCCTACGTGAGCGTGCGCGGGACCGTGAAGACCTACACGAAGAATGCGATCACCATTCTCGAAAAGAGCGGACGCCAGCGGCAGGTCGCGCTCGCGCCCCGCGCCCTCGTGTACCAGGGCCTGAAGCCGGGAGACGAGGTCGTCCTGCGCATCCCGTTCGACGAGGGCGCCGACTGCCACACCGCCGACCGCGTGGAGCGCCCGCCCGCGCCGAAGGCGGCGCCGAAATCGAAGTTCTCGCAGGCGCAGTCCCCGGGGGCCTGAGCGCAGGGATCGTTGGAGCCGAAGCCCAGACTTGGACTGGGGACCTACTGATTACGAATCATGCAAATCTAGGACATTTCCATGGTGAATATCACAAATTCTTGCGTTCCTTGCCTGATCCTTGTCCGACCGGAGAGAGTTCCAGAAAATGGTATCGGGCCTACAGCTCCTTGAATCCCCAGAAGGGAAAGTCAAGCATGTACTCTCCCACCTTGCCGGGGCTGTTTTCCCTGCTGGCGACCAGCCACAGCG
>Ga0209385_1000742_pt1 | contig 13409 bp, 10 predicted proteins | sample NGEPerB_FD_184506 | JGI IMG/M metagenome (GOLD analysis project Ga0209385, IMG submission 184506) | Arctic peat soil microbial communities from the Barrow Environmental Observatory site, Barrow, Alaska, USA - NGEE PermafrostAB12-B... | ecosystem: Environmental > Terrestrial > Soil > Wetlands >... | reverse complement strand
TAAGAATATTTATTCTATGAGGGGAAATGGATAGAAGGTAAGATTAATGTTAAATCAAAGTCAATGGCTGGTTCAGTTGAAGAAATCCTTAGTAAGTACAAATCTGGAAAAAGAGAAGATCTTATTCCTCTGCTCCAGGAAATTCAGGACGAGCTTGGGTTTATTTCTGAAGAGGCTATTGTAAAAACAGGCAATTTTCTTGGCCTGAGCACAACAAAGATCTATGGTCTTGCGACATTCTATGACAGATTTAAGTTTATCCCATCCGGAAAAATTCAAATCAGGATTTGTCACGGGACATCATGTTTTCTCAACGGATCACAGTCGATTATAAATAAAATAAGGGAAGAGACCGGTGCCTTACCCGGGCAAACGACAAGGGATGGAAATTTCAGTTACGAAATTGTTTCATGCATGGGTGGGTGTTGCAATGGCCCGGTAATAAATGTAAACGGCCAGTATCATACTCATGTCAGGGCCGAACAGCTTCCTGAACTGATAAAAAGACTGAAATACATTATCGAAAACGACTAATTGCTTTAAATGCTCCCGATGGAAGATTTGAAAACATTCCTGATCGATAAGGTTCTCACTTATGAATCCGATACATTGTCACCAGAGACTGAAAAAGTATTGCAACATGTGAGAAGGGAAAAAACCGATAAACCGGTTATCTATGTTTCCTCCGGTACGAGCAGTGTAATAGCCGGCTCAGAAAAAACCTGTGCTGCAATCGATATATATATAAATGAAAATGAACAATCAGCCGATTTGATACAGGTCGGATGCACCGGACCAGCTTCATATGAACCTCTGGTATGCATTCATCTTCCCGGTAAAAACAAACTGTTTTTCAGAAATATAACTGAAGAGAAGGTGGAGCCTCTTCTGAACGGAGTTTTTCACAATGATATAAATGAGGATGACCTTGTCGGTCAGACAGGCTCAAAAGGATTTGAATTGTGGCCTGGAATACCATTTATGGATGAATTGCCGTTTTTTGCTAACCAGAAAAGAGTTATTCTGAACAATTGTGGATGCTATGATCCGGAAAGTATTGAAGAATACATAGCTCGCGGAGGTTATCGTGCATACATAAAAGCTATAAGACATTACACTTTTGAAGAAGTATGCAATATTATTGAGAAAAGCGGATTGAGAGGCAGAAGTGGAGGAGGATATCTTACAGGATTAAAATGGAAGCATGCTCTTAATACAACATCAAATGCAAGATATCTTATATGCAATGCAAAGGAGAGTGACCCGGGTGCATTTACCGACAGAACAATACTTGAAAGCGATCCGCACAGATTAATTGAAGGAATTGCAATTGCATCTTATGCAATAGGGGCATCAAATGCAATTATCTTTATGCGGTCAGGATCTGATCATGCAAAAAACAGGCTTCAGAAAGCTATCGGGAATGCGAGAGATTTTGGACTTTTCGGACATAATATATTTTCAAGCGGTTATAATCTTGATATAAAAATCCGTGTTGAACCAGGAGCTTTTGTATGCGGCGAGGAAACTGCATTGATTAATACTCTTGAAGGAAAAAGAGGCATGCCACAGCTTAAACCGCCTTATCCTACTACTGCTGGATTATTCGGAAAGCCGACTGTTATAAATAACGTGGAAACTCTTATGAATGTTCCTGTAATTATGCAGAACGGCCCGGACTGGTTTCGCACACTTGGAACAGAAAATAGTCCAGGTACAAAAGTATTTGCAATAGCAGGAAAAGGAAGACTGTCAGGAGTTATTGAAATAGAAATGGGTACAACAATCAGGACAATCCTGGAAGATATCGCTGACGGAATAAAAGAAGGAAAAGAGTTTAAAGCCATACAACTCGGAGGTGCATCAGGTTCATTCATTACAGCTGAAAACCTCGATACTCCAATTGATTACGAGGAACTTAGAGAAAAGGGAATCGGAATGGGAGCAGGCGGCTTCGTCATTATCGATGAAAACACCTGCATGGTTGACCTTGTGAGGTATTATATGGAGTTTATCAGGAATGAAAGTTGTGGTAAATGTATCCCGTGCCGGGAAGGTACGGGAAGAATGCTCGAAATACTCGAGAGCGTGATCAGAAAGCCTTTAAATGAAGAATCCGGAACTACCCTCGAACGGTTTAAAGGAGTTATGCAGCTTGAAACAATTGCCTCAGTAATGAAAGACACTTCCCTGTGCGGACTGGGACAGACGGCTCCAAATCCCTTTATAAGCGCACTTAAAAATTTCAGGGATGAGTTTGAAGAACATATATTCGACCGGAAATGCAGGGCCAACATCTGCAGGGGATTAAGGACATTTTCAATCGATGTTGATAAATGCACCGGGTGCACCGCTTGTGCTGGCAAGTGTCCGGTAAACGCCATCTACGGTACTCGGCTTCAGCCCTTTTTTATAGTTGAGGAGAAGTGCATCGGGTGCGGAATATGTTTTGATATCTGTAAATTCAGTGCAATAAACGTTAAATAGTTTTTATGCTTTTCACAATACAGGTAAATAATAAGAAGATAAAAGCCGAAAAAGGAGAGACGATCCTTTCGGCCCTCAACCGCAATGGAATTATTATACCTACTCTCTGCCGGATGAAAGAGTTTACCCCTACAGGTGCCTGCAGGATGTGTGTTGTTGAAGTCGAAGGCCGCGACCGGCTCGTAACAGCTTGCTCACAACCGGTAGAGGAATGGATGAAGATAAAAACGCATTCGCCCAGAGTAATTACTGCACGGAAAACAATAGTTGAGCTTCTTCTTTCAAACCATCCCGACGATTGTCTCTACTGCGACAGGAATCTGAATTGTGAACTTCAGCGCCTTTCTGAGGAACTTAATATCAGGGAAAGGCGAATACGGGGAAGGAAAATTAAACCCCGCCTTGACCAGTCAAGTCCTGCTATAATAAGGGAACTCTCCAAATGCATTCTTTGTGGCCGGTGTGTAAGAGTATGTGAAGAGGTAATAACAGCCACAACACTTGATTTTATAAATAAAGGAAAAGAAACACATGTCGGAGCTGCCATGGACAGGGATTTCAACTTTTCAAGCTGTATTCATTGCGGGCAGTGTGTTCTGGTGTGTCCTACAGGTGCACTTCATGAGAAACATAATATTACAGAAGTTCAGGAGTATCTCAATAAACCTGAAATAGTAAAAGTTATTCAGTATTCTTCAATGGTGGTTTATGGAATCGCTGAAGAGTTGGGGATGAGATACACCAGGGAATTTGATAAGATTCTTAATGCCATCCTTCGTAAAATCGGGTTTGACAAGGTTTACAAAACAGGCTTTGGCACGGATGTTTGTTTATCTGAAATTTCCGATCAGTTATCTGCCAGGATTGAGAATAAATCTGAGAGCCCTTTATACATTTCGGCTTGCCCTGCATGGGTAAAATATGCTGAACAGTTTATTCCTTCTCTTATTCCTCAGCTTTCAACCGTAAAATCTCCGCAGCAGATTACCGGGGTGCTGATAAAGACTCTGGTAGCGGACCAGCTGAAAGTAAAGCCTGAGGAGATCTTTTCAGTATCTGCCACTCCCTGTATGGCAATGAAATTTGAAGCCCGTCGAGATGGAATGATGCGAAAAGGCATCAGTGACGTGGATTCAGTGTTGACGGTAAGGGAACTCGCAAGGCTGATACGGTTATATGGAATTGATACATCAAATGTTGAACATGAACCTGCTGACGAACCAATGTCAGGAAGAAGCTCGGCAGCCATACTCGCCGAAGTTTCGGGAGGAATGGCAGAAGGTGTCATCAGATTGTATCATTATCAGAAAACAAAGAAGGAGCCTGATAAGCAGGTTTTTAAAAAGATCAGAACCGGAGGATCATTCAGGGAAATGTCGGTAATGGTAGGAGAAACAGAGATAAAGGTGGCTGTAGTCGATGGTCTTACTGCTTTGGAAAAACTTAAGACTGCCCTGGCAGCGGGGAAGAAATATAATCTTGTTGAGGTAATGACTTGTCAGGGCGGATGCGTACATGGAGCAGGTTTACCTTTCAGCCCTTCAAGGGACGAAATCAGATGCAGGTCAAAGCTTGTTTACCAGGCAGATGATACTGAAGCAATTAACCTGCCATGTAAATCACCATCACTTATCAATTTATATGAGAAGTTGTTAAAAGAAAATCCTGATATTGCAGACAGGAAGATATTCTATACTCATTTTGAGAAAAGGAATGTATTGTTATAACTATAAAAACGATTCAATATGCTGGTTTACACAATAAAGGAGCTTTGCCGGACATGCTATACATGCGTAAGGGAATGTCCTGCCAAAGCAATCAGGATTGTGGGAGGCCAGGCGGAGGTTATTGATGAAAGATGCATCGCCTGCGGTAATTGTACAAAAGTATGCAGCCAGGGAGCTAAAGTATTTCTTAATACAACAGACCGGGTAGTGAAACTTTTAGAAAACGAATCCAAAGTAGCAGCCATTATTGCCCCCAGCTTTCCTGCAGAGTTTTTTGATATTCCTGATTATCATGTGCTTATTGGCATGATTAAATCACTGGGTTTTGAGTTTGTTGCTGAAGTATCATTTGGAGCCGACCTGGTAGCTGACAGGTATAAAAAGCTGGTATCGGAGGAAAAGAATTTCTATATATCTTCTGATTGCCCATCAATTGTAAACTATGTCAAATTTTACCACCCGTCACTGGTCGATAATCTTGCTCCGGTTGTCTCACCTATGGTAGCAATGAGCAGAGTTGTGCGTGAGAAATATGGGAGGAATACAAAAATTGTGTTTATCGGACCTTGTGTTGCAAAAAAAGCTGAAAGCAGTGAGATTGATGAGGCAATAACATTTACGGAATTAAGAGAGATGCTGTCCGATAGAGGAATAATGCCAGAAACAACTATTTCTACCGACTTTGATCCGCCTGTGGGAGGAAGGGGAGCCATTTTCCCTGTAGCCCGGGGGTTATTACAGACAGCTAAAATCAGCGATAACGCTATTACAGGAAATATGATCGCCGCCGAAGGAAGAATAGATTTCCAGGGAGCATTAAAGGAATTTGAAGCAGGCCTGATAAAGAACCAGCATATGGAACTGCTTTGTTGTGAGGGATGCATAATGGGGCCTGGATTGTCTAAAAATGGTAAGCAATACAACAGACGCTCACTGGTAAGTTCCTATGCCAATAGTAAAATGCAGAATATTGATCAGGATAACTGGCAAAAATCATTTGACGAATTTGCAGAACTTGACCTGTCAATAAGACATAAACCAGAGGATCATCGCATTGAATCTCTTAATGAGGAAGATGTCAAAGACATTCTTATCAAGATGGGGAAGAAAACCAAAAAGGATCAGCTCGATTGCGGAGCATGCGGCTATGAGAGTTGCGTTGAGCACGCAATAGCAATAAAGAAGGGACTGGCAGAGGTTGAGATGTGCCTCCCCTATACAATTGAAAAGCTTCACAAATCGGTTAAAGAACTTGCCTTGTCGAATGAGAAACTGTCATCTATGAAACAAGCTCTTAAGCAATCTGAGAAACTGGCGCATATGGGTCAGCTTTCCGCAGGGATAGCCCATGAGCTGAATAATCCTCTCGGAGTAGTGATAATGTACAGTAACATCCTGCTCGAAGAATCAAATGCCGGTGACCCTGTACGCGAGGATCTGAAACTGATCGTTGATCAGGCCGGCAGATGCAAGAAAATTGTTGCAGGATTATTGAATTTTGCTCGCAAGAACCAGGTGAATCATCAGCTGGTAAGCATTGTAGACCTGGTAAATCACAGCCTTGAAAGTCTGATTATTCCTTCGGGAGTGAAAATTATTATTGATAACCGGACGACAACTCCAGAAGCTATGCTTGATCAGGAACAGATGATGCAGGTTATTACAAACCTTATAAAGAATGCTTTTGATGCAATGCCCTCAGGAGGAAAAATCAATATTAAAATGGAGGATACTCTAAGCGATGTAATAATTGTTATAAGTGATACCGGCACCGGGATCAAGGAAGAGGACAGGGCTAAAATTTTCGAGCCGTTTTTTACAACTAAAAGCATAGGACAAGGAACCGGACTGGGCCTGGCAACAGCTTATGGCATTGTTAAGATGCATAAGGGCCAGATAACGGCCGATTCGAATAACAACCCTGCTAAAGGAGTTACGGGTACGAGTTTTAAGATTGTGCTGCCAAGAAGAAAAGAATAGGGCTGGCGGCATGAGGTATGTGGTTTGCGAATGGAGCTACCACATACTGCAAACCTTGCGACGCTTGCCGTTAATAAAATAACCTTAATCATATTTATCATAATAACTGGTTGATTTAAAGAATTTTTAGAAATTTGTGGAACGATGAAGAAGAGTGACTTAACAATACTGGTTGCTGATGATGATCCGGATTACCTTTTTCAGACAGTATTTAATCTTGAAAAGGCAGGCTACAAAACTGTTGCTGTTGAGAGTCAGGCTGAGGCTGAATCTGTGATAGCCAGATTCAAACCTGATTTAGCAATTTTTGATCTTATGATGGAAAGTGATGATAGCGGCTTCATTTTGTGCTACAAGATAAAGAGAAAATATCCCGATGTGCCGGTCATTCTTGCTACAGCGGTTTCTCACGAAACAGGGTTATCGTTTAGTATTGATTCCGACCAGGAAAAATCGTGGATAAGAGCTGACAAGTATCTTGAAAAAGGAATCAGGCCTGAGCAGCTCGATCAGGAGATAATGAAATTATTAAAACTTTGAAATGGCTGTTCTTAAAGTACTAATCATTGATGATGAACCTGGTATAAGATCAGGTGTTTCAAGGATTCTCAACAATTTTCATGTTACTTATCCCTTCATGGATGAGGATTACACTTTCGAAGTTACAGAAGCTGCTACCGGAGAGGAAGGTTTAGCTATACTTGAGCGTGATATGCCTGATATTCTGTTACTTGATAACAAATTGCCGGGAATACAGGGTGTTGAAGTGCTTGAGTATATAAGGAAAAGAAATTTTGACATAGTTGTTGCAATGATCACTTCTTATGCTTCCCTTGATGTAGCCGTAAGGGCCACCCGTGATGGAGCTATTGATTTTATACCTAAGCCTTTTACTCCCCAGGAGCTGAAATCGAGTATTGAAAACATAACCAAACAGCAGTACCTTAAGAGGATAACGCATAAGATGAAACAGGAAGGCAAAAAGATCAGGTATCAGTTTCTTTCCGTTTTGTCGCACGAATTGAAAGCACCTTTGAATGCGCTTGAAGGATACCTTAGGATGATGCAGGGGAAGCAGGCCGGTGAGCTTATCGATGATTATACAACGCCCATTGAAAGATCTCTTCAGAGAATTCAGGGTATGAGAAGCCTTATTATGGACCTACTTGATTTTACAAAGATCAGACTCGAACGAAAAGAAGAAAAGATACAGGAGGTAAATCTAGCCGAAATTGCTTCGGAGGCAATAATTACGGTGCAGCCTTACGCTATCCAGATGGATGTGAGTATAAATCTTGACGTAAGGAGCGATGTTGTGATAATGGCCGACCCTGATGATATTGAGATTATATTTAATAATCTCATATCCAATGCTGTTAAGTACAATAAAATAGGTGGCAAAGCCGAGATTACAATAGATAGTTCTGACAGCGAAGCAATTCTGATAATTTCTGATACAGGCATTGGAATCACAAAAAATGATACTGAAAACCTCTTTGCTGAATTTGTCAGGATAAAAAATGAAAAGACCAGGAATATTTCCGGAAGCGGACTGGGGCTGTCAATAGTTAAAAAAGTTGTCGAATTATATCATGGCACAATAAAAGTTGAAAGCACCCCGGATGTAGGAACAGTTTTTACGATTAGATTACCAAAAAAACCAATAACCATCACCTGAATATCATGATGAAACTACCAGGAAAAACCGTAGAAAGGCTCAGCGAGTACAGAAGAACACTTCTGGAATGCCTTAACGAAAAAAGAAATTTTATCTTTTCTCACGATCTGGCTGCACGTCTTCATATCACAGCCGTTCAGGTAAGACGCGACCTGATGCTGATTGGTTACTCAAGCGTTCTCCGAAAAGGATATGATGTAAGGGAACTTATCGATACCATAAGCAAGATAATAGATTTTGAAGAGAGTATGAATGTTGCAGTTATCGGTATTGGAAATCTTGGAAGAGCTGTTGCCGGTTATTTTAAGGGGAAAAGATCAAAACTTAATCTTGTGGCTTCCTTCGATAATGATCCGCAGAAAATCAATAAAGTGATTTCCGGGGTAAAATGTTATTCTTACAACGATATAGAAAGGATGATAAAAGAACTTGACATCCGCATAGCAATTCTTACTGTGCCTCCCGACTTTGCAAGAGAGATCTCAGAGGAAACAGTACGCTTCGGTATTAAAGGCATTCTGAATTTTACAACCATTCCTCTTAATGTGCCTTCAGGGATTTACCTGGAAGAATATGATATGATAACTTCAATAGAAAAAGTTGCATATTTTGTAAAGGAGAATAAACTTTAGAATTCCGCCCTGAAATGAAGATCTTTAATAGCTTCGAGGAAGCTAAAAACGTCATAAACCCTGTAGTTACAACCGGATCATTTGATGGAGTTCATATCGGACATAAGACAATACTTAACCGGCTGAGGATGCTTGCCGGGAAATACAACGGGGAATCTGTTCTGATCACATTTGATCCCCATCCCCGGAAAGTTCTTTACCCAGATACCGCCGGGAAAGACCTTAAACTGATTAATTCACAGGAGGAGAAACTGGATCTGCTTGAACAAGCCGGACTTGACAATGTCATTATAGTTAAATTTACCAGAGAGTTCTCGAAAATCACAAGTGAACAATTTGTGAGGGATCTGTTGCATGGAATTCTTCACGCAAAAGTCGTAGTTGTCGGTTTTAATCATCATTTTGGATTCAATAAGGAAGGCGATTATAAACAATTATGGGAATGGCAGGAAAAATATGAATTCGAGGCAGAAGAGATTCCCGAACAGGAGGTGTATCACGAGACAGTAAGTTCCACAAAAATCAGACAGGCTATAAGTGAGGGTTATATACAAAGAGCAAATGCATACCTCGATCATTATTACATTATAAAAGGAAGACCTGAGAATTTTATTAATGTAGAAATTCATGATCTGCCTCTGTTTGTACATATCCCTTTAACTGAAGAATGCAAAATTCTGCCTGCATATGGCATATATGCTGTTTCAGTTGAGGATGAGTTTTTTAATTCAAAAGGAATGGCAATTATTCACAGGAAAAAAGATAATAAACCAGAGGTTCTTCTGAATGTTTTTGATCATACGAACTTTAACTCTGTAAATAAAATCACAGTCTCATTCCATAAAAAGATGCATGGAGCAGTTAACTTTTCAGATAAGCTGTCTGTTGCAAAAGTCAACATGGCAATGAAAGAGATATCAGACCTTATATATTGACAGAAATCATATCCAAAGGGTCATTTGTTGATTATCTTTGCGGTGCGTTAAAACCTCACCCCAACCCCTCTCCCAAGGGAGAGGGGCTAGAAAGTATTTTTTCTTTCTCCCCATCTCCTTTGGGAGAAGGGGACGGGGGATGAGGTAAAAAAAAGGATAGAAGAATTATACTAAAATTATTCTAATGAAATTTTCACCTGAAAAATTGAGTATTCCCGATCAGCGGATGAAGCCATTCATTGATCCTGAAGAGATTTGGAATCTGATAAATAATACAAAACCTGACAAGAAGAGAGTAAGAGACGTTATTGCTAAATCGCTTGATAAGCAAAGACTTACTCTGGAAGAAACAGCTGTTCTAATAAACTCACTCGGAGCTGGTCTTGCAGATGAGATCAAACAGGGGGCCCGTGAATTAAAGGAGAAAGTTTATGGGAACAGAATAGTACTTTTTGCACCTCTGTATGTCGGAAACAGATGTATTAATAACTGCCAGTACTGCGGATTCAGAGTCACCAATGCCGAAGCTATTCGTAAAACCCTGAGCGATGACGATATCGTTAAAGAGGTTGAGGCTCTTGAGGATAATGGACAGAAAAGACTGATACTGGTTTATGGTGAACACCCCGATTACTCTCCTGAATATATAGCCCATACAGTTAAAATTGTGTATGGAGTTAAAAAAGGTCACGGGGAAATACGTCGGGTGAATATTAATGCGGCCCCTCTCGATATTGAAGGATTCAGAATTGTAGGAGAATCTGGTATTGGAACGTACCAGATATTCCAGGAAACCTATCATCCTGAAGCATATAAATGGTATCATCTGGGAGGTAAAAAAAGAGATTTTGAATATCGGTTAACAGCTCTTGACAGGGCACAGGAAGCAGGTATAGATGACGTCGGAATAGGTGCTTTATTTGGCCTTTATGACTGGAGATTCGAAGTTATGGGACTTGTACGCCATGCAAACCACCTTGAAGCCTGTTATAATGTAGGTCCTCATACAATTTCATTCCCCAGGATTAAAGATTCTCTCAGCCTGAATATTGATCTGAAGTATCAAACAGGAGATGAAGATTTTAAAAAGCTGGTAGCTATATTACGACTCGCCGTACCTTATACCGGATTGATTTTAACGGCGAGGGAGTCTCCTGATGTCAGAAGGGAAGCTATGCAATACGGTGTATCACAAATAGATGGCGGAACGAAACTCGAACTTGGTTCATATTCAGATACCAAAAATGAAAAACAGAATCTGAATCGTGAGCAATTTAAAATAAATGACGCACGTTCGCTGGCAGAAGTTATAGATGAGCTTCTGGAAAATGATTATCTGCCATCATTCTGCACATCATGCTACAGGATGGGGCGGACCGGTGAGCATTTCATGGAGTTTTCGGTGCCGGGATTCATAAAGAGATTCTGTACTCCCAATGCCATTTTAACTCTCTCGGAATATATCTGCGATTATGCCCAGGGAGAAACGGTGGGAAAAGGATGGAAAGCTATCGAAAAGAACCTGGAAAAGCTGGAAGCCGGAGTTGCTCAGACTACAAAAGAAAAAATTGAAAGGATTAAGCTGGGGGAAAGGGATCTCTATTTTTAAGGCTTCGGGTAACTGGTATCAGGCAGCAGGTATGGATTTGATCTCCCTGCCGCTTGTCGCCATACACCTAAATCTATAGGAGAATAAATAAATCTGAATAGTTATGATAAAAGTTCTCGGAATTAAAATCATAGACAGGATTAAAGAATCTGGTTTTACACAGGGTATATTATCTCATCATGCAAATGTAATCACAACCAGACTCGGATTCCATGAAGTAACAGACGAAGTCTGCAGTCGCGAAGCCTATATAATTCTACATCTTAATGGTGATCCTGCAAATACTGATAATCTGGCCATGGAACTTAAAAAGCTCGATGGAATTGAAACCAGGGAAATGATTTTCACCTCTGATTCAGAACCTATGAATATTGAATCGATTAAAGAGAGGGTGGAGATCCTTGGTATTCTTGTTGAAAGAAGTCAGCCTGTGGTTTTCTCGGTTCAGAAAATCCTTACATCTTACGGGTGCAATATACGAACCCGTCTCGGCGTAAATGAAGTCTTTTTTGGAGAGCCAGCCGGACTTATCATTCTGGAATTAAAAGGAGCTGAAAAACAACGTCTTCTCCTTGAAAGAGACCTAAAAAACTTAGATCATATTCATGTCAGAACGATGGTCTTCTGATAATTTAAATTAAAGGGAAGCCGGTACCCGGTTAAGATTAAGATCGGCAATCGCGGAAACCGGGTATCAGTTCTGAATATAGATTTACAGGCTGTCTCCAAAATCTGCCCTGAACTTGGCAACAAGTTTTTCAGGCCAGTTCGAGGTAGGAGCAAGCCTGCCCGTGAAAAATCTTAGAACCGGTGGTTCTTCCACAAACTTTAATCCCCCGACGATTTCCCTGTTGTGATATAACCAGTTCAGCCTGTCCATCAGGTATTCGACCTGCGACAAAGTGAATACTCTGCGGGGAAAAGCGAGTCGCATAAGCTCAAGATCAGCAAGTATGTCATTTCCCAGTTCATCTCGAATGCTGCTCAATGTGCCGCGTTCCATTCCGCGTACGCCTGAAATAATGTAAAATGCAGCTACGAGTGCTCCAGCAGGGTACTCGGCTTGAGGAACATGTGAAAGAAACTGTTTGGCATCAACGTGGCAGCCCAGCGCTCCGCCTGGCAAAATAACCGGTATCCCAAGTTTGTCGAGTTCTGTTGCTGCATAATTGATAAAGGAAGGTGATTGTCCTACAACATCCTCCTCAAGAGTTTCGTACAGACCCACAGTCATCGCTTCAATTTCCCGGATTGATATTCCACCGTAGGTAAGAAAACCTTCATAGAGAGGAACCAGATCCTTCATTTTGTTATACAGATCTTTACTGTTGGTGCAGATAGCGCCTCCTCTGGAAGAGCTTACTTTTCGGCCTGAAAAATAGACTATGTCGGAAAGGCTGCACATTTCATTAAGTATGAATCCGATAGATTTTTCTTCATAACCGTGTTCACGCTTCTGAATGAAATATGCATTTTCTCCTATAAGACTTGCGTCCAGTACTATAATCAATTTATATTTATCAGCTATTCTTCTTACATTTTTAAAGTTGTCCATTGAGAAAGGCTGACCTCCGATAAGATTTGTGGAAGCTTCCATCCGGATGAATGGGATATTTTCAGGACCAGATTTATTTATGAGTTCCTCAAGTCGGACAATATCGATGTTCCCTTTAAAGGGATGTGTGCTTTTGATCTTCATTGCCTCCGGAGTAAAAAGCTCCACCACTTTTCCCCCATTTAGCTGAATATGAGCGAGAGTTGTAGTAAAGTGATAATTCATAGGAATAATAGATCCTTTTCTGACAAAGGTTTGAGATATAATATTTTCAGCCGCACGCCCCTGGTGAACAGGCAGGATTAGTTTTTTCCCGAAAACAGTTTCGACACTTTTTTGAAATTTAACAAAACTCTGTGAACCAGCGTAAGCATCATCGGCTACAAACATTTTTGACACTTGTTCATCGCTCATTGCATTTGTTCCGCTGTCGGTAAGCATATCAAGAAAAATATCTTTTGTTCCAAGGAGGAAAGAGTTATAACCGCCCTCTTCAATTGCCTCCAGGCGACGTTCAACCGGAACAAGTTTTAAAGATTGTACAATACGTACCTTGTGCATTTCAAGCGGGATCTGTTTACCATTGAAGAATTTTACAGTGGCTTTTTTCTTAGTTTTTTCCATGATTCGTATAAGTAGATTAAGTTTAGTTTAATAAAAAAGGCCTACCATTTCCCTGGTAAGCCTTATATTTTAAATTGTGTATTATCGACACATTTTTTTCACAGGACTTACTTATATCTGCCTGCAATAATAATAATAATAAATACCAATATTCAATTTAATGATGCCCATCACTTAATATC
>Ga0209385_1000741_pt1 | contig 13411 bp, 13 predicted proteins | sample NGEPerB_FD_184506 | JGI IMG/M metagenome (GOLD analysis project Ga0209385, IMG submission 184506) | Arctic peat soil microbial communities from the Barrow Environmental Observatory site, Barrow, Alaska, USA - NGEE PermafrostAB12-B... | ecosystem: Environmental > Terrestrial > Soil > Wetlands >... | reverse complement strand
ATCCGAAAGAGCGCCGGCGTCGAGTTCGCGAAGGGTCGCGCCGAGGACGTGGGGTCGCAGCACCGCGCCGTAGCGCAGGCCGGGAAGAGTGAGGTCCGAAGCGAACCGGCGCGCTCCCGTGACCGCGTCGACCATTCCTTCGGGCACGTGGCCCGTACCGGCCTGGCGCCACTCGGTGCCCGCCATCACGACTGGCGCGCCGGTGATGATCTCGACCCGTCGCAGTCCCGCGCCTACCGGCAGCACGGTCCGGGCGTGAGCCGCCACCTGGGCGAGGGCGTGGCCGGCGTCGGGCATCGACCGACTCCCGAAAGTGCCCATGTCGTAGGGGCAGAGATCGGTGTCGCCCATCGCCAACCGGACGTTCGCCAGGGGGACTCGCAGTTCCTCGGCGACCAGGAGACGCAGCGCCGTGCAGTTGTCCTGACCGACGTCGACCTTGCCGGTGAACGCGGTCACCTTGGCGTCGGCGTCGACGTGGAGCCAGGCGCTTGCGCCCGTCGACCAGCTTCCGGGCGCCAGCGGTAGCGCCGGCAGGACCACCACCAGACCGTCACCGAGCACCTCGAACCAGTCACGGTCCTCGGGTTCAGTCATGTCCCACGGGCGTGATGGGCGCGGCGGCGGGCTCTGCGGATCCCCGAGTGCCCAGCGGTCCGCCGCCGCAGTGGCGTCCATCGCCTCGGTGCCCGATTGCGCGCCGAGTTCCACCGCCCGATGCACCGCCCGTCGGATTCGCGGATACGTGCCGCAGCGACAGACGTTTCCGTTCAGGGCTTCGTCGATGGCGGCGTCGTCCGGATTCGGGATTCGGGCTAACAAGGCCAGGACCGACAAGACCATGCCGGGCGTGCAGTAGCCGCACTGGGCGGCGCCGATCTCGACGAACGCCTGCTGCACACGGTGCAGCGTGCCGGTGCACGCGAGAGACTCGATGGTTGTGACGTCGTGGCCCTCCACGTCGCAGACTCGACGCCGACAGGCGTGTTCCGGCTCACCGTCAACCAGCACCGTGCACGATCCGCACGCCCCCTCACCGCAGCCCGGCTTGACGCCCGTTAGACCCAGTTCGCTTCGCAGTGCCGACAGCAGGGACATCGTCGCCGGCAAGGACCGGGCAACGCCGTTGACCAACGTGGTCACCTCGTGGACCCGGGCATTCGAACCCTCGTAACCGTCCATAATCGGATGCTAACCCCGTGCGCGAGCGGCATTCTCCGACGGTGTTGGCGTTGGAACCGACGAAGCAGAACTAGAAATCCAGCGGGTCGCGACGCGACCCCCAATGGCTGCCGTCTCTGCTACGTTGCAGGCACAGTCTGGAGGCGGCGTCCGGATTCGAACCGGAGTACGGGGCTTTGCAGGCCCCTGCCTAACCACTCGGCCACGCCGCCAGAAGTGACCATCCTACTCGGGGGTTTCCGGGGCTTCAGCCCTTGAAGACGTAGCGCCAGACCAAGTACGCCAGCCCGACGACGATCGCGACCTCGATGACGAACGTCAAGGTCGAGACGACGAAGCCGACGATGGAGAGCACCGCGATGATGACGGCGATCACCAGCAGCGTCACCACAACTGCCCGCACAACGTTCACGTGGTCTCCTTGAGGGTCAAAGCCATCCTAATGGGGCCGGTCGACCGGTTTCGGTGCCGGGCATTAACGTGGTGACGTGAACACTCGTCTGCGAATCGTGAGCACCTTCGCCGCCGCGCTGGTGGCCGCCACGCTGATGCCCACGCTCGGTGCCCACGCGACGAGCGCGCTCAAGGTGACGAGCACTGTGAACCCGACGATGACAACGGCGATGCCGGTCCTTCGACTCCACTTCAGCACGCCCGAAAAAGCGAGCGCGATGCCGCAGTTGTCGGTGCGCCCGGGCTTGGCGACTACGTGGCAACAGATCGGACCGCGCGACGTGCAGGCGGTGGTGACGGGCAAGCTCCTCCCTCTCGTCAGCTACACCATCAAGGCGCCCACCGCCGTTCGCTGCGGCACACGCTGTACGTTCACTCGAGTGCGAGCGGTCAGCGCGAGCGTCTCGACCAACGTGACGTGGGAAGAGCAACTCCTCGCGACCCTGCACTACCTCCCACTCACGTTCACACCGACGAGTCCCTCGAGTGACCCCGCCGCGCCGACGAGCGGGACGTTCTCGTGGAGTTACACGAATCTCCCGTTGCGACTCAGTTCACTCTGGCGCCAAGGCGCGGCCAACGTACTCGTCACGGGCGCACTCATGAACTTTCAGAGCAACCAGCATCTCCCCACGACCGGCGTCGCCGACACCACCACGTGGCACGCGTTACTGACCGCGGTCGAACAGAACCAGGTCGACCCCACTCCCTACGGTTACGTTGACGTCTCCGAGACACTCCCCCAGACCCTCATCCTCTACGTCGCGGACAAGGCGACCTTCCGCACCCTCGTGAACACCGGCATCTCGGTGTCACCGACCGAAGTGGGCACCTACCCGGTGTACCTGCGCTACGTCAGCGCGACGATGTCGGGAACCAATCCCGACGGCTCGCACTACAGCGACCCGGGCATCCCCTGGATCTCGTACTTCCACGGCGGTGACGCCCTGCACGGCTTCCTGCGCTCGACCTACGGATGGCCACAGAGTCTCGGGTGCGTCGAGATGCCCTACAACGACGCGAAGGCCGTCTGGCCCCACACACCCATCGGCACGCTCGTCACCGTTCACTAGAATCTCGTCGTTTCAGGCGAGGTCACGTCGGTGCTGCTTTGTCCTCGGGCCCAAAGGCGTGACGGCCGCGCTGGGTCACGACGTCGATGCCGCTCTCGCGCAGTTCGGCCGCAGTCGCGACCGCGGTGCGGCCGAAACGCTGGCGAACCTCGTCAACCGCGTCGCGCAGGGCCTCGTAGCTGATCTGGCGGTCCCTCGACACGAGCGTCGCGTGTTCGCGCGGGTCACCCGACTCGGCCTCGAGGCCGAACGTCAACTGCATCTGGTTCTCACTGCGCTCGAGGAACGTTGACGCGTGCACCGCCAGCAGTCGCACGCACTGGGGATAGTCGATCGAACTGAGGAGCGCCTCGGCGACCGCGGTGATGGCGACCTCGTCGTCGACTCCGAAGGACAACGTCTGGGAGCGCGACACGCTCGTCAGGTCGTCGAATCGAACGATGACGGTGATGGTGCGCGCGACACGGTCGTGTGCTCGTAACGCCCGCGCGACGACCGCGGCGTGCCCTCGTGCGGCGACCACGACCTCGCCGAGACCCGTGAGCGAGCGCGCGAACGTCTGGTCGTGCCCGATCGACTTGGCCGGACGGTCGGTCACCACTTCGCGCAGGTCCTCGCCGTGGGCGTAGGCGACGAGCGTCGCGGCCATCGCCGCGCCGACGTGGCCGGCGAGGGTGTGCTCGTCGACCTGGGCGAGATCGCGCACCCGATGAAGACCCAGCTTCTCCAGTTTCGCCGCGGTCGCCGGTCCCACGCCCCAGAGCGATCGGACCCCCATCTCCTCGAGCCACTGCGCTTCCAACGCGGCGCTCACCCACACGACACCCGGCCCGGGCACGAGCCGCCCCGCCTCGACGCGCGGCTTGGAGCGCTTGGAGGCGAGCTTGGCGAAGAGCTTGTTGCGGCCCAGTCCGACGCCGCATTCGAGACGCAGTTCGCCCATGATGCGCCCCCGCAGTGCCACCGCCGCGGCGACTGGTCGTACCCCCAGGCGGCGAAGGCTTCGCAGGTCGGCGAAGACCTCGTCGAGGCCGAGCGGTTCGAAGTCGGGCGTAAGGTCGCGCACCAGGCGATGGAACTCACGTGAGTAACTCTCGTAGCGGTCGAATCGACCGGGCAGCATCACCAGGTCGGGACAGCGACGAAACGCCACCACGCTCGGCATAGCGCTGCGCACGCCGTAGCGGCGCGCCTCATAGCTGGCACTGGCGACAACGCCGCGCTCGCCACCACCGCCGACCGCGACGGGCCGACCGGCGAGACTCGGATCGTCGAGAATCTCGACCGAAGCGAAGAACGCGTCGAGATCGACGTGAAGGATAGGCGCCTCGTCGACCGAGGGGTCCTCAGAAGGCGAGTTCAACGCTGCGAAAGGCTTCACCGAACGCGACTCCGACGGGACGACCGGCCTGCTCGGCGCGCTCGTAGACCACGTCACGAATCGCGTCGGCGTCACCGGCGAGTTGCGAGAGATGCGCGAGGACGGCCTTCACCTTCGTATCAATGGTGCGCGAGACGTCGGCGACGACGTCGGGTTCTTGCGTGCCGCTCAGCAGTAGCTGGCGAACCTGGTGGGCCGGACCACGCTCGGGAAAGTAGAGCGGCATCGCCGCGGCGGGCGCGACCGCGTCGAGCATCGCCCAGCCGGTCTCTCGATGGTCGCGGTGGTTGACGTACACCCCACCGAAGAACGTGGCAGTGGGATCGGGTCCGAGCACGACCTCGGGTCGGTGTTCGCGCACGAGGCCCACGAGCATCGAGCGCAATTCCTGGTCGTTGACGACGTCCCCGTCGGGACGCTCGAGTCCGATCACTGTGGCGGCGCCGAGCAGGTCGGCGGCGAGCTGCAACTCCTCGCTTCGTGCTTCGCGCAGTGATGTCGCGTCCGCCTTGGGTGTGTGCGAGCCCTTCGCTCCATCACAGACCACCACGAGGTGCACGGCGCAGCCCTCGCTCGCCCACAACGACAACAATCCTCCCGCGGCGACGTCGGCGTCGTCGGGATGGGCGTAGATGGCCATCGCGCAGTTCGGTTGCAGTCGCAGAAGGCGCACGGTTAGCCCCGGAGTTTTGGCGCGGTGGTCTTGACGAGCATGCCGATCTCACGAGCGAAGTCCTCGGTGCCCTCAAAGCCCTTGTAGACAGACGCGAATCGAACGTAGGCGACATCGTCGACGAGGCGCAGCGCCTCGAGTGTGGACATGCCCACTTCTTCGCTCGTCACGTCGCGGTTGAGCAAACGCATCGATTCGTCAACGGCCAGGACGAGCGACTCCATCGCCTCCTCGTCGACCGGTCGGTTCTTGCACGCCGAGCGCACGCCGCTCAGGATCTTGGACCGGTCGAACAGTTCGCGATCGCCCGAGCGCTTGATGACGTAGACGCCGATCTCCTCGATACGCTCAAAGGTCGTGAAACGCTGATTGCAGGCGGCGCATTCGCGTCGCCGCCGAATCGCCACACCGTCTGAGGCCAGACGGGAGTCCACAACGCGGTCATCATCTGCCGCACAGAAAGGACAGCGCATGACCTCACGATACACCTAAAAGTCCCAAAAACTAAGGTATGAGGACGTGCTCGCCGGCGACGACGGTCGACGAAGCGAGTTCATGAACCAACGCCGCACGGGCGATCGACGGATCGATTGGATTTATCAACTTGCCGATCGAGTTGACGGTGTCACCCGGTTGAACCACGTACTGCATGCCCGAGGCGAGCACGGAACTGTTGGCTAGGTCGGTCGGCAAGCCCGTGCCGGTTACGCCACCGAAAGCGTGGCCGGGCCACGCCAAGACGACCAGTCCGGCGACGAGCGCCAGAGCGACCACGGTCCGACGTCGTCGACGCAGCATGCGCGCGCGTGCGGCGCGGCGTTGGGTGAGGCTCCTTCCAGTGCGCAGCGGGCGCAGACGTGGGTCGTTCACGACGAGTTGCAGGTGGGGACGAACGTGGATCCCCGGAAACTCTTCGAACTCGATGATCTCTACTGCCGCCATAGCCGACTCCTGACTTGCTACGAACACTTGTTCGTTTATATTAAAGCGAACAAGTGTTCGTCGCAAGCCCCTTTTCCTCAATTTTCCCCGTGGTCCCTTAAAGCCCTGATTTCCAGCATTTTCCGGCCCACTCGTCCGAAGTTGGACCGGTTAAACGGGTCGATTGTCCGGCTCGAGAACGCTCTGGCCACCTCGTTGAGCTCCCGTACCAATCGGATCCGGTGGTCGAAAACCAGGCGGGCGCACTCTTCGCTCAACGCGTCATCGGGGTGATCATGTGAGTCGGTGACCTGACCGTCGGTCACCCACATCACCGTCTCGCGACCTCGTCGCTCGCCAATGGCCCAGCGCAGGATTGGCCCGTCGACGCCATTACCCACGTTGCCCGAAGGACACGTGGTCGCGACGACGCCGCGCGACGCGAGCACCCACGCGTTCGCCGTGGCGCCACTGTCACCGGGCCGATGGCTGTAGCCGACAACCAGTGCATCAGGGGCACAACGAAGCAGCGCCGCGAGGTCACTCTGGTCAATGTCCATGGATCCCGATTGATCGATGACGACGATGCCGCCGTGACGAAAGACCCGTCGAGTGAACGCTCGCTGCTGTGGGTCGGTGAGCAGTCGACTCGGGTAGCGCATCACGGGACCGGTGTTCGACGCCGTCAATCGTCGAATTCCCGGGGCCCGGGGACGTCGTCGCGACTCGCCCGCCTCGGCGAAATACAGAGGCGCGAAACGACCCGTCGGCGGTCGTCGGCCACCGGCTTCAAGTGAACGGCGAAATTGACGAAGCTCGTCGGCGTTTCGCGGAACACGCGCCGCCATCGACTGGCTGAGTAGTCGGGCCAGGACCTCGGTGTAGTGCGCGTAGCCCTTGGGGACCCCACGGTCGTCGCGCCGCGTCGATCCGAGTGACGCCGTCGAGCAACTCGCGATCACGTGGAGACTGCGTTTTCGGATCGCGCGCATTGCCGGCAGCCACGATGGATTTCCAGAGCGAATCCCGCTCAGGTACTCGCGTTCGGCGCCCGTTCCCAGTACCGCGAGCAAGAAGCAGACCGCCTCTTCCCAGGCACCCGTCTCGGCCAGACGCCGACCGCCAATTTTTTCGGAGCCGTCGCGCAGCAGCGTGACGTTGAAGCCGAGCCGAGCCAGCAACGAATTCACCCGAAACTCCTCGGCGCACTCGAGAGCGCGAGGTGACACGTCGCTAAAGAGCGCGGCCCACGCGAGGCCGTGGGGACTCACTCTCGCGTGCATCAGCTCGTGTGCGCGAACGACGCGCGAGCGTTCATCGGCGCCGAGCGGGACAGCCAGTATTCGTTCAGTAAGGTCGCAACTCGCTTCACCACGCAGCGTCGAGCCGCGTTGCACTTGCCACGTCCGGGACGCGAACTCGTCGTCGCGACCCGTCACCAGTTCGGGGAACACGCTGACGTCCGTCACGCCAGCGCACCGATCGAGAGCGCGTCGAGCACGCCCTTGCCGCGTTCCTCGCCAAACACCAGGTACGCCGCCCGTGATGGTCCACAGGAGCGACGCAATTGGTCAAAAGCGTAGAAACTGCGAAGTGACACGCGCCGAAGCGGATCGCCGAGCGAGCCGGCGAGCGCTGGGGCGCGTAGGTCGACGCTCAGTGACTGTACCGCCCCGGGGTGGGGCCGATCGACGCGAATGCAGATCGCGAATCGATCACGTAGCGCCGCGGGCAAGTCGTCGAGCTCTTCGAGATTGGTCGTCATGACGACCGAGAATTCCGGTCCAGGCGTCACCCACTCACCACTTTCGGGATTACGCCAACGAGCCGATTCCGGCGAGTCGGTCATCGCGAGCAGTGTGCTGAGTGCGTCGCCGGACGCCCGGTCGACCTCATCGACGACCAGGCGTCCACCGCGCCCGCGTGGTCCGCGCCACGAGCGGATGGCCGGCCCCTCGCGCCACTCCCATCGTCCCTCGCCCGCCGGCATCCACGTCCCGGTGATCTCACCCGTCGTGAGGTCCTCAGTGCACACGAGTCGTTCGGCTACGGCGCCGCCGGCGCCGTAGCGAAGCGCGGTGTACGTCTTTCCCGTCCCCGGCGGTCCGTAGAGGAGTACGCGGTCGATCCCCGCGGCGAGCACGTCCGCGAGGTCTCGCCAACACTGCCCGATTTCTTGCGTTACGTCGTCGAACTCCATAGCGTCTCCCTCTTCCGGCGACGCAACGGTCGCGCGACGTCGCTTCGCGGCGTCAAGTCAGCCGGGAGGGTGCAACGCAATCGGTGTGGCACCGGTCAGATCGTGCAGTTCGTCGTAGGTGGTCGCGAAGACACAGTTCGGTGTGCCGCAGGCCGCCCACAACTGATCGTACGTCGCGAGTGTCTGATCGAGAAAGACCCGAAGGGCCGACGGCCAACCGGTTGGCGACACTCCCCCGATGGGTTGGCCGGTCGCGCGACGGACCTCGTCGGGTGTGGCCTGGCGCGCCGAGGTGCCCCCGGCGAAGGCGCAGAGCGCGACGGTGTCTACACGGAACGCACCGCTCTTGATCACGACGACCGGTTCATCGTCGACGACGAAGACGAGGCAACTAGCGATCGCTCCCACCTCACAATGAAGCGCCATCGCGGCGTCGGCGGCGGTCTTGGTCGACGCGGCGAACTCGCAAAACGGTCCGCGCACCCCACGGGCGACGAGGGCGTCGGCGACGCGCTGAGCGCTGGCGTGCAAGCCGTCTGAACCCCTACGCTCCGTCGACATCAAGTGCTCAGACGTCAGCGCCCAAGTACGCGCGTCGGATTCGGTCGTCGCCGAGCAACGCGTCGGCTGAGTCTTCGAATCGTACTTCCCCGTTCTCGAGGACATAACCACGATCGGCAATTCGGAGCGCTTGGTTCGCGTTCTGCTCGACGAGGAGAACGGTCACGCCCTCGTCACGAATGCGTCCGATGATCTGGAAGATCGACGCGATGATCTTCGGCGCGAGACCAAGACTCGGCTCATCCAACAACAGAAGGCGCGGCTTGGCCATCAGCGCTCTACCGATCGCCAGCATCTGCTGCTCGCCGCCCGACAGCGTTCCACCCAGTTGCTTCTGGCGCTCACCCAAGACGGGGAACAGTGCGAAGATGTGGTCAAACTCTTCGTGGAAATTTCCGCGGCGGCCGAACGCGCCCATTTCGAGGTTCTCCTTCACCGACATCATTGAGAAGATGCGACGACCCTCTGGAACGTGACCGAGGCCCATTCCGACGAGTTCGTGGGCCGGCCGCTTCTGCACCTCCACGCCCTCAAGCAAGACGCGCCCGGAGTAGGGCTTGTGCAGGCCGGAGATCATCCGAAGGGTGGTGGTCTTACCCGCACCGTTCGCGCCGAGGACCGTGACGATCTCACCTGGCTGGATATTGAGTGACAAGTTGTGAATCGCGGGAACCGACCCGTAGCGCACGACGACGTTCTCCACCTGGAGCATCGGAGTGGTCATTACGTGGCCGCCTCTTCGTTCGTTCCGAGATACGCCTCGATCACCCTTGGATTCTCCTGAATATCGCGCGGTGTTCCCTCTGCGATGATGCCCCCGAAGTTGAGTACGACGAGGCGCTGCGCCACCGCCATGACCAGCTTCATGTCGTGTTCGATCAGCAGAATGGAGATGTCGAGTTCACGGTTGATCCGAATGATGAGTTCGCCGAGGGCCAGTTTCTCTGATGGGTTCGTACCGGCCGCCGGCTCGTCGAGCAGCAGTGCCCGAGGGTTCGTCCCCAAGCATCGAGCGATCTCCAACCGTCGGCGATCACCGTAGGGCAGCGAGTCGGCCAGCGTGTTGGTGCGATGGGTGAGGCCAACGTACTCGAGCAACTCGTGCGCCCTCTGGTCGGAGTGCTTCTCCTCTCGTCGCGTACGAGGCAACTTCAGCATCGCACCGATGGGACCGGTCTTCTGGTGGGCCTCCACGCCAATCTTCACATTCTCAAATGTCGTAAGCGCATTGAACATTCGACTGGTTTGAAACGTTCGCGCCACTCCCGCCCGCGCGACACGATGAGGCTGGCGACCAACGACTGAGATCGACTTCCCCGGCACGGGCTGAAAAGTGATTGATCCCTCTTGGGGTTCGTAGACACCGGTCAAACAGTTGAACAGTGACGTCTTGCCGGCGCCGTTGGGGCCAATCACACTCAGAATCTCTCCGCGACTCTGCTGAAGGCTTACGTCATTGAGACTCGTCACACCTCCGAAACGCAGCGTGACGTGTTGAACATCGAAGATGAAATCCTGTTCCGTCACGATGGCTGCTCCTGGGTGATCGGTCCGAGCGAATCCGCAGAACCGAGTCCCGCCTCGGAATCGAGGATTTCCCTTCGCCGGCGACGTGACGGTATGAGTCCTTGCGGTCGGAAGATCATCATGATGACGAGCAAGGCGCCGATGTAGAGGTAGAGGTCCGTTTGTTGATAGCCGAAGTACGAGTGGAACGTCAGGTACGACGGAAGCCACTGGAGAAAGATCGCCCCGATCAGCACGCCGAGGATCGAGCCCATGCCGCCGAAGATGACGAGAACGAGAATAGTGATGGAGAGCGACAACACGAACGAGTTCGGAAAGAGTACCCCGACCTTCACCGCAGTGAAGACGCCCGCGACGCCGGCAGTGGACGCGCCCATGGAAAACGCCATGACCTTGTACTTGAGGGCATTGATACCGAGCGACTGCGCGGCGACTTCGTCCTCTCGGATTGCCGCCCACGATCGTCCGACCTTCGAATGGTTCAAGAAGTCGAACAAGAAGATCGCCGGAATGAGGATGCCGATCATCAGGTAGTAGTAGGAAAGTGGATTGGACGGATTCCACACGTAATGGATACCCAAGAGGTTGACGCTGAACCCCGAGATCGTTCCGGTGCCCGCCGATCCACCGGTGACGGTCACCCAGTCGTTCGCGAGGACGTAGATGATCTCCCCGAATCCGAGCGTCACGATGGCGAGGTAGTCACCGCGCAGGCGCAGCGTGGGGAGACCGAGCAGCACGCCAGCCAGCATCGCAATGACCACGGCGAACGGTATGACCAGGAAGGAGTTCAGGTGAAAGGGTGGCTGGAGCGGCAATCCTCCAGAGAAATAGGCAGTGACGTAGGCACCGAGCGCGTAGAACGCCACGTAGCCCAAGTCGAGCAGTCCGGCGAACCCCACCACGATGTTCAAGCCGATCGCGAGAAGGCAGAACACACCGATTTGTTGGTAGAGCGAAATCTGCCAGTAGAGGGACAGGTACTTCGGCGCCTCGTACACGAGGAAGCCAGCGGCCACGTACGTAAGGATCCGCATCGACGGCGTGACCACGAGCGTGCGCGAGCGCCTCGGAGCAGCGATCTTCGGAGACGACCTTCGTTTGAACAGGTACGAAGCGGTGCCGAGGGCGCCAAGGATCAACCAGAGATACGTCGTCCAGTGGTGGAACAGCGAATTGTTGGCACTGGGATTCAGTGCCTTCCATCCGAAGCGTGCCGGAAGAAACGGGTCGGAAGTTAAGGAGAAGACCAGTATCGAGAGCAGCGCGCCGGCAGCCACTACCGTTCGTGGCAGGGACTGAATTCGAAGGTTGGTCAGGTGGAAAATTTGGTTCACCACCGCAAACCACAGAGCGATCGCCAGAATGAGGTAGCCGTACGTTCGGGTGTACAAGAATTGATGACCGAGCACGTGCCACGACATCTTGTTGCGCGCAACTGGACCAGTGAAGTCGGCAACGACAATGGCGATGACCGCGCTCAGAAGTCCGCTCCCCGCAAGCATCCCGCGTTGGAGGGCTGATTTTATCGACGTCAAACGCTCGACCAACGTGCGCTTCGGAGCCGTGCGGACCCTGCGCCACGTTCCATCCTTCACCTTTGCTCGGTAGGTGAGCAGGCAACCGATGACCAGACCGAACAGCAGATAGCCAATAACGTGCGCAGTCAACACCGACTGTTGGAAGCCGTACAGGGGCTGAGTTAACGAACCGTCCGGACCCGTCATCACGGCGAGCACGATCCCGCCGCCCGCCGCGGTCGTCATTCGCCGAGCGTCTTCGGCGTTCAGAGATTGGTACCACTTGCGCACCTGGGGACCTGGCGGCGTCACGCTGACCTCCCGAGGCGCTCGCCGAGTAGTCCCGTAGGACGAAAGAGAAGTATGAGCACGAGTATCGAGAAGGCGATGACCTCCTCCAGCCATGGCTGACCGAACCAATAGATCGGGGTGAACATCACGATGCCCAGGACGACGCCGCCGATCATCGCCCCTCGGACATTGCCGATCCCACCGAGGACGGCGGCGGTGAAGGCCAGCAACGCCGGTTTGAACCCCATCCCGAAGTAAATGCCCTGATTGATCGCCACGAAGAAACCGGCCGCTCCACCCATGAAACCGCCCAGCGCGAACGTGCTCGCGATCGTACGGTTGACGTTGACGCCCATAAGCGACGCCGTCTCCGCATCCTGTGCCACAGCCCTGATGGCCCGACCCATCTTCGTTCGAGAGACGACGACGTCAACCGTTACCATCAAGATCACCGCAGCCACGAGAATGACAATGTCGTACATGGTGAACTGGCCGCCCCACAACGTGAAGACCACGTGGTCGGTGAATGGCTGCGAGGTTCCCGAAGGGTAACGACCGAATTCCTTGCCGAAAAGACTGAGAAGGAAGTACGACGCGCCGATCGCAGAGATGAGATAGGCCAGTTTCGGCGCGTTTCGACGTCGTAGGGGTCGGTACGCGAATCGCTCGATGATGATCGCCACAATCGTTCCGGCGAGGCCGCTGATCAGAACACCCACGACGATGTACAGCATCGTGACCCACAAGCTGTTCGGAACACTCCCGCTACCAATCGTGTAATGAAGGAAGAAGTAGCCAGCGAAACCGCCGGTCATGAGTACTTCGCTGTGCGCGAAATTAATGAGGCGTAGGACACCGTAGACGAGGGTGTAGCCGAGGGCCACCATCGAGAAGATCAAACCGGCAAAAATGCCCTGAACCAGATAGTTGAACATTGTCGCTTTCTCGCACGTGTTGCAGACTTCTGACGAATCTAGCCCAAAAGTGAGGATTGGCCGCCCTTTTCAGGGCGGCCAATCCTCTCCTTAAACTCTTGAAACTCTGCTGATGCCTTACGGCGTCGTCGTGGCAATCTCCTTGATCGACGACGAGGATCCGCTTCCGACTTGCACCTGGTACACCGCCACGCTGTTCGAGGTGACGTCGCCCGCCGAATTGAACTTAATCACCTTGGTGAGTCCCTTGTAGGTGAGCTTCTTCAGTTCAGCGGTGATGTTCGCGCGCGTGACCCTCTTGATCTTGGTCATCGCGGTGAACACCATGTTTGTTGCGTCAAACGACTCAGGTGAGTAGGCACCCGGAGCCGCATGGAACTTCTTCGCGTACTGAGTGTTGAACAACCTGCCCCCGGCAGTTGAGTTACTCACCTGTGAGCAAGCGCACGTAAGGAGTGAGCCCTTGCCGTCGTTAACGTTCGACAGGGCGGCCATGTAGCCCGGGTCTTCAGAACCGTCACCACTCATCAAGATACCGGTGTAGCCAGCGGTGCGAACGATGTCGGAAACTTTGGCAAAGTCACAGTAGTAACCACCAAAGAAGACCGCCTGGACACCAGAGGGAATCGTGATCTGGTCACTGGTACCAGCGCCACCAAGTCCACAAGAAGTCAAGCTGGGCAGCGTCACCGTG
>Ga0209385_1000740_pt1 | contig 13425 bp, 17 predicted proteins | sample NGEPerB_FD_184506 | JGI IMG/M metagenome (GOLD analysis project Ga0209385, IMG submission 184506) | Arctic peat soil microbial communities from the Barrow Environmental Observatory site, Barrow, Alaska, USA - NGEE PermafrostAB12-B... | ecosystem: Environmental > Terrestrial > Soil > Wetlands >... | reverse complement strand
GATGCTGGCGGTGCTGCACCGCCATGCCGGCATCTCGGCGGTCGACCAGGACGTCTTCGTCAACGCCGTCGGCGGCGTGCGCATCAGCGAGCCGGCGGCCGATCTCGCGGTCATGTTGGCGATCCAGTCGAGCCTGCGCGGCAAGCCCCTGCCGCGCGGCTTCATCGCCTTCGGCGAAGTCGGCCTGGCCGGCGAGGTGCGGCCGGCGCCGCGCGGCCAGGAGCGCCTGCGCGAGGCCGCCAAGCTCGGCTTCTCGGTGGCGATCGTGCCCAAGGCCAACGCGCCGAAAGGAGCGGCGGGCAAGGCCTTCGAGGGCCTGACCATTCACGCGGTCGAGCGAATCGAGGAAGCCATCGACCGCGTGCGCGGGCTGTGACGGAGCGCGCCCGATGAGCCCGATCCTCGGCTGGTCGCTCGTCGCCGCGCTCGCCGTGATCTCGTGGCAGGCCTACGGCTGGCGCGGCGTGGCCTTGGCGGCGAGCGCGGTCGTCTTCTGGCTGATCATGCAGTTCAACCGCACCGTCCGCGTCATGCAGGACGCGGCGCTGCAGCCGCTCGGGCACGTGCCGAGCGCGGTCATGTTCCACGCCGGCCTGCGTCCCGGGCTGACGATGCTCAAGATCGTCAAGGGCACGAAATCGCTGGGCCGCAAGGCCGAGGGCAGCGACGACGACTGGATCTGGAGCGACGAGGGCGGCGTTGCCGTGCGTCTGCACTTCGAGCATGGCAGGCTGGTGCGCTGGGAGCTCGACCGCCCGGCGGCCGACGGCCCCATTCCGGTCGAGCCGCCGCCCTAGAATCAACGCCCCGAGAGACGGGTGCAATGGAGAGCGTCATGTCGATGGCCGATCGCGACGGCAAGATCTGGATGGATGGCGAGCTCGTCGAATGGCGCGACGCGAAGATCCACGTCCTCACGCACACGCTGCACTACGGCTGCGGCGCCTTCGAGGGCGTGCGCGCCTACAACACCGTCCACGGCACCGCGATCTTCAGGTTGCAGGAGCACACGCAGCGGCTCTTCAACAGCGCCAAGATCCTGCGCATGAAGATTCCGTTCTCGCTCGCCGAAGTCGCCGAGGCGCAGCGCACCGTCGTGCGCGAGAACAAGCTCGAGTCGTGCTATCTGCGCCCGCTCACCTGGATCGGCTCCGAAAAGCTCGGCGTCTCGCCCAGGGGCAACACCGTGCACCTGATGGTCGCGGCCTGGCCGTGGGGCGCCTACCTCGGCGAAGAGGGCATGAAGCGCGGCATCCGCGTCAAGACCTCGAGCTACACGCGCCACCACGTCAACATCACGATGACGCAAGCCAAGGCGGTCTCGAACTACACCAACTCGATCCTTGCCAACATGGAAGCCCTCGACGATGGCTACGACGAAGCGCTGCTGCTCGACGCGAGCGGCTTCGTCAGCGAAGGCGCCGGCGAGAACATCTTCGTCGTCAAGAAAGGCGTCGTCTACACACCCGATCTCTCGGCCGGCGCGCTCGACGGCATCACCAGGAACACGATCCTTGCGATCTGCAACGACCTCGGCCTGAGGCTGGTCGAGAAGCGCATCACGCGCGACGAGGTCTACATCGCCGACGAGGCCTTCTTCACCGGCACCGCCGCCGAGGTGACGCCGATCCGCGAGCTCGACCGGCTCGAGATCGGCGCCGGCTCGCGCGGGCCGATCACCGAGAAGATCCAGAGCGCATTCTTCGACATCGTCAACGGCCGCAACGCCAAGTACGCCGAGTGGCTGACCAAGGTCTGATGGCGATGGCAACCGGCAATCCGAGAACGAGCGCGGTGGTCGAGCTCGCCGCCTCCGAGCTCGAAGGCGCGGGCGTGGTCTTCTGCCCGAACCCGTTGATGCCGCTCTGGAGCAACCACCCGCGCGTCTTCATCGACGTCGCCTCGACCGGCTCCGGCAAGTGCCCGTACTGCGGCACCGAATACCGCCTGAAGGCGGGCGAGAAGCTCGGCTCGGGCCACTGAGCAGCGGGCGCCGCGGCGGGGGGTCGCAGCGTCGATGAACCGCGTCCTCGTCATCGCGCCGCAATGGATCGGCGATGCCGTGATGGCCGAGCCTCTGCTCGCATCGCTCGCCCGGCAAGGTGCGAGCCTCGCCGTCGCCGCGCTGCCGTGGGTCGCGCCGGTCTTTCGGGCCATGCCGCAAGTGAGCGAGATCATCGCGCTGCCGTTCGCGCACGGCCGGCTCGACTGGTCGGCGCGCCTCGACATCGCACGGTCGATGCGCGGCCGGTTCGATGCGGCGTACGTGCTGCCGAACTCGATCAAGGCGGCGCTCGTGCCATGGCTGGCGCGCATTCCGCTGCGTCTCGGCTACCAGGGCGAGGGGCGCGTGCTGCTGCTCAATCGACGTCTGCCGAACCCGGTCGGCCGCCCGCCGATGGTCGCGTTCTACGGCGCGCTGGCCGGGCCGTCGTTCGATGCGGCGGCGCGCCCGGTGCTGCATCTCGACGACGCGACGCTCGCGTCCGCACTCGCCGCCGTGGCGCGCACGCGCGACACCTACTGGGCTTTCGCTCCGGGCGCCGAGTACGGGCCGGCCAAGCGCTGGCCGGCCGACCACTATGCGGCTCTCGCCCGCTCCCTGCACGCCACCGACGGTGCGCCCATCGTCCTGCTCGGCTCGACAAGCGAGGCTGGCCTGTGCGAAGCGATCGCCGCCGCCGCGCCCGGCGCCTGCATCGTCCTCGCCGGCAAGACCTCGCTGCTTGATGCCATGGCGCTCATCGCCGGCGCACGCGGGCTCGCCAGCAACGACTCGGGCCTGATGCACGTCGCCGCCGCCTTCGGCGTCCCGCAGGTGGCGATCTTCGGCTCGACCAGCCCGCTGCACACGCCGCCGCTCAACGCCAACGCGCGGATCCTGTGGCTAAAGGGCGAGCTGCAGCGCGATTGCATCCCGTGCTTCGATCGCAGCTGCCGCTTCGGCGACACAGCCTGCCTGGTCGGCGTCGCGCCGGAGCGCGTCGAGGCTTCGCTGCGCGACGCCGTGGCGGGCGCGGCGGCGCCAGGCGACGCCGGATCACCTCAGAGCGAGAACTTGCCGGCGTAGACGACCGGGCCCGTCGGCTTGCCGGTGGGCGAACCGCCGGCCGGCTCGAGCGTGACGGCGAGCGTGTCGGCGCCGGCCAGCACCTTGGCGCGCAGCGCCACCGTGCCGCTGCCGCCGGCGAGCACGCCGAGCGAGCGCGGCGCGCCGGCGGTCGGCACGGCCCAGAGCTCGAGCGAGCGGTCGGCCTGGATCGATACCGGCACGATCGGCCGCGTCACCAGCGTGGCGCGGTCGCCGCTGATGCTGGCGACCAGCGACGCCTGCTGTGCCACGCCTGCCGCGGAGGTCGCGGCGAGGACGACGACGATCGGCGGCGGTTGCGCGCCCGGATTGGCGAGCAGCACGGCCAGGCCGAACGCGGCGACGCTGGTGAACGCGGCGATGCCACGCCAGATCGCCAGGCGTTGCCAGCTGCGGCCGGCGATGCTCACGGCGTCGCCGCGCGTGCCGCCGATGCGGTCCGAGATGCGGCGCCAGACATCGCCCGAAGGCTGCACCGGCGCCATCGCGGCGGTGAGCGGCATCAGCCGGTCCCGCCAGGCCAGGCTGGCCTCGCGCAGCTGCGGGTGGGCCGGCAGCAGCGCCTCGAAGCGCCGCCGCGCGCCATGCCGCATGGTGCCGACGACATAGTCGGCAGCCAGGCGGTCGGCGAGCTCGGGGCGGCCGTAGTCCATGTCAGCGCCCGGGTGCGTTCGGCGCGGAATCGCGCGCCGCTGCGTCCTGCAGGCAGCTCTTCAAGGTCATGAGGGCGCGCCGTACCCACGACTTGACGGTGCCGAGCGGCTGACGCAGCTGCTCGGAGATTTCGGCGTGGCTGAGCCCATGAAAGAACGCCAGGGCGACGCTTTGCCGCTGCAGGGCGGTCAGGCGGGTCATGCAGTCGTCGAGGGCGCGCGCGTCCGAGGCCCGGCTCAGCAGATCGAGCGGGCCGGGCGCTGCGTCGGCCACGGTGTCGTACACGTCATCGTCCTCTTGCCCGGACGCGCTGGCGGCGCTGCCGAGGGTCTGCGTTTGCGGCTGCGTCTGGGCTCGGCGCAGGCTGTCGATGGCGCGGTTGCGGGCGATGCTGGTGAGCCAGGTGAGGGGCTGGCTCTGCAACGCATCGAAGCTCTGCGCAGCGCGCCAGACGTTGACGTAGACCTCCTGGAGGATATCTTCGGCTTGGGCGCGATCCCGGTTGATACGTAGCACCACGGCGAACAGATGCGGGCTGGTTCGCTCGTAAAGCGTGGCAAACGCCGCACGATCGCCGATCCCTGCGCGCGCGAGAAGGCGCGAGAGGTCGAGACTGCGTTCGGTCCAGTCGGCTGCGGGCTTGACCATGAAACGGTTTGCGTGGTTCCTACAATGCGGCGCGAAAGGTTAACCGAAGAAGCCGATGCGCCGTCCGAAGCCGCCAGCACCCGTGACCGGATCGGCCGACGAGGTCGAGCTCGAGTTCTACGAAGCGCTGCAGCGCGGCGACATCGCGCGGCTGATGGCGCTGTGGTCGGACGACGACGAGATCGTCTGCGTGCATCCCGGCGGCTCGCGTCTGATCGGTGCGGCGGCGATCCGCGCGAGCTTCGACGCGATGTTCGCGCAGGGCGCGATCGCCGCCGAGCCACATCAGGTGCGGCGTCTCGAGTCGCACTCGATGGCCGTGCACAGCGTGCTCGAGCGGATCCGCATTCCCGGCCCCGACGGCGATCGGTACGCCTGGGTTGCCGCGACCAACGTGTACCTGAAATCGGAGCACCGCTGGCGCTTGGTCGCGCACCACGCCAGCCCGGGGGTGGCGGCCGAAGCGGGCGACGGCGCCGAGACGGCATCGATCCTGCATTGAGGCGCCCGCCGCGTACGGTGCGCCTGCACCGATGAACGACTACCGCACTCCGCGCTGGCTGCCGGGCGGCCATCTGCAGACGATCTGGCCGGCGCTTTATAGCCGGCGCCATGGCGGCGCACCGCCCGTCTTCCGGCGCGAGCGCTGGGCCACAGCCGATGCCGACTTCGTCGATGTCGACTGGCAGGGCGACGACGCCGACGCGACGCTGCTGGTGCTGTTCCATGGCCTCGAGGGCTCGTCCTCGAGCCACTACGCGCAGGCGCTCGCCGACCAGGCGCGCCAGCTCGGCTGGCGCTTCGCCATCCCGCACTTTCGCGGCTGCTCCGGCGAGATCAATCGGGCGCCGCGCGCCTACCACTCCGGCGACTGGGAGGAGATCGGTTGGATGCTGTCGCGTTGCCGCGCGCTGCATCGCGGCCCGATCGTCGCCATCGGAATCTCGCTCGGCGGCAACGCGCTGCTGCGCTTCGTCGAAGAGGGCGGCGAATCGGCGCGCGACGTCGTGCGCGCCGTGGCGGCCGTGTCGGCGCCGCTCGACCTCGGCGCCGGCGCGCGCGCGATCGGTCAGGGCTTCGGGCGGCAGGTGTACACGCGGATGTTCCTGCGCTCGATGAAGCCGAAGGCGCTCGTGAAGCTGGCGCAGCACCCGGGCCTGTTCGATGCCGCGCGGCTTCGCGATGCGCGCACCCTGCGCGATTTCGACGACGTGTTCACTGCCCCGCTGCACGGCTTTCGCGATGCGGCCGACTACTACGCGCGCGCCTCGGCCGGCCCGCAGCTCGCGCGCATCCGCATCCCGGCGCTCGTCCTCAACGCGCGCAACGATCCCTTCCTTCCCGCCAGCGCGTTGCCGCGTGCCGGCACCGTCGGGCCGTGCGTGACGCTGTGGCAGCCTGCCCATGGCGGCCATGTCGGCTTCGCGTCGGGCGGCTGGCCGGGGTCGCTCGAGACCATGCCCGCGCACGTCACGGGGTGGCTCGCCGCGCACCGGTGACAGCGGCGCGGCGCACCGACAATTCGCCGATGGACGCGATCGTCGATGCGGCGCTGAAGAAGTGGCCCAACGTGCCGCACTGCTACGGCTGGCTCGCGCTCGACGCGCGCGGCGACTGGTACATGCGCGACGAGCGCATCCAGGCGGCGGGCCCCTTTCCGCGGGTCAAGGGCAGCCGGATCGAGCACGAGAAGCTGCGCGAATTCATCGAGCGCAACTACGCGAGCGACGACGCTGGCGCCTGGTTCTTCCAGAACGGCCCGCAGCGCGTCTACCTCGAGCTCGAGGCGGCGCCGTGGGTCTGGCGCCTCGCACCCACCGCGGACGGCGCGCCGATCGTGACCAGCCACACCGGCCGGCCGGCAAAGGCGACGGACGCTTGGGTCGACGAATCGGGACGGCTCTTCCTCGGCACGGAGATTGGCCTGGGTCTCGTCCACACGCTCGACATGGAGGCCGCCGCCGAGGCGATCGAGCGCGGCATCTGGTCGCCGCGCGACGCGCGTTTCGAAGCGCTGGTGGAGCGCTTCGGCTACCAGCTCAGGCCAGCGGCCGGCTGAGGATCACTTCGCCGCGTTCACCATGTAGGTGACGACGGCCTTGATGTCGGCGTCGCTGGCGCTCGAGCCGCCGCGCGGCGGCATCGCGCCCTTGCCCTTGATGGCGCTCGCGGTGAGGCCGTCGATGCCCTGCGCGATGCGCGGCGCCCAGGCCGCCTTGTCGCCCAGCTTGGGCGCGCCTGCCACGCCCGCGGTGTGGCAGGCCGTGCAGACCTGCGTGAAGAGCGCCGGCGCCGCGCCCGCGTCGGCCTTGGCGGCAGTCGGCGTCGCGGTCGGCGTGGCCGTTGCGGTGACGACTGGCGGATTGCCGGGCACTGCAGTCGGCACGGACGCCGCCGCGCTGGCCGCGGCGACCACGCCCGATGCGGGCGCGGCCGGCGCCGCAGGCTCGGGGAACTTGGCGCCGCCCTTGTCGGCCATGTAGACCACGGCACGGCCGACCTCCAAATCGCTGAATTCGCCGCCGCCCTGCGGCGGCATCTGGCCCTTGCCGCCGATCGCCGAGTGGACCAGCGCGTCGTAGCCGGTCTTGATGCGCGGCGCCCAGGCTGCCGCGTCGCCGAACTTCGGCGCGCCAAGCAGACCGGCGGTGTGGCAGGCGGTGCACTGGCCGGCGAAGACCTGCTCGCCGGTTTTCAGGGTGGTGACGTCGGAGGCGTCTTTCACCTCGACCGAGCCGACCGGGCGGATGCGCTCCTCGATCGACTTCGCCGACGACACGTCGCTGCCGGCGCCGGGCCGCTGATCGCTCGTCACGAACATGACGAGCAAGATGATGCCGAAGATCGGCACCACGAACGCGTAGAACACCGCGAGGATCAGCTGCTTCGGAGTCTTGATCGGGCCTTCGTGCGGGCCGTCGATTTCGTTCGGTTCGTGCGCGTCGGTCATCGGGTCCTCAGGGGCTGAGCGGTGACGCGAAGAGGCGGCATGCGCCGCCGCAGAAGTCGTTTCGCGCCCAACCCGAAATTATAGGGCCCGCCTCCGCCGAGCCCTCGCCGCACGGGCGTCGTGAGAGGTGCGGCTGATAGAATTTGCGCCGCTGCGCCCGTAGCTCAATGGATAGAGTACTGCCCTCCGAAGGCAGGGGTTGCAGGTTCGATACCTGCCGGGCGCACCAGTGAACACGAGGACTTGCAGCGATTTGGTCCAGTGCCACATCCGCCCTGCAAGTGCAGCGCAAGTGCTGGTCCGACAAACCTGCTGCCGAGACGCATCCGGCACAGCGCGGCGTACGCACCCGGCGCACCGGCTGCTGCCTCCGGCAATGCACAACGCGGAGCCCTAGATCGTCACTGGCGACGTTATTTCCGGTCGGGGTCGGCTACCCCCTCGGGTTGCGCGCCGCAGCGCCCAGCTCGCCCAGAATTGCAAAAGGGGAGGTGCGCAAATGGACCAGCCGGAGAACGCAACGGTCTTGGCCGACGAGGAACGCACAAGCGCCACCGGATTGCACGGTACGCATACGAGTACGTCGAGGCCGCCCGCCTAATCGACGAACGCGATGCCGACAGGCACCCCGGCAACCTGATTTCGCCGATCCCAGCCTACTTTCTGGCCCTGCATGGCATCGAGCTGACGCTCAAGGCGTACCTTCGTCACAAGGGCGTGACCGTACGGGAGCTTAGGTCGAAGACGTACGGGCACGACGTGCATGCCTGCTACCGCAAGGCCAAGGAGTTAAGGTTGCTTGACCGGTTCAATGAACACCCAAGCGACGTAAAGGCCCTAAACATGCTGATCGATTTGAACCGGGACCAAGGGCTTCGGTACATCAAGACCGGCGCAAAGGAGTTCCCACTCTGGTCAATCGTCTACCCGCTGGCAGTGCGGCTGCACCAAGCGGTGGCTCCAGTCGTCGGCTACAAGACGTTCACAGCCGCGTTCGGCGGGTACCAGTAGACCGTGGCCCGGGACCCAACGTGAGCCGAAACCGGGGCGGCCCGAGGACCTCTAAGAATCCTTCTCACCCTGTCGGCCATGCTCTTGAATCATGCGATCGATACATTCGCCAATCAGCCGCGCATCACACGGCTTCTGCAAGAAGGCATCGTATTTGTCAAATCCGATGCGCACGACCGCCTCTTCGAGACTCGTGTGCATGGCGATCATCGGTATGCATGTATTTGAATCGTCGCGCAATGCACGTCCCACGGCCAAGCCGTCCATACCGGGCATGTCGACGTCCAGTATCACGGCATCAAAATTCTCTAGCTTGAAAGCTTCGAGCGCCGCGTAGCCGCTGTCAACGGCTTCCACGCTGTAGCCAAGCGATTCAAGTGATGCGGTGACGATCACCCGCATCACGGGCGAGTCGTCCACTGCCAAGACTCGACCGCGCCGGTTGCGTTCAGGTGACTGCATCTTCAGAAGCTTACTAGCGCGCGTCGTATCGGAACAGCCCGACCGCGCCTAACTAAGGCCTAGTCGAGGCTCTGCCACAAAAACGAGCAATGACCTCGGGCGCAAGCCCGGTAGAGCTTTCGGAGGGTTACGCGCACGTTGTGCACAACGTTATCAACGGTGGACAGCGCAGGAAATATTTTTCTGGCCGTCCCCGCCGCCATCGTGAGAATCGTGTGTGCAAAGGCAGCGCGTCCGCTGGCCCTACGCCAACAGCGCCTGCGCAGGCTCCCGCACCTTAGACGAAATTGGCGAGATTGATTGTTATAAACAGCAGCGCCCATGCGAGTCCCAAGCCGACAATGAATCCAACCTATCTGCTACGACCCTGCGCGTTGCGCACGTACCCCCACGCCATGCCGCCCAAAAAACGGCCGCGTGATTGGCACGGAGCCAAATAGCGGTCCACCGACACCTCCGCCCCTCTGGCCTCAGGCCGCGTTCGGGGAAGACTTCAATAGGCTCCCGAGGGTGGAAACGGATGATGGACGACGCGCACAATCGAACTGTGAGCGGGAATACGTCCAGTGCTCCAAGACGCCTTCGCATGGCGGCCGTTGCCCTCATGCTTCTCGGTCTGTTGGCAGGCATCTTTATCTACCTGCGGGCCGCGCAGGACGACGATCGCGACGCGCTCCATGACCGGATCATCGGCGGTCAAACCTATGCCACTTCCGATGATCCGTCCGCACGCGAGCTACAGCAACTCGAGCGCCTGGGCGGCAAGGCCGCGGTACTGACATTCAAGTTCAACCGCTGGTTCTGGTCGCTGTGGAGTGGCCGGCGCCTGGCCCTGACGCTTGTCGTGGTGGCTGCCGCGGTCTGCGCGCTGTGCTTTCACATGGCCAGCCTCATGGAAGAAACTGCTGTCGAATGACTGCACACCTCACGTCAGCCCGCTGGTTGTCTGCGGCTGAGCCGCTCCTACGATCTGAATAGCTTGTCGAGCTCCGCCTGCGACACCTTCGATCGCATCTCGGTGACCTCCAAGCCCTGGGCGAGATCGAATGACGACGCGCGCCAGTTTGGTTCGCTTGCGCCGTCAGCATCCTGCCGCTGCTTAAAAGGGTTTCCATAGACCCCATCAACATCTGGGCCTTCGCCCAGACCCGTTGCGACGGACGAGCGCCAAGCTTGACGCTGGAAGTTGCTCGAGCCTTTTCTGTGGATCACGGGCTCTCCTGGAAACGTTCCGACGACCGAAGGGTAGACAAGCGCGGACAGCGTCGCGGCCGGTGCGGTTCGCATTGCGATGTAGGAGACAAGCTCAGTCACCGTGGGCAGCAGGGCGTGACGCATGTCCCTGCATGGAGCGCCGCTCTCGCGTAGGCGTTGTCCTGTTCCCCGCCAGCGGCCGCACGCGGCCGGTTGTCCGGGTACCTTGCCTCAAGCGCCGCAACGGCGTTGAACGGGCACGCATGTACAACCAGGCCGAAAGCACGATCTTCCCTGTCGGGGATCTATGGCAGCAGGCGGCCGTCGCCTCGTCGCGCGGCGCATGTTCGAGATCCTGCGGCGAGACGAGCGCGAGAAATCCGTACCTCGACCCCCTCTGGCTGCCTGCGATCACCGGCCAGTCGTTCGACCGCTGGTTCAACAACTGCGACGCCTGGTGGCGCGGCTGGGATCGAGAGGACGCCCGTCGTCGCGATGCGGCTGTCGTTGCTGCTTCGGCCTAGGCCGAAAGTTCTTGGCCCTGTCGCTTCGCTCGCCCGAACGCCTTGTTTGCGCGCCTCTGTCAAGCGCGCGTCGTTCCGTCCTACCCGACGCCGCCGGTGCCGCCGACAGTGCGCATCGGCCTGCCGACGGACCATGGCACTCGGGAAATGCGCGGCACGGCGTGCCCTCGCACTGATCGCCATCGCCATTCCAGGAGAACCCATGACAACCACCACTCCACTTCGCGGCAGCGCCGATGTCGGCCGCGCCAACCCATCGCAGGCGTTGCCGCGGCTGCGCGCCATCGCGTCGGCCTGCGCCCTCGGCGCGGCCGTTCTGCTCGGCGCATGCGCCAGCAAGGGTGCCGCGCCGGTCGAGCAGCTCACGCGTGCCCGTGCCTCCATCGCCCAAGCCGAGAGCGCGGGCGCGCAACAGTCTGCGCCGCTGGAGTTGCTGTCCTCGCGTGAAAAGCTCGGCAAGGCCGAGCTCGCCGTGAAGGACGAGAAATACGGCGCGGCCCGCGCCTTCGCGGAAGAGTCGCAGGCCGATGCGGAATTGGCGGAGCGCAAGGCGCGGGTCGTCAAGGCGCAGGCCGCCGCTGACGAGCTCGCCCGCAGCAACCAGCAGTTGAGCAACGAGGCTCAGCGCAACGCCAAGCCGTAGATCGATGCGCAAGCATTGATGCATCCAACCAGGATTCCGATCATGTCGACCACTTCATTCCACGGAAAACGCAGCACGCTCGCAGCCGCACTTTTCGCCGCCGCCCTCCTGGGCGCATGCGCCTCCGGGCCGATGCCCAACAGCAAGCTCGACCAGGCGCGCGCCGACTACAGCGCGGCCAGTAGCGACCCGCAGGTCGTGCGCGCCGCACCCGCCGAGATGCACCGCGCCGACGAGGCGCTGCAACAGGCCGAAGCGGCGCAGCGCGACAAGAAGGACGCCACCACCGTCGATCACTTCGCCTATCTGGCAACGCAACGCGTGGCCAACGCGCAGCAGTCGGCGCAACTCGCCTCCGCGGAGCAGGCCGTCAGCAACAACGGCGCGCAGCGCGACCGCATCCTGCTCGATGCCCGCACCCAGGAAGCGGACGCGCAGCGCAGCCGCGCCGACACCGAGCGGATGCAGGCCGAGCAGGCGCGTCGCATGGCGCACGACCAGGCGCTCGCGGCCGACGCGGCTCGTCAGCAGGCGGCGGCGTCTGCCGATCGGGCCGATGCACTACAGGGCCAGTTGCTTGCGCTCAATGCGCAGCAGACACAGCGCGGCCTGGTGCTCACGCTCGGCGACGTGCTGTTCGACACCGGCCGGGCGACACTCAATCCCGGTGCCGGCCACACCATCGACCAGCTCGCCCAGTTCCTGAAGGAAAACCCCGACCGCACGGTGCAGGTCGAGGGCTACACCGATTCGGTCGGCTCCGATGTGTTGAACCAGTCGCTGTCGGAGCAGCGTGCCGGCAGCGTCAAGTCGGCATTGATGGACCGCGGCGTCAACCCGGATCGGGTCAGCGCGCGCGGCTTCGGCAAGAGCAATCCGGTCGCCACCAACGCCACGGAAGCGGGCCGCCAGCAGAATCGGCGCATCGAGATCGTGGTGTCGAACACCGCCTCGTGACGACCTGACGGCAACGGGGCCGCCCGGTTGTGCGGACCGGGCGCCGAAGCGATCGCGCGGCGCGCTCCTGCGCGAGCTTGCGCCGTCGCGGCGCGCATCGCGATTCCACTAGACTGGGTCATGACCGAGACACGTGCCGCCTCGGCGCTGCCCGACCGATTCGTATCCGTCGATGCGCTCGAGGCCTACCTCGCCGAGCCGAGTCAGGCACTGAGCGCCGACATGGCCGAGGTCGACGGCGATCTGATGATCCTCGGCGTCGCCGGCAAGATGGGGCCGACGCTGGCCCGCCTGGCGAAGAACGCGTCGCCGGCACGGCGCGTCATCGGCGTCGCCCGCTTCAGCGAAGCCGGCGTGCGCGAGCGCCTGGAGCGATGGGGCGTCGAGACCATCGCCTGCGACCTGCTCGACCGCGCCGCAATCGCCGCCTTGCCCGACGTGCCCAATCTCGTCTTCGCCGCCGGCCACAAGTTCGGCGCCAGCGGCAACACGCCGCTCACCTGGGCCATGAACACCTGGGTGCCGGCGCTCGTCGCCGAGCGCTTCAAGGCGTCGCGCATCGTCGCCTTCTCGACCGGCAACGTCTATCCGCTCACCCGCATCGGCTCGGCGCCGCCCACGGAAGCCAGCGGCCTCGGCCCGATCGGCGACTACGCGCAATCGTGCCTCGGCCGCGAACGCATGTTCGAGTACTTCTCGGCGCGCTACGGCACGCCCGGCCGCATCGTTCGCCTCAACTACGCGATCGACATGCGCTACGGCGTGCTCTTCGACATCGCCTCGAAGCTGCGCCGCGGCGAGCCGGTCGATGTGACGATGGGCCACGTCAACGTCATCTGGCAGGGCGATGCCAACGCGCAGGTGTTGCGCTGTCTGAGGCACTGCACGACGCCTTCGACGCCGCTCAATTGCACCGGTCCGCAAACGCTCTCGGTCCGCTCGCTCGCCACGCAGCTCGCCGCGCGCCTCGGCGTCGAGGCGACCATCGCCGGCCGCGAGGCAGAGACGGCGCTGCTCAACGACGCGAGCCAGGCGACACGGCTGTTCGGCCCACCCGCGGTGCCGCTCGAGACGATGCTCGACTGGGTCGCGGACTGGGTCGCGAACGACCGCCCGAGCCTCGGCAAGCCGACCAAGTTCGAAGTCCGCGATGGCGCGTTCTGAGCTTCGCGATCGTCCGGGTGCCAGCGCGATCCAGCCGATCGCGCTGACGCGGGACGATCTGGCCGGCGGGCTCGCCTTGTCCGACGCTGCCGGCTGGAACCAGACCGCCGACGACTGGAGCCTGTTC
>Ga0209385_1000739_pt1 | contig 13427 bp, 16 predicted proteins | sample NGEPerB_FD_184506 | JGI IMG/M metagenome (GOLD analysis project Ga0209385, IMG submission 184506) | Arctic peat soil microbial communities from the Barrow Environmental Observatory site, Barrow, Alaska, USA - NGEE PermafrostAB12-B... | ecosystem: Environmental > Terrestrial > Soil > Wetlands >... | reverse complement strand
CGCGTTACCTTAATGTTTTCGGTCGTTGAACCGGCTATTTTCCGCAAGATAGGCGGGCCGGGGTCCGCCGCCCTGCCGCCCTTGTTGCGGCGCACAATCACGTGATCCTGATGCGCGATATTTTCACCGAGATCTTCGAAAACCAGCCGCTCGATCCGCGCGAGTCGGCGCGCCGTGGCGCGCGGCCGAAACTGCGCAAGCGATTCTACAGCCAAGCGCATGTGGGCGAAGCCGAGGCGGGCGGCTTCCCGCTGCTGCTCGATGGTAAGCCGGTAAAGACGCCGGCGCGGCGCGCACTCACAGCGCCGACGGCACCGCTTGCACAGGCGATCGCGGCCGAGTGGAACGCGCAAGCCGAGCTGATCGATCCGGCGCGTATGCCGCTCACCCGGCTCGCCAATGCGGCGATCGACGCGGTGGCGGACGCAATGGAGCCGGTGGCCGGCGAGGTGGCGCAATATCTCGGTTCGGATCTGCTGTGCTATCGCGCCGCTGCGCCGCCCGGCCTGGTCGAACGGCAGACGCAAGCTTGGGATCCGGTGCTGGCCTGGGCGCGCGACGCACTGGGCGCCCGCCTTAAAGTGGTGCAAGGCGTCGTGCACGTGGCGCAGCCGAGCGAGGCACTCGCCGCCGCGCGCGCGAAAATTCCCACCGACTCAAATAACGTGAAAGACATTTGGCGGCTGGGCGCGGTGTCCTTGATCACGACGTTGACCGGCTCAGGCTTGCTGGCGCTGGCGCTCGCCCAGGGCGCGCTCGAGGCCGACGCCGCCTGGGCCGCCGCGCATGTGGACGAGGACTGGCAGATGTCGCAATGGGGCCGCGACAACGCCGCGCTCGAGCGCCGCGCGTTTTTCCGCGCGGAGTTCGAGGCGGCGGTGACTGTGCTACGTCTTGCGCGCTGAGGCGAGCGCACGCACCGCCTCGGCGATCGCTTCGAACACCGGCTCCCAGCGGCTACCGGCGTCCTGGCGGAACAGCCGCAGCGTCGGGTACCAGGGCGTATCGTCGCGCCCGAGCAGCCAGCGCCAGTCGCCGATCACCGGCATCGCGGTGAACACCGGCCGCGCCAGCGCGCCGGCCAGATGCGCGACCGAGGTGTCGCAGGTGACGACGAGATCGAGGCTCATCATCACGGCCGCGGTATCGAGGAAGAAATCCGCGTCGGCGTCGGGATCGGCATTCAGCGTCATGATCCGGTCGCTGAAGGGGACCTCGGTAATCTGCGCGGCCGCCGGCCCCTTTTGCAGCGAAATCAGTTGTACGCCCGGCAGCGCGGCGACGGCTGCGAAAGCGGCGAGCGGAACGTCGCGCTGCTTGAAATGCGGTTTGTCAGAGTGGCCGGACGCCCAGTTGATCCCGATCTTGAAGCCGCCGCCGAGCCGCGCGCGCCAGGCTTCGACGCGCTCCGGTTCTGCCGAGAGATAAGGCACCGCGGCCGGCACGCTGTCTGGCCGGGTGCCGAGCACGCCGGGAACGCTCAACAGCGGCAGCCAGCGCAGCGGCCGCGGGTCCTGCGCGAGCGCATCGGGCTCGGTCGCGATGGTCACGCCGGCAAGCGTCGCGAGCAGCGGCGCCATGGCCTTGCGGGTCAGGATCGTCACGTCGAACCCGCGCGCCGCCAGCAAAGGCGCGAAACGGCAAAACTGGATGGTGTCGCCCAGGCCCTGTTCGCTCACGAGAACGACGCGTTCGCCCGCACGCAATTCGCCGTCCCAGCGCGGCTGCGGCAACGCGATATAAGTCGGCTCGCCCACGTTCGAGCGGTGTTCGTAGTCGGCAAAGCCGGCCTCCCAGTCGCCGCGCAGCAGGCGCAGCAGCCCGCGTCCGAGAAAAGCCGGATCGAGCTTGGGATCGATCGCGATTGCCTTCGTATATGAGGCGTCTGCCTTGCCGAACCGCGCGGAATCCGTCTGCCCGGAAGCAGCGTCGAATTGACCGAGGTCCTTGAGCGCATTGCCGCGATTGACATGGGCCTCGGCGAGTCCCGGACTGCACATGACCGCCTGGTCGAAGCTCGCCAGCGCTTCCTCATGACGGCCGAGCGATTGCAGCAAGGCGCCGCGGTTGAGCCAGTCGGTCGCCGAGGCCGGATTGAGCGCGAGCGCGCGGTCGAAACTTTTCAGCGCCTCCTCGGGATAGCCGGCATCGACCAGGATGTTGGCGCGGTTGCCGTGGGCGTCGGCGAAATTGGCCTCGAGCGCGATCGCCCGGTCGAAATTCTTGAGCGCCTCCATCGGTTCGTCCAGCCGGTACAGCGCCTGGCCGAGCAGATTGTGCAGGCGCGCCTGCGGCGGGCCGAATTCGATGGCGCGGCGGGCGAGTTCCACGCCCTGCTGGTATTGGCCGTCCTGGCAGGCGACCACGGCGATGTAATAGAGCGCGTCGGCGTTGTTCGGGTCGTTGCGCAGGACTTCCGTATAGCGCTCCATGGCCTGCGCGATATCGCCCTGGCGGTGGTGGAATAGGCCCTGCTGAAGCAGTTGCGCGACGGTGGCGGGTTCGGTCATGGGGCGGTTCTAAGCAGGCTTTGCCGGGGATTCCAAGCATCTCATTTTGTCATTCCGGGCGCGGGCGTAGCCCGCGGACCCGGAATCCAGACACAGACACCGAGTTTGCTTCTGGATTCCGGGTTCGCGGCCGGTCGGCCGCGCCCCGGAATGACGCTGAATGCCCCGCCATGCTATGCCTCTGGCAGCCGGAACTTGCAGGGCAGGGGCTCTATGAAAGACATCCTCGACAAACTCGAGAAGCGGCGGGAACAGGCGCGCCTGGGCGGCGGCACGGCCCGCATCGAGGCCCAGCACAAGCGTGGCAAACTCACCGCGCGCGAGCGCATCGAATTGCTGCTCGACAAGGGCTCGTTCGAGGAACTCGACATGTTCGTCGAGCACCGCTCGTCCGATTTCGGCATGGAAAAGACCAAGGTGCCCGGCGACGGCGTGGTCACCGGCTGGGGCACCGTCAACGGACGCACCGTCTATCTGTTCTCGAAAGACTTCACCGTGTTCGGCGGCTCGCTCTCCGAGGCGCACGCCCAGAAGATCATGAAAGTGCAGGACATGGCGATGAAGGCGCGCGCGCCCATCATCGGCCTGTTCGACGCCGGCGGCGCGCGCATCCAGGAGGGCGTCGCCGCGCTCGGCGGCTATGGCGAGGTGTTCAAGCGCAACGTGCTTGCTTCGGGCGTCATTCCGCAGATCAGCGTCATCATGGGCCCGTGCGCGGGCGGCGACGTCTATTCGCCGGCCATGACCGATTTCATCTTCATGGTGCGCGACACCAGCTACATGTTCGTCACCGGCCCCGACGTGGTGAAGACCGTGACCAACGAGGTGGTCACGGCCGAGGAACTGGGGGGCGCCTCCGTGCACACCACCAAGTCTGGCGTCGCCGACGGCGCCTTCGAGAACGACGTCGAGTGTCTGTTGCAGATGCGCCGGCTGATCGACTTCCTGCCCGCCAACAACGAGAGCGGCGTGCCGGACTGGCCGACGCAAGATCCCGCCGAGCGCGAGGACAAATCGCTCGACACCCTGATCCCCAACAATCCGAACAAGCCCTATGACATCAAGGAACTGATCCTCAAAGTCGCCGACGAGGGCGACTTCTTCGAGATCGCGGCGGCCTATGCCAAGAACATCGTCACTGGTTTTGGCCGCATTGCCGGCAAGACGGTCGGCTTTGTCGCCAACCAGCCGATGGTGCTCGCGGGTGTTCTCGACTCTGACGCATCGAGAAAAGCCGCGCGCTTCGTGCGTTTCTGCGACGCCTTCAATATTCCGATCGTCACCTTTGTCGACGTGCCCGGCTTCCTGCCCGGCACCGCGCAGGAATACAACGGGCTGATCAAGCACGGCGCCAAGCTGCTGTTCGCCTATTCCCAGTGCACGGTGCCGCTGGTGACCGTCATCACGCGCAAGGCCTTCGGCGGCGCCTATGACGTGATGGCGAGCAAGCACGTCGGCGGCGATCTGAACTACGCCTGGCCGACCGCGCAGATCGCGGTAATGGGCGCCAAGGGGGCGGTCGAGATCATCTTCCGCGCCGACATTGGAGATGCGGACAAGATCGCCGCGCGCACCAAGGAATACGAGGACCGCTTTCTGTCGCCCTTCGTCGCCGCCGAGCGCGGCTATATCGACGACGTGATCATGCCGCACTCGACGCGCCGGCGGCTGGCGCGCGCGCTGGCGATGCTGAAGAACAAGCATGTCGAGATGCCGGCGCGGAAGCACGATAATATGCCGGTGTGAGGCATTGCCTCGGATTTCTGATTGCAGAAATGTCCAATACATATGTAAGTTGTACCGCCGTTCTGGTTGTGCAAGAATGCTTTGTTGCCGGGGGGGCAATATTACAAGCCAATAAACTTGGCTGTGTAGCGAGCGGCGTTTGCGGGGGGCAATTATGCCGACAATCAAGCAGATTTTATGGGCGGTGGCGGCTGGCATTCTTGTCAGTCTCGTTACAGCCATTATCGGTTTCTTGAGCGCGGCGCGTCTCGAAATCTCGTTCGATAAATTAAAGGATTTCGAGATTACGGATTTAAAGAGCTACAAGGCGCTCGGAACTTCCGTGAAATTCGATCTTCAATTGTCGGAACCTCGAGAGTTTGTTGCTTTCTGGGGTGAGAACGATGATGGGAAGACGGTGGTTCAGAAAAGCGACGTTCACTTCAAAAATTTCAAGCTGAGCAGCAGAATTGAAGGTGATATCAGCATCGGTCTGAAGCCTGGAGACGTCAAATTTAATATTATCGGCTACTACAATAGCGATCGCATTGTGTTTTCGCACCGAGGTCCGATCAACGGCGTCGGCGTTTATATTCTCGACTTGTTTCAAGTTAGGGATTTTGATGGCGAAATTTTTGTCGGCTATTCGATTTTCGAAGATGTCAAAGGCCAAAACAAAGTGTGGATTACCCAATGTCCTATTGTCATGATCCAACAGACGGCAGGCGCAAAAGCATATTCAACGATCGAAGATGCGCAGAAGGCCTTCTCGGTATTGCGGGCCCAATGCACCGAATTCAAGATGCCGGAGTTGGGCTAAGAATCCGGACGGCCGCGATCGAAGCTAACAGGGCGCAAATCCGAGCGCGCCTATCGACGACGTGATCATGCCAAACGCGACGCGCCGGCGCAGCGCAGGCAAGTTTACGCAGCCTGCGCCAACGAAAAAGCGCGCGCGCTGGCCATGCTGAAGAACAAGCACGTCGAGATGCCGGCCAGGAAGCATGATAATCTGCCGGTGTAGGGAAATTGTTTACGATGCGCACTGCCGACCTCATCGAAGAATTGATCGATGTCGCCAACTCGGCAGCGTTGTTGCGAACGAATATTCGTGACGAGAAGCTTAGCGTGCCTTTAAGCGCAATCCGGAAGGCTTGTGGTGAGATCGACCGGGCGTGGTCGGGTTCGAATATCGGTTATCACGCGACAGTCTATGTTGCCGGATTGCAGGCCAAACCTGCAAACGTTCAATTCAGTTCTGAATGGGGTCTGATGAACCAGTGGCCAACGCATGAGCCGAATCCACTTTGGCAAATCTTCGACGACGAGACGGTTTTGAAGGAAATTCAAAGACGCGCAGGGAATCCTGACCTTGACGCGTTAACAAAAGAACTTGATCAAGTTCGAGATGGGTTCTGCGATTTGCAGGAGCGCACAAAATCAATATTTATTGCCCTGACTTCCGGCCATAAAGATGCGTTTCTTGACGAAAAGCTCGCGCGCATTACGAAATTGACCGCGCCGCGACCGTCGGCTGTAGGTCGACAATTACTACCTTCCGGACAATTTTGGTCGCGGGATTCACTTGCAATGACACAAGGCCTGCGTCTTGCTCCTCACCAGACCGCTGTCGCGTTACCATTGTCGGCGGGGACGATTGAAAAGATATCGATGTACTGGAAAAGTCAGCAAGAGAGACCGCGTCGCACATTCAACGAGTGCATGGCCTAAGTAAGAAGGCTACCATGAGTGGAAACAGAATTTTTATCGGGCACGGTCGTTCCCAAACCTGGCGTGAGTTGAAGGACTTTGTCGAAGACCGGCTCCATCTTCCGGTCGAGGAATTCAATAGCGTTTCCGTTGCAGGCGTTGCTACCGTAAGCCGCCTAAATGAATTGTTGTCTTCTGTAAATTTTGCATTTCTCATCATGACCGGCGAGGACGAACAAACTGACGGCAAGGTTCGGGCACGAGAAAATGTCGTGCATGAGGTCGGTCTGTTTCAAGGCAAGCTCGGCTTCAGTCGCGCCATTGTGCTACTCGAAGAAGGATGCGAGGAGTTCTCCAACATTCACGGTCTGGGCCAGATTCGCTTTCCGAAGGGTAACATCGCGGCCAAATTTGAGGATATACGCGCCGTCCTGGAGCGCGAAGAGTTAGTTGAGGCCCGATAGCATCTTGCTTTGGAGATGTATTGATGCCCACCCCTTCTACCTCGTCCGCGCCGTCGTCGCCGAAAACCTGCGCGAGAAATTCGATCCTTGGACTTCGACCGATCCCCTGCCGTGGGCGCTGACTGGGGTAGTCACAACGGCAGAGGCGCGATTGTTTCCGGCTTTGGGTGCGCGCAATTGCAGGGCTGCACGATGTTCGAGGCCGTCGAGTTCCTTGCAGCGCGATTTCCTGGTCGATGCGTTGAGATGCGTTGAGGGGGTAGCCGCGATGCCGCAAAGGATCGCCCGATAATTTGCCGGTGTGACTTACTGCCGCAACGCTGTTTGACCTGGATCAACGCGATTTTTGGGCACGCGCCTAGGCACAAACTGCCGCTTAGCGTTCGAAAAGCATGCCCTCGGCTGCGTGCGCCTGCCGTCGTCGCGGCATGTTTCGTCGCTCGCGTCAGGCGGCGCCCATGGCGGCTAAACCGGTTGGGGAGAGGCCTATGTCGGGCGTCGGCGATAGCTTTACCGAACGAACCCGCACATCGTGGTTCGCGCGCATTGGCAAGTCGATTGTGGCCGTGCTGTTCGGGCTGGTTCTGCTCGCCGGCTCGAGCGTCCTGCTGTTTTGGAACGAAGGCCGAGCGGTACAGACCGAACGGTCGCTGGCCGAAGGCAGGGGTTTGGTTGTCACCGTCGAGCCCGCGCGGGTTGACCCGGCCAACGAAGGCAAGCTCGTCACGTCAACGGCGAGGTGAAGGCGGTGGCGCCGCTGCGCGATCCGAAATTCCGCGTTGCCGTAACTGCGCTTCGGCTGATCCGCACGGTGGAAATGTACCAGTGGAAGGAGGAGAAACATACCGATCGTCACACGACGCTCGGCGGCAGCGAGGATTCGAGCACGACCTATACCTATCAGCTCGCGTGGAACGGCAGCCGCATCGATTCGAGCCACTTCCGCCGTCCGGACGGCCACGACAATCCGCAGATGCGCTACACGCGCACAACATATACGGCGCGCGACGCCACGCTCGGCGCCTTCCGGCCGAGCGAACCTGCGCTCCGGCTGCTGCCGGCCAACCAAATGGCGCGGGTCGCTCCGGCGCATGCCGAGGCGCTGCGCGCGCGGACCAGCGGGCCGCTGCAGGTGATCGACGGCAGGATCTATCTCGGCGTCGACCCCGGCCAGCCGCATATCGGCGATCATCGCATCTCCTTCAGCACCGTTCCGAACGGTCCGGCCAGCTTCATCGGGCGTCAGAGCGGCGCCGACTTCGCCGAATACCAGACCCAGAGCGGCGACAAGCTGCTGATGGCGCGCAGCGGCCTGATGTCGGCGCCGGAAATGTTCAAGGTGGCCGAGGATGAGAACCGCATGCTGACCTGGCTATTGCGGGCGGTCGGCGTGTTCGTGATGTTCATCGGCTTTGCGCTGGTCTTGTTTCCCTTGAGCGTGATCGCCGACTTCGTGCCGTTCATCGGCAGTATCGTGGGGGCGGGCGCGCTCTTGGTTGCGCTGGTCTGCACGTTCGTGCTCGCGTCGGCGCTCATCGCGGTCGCTTGGCTGTGGTATCGGCCGCTGGTCTCGATCGCCGTTCTCGTTGTCGGTCTGGGCGTGGCCTATGGCTTCCGCACGCTGGCGGCGCGCCGAACGCCGGCCCGCGCGCAAGCGGCTTAACGGCCTGGACACCAGCAAGTGTAGGGTGGGTAAAGGCGCGTAACGCCGTGCGCATTTGTCGTCATGCCCGGCAATGACGAAGGAGAGGCGCCCTATACCGCCGGCGCTTCGATCGTCCGCCCGGCGTTATGGCCGGTGGCCGTGAGCTGATAGCGGTAGCGGTTGCGCCGGTCGATGGCGATCCAGTCGTTCGCCACCGCCTTGTTGAGTCCGCGCTGAAAATCCCCGTCGCGCACGGTGAAAAAATAATTGCGCGGCAGCATGCCGCTCACCGGGACGCGGTTGCGCATGAAAACGTCGAGGATTTGGCGGCCGACGTCATCGTCGGAGGCGGAGTCGTTCATGGGCACCGGCATTCGCACGTTGTGTTTAACTGCGTTACGCCGATGCGCGGGCGCTGTCGCGCCGTGCAACGCAATTCCAAAAAGTTATACCTGCTTATTCCGTGGTCAGGTTCCCGCCACCACTTTGTTCCGCAACACCCCGATACCGCTGATCTCGATCTCCACCGTGTCGCCCGGCCATGACAAGATTGAAATCAGCGCCAGCCGCCGCCGCCGTTCACATAGACCGTGTCCGCGGTCATGAACGCGCAGGCGTCCGAGCACATGAACAGCACCAGCTCGCCGATTTCCTCCGGCTTGCCGAAGCGTTGCATCGGCACGTCGTTGAGCATTTGCTCCGCCATCTCCGGCGAGGTCGCCGCTGCGGCTTGAAACGCGGTGTCGATCGGCCCCGGCGAGATCGACAGCGCGCGGATGCCCTGGGTGGCGAATTCACGCGCCACGCCCATGGTCATGGTCACCACCGCGCCCTTGGCCGCGGCGTAGTGCACGCCAGAGCCGGGTCCGCCGCGCCTATGCGTCATGCTGCCCATATTGACGATCACGCCGAATTGGTTCTTCAGCATGTGCGGTAGCACCGCCTGCATGGCGTAGAGCGTGCCTTTCACATTGAGGTCGAAGGTGCGGTCGAACAGATCATCGTCGATGTCGAGAAAATTTGAGCGGCGAACGGCGGCGCCGGCCGAGTTGAACAGGAACTGCACGCTGCCGAAGCCGTCGATCGCCAGCTGCACCATGTCCTCGACCGCCGCGCGCTTGGTAACGTCGATGGTGAGCGCCAGCGCCTGGCCGCTTTTGGCATTGACCTGCTCGACGGTTTCCGTGACCCCGGCCCCGTTGATGTCGGCGCACACCACGTTGGCGCCTTCGCGCGCGAAGATCAGTGCGGTGGCCCGCCCGATGCTGCTGCCGGCCCCGGTGATGACGATGGTTTTCCCTGAGAAATAGTCCGGCGTCTTCGGCATGGTGTCCTCGCGCAATGGCCGTCAGTGCGGCCGCGGGCGAAGACTAGCGCATTCTTTACCCGCCGTACGACATCCCTCCCATGCGGATCACCGCCTTGGTGGCCAGCAGGATGGCGCGCGACAGCAGCGCGATGTCGGCCGGCATGTCCTTGCGCCAGACGTCGAGCAGTAGCGCGATGCGCACCTGGTCGCTGCGGTTCCACACTTCGTGCCGATAGGTGTCGTCCCACAGCAGGCTTTCGCCGTCGCCGAGCCGGTAGGGCACGCCGTCGATGTTCATGACGCAAGCGGGAACGCCGTTACCGTCGCGCGGCATCGACAGCATCAGGTGATAGCGCAGGATGGCGCGAAACGGGCCGCGGTGTTCCGGAATATGCTTGCCGGGCGCCAGAAACGACAAGATGGCCGACACCACCTCAGGCGACTCGTGCAAGAGCGCGGCGACCGTCGGGCAGCGTTGCAGGTTGTTCTCCACCGTCACGCCATAGGCCTTCATGATGAACACGCGCCAGTCGCGCCCGTCATTGGCCGAAATATCCGCCTGCGCCGGCATGATGTCGTGGAAGCGCGGCACTTGGTTGATCTGGCCGGCGACAGCCAGCGCCTCGCGGCGGATATCGGTCCAGCGCTCGGCGAAGCGTTTGGCGTTGGGGAAATAATGCTCAGGCTCGAGCGTGGCCGGCGTCGCGATGCGGCGGTCATAAATGGCGCGCACAACGCCGGTGGCGCGGTCGTAGAGTGGCACGGACTTCTCTCCCCGGACGGGCGCCCTTGTTGTGAATATAGTCCCGCGTGGGGTAGTCTTGCAAACGCGACGAGAAAGGCCGGGTGCCCCATGACGCTGCGAAAATTAATGTTGGCGCTGTTGCTGGCGCCGCTGCTGAGCGCGCCGCTGCGCGCGGAAGAAGGTCTGGTCACCTTCAAATCCATGAGCGTCGATCTCGCGCTGGCACTCGCCCGCGCCGCGCTCGCCGATTGCCAGAAGCAGGGCTTTCAGGTGACGGTCGCGGTGGTCGACCGCTTCGGCGTCACGCAAGTTCTGCTGCGCGACCGCTTCGCCGGCGCCCACACCGTGCCGACCGCGACCGGCAAGGCCTGGACCGCGGTCAGCTTCCGCACCAATACCAGCGAACTGGTCGCCGCCAGCGGGCCGGGCTCGCCGCAGGCCGGCATCCGTTCGCTGCCGGGCGCGACCATCATCGCCGGCGGCGTCATGGTGGAGGCGGCGGGATCCCTGGTCGGCGCCGTTGGCGTCTCCGGCGCGCCGGGCGGCGACAACGACGAAGCCTGCGCCAAAGCCGGCATCGCCGCCGTGCGCGACAAACTGGATTTTTAAGAGGTCGACCATGAACCCCATCGAATACGCCGACGCCCCAGCCGCCGTGCGCGCGATCTATGACGACATCAAGAAAACCAGAAACGTGCCGGACGTGAACAATTTCTGGAAATACCTGGCGCGCGACCCGGCCACGCTCAAGCGCACCTGGGAAAGCATCAAAGAGATCATGGCGCCCGGTGCGCTCGACCCGCTCACCAAGGAGATGATCTATCTGGCGGTCAGCGTCACCAATGGCTGTCCCTATTGCATCGCCAGCCACACCGCGGCCGCGCGCAAGGCCGGCATGACGGAAGCCATGTTCGGCGAGGTGATGGCGGTCACCGGCTGGCCAACGGCTACCGGGTTCCCATCGACCCGGCGTTCCAGACTTGACGCGATTGCCCAGACCGGGCAGGCCGTGACAAGATAAGAAAAAACGCGCGGGGGCGCGGGGGGAAAGCCATGATCGACCGGTCACTGATTATCAAACTGCTATGCGTCGCGCTGGTCGCGGCGGTCATGCTGCCGGTCGGGCACATGATGTTTCCATACGTCAGCCACGTCCTGAGCGGCATGCAGTTCCAGGCGATCGAGGCGGTGATCAGCGCCACGGTCGGCTTCGGAATCTCCGCCATCGTCGGCTAGCGCCGCGCCTTGCGGCGCGACGCATTCCAGATCCAGACCGAAACGTTGAGCGCTATTGCTGCTTGCTCGGTGCCGGGCTCGCGGGCGCCGGCATCAGCGGCCGCGGCGAGGTGGCGCCCGAGCCGGTGGTGCTCGACGGGTTCATGCCGGTCGTGCTGCCGGTGGTCGCCGGCGCAGAACCGTTGCTCGCAGTGTTGCTGTTGCCGTTCAGGCCGGCGATCACCAGGAACGCGATCAACGCAACCACCGCGATGCCGGCAATCCAGCCCCACGTCCCGCCAACGGGTTCGTCACGGCGCAGCACCGGGTCGCTCAAGCGCGGATCGGTATAACGTGGGTCAGTCATGGTAATCCTCCTTCGGTTCCAGAAGCGCCTGGTCGTCTCTACCTAGGGAAACCCGCTGGCCGCGCCGCCGGTTCCGACAAAAGACTGTGTGCTATGCGGATGGAACTTTCGGCCGCTACGGGGAGCCATACCGGCGCCGAAAATGCTAAGGGAGCGGTTCCCGCCCGATTCCGTTAAAGCCGAACCAGCCCGCCGATGCCGAAACCCTCATGCGCCTGACCAAACTGGCGATCGCAGCAGCGCCGATGCTGTTCGTGCTGCTGTGGAGCACCGGCTTCATCGGCGCGCGCTTCGGGCTGCCCTATATCGAGCCGATGACGTTTCTGGCGGTGCGCATGGTGTTCGTGGTGCTGATCATGGCCGCCATTGCGCTGCTCGGGCGCGCGCGCTGGCTGCACGGAAGCGAGATCGGGCACAGCCTGATGGCCGGCGCCCTGGTGCACGGGCTTTATCTCGGCGGCGTGTTCATTGCCATCAGCCAGGGCGTCCCGGCCGGCATTTCGGCGCTGATCCCGGGCCTGCAGCCGATCCTCACTTCGACCATCGCCAACCGCTTCATGGGCGAGACGGTGACGCGCCTGCAATGGCTCGGCCTGGTGCTCGGCTTGATCGGGGTGGCGCTGGTGCTGCATGACCGCGCCCTCGTGGATGCCGGCGCAGCCGTCGGCTGGATCGCCAGCTTCGGCTCGCTCTTCGGCATCACGCTCGGCACGCTCTACCAGAAGCGATATTGCGGCCGCATCGACTGGCGCACCGGCAACACGGTGCAATATGCCGGCGCGCTGGCGCTGTTCGGCCTGGCCGCCTTCGTGTTCGAGACGCGCACGATCCACTGGAGCTTTGAGCTGGTCTTCGCCATGGCCTGGTTGGTGCTCGTGCTGTCGATCGCGGCGATCGGGCTGATGTATTGGCTGATCCGCCGTTCGGCGGCGACCGGCTTCGCCAGCCTGTTCTACCTGGTGCCGGTGGTGACCGCCTTGCTCGCGTTCATGCTGTTCGGCGAGAAGCTGGACGCGCTCTCGGTCGCCGGCATGGTGGTGTGCGCCGCCGGCGTCGTGCTGGTCAACCGCGGCATCGGCGGCGTGCAGCCGGTAGCAGAGAACTAGGCCGCGGATAGCTCTGCGCGCGGAGTTCGCGTGAGCTTATTTTTCAAGCGCCTCGTTGAGCGCCGAAACGATCGTCCGAAATCTCTCGACCGAATAATGATGCACAACCGCGCTATTCTGCGCATTGTTGATCTCCCTATTGCATTTGCTCGCCTATTCAAATCTAGGCACGACTGCCGCATGCCTATTGACGAGAATCAATGACAGGGCCGGCAGCCTTGCTATTCAAAACCATTGGTCCTGTTTCGCGTGGAGGATGACGATGGTCTCGCGACGACAATTGATGGTTGTCATGGCGGCAGTAGCGGCGGCAACGTCTGTGCGTGTGCCGGCCTACGCCCAGCAGGTCGTGCATATCGCAAGAGATGCGCCCGAGAGAAAGGCCATCCTCGACGTGGCCCGCATTCCGGTCGAACGGCGGCTCGGCATCAAGGTCGCATTTGTGGTCGAGCGGATGACGGTCTTCGGCGTCTGGGCCTATGCCTCATTTCATCCGCGCGATGCCGCGGGAAATCGCATCGATTACCGGCGGACGCTTTTTGCCAAAGAATTCGATCCCGAACAGGACAGCGATTTTGTCGGCGTCCTGTTGCGGCGGAACGGCGCGTCCTGGTCGCTGGTCGAAGAGGCC
>Ga0209385_1000738_pt1 | contig 13428 bp, 7 predicted proteins | sample NGEPerB_FD_184506 | JGI IMG/M metagenome (GOLD analysis project Ga0209385, IMG submission 184506) | Arctic peat soil microbial communities from the Barrow Environmental Observatory site, Barrow, Alaska, USA - NGEE PermafrostAB12-B... | ecosystem: Environmental > Terrestrial > Soil > Wetlands >... | reverse complement strand
ATTTAAAGTTTTCATAAATTTCATTCTGGGACTTGCAGGTTGCCTTATTATCTGATTCTCACATTTATTTATGTCAAAACTTTGAGTATTATTAAATATTTCAATATTTTCGTACTCTGAAATTTCCATGGAATGCCATGATGTAGATTTCTGATAAAGTGCTGAACCATAAAAGGATTGATTATGACCAAGAAAAATCCGGATGACTCTGTTCGTATTGAACAATCCGGAGCGAACGAAAACGCTCTCGGAACTGAGGATGCCACCCAAGCGGAAAACACACAGGAACCTGACTCTATGAACGGTTCTGAAGAAAATGAGGAAACCGTAGAGAAAATTACTGAAAACGAGGAGCTTAAATCTGATTATGAAGCAGGGCAAATTGCAGATAAGGAGGAGCTTGTACATGAAGATGCTCAATCATTGGATGATGTAGAACTTCCGGAAGTCGATTATTCAGGATATACAAAACATGAACTGGTTGAGACTTTAGGTCTCCTTATAGAAAACCGGCCTGCTCTCGAGATCAGGGATGATATGGAACGCTTGAAAATCCTCTTCTATAAAAAACTGAAGAGTGAATCTGAGGAGAGGAGAACTAAATTTCTTGAGGAGGGTGGCAAGATTGAAGAATACAGGGAGTGGGTTGACCCAGACGAAGCACGGGTCAAGCATCTGCTTGAAAAATATAGAGAGAAAAAAACCGATTATAATAAGATTCAGGAAGCTGAAAAATATGAGAATCTTAAGAAAAAGTACGATATAATTGAAAAAATAAAGGATCTGGTAAACAGGGAAGAATCTATAAACAAGACTTTTCATGATTTCAGAGCCCTGCAAAATGAATGGCATTCAATTGGAGTTGTCCCGCAAAGCTCTCTTAAGGATCTATGGGAAAATTACCATCATTATGTCGAAATCTTTTATGATTACATTAAAATAAATAAGGAGCTAAGGGACCTCGATCTGAAAAAGAACCTTGAATCAAAAGTTCTGCTTTGCGAGAAAGCGGAAGAACTTCTTATTGAGCCAAATCCTGTTAACGCATTCAGGTTGTTGCAGGACTATCATAATCAGTGGCGTGAGATAGGACCTGTTCCACAGGAATCGAAAAATGAGATATGGGAAAGATTCAAGGAAGCCACTTCTCAGATCAATAAAAGACATCATGAGTACTTTGAGAAACAGAAGGATGATCAGAAGAAAAACCTTGAAGCGAAAATAGCCCTGTGTGAAGAAGTGGATGCAATAAATCTGCTTGAAATTAAAAACTTTAAGGAATTTGATGAACAGGCTGATAAGGTTGTGGAGTTGCAGAAACTCTGGCGTACATTAGGATTTGCTCCTAAGAAACAGAATAATAAAGTTTATCAGAGGTTCAGGGATGCCTGTGATACATTCTTTGAAAAGAAAAGAGAATTCTACGCAGATAACAAAGAGATTCAGCTAAACAATCTGCAGCTGAAGACTGAATTGTGCGTTCAGGCTGAAGCCCTTCAGGAGAGTACCGACTGGAAAACTACATCTGATGCGCTTATTAAGCTTCAAAAAGAGTGGAAAGAAATAGGACCAGTCCCCCGGAAACAATCTGAAAGATGCTGGAAGCGATTCAGGAAAGCATGTGATCACTTTTTCAACAAAAAAACAGAATACTTTGCCGCTCTCGATACTTCATATGAAGATAATCTGAAGGCTAAGCTTGCAATAATTGACGAACTCGAAAAATTTGAGCCGGGTTCTGATGTTCAGGCAGCTTTTGAACGATTGAAAGAATTACAGAGGAAATGGACCGATATTGGCTATGTGCCTTTTAATATGAAGGATGAAATTACCAATAAATACAGACTGGCTATCAATAAGGAGTTTGATAAACTTAAAATCGGCGATGAAGATAAGAGTATCCTGAAATATAAAACTAAACTCGATAATCTAAAGGCAAATCCAAAAGCTTCACGAAAAGTAAGAAATGAAAGAGACAAATTTTTTACAAAGATTAAACAGCTTGAGGGAGATATTGTCTTATGGGAAAATAATATCGGTTTTTTTGCAAAATCCACAAATGCCGATGCAATGATTAAAGAAGTTGAAGAGAAAATAGAGAGTGCTAAAAAACTGATTAAAACTCTTGAAGAAAAAGTAAAGATGATCGACCAGTCAGGTCTTGATGATTAATGAAAAAATACCTAATAAATAAATTATCACTGCATTGACAGACGTTAAGTATGTATTTGTTACAGGAGGAGTGACTTCCTCTCTTGGAAAAGGAATTATTTCAGCTTCTCTTGCAAAACTTTTGCAGGCCAGAGGTTATTCTGTTACGATTCAAAAACTCGATCCTTATATAAATGTTGATCCGGGTACTCTTAATCCTTACGAACATGGTGAATGTTACGTAACACTTGACGGAGCTGAGACAGACCTTGACCTTGGACATTACGAACGGTTTTTGAATGTCCCTACAAGTCAGGCCAATAATGTTACGACCGGAAGGATTTATCAATCAGTAATAAATAAGGAGCGTAAAGGCGACTATCTGGGAAAAACTGTCCAGGTAATTCCTCATATAACTGATGAGATAAAAAGAAGGATAAAGCTTGTCGGCTCAGGTGATAAATATGATATTGTAATTACTGAAATAGGCGGTACTGTCGGTGACATTGAGTCGCTACCGTACATAGAATCCGTACGTCAGTTAAAATGGGAGCTTGGGGCGCAGAATTGTATTGTGATTCACCTGACTCTCGTTCCGTATCTTTCCTCAACCGGAGAATCAAAGACTAAACCAACCCAGCACTCTGTCAAAGAACTTCTTGAAACAGGAATACAACCTGATCTTCTGGTATTAAGAACAGAAAGACACCTCAATGAGGATATTAAACGTAAAGTAGCTCTTTTTTGCAACGTCGAAGAGAATGCTGTTATTGAATCGGTTGACGTATCGACTATTTATGAGGTTCCTATAAAAATGCTGGAGCAGGGCCTTGACCAGACAGTTCTTAGAAAAATGGCACTTCCTGTTGAAGCAGAACCTCCTCTTACGGAATGGAGAGAATTTCTGAGGAAGCTTAAAAATCCAAAACATTCAATAAAAGTTGGTCTGGTTGGTAAGTATGTTGAACTTCCGGATGCGTATAAGTCGATCGCCGAATCGTTTGTCCATAGCGGTGCAATGAATGAATGCGAAATTGATGTTGAATATATTCATTCTGAAGAGATTACTGAAAAAAATGTCACCGACAAGTTGAGCGGCTTCAATGGAATACTGGTAGCTCCAGGTTTTGGATCAAGGGGAATTGAAGGAAAAATATTAACTGCCAAGTATGCAAGGGAAAACAACATTCCTTTTTTTGGAATTTGTCTGGGCATGCAATGTGCAGTAATAGAGTTTGCGCGAAATGTTCTTAAACTGGAAGGCGCTCATTCGACGGAAATAAATCACAAAACAAAATATCCCGTGATTGATCTCATGGAGGAACAAAAAAGCATTATTGATAAAGGAGGAACAATGAGGCTAGGCGGATATAAGTGTGTTATTGATAAAAACTCAAAAACTTTTGAATCATATCTGAAAACTGAAATTGTTGAACGTCACAGGCACAGATATGAATTCAACAATAAATATTACGATGATTTTAAAAACAATGGAATGATACCTGTTGGAATAAACCCTGAGTCAGGCCTGGTTGAGATAATTGAAATCCCCGGTCATAAGTGGTTTATTGGAGTTCAGTTCCATCCTGAGTATAGCAGTACTGTTATTAATCCTCATCCACTGTTCGTAAGCTTCATTAAAGCCTGTATAGGCTAGAGATGCAATGCACTGTGTTTCGATAATAATTATTAGAATATTTTTTCATTTTTGAATCAATTAAATTAACTCACTCTGAAGAATGGATAGAAATACAATCACAGGCCTTATCCTGATATTTTTAATCTTTATAGGGTTCAGTGTATATAACAGCAGCAGGACTAATAAAATGATAGAAAAAGCTTTGGTTACTGCTGAAGCTGAATACGCCCGGGGAGATCTTGAAGCAGCCAGAACTGAATACGTTAATATATTGAGAATAAAGCCTACTGAACCTGTTGCGCTTGCCCGGGTAAGTGAAATAAATTCAAAACTCGGCTCAATACCTGGAAATCAGAAATCAGATTCGCTTGCTGTAAAACAGACAAATTCAGCGACAGGCGTAAATAATTCACAGGGAACACAGGGAACACAGACAGAAATAAATCAATATGGCGTTTTTGCTCAATCGGCAGTAGGCCAAAATGACTTTATCACCCTTGAAAACAATAAGATTGAACTTAAAATATCATTGAAGGGAGGGAGAGTGTATTCTGCGCATTTAAAAGATTATAAGACTTTTGACGCCAAACCATTAATCCTGTTTTCGGGCGACTCTACCGTATTCGGATTTAATTTTTTCACTACAGACAATAAAGCCGTGCAGACAAATAACCTATATTTTAAACCGGTGTCTGACCAAAAAGCTTATAACGTCGTTTCCAGGCCGGAGAGTGTGGTTCTAAGATTATCTGCAGGCGAAGATAAATATATCGAATATAAATATACACTTGCTCCGGATAAATACATGGTTGACTTCAATGTTAACTTCAAATCTATGGACGGTATTATTGCTTCAAATCAGAACAGTCTGACTCTTGATTGGAAGATGTATATACCACAACAGGAAAAAGGACGACAGAATGAAGAGAATTATTCTGATGTTACTTATAAATTTTATCAGGATGATGTTACTTACTTAAAGCAGAGACAAAGTAAGGAATCAGAGAAAGTGGACGTAACAACCAAGCTTAGCTGGGTAGCGTTTCAGGATCAGTTTTTTTCATCCGTTATCGTTTCTAATGATTTCTTTCTGAATGGTGCAATGTCATCAACGCGAACATTAACTTCCAAAAAATATACAAGATTTTATACCTCTGAGTTAGGGGTTCAGTATAATCAGTCTTCTTCCAATGCAATTAGCCTCAAGATGTATTATGGGCCAAACAGCTATACTATTCTTAAAAAAGAAGGACTTGAGCTCGATAAACTCGTATTTCTTGGCAGAAATATAATTGGTTGGATCAGCAGGTTTGCAATTATCCCTATTTTTAACTGGCTTAACCATTTTATAAGCAATTTCGGTTTAATTATTCTAATCCTGACTATTATAATAAAACTGGTTCTCTTCCCTCTGACATTTAAATCATACCAATCACAGGCAAAAATGCAGGTCCTTAAGCCCATGGTGGAGGAGCTGGGAAAAAAATTTCCCAAGAAGGAAGATGCGATGAAGAAACAGCAGGCAACAATGGATCTGTACAAGAGGGCAGGAGTGAACCCGATGGGAGGTTGTCTGCCTATGCTGCTCCAGATGCCAATTCTCTTTGCTATGTTCAGGTTCTTTCCTGTTTCTATTGAACTAAGGCAGGAACACTTCCTTTGGGCAACTGACTTATCAACATATGATTCAATATTGCATCTGCCTTTTATGATACCTATGTACGGTGACCATGTTAGTCTGTTTACTCTTCTAATGACTGCATCAACTTTGCTGACAATGAAGATGACAGGGTCATCACCCGGGTCGGATCAGCCTGGAATGAAGATGATGATGTACATGATGCCTATAATGTTTATGCTTATTCTTAATAACTTCTCGGCAGGACTTACCTATTATTACTTTCTCGCAAATATGCTTACATATCTTCAGAATATAGTATCCAAAAGGTTTATCAATGCAGATGCCGTGCTGGCGACGCTGGAACAGAATAAGAAAAAAGCGGTTCCAAAATCAAAATGGCAGCAGCGACTCGAAGCAGCTGCTAAACAAAGAGGAATTAACCCACCTAAAAAATAACTACCTAAACTATTTTTTGTAAAAGGCTGTCTCAATAAGGCAGCCTTTTCATTTATAGTATTCTTACTTCTTGTCTTAAGTGAGTCTTCGTGATCCCGAGTACTCGCGTTCATAAAGGAATGTACAAAATAACTAAAAGAGGAAATTATTAGCCGCTTTATTGAAGCTCTTCGCAGCAAGCTACGAAGAACCGGAACGAAGTGGAGCTCGGCGAAGCCAATGCGCTCGCGGGGATTCAAAAGTTAAAAATCATTAAAATGTAATTGCGGTTCGAAAAATATACTAAATTTATTTCTTCCAATTAAACGGGGAAATGGGAAAAAAATTTAAAAATAAAGATTTAGCCGCCAGGCTAGGCGTATCCGGTACTTTAGTATCGCTAGTCCTTAATAATAAAGCCGATCAGCAGGGTATCAGAAAAGATACGCAGGAAAAGGTGTTTATGCTCGCGAGACAGATGGGATATTATGATTCACTGCAACTGAAGAATGAATCTTCCTCTGTTGAAGAAAAACCCGGTGTCCTGGGAATGATAGTGCCTTCTATCAATGATCCTTTTGTAATTCAGATAACACCCTATCTTCAAAAAGCTTTTTCAAGTATAGGAGTCGGATTCTCTATTGTGACAAAAGATCCTGACGATCAGCGATATGACCGTCTTGTGGGCGCATTTAAGAAGTTTTATAGCGGTCTTATCCTGCTCGGAGATGCTGCTGATGAAGCCACAATAAGGGCACTCAGAACAACCGATTATCCTTTCGTTCTTCTGGAAAAACCTTCAAAGACTCTGCGGTTAAATACAGTCAGCACTGATACTGTTGCGGGTGCTCAACTGGTTGTGAACCATCTCAATAAACTTGGCTATAAAAACGTAATAATTGTGACTGATCATAGATCTTCGGGTTCTGATACGACAGCAATCCAGGATATTATCGATGCAATTGGTCAAAAGCCCGGTATTTCAAGACCTGTTGTTGTTGAATTAGACAAAAGATATGCAGGTGATGAAATTGATGCATCAGAGTTTGAAAAATATCTGCGCCCTCCTTACCGTGCTGATGTTATGATTATAATGAATGCCAGCCTGGTTTATCCTATAATGACCCTTTTAAGGAAAAAGAAACTAAGGATTCCGCAGGATTTAGCAGTAGTTTCAATGGAGGAGGGTATAGGATTCGACCTGATGTTTTCTCCCGTGACCTGTCTTCGCAAGCCTCTTTCAGGCATTTCAACCAAAGTTGCAAATATGATCTGGTCAGAGGTCAAGAATTCTGGGAAAGGCAAGTTTAAGAGGCAGGTAAATATATCACCTGAACTTATTATAAGAAATTCCTGCGGTACAATTTAAAGTTGTAGCTGACATGAAAATATCTCTCAAGAATGTAGAGAAAAATCATGTAGAGACAGGTCACAGACCTGTTCCTACCATTGTATTGTTATTTATAACAATGTTTATATACTCCTGTTCCAATATTCACCTTATCAATAACAAACAGTATCTGGAAGACACTGAAAAGGCTTTTAACAAAAGAAAGAGTCTGGCGAATAACAGAGATTCGGCCTTATTCTCGGTTTTTAAACAGAATCTTTCACTGAAACAATCGGAAGCGCTTAAGTTCTTATACGCATATATGCCATTAAGTGATCTGGCAGATTATGACGGGAATTTTTTTCTGGCTAATAGTGATATCTCTTTACGTACCCAATCTGAAGCAAAATGGGGAAAAGATATTCCCGAAGACATATTTCTGCATTATGTCCTTCCTTTCAGGATCAATAATGAAAACCTTGATTCGTTCAGGATTGCCTTTTACAGCGAATTAATGAACAGGGTTAAAGGCAAAAATATTATCGATGCTGCACTTGAAATAAACCACTGGTGCCATGAAAAGGTAAGTTATCAGCCTTCTGATGACAGAACTTCAGCCCCGATGAGCACAATTCTCTCAGCAAGAGGCAGGTGTGGTGAAGAATCTACTTTCACTGTAGCTGCTTTGCGTACAGTTGGCATACCGGCCCGGCAGGTATATACTCCCCGATGGGCCCATACTGATGATAATCACGCATGGGTTGAAATCTGGGTCAACGGAAACTGGTATTATATGGGCGCCTGTGAACCGGAACCCGTTCCTGACCGTGGATGGTTCACTGAACCGGTTAGAAGAGCTATGCTGGTGCATACAAAATCATTCGGAGCTTACCTGGGAAATGAGAATGCTGTTAACAGGAATAGTAATTATACCGATGTCAATAACCTTGCCAAGTATGCAGTTACTAAAAAACTGACAGTAAAAGTACTTGATAAGAATCTCATTCCGGTTGAAAACGCTCAGGTTGAATACAAACTATATAACTATGCAGAATTTTATCCCCTGGCTATTGTTCCGACTGACAAATCTGGAATAAGTCAGTTTGAAACCGGATTGGGAGACTTACTGATTTGGGCTTATAAAGGTGATGATTATAATTTCAGGAAAATTTCTGTAGCCGAAACCGATACTCTTATTCTCAAACTTGACAGGAAAGATCTTCCGGGAAGCAATATTGATCTTGATCTTGATGTGCCGGTTATCAGATCTCCTCTTCCCGGTCCACAAAAGGAACTTATAGATAATAATTCGGAAAGAATTAACCGTGAAAACAGTATCAGACAAAAGTATACGGATACCTGGATGAAACCTGCTGCTGCTAAAGAACTGGCAATAAAGCTTCATGTTGATTCGATAAGGGTGCAGAGCTTTATTGCAAGAAGCATGGGCAACTACAGGGAGATAAGTTCATTTCTTTCCGAAAAGCCGGATTCATTACGCCCGTTTGCAATTTCGATGCTTGAGATTCTTCCGGATAAGGATCTTAGGGATGCCAGAAGTTCAGTACTATCAGATCATCTTATGAATACATCACTGCCGGTAAAATATTCAGGAGAATCAGAAGCTAAGCTATTTGAGGAATATATTCTGAATCCAAGGATAGCGAATGAAATGTTAGTCCCATTCAGACACTACTTCCTAACAAAACTGCCTTCTGATCTGCTGAAAAACGGATCGAAAAATCCTTCACTAATTGTTAAGTATTTAAATGACAAAATAAGGATTGCAGACGATGAAAACTACTATAAAACACCGCTTACACCTATTGGTGTTAATGAACTTAAAGTATCTGATGCGGAGTCAAGAGCAATTTGCTTTGTTGCAATATGCCGTAGTCTTGGAATACCCTCACGGCTTGAACCGGGGAGGAATATACCCCAGTATTTTCTTAACAATAAATGGAATGATGTCTATTTTTCCGGTCAGAAACAACCTGATCAGGATAAAGGTTATTTGAGGTTGTATTCAGCTGATACAAAGCCTGTTCCTGAATATTATATTCATTTTACCATAGCCAGATTTGAAGGTGGCCATTATAATACACTTGAATATGAATACAATAAAAAAATAAGCGATTTCAAGGAAGAACTTCCTCTGCCCCCGGGCCATTATATGCTTGTTACCGGTAACAGATTATCGGGTGGCAGGATATTATCCAGTATCTCATTTTTTGATCTGTCAGGAAATGAGCATAAAACTATAGAAGTAAAAGTCAGAAAAGACATATCAGAGAAAAAGATACTTGGTAAAATTGATCTTAATAAGATATACACTCTTTCGTCAATGAATGGTTCCTCTCAGGCATGTGTCAATGATAAGGGTTTGGTGATCATGTGGATTGACCCTGAGAAGGAACCAACAAAGCATATATTCAATGATCTTCCATCTCTTAAAAGTGAATTTGATTCCTGGGGCGGAAAATTTCTTTTCCTGACAGGAGAAAACGGAAGGGATCGGACCCTCCCGAATGCTGAAAAATCACCTGGTCAGGGATACATCAACGGACTGCCGGCAAATACCTCTTTCGGAATCGATAAACAGATGGCTTTCCTGAAGAAATTCATGAATCTTCAGACGGAAGTGAATTTGCCTGTTGTCGTCGTGTCGGATAAAGACGGAAATGTGTTTTTCATTTCAACAGGGTACAGAATAGGTATAGGAGAGCAGATATTAAAATATATCAGATAATTTTTATTAACACCTGTTGATATCTGATCAGAATCTATTTATGGCAGGATAAATAAAAAGTCTATCTTTGTTTTGGTGTTACAATGAAATAAAATCATTGTAATGAAAAGGGAATGCGGTTTGAATCCGCAACAGTACCCGCTGCTGTGAAGCCCGATCGTTCTAACGATGATGGTTTTATGAAATACCTGCCACTGTGGTGCAAGGCGCCATGGGAAGGCTTCATAAAACCGGGATAAGTCAGAAGACCTGCCAGTAAAATCTAATATTCAAAGCTTTCGGGAAGAAAAGCGCAGGATCATTAATTGATTCCCACTTAATCTTTCCTGTTTAACTCTGGATGTTGATATGCGGGTTGAATACAAAATTGTTACAACGGCATGTTATGGAATTAGCAACAATACAGATTGAACACTTGAGAATAAAATTATTATATATAGTATTCTTGTTTTCAATACCTCTGTATGGCCAAATGTCGTTTGAATCTGATACAATAAAAATAAATGAGGTTGTTATAAGCAGAAATTTTATCAATAGTGAATCAGGAGGATATAAAAAAACTAAAGTAGATTCGTCAGTTCTGGTCAACTACAGTAACAGTGCTCTTGCTGATTTGCTTTCTGAAAACACCGATGTATTCATTAAAAGTTATGGCATGGGAGGAACAGCCACTCCTTCATTCAGAGGAACTGATGCAGGTCATACACTGATAGACTGGAATGGCATTAATATCAACAGCCCTATGTTAGGCCAGACAGATCTGTCGCTTATTCCGGTTGGACTAATTGATGATATTCAGATCTGTTTTGGCGGAGCATCAATGTTTCTCAACAATGGAGGAATAGGTGGCACAATAAACATTGAGACTAAACCAGAATGGAAAAAGGAGACTTTAGTATCCTTAAATGGCGAAACAGGAAGCTTTGGAAGATATTCCGGACTTATGAAAGTTAAAACCGGAAATAATAAATTTCAGTCAGTTACAAAGGCTTACTTTCAAAACTGTGAAAATAATTTCAGGTATCTTAATACAGTAACTGGCTCAGAACCGGTTTGGCAAACAAGAACTAACAGTCAGGTGAGGCAGCAAGGATTGCTTCAGGAAATTTACCTTAACAATTCAAATAATATTGGTTCTGCCAGAATCTGGTACGAGTCTTCTGACAGAAATCTGCCGGCATCCCTGCTCACAGAGCCTAATACAGGCGAAAAGCAGTTTGATGAATCATTAAGAACCATGCTTAATTACGATGTTTTCAGGGGAAAGTCTGATTTTACATTTACAGGGTCATGGATTATGACCAGGCTGAACTATTTTAATCGTTTGGCATCGATAGACTCAAGGAATCTTTCAGATGAATTGACTTTAAAAGCCAGCTTTGGGAACCAGATAGGCGAATATTCAAAACTGAAAATTGTCATTGATGAGCAGTCAACGATTATAAATTCAAATAATTATAGCAACAATAAGACCAGGAATACTGCGACTTTGACTGCCTCAGCAGAAAGGAATAAAAACAGGTTTGGCACTACGATCCTGATCCGAGAGATATTAGACAGAAATAATTTGCTGATTCCAGATTTTTCGGCAGGAGTTCAATTCAGGTTAATTGATTATAAACCTTATTTTCTCAAAGCCAGTTTCTCAAGAAATTCAAAGATCCCGACGATGAATGAAATGTTCTGGAACCCTGGCGGCAATCCTGATTTAAAAAATGAGTATGCTTTGATGTATGAGCTTTCTTACGAGATGAATCAGCAAATTTCCGGTCCTTTAAAATTCAAATATGATATTTCCTTCTTCCGTTATAATATTAAAGATATGATACAATGGCACCCGGGAGAATTCGCTTACTGGACAGCTGACAATATAGCAAGCGTAAACTCGACGGGGGCAGAATCTTCGGTATCGCTTAATTACATACAAAATAACATCAATGCCAGTTTAAGGACGGGTTACTCATATACCAGGGCAATATCAAACGGATCAGATATTGAAAATGATATGTCGGTTGGAAAACAACTTTTGTATATTCCTGAAAATAAGGCTAATGCTATGTTGCGATTCGCTTATAAAAATGTTTATTCAGCATGGATAGCCAACTTTGCCGGAAAAAGATATGTAACGGTGGATAATTCAAGTTACCTTCCGGGTTACTTTGTTAATAATTTAAATGCAGGAATAAAATTCGTAAGAAAAAGTACCTCGGTTGATGTTAATTTCAGCATTGATAATATCTTTAATATTTATTATCAATCAATTGCTTATTACCCGTTGCCGGGAAGATCATACTCTTTAAAGGTTCTAGTTCAAATAGTTAAATAATAACAATATGAAGAATATAGTAAAATTAGCCATTCTCCTTCTCGCAGTTTCCGGATGTACGAAACCGGCAGGAAATCCCAACTTAACTTATTCATTCGGAGGTGGTGTTTTCATAGTTGATGAAGGAAACTTCCGAAGCGGAAACGGATCTCTTTCCTTTTATTCTTACGATTCCTCCAAAATCTTCAATGATGTTTTTTCCAGCGCTAATAACAGGCCATTGGGGGATGTTCCAAATTCGATGGCTATAAAAGGTGATCAGGCATATATTATGGTAAATAATTCGGGTAAAATTGAAGTAATTAATCAAACAACCCTTAAATCTATAGCAACAATCACCGGACTCATTTCCCCGCGGAATATTTCATTTGTTAATGATTTTAAAGCATACGTTTCAAGTCTGTATTCAGACTCTGTTGCTATAATTAACCTGACCACCAATTCTATTTCCGGCTATATTAATATAAGAAGAACATCCGAGGCAATTGCGGTTACGGGATCTAATGCATATATTTCAAACTGGACAGGCGGGCATGAAATTATGGTTATCAGTACGCTTTCAGATAAGGTAACAGATTCAATAGTTGTGGGAAAAGAGCCTGAGAGTATGGCATTCGACAGAACTGGTATTCTTTGGGTTCTTTGCAATGGAGGATGGGACAGACAAACCTTTGCTGAACTTGATCAGATAAGCACTGCAACGAATACTGTTGTAAAAACATTGGTGTTTCCGACGAAGGAAGCTTCTCCTACATGTCTGAAGGTTGACGGTACAGGTCAGACCCTCTACTATCTTGATAACGGTGTAAGACAAGTTGATTTTGCTGCTACAGAGATACCATCAACTACCTTTATAATTCAGCAACCTGGCGAAAATTTCTACAAAATTGGAATTAACCCCATAAACAGTGACGTATTCATAACTGATGCAGTGGATTTTGTACAGCAGGGATACCTTTTATTATATGATAGAACAGGTAAGTTTGTTATAAAACAGAGAGCAGGAATAATTCCGGGCTCAATGTGCTTCAAACTTATAATCAATTCCTGATGTGACTATTCCATTGATCATTCGTAATGTTTCAAATCCCCATGAATTTTTTAAAATTTATAGTAATATTTTCATTATTTCCAATTTCAGGTTGCGGGAAGAGTGATATAAATGGGGCTTTCAAAC
>Ga0209385_1000737_pt1 | contig 13429 bp, 9 predicted proteins | sample NGEPerB_FD_184506 | JGI IMG/M metagenome (GOLD analysis project Ga0209385, IMG submission 184506) | Arctic peat soil microbial communities from the Barrow Environmental Observatory site, Barrow, Alaska, USA - NGEE PermafrostAB12-B... | ecosystem: Environmental > Terrestrial > Soil > Wetlands >... | reverse complement strand
TTCGCTACGCTAATCTGAATTTTATTATCATTCCTAAGCGAATCGACACTTCTTCCCGTTTTTATCTATAATAAGACCCTGTCATTCCGAACGAAGTGAGGAATCTTATCCTGATGACCAGTAATTATAACTAATATGATTAAAAATTTTGATGATTAAACGACTCAATTAATGAAATGTGTATAAAGGGTAGTCTCCTTAAGGAGAAGGGGCAGGGGATGAGGTAAAAAGATTAGCAGCAGGTAAAAGAGGATGAGGTAAAAATATAAGGAGAAGGTGATTGGGAGTGAGATAATTTCAAAGCGATCTGTTTAGATAACTCCTTCCCAGATTACAAAATTCCTTAGTTTCTCAGCCAATTCAGGCTTCTTCCGAAATATTCCATAAACACTGGAACCGCTTCCCGACATCAGACTGAAAAGAGCGCCGGACCTGTATAATTCCTCCTTTATTTCACCGATAACAGGATGTTTTTTAAATGCAAAATCTTCAAAGTCATTCAATATTAGGTTTTTCCATTCTATAACCGGCCGTTCTATATATTCCTTCAGACTGGAGAAAGGAACGTCTGGATGACAGTTTTTGTAAGCTTCTCCTGTATTGATTTGTACACCTGGGTTGAGAATAACCAGATAATATCCTGATAACACCATTTTCACTGGTGCTAGTATTTCCCCTCTTCCGGAACCCAGTGTTGTTATCCCGTCAATAAAAAACGGACAATCGCTTCCCATTTCGAGAGCAAGAGCCTTTAACCCCGATTTATTAATATTTAGTGAAAAGTGTCTGTTGATCACATTCAGCAGGCATGCTGCATCCGATGAACCTCCGCCTAATCCTGCTCCAGCGGGAATTACTTTATGCAAATGAATTTTCAGAAACGGAAAGGTGTAGCTTCTCCGCAGTCTGAGAAGTGCCTTGATAACCAGGTTGTTGTCTGTGTCGCTGCCAGTATCAATTCCGGTAACATTTAGAATATCCTTACTGATTACCTCATCAGGAACAACAAATTCCATGGCATCACTTAGCCTTACCGGGTAAAATATTGTTTCAATATCATGATAACCATCACTACGTTTACCTGTAATCCGCAGTCCTATATTTATCTTCGCATTTGGAAAGACAACCATTTTCATTAGTTTGATGCAAAAATACTATATGGTTTTGAATTTGTTACCAATGATCCATTCATTAGCTTTTCAACAAGTTTTTAACATTTTTTGTTTGTAACAAAAATCTACGCTTTTCAGCTACTGAATAGGGTTATTCATACCTTTGAAACCAAGCGGGTGAATAATTCTTTCTCTCTCTAAATAATTATAAATCAGAAAGGTAACATTAATGGCAAAACAGAGAAATAGCTCAAGGCCAATCATAACGGCATTACCCGATTTCGGTAAGGTGCCGCCTCAGGCAAATGATATGGAGGAGGCTGTTCTTGGAGCAGTTATGCTGGAAAAAGAAGCTGTCATTACAGTTCTCGATATTCTTAAACCAGAGAGTTTTTACAGGGAAGCACATCAGAAAATCTTTAAAGCGATATCTGATCTTTCCTCCAGGGAGTTTCCCGTAGATCTTTATACAGTTACTGAGGAGCTACGGTCACGCCATGAGTTAGACAGCGTGGGCGGACCGGTATATCTTACCCAGCTTACATCTAAAGTGGTATCTGCAGCAAATGCTGATTACCACTCAAGGATCGTAGCACAGAAATATATCCAGCGCGAACTTATCAGAGTGTCAACAGAAATACAGACCAGGTCCTTTGATGACACGTATGATGTTACAGAACTTCTCGATTATTCGGAAAATGCTCTCTTTCAGGTCGCTGAAGGTAACATAAAAAGAGAAGTGGCTCCGATTAATGAAGTTATCAAAGATGCGATAAGGGAAATTGAGGAAGCAGGAAAAAGAGAAGATGCCCTTGTTGGTACACCCTCAGGATTCACAAAACTTGACAGGTTAACATCAGGGTGGCAGAAGTCTGAACTGGTGATAATTGCAGCACGCCCCTCAATGGGAAAAACTGCATTTGCACTCTCAATGGCCAGGAATATGGCTATCGATCATGGGAAGAGAGTAGCAATTTTCTCTTGCGAAATGTCATCAATTCAGCTGGTTAACAGGTTAATCATAGCCGAAACCGATATACCCGGAGATAAGATTAAAAATGGTCGACTTACTGAGGAGGAGTGGAAACAGCTTGACACCAGGATTAAAAAGCTGGTACAGGCTCCAATCTTTATTGACGACACTCCTGCGATTTCTATTTTCGAGCTCAGGGCCAAGTGCAGACGGCTTATGGCTCAGCATAAGCTTGATATTGTGATTGTCGATTATCTTCAACTTATGACCGGACCAGAAAATGCTGGAAGCCGCGAACAGGAGGTAAGCAATATTTCCCGTTCACTAAAAAGCATAGCTAAAGAATTAAACGTTCCAATACTGGCTCTATCTCAGCTTAACCGTTCCGTCGAAATGAGAGGAGGAACAAAAAGACCTCTTCTTTCTGATCTTCGTGAATCGGGAGCCATAGAACAGGATGCCGACATGGTCGTTTTTATTCACAGACAGGATAAATTTGGCATTCCGACTTTTGAAGATGGATCCTCAACCAAGGGAATTGCTGAAATCATCCTTGCAAAGAACAGGAATGGTCCGGTTGATGATGTGAGATTAAGGTTCAGGGAGGAAAAAGCTCAATTTGTTGATATTGATGATTTTGACCTTGACGGAAACCCTGATATGGCTAATTCTCAGAGTATAACACTCGGTTCCAAAATGAATCATGATAACCTGCGAAAACTTGGCGGCGGATTTGATAATGAATCAGATATCCATGAGGAGCCACCTTTTGCATAACACAGGATGAAATTTAACGAAGTATTTCACCGGGGAACGCAGAAAAAATCACAGAAAGATCCGTGTAAGTCTGTGTTCTCTTGCTTAAAATTTTAATTAAACTTTAGCGTTGCTTTTACTCCTGCACTTCTGTATTTAACATCATCAAACCCGCAATAAACACCTAATTCTCCTATGAAAAGGATTTCACTTATGCTGTATCCGATTTCGGTATAGTTCGGATGAAACCGTGAACCAAGATAGGAAAGGCTGACATTTTCACGCATAAGTGTATTACTAAACCCGGGAAGCAGCTTCAGAAGGAGATAGGGCGTTGTATATTTGATATGAACCTCAGCATAAAACTCTGGCGTGCTCAGAGAATAGAAAGATGGTATCATGAAGGCATCCTCATAATTATTGATGAGCATTGGAAATGGCTGAGAATTAATCTGGAAGAAGTCAGAGAATGTTAAATTCCTGTTATCAAGATAACCTGCTGCCCGAAGTCTCCATCTGAAATTTCCAAAAGCCCCTACACTGCTGCTTCTCGATACTTCAAACCTGAACATATCGAAGCGCCTTAATCCCTGATCTATCTCACTGAAATCATTTATCCCATGCTGCCAGGTGAGTTCAAATGTTGGCCAGTCTGAATCCAATGGAATCTTAACTCCCTTGTTTATCCTGTATCTCAGGAAGGGTGTAAAGGAAATTTTTGATGTAAAATCCAGATGTTTCTGATCACGCAAAGCATTTATCGGATTTGATTCAGGAGAGAGGTAAATGCTGCCGGGAATATTATCAGAATATAAACTGGAAGATCCCAGAAATGAGAAATTTGTTGTGTTTTGAAGAACATTTCGAATTTCATAATTCGCACTGAGCTCTAATACCAACCCATTGGAAATCTCGCCGGAGTAACCAAGCGTAAGATATTTTGATTCAAACAACTTAAGATAGTTTTTCTTCTGAAGGAGTGAGGTGAGTGAATTTATAAACGGATTGATGCCTCCCCCATAATTGATGTCCTTACTTTTTGATCCCGATCTTATGAAAATCCGTCTGTGCTTAATCTTGTCAAACTTGTAACTCGAGTTAATTCCCCACATCAGCTGTTTTCTGCTGAAGGCCCAGCGAAAATCCGGATATAAATCGAAAGATGTTTTGTTATTCCATGATTTTGAGATACTGAAATTTAATCCGTAGGTAAAACCGTCGACCGAATTGAAACCTGCACTTTTCAAATCAATCAATCCCCCTTCTGTAAACCTGAATCCTGATGTATCTGACCACGAATGTCCGAAAACTATGTTACCGGCTATTGTCAGAAATTTATTTTTTCCCTTGTTTTTAGCCTGCGGAACTGAATCAGACTTCAGTTCTTTTGGTGTTGTTGCCGCTCTTAAACTATCGCTGATTTTTAAACTGTGTATCTCAACATCCGACAGTGGAATTGGCCGGATCTTCGCCCAGTACAAGCTATCCCTCTTATTGGCATCCTTTTCAACAATCTGGGTAGTGTTATCCTTTATTTCGAGACTTTTTTTTGTGCTGTCATTTCGACTTCCTTCTGATTCTTTTTCCATCAGTTTGGCAAGTTTTGCCATATCCCTGTTTGTTAATTTATCCTTTTCAAGAATATTGGCAATCTTTTGTTTTGATTTGGGAACAATCGTGTCAGAATTTTTCAGGTTTTGTTCCTTTTTGAGAGAATAAGTATCTGTTATGGCACCGGGTCTTTGAAGTGATAAGTTTGGCCTTACCTCAACATACTTTACGGAGCTTCCATAGCCGGCATCAGCTTTGAACCCCATAATTCCGATTTCTCCTTCAAATTTGTGACTGACAGGCATCCAGATATCATCCTGAACTGGTATATACAATTGCTGAACTCTGATTTTCCCAAAAAAGTTTTCATTGGTAAGGTCAACGCTCTGAAGGCACCAGAGATCCTCAATAATATATATAGTGCCTTCGAATAGTTGCTGGCTTTTCCGTTTTGGAGTTACCTGGATTTTATTTATTGTAAAATTCCCCTGCTGTGAAGCGCCAAGAAACTTATAATTGTAATGTGAAAATGCGTTTGGAGCCAGGGGGGAGATGGCCATATCTGCAAGAACCGGCTGGTAAAAACTAGCCTGGATAAAACTCATAGGTGAAATTTCGTTTCCCTGGGCGGGGAAGGTGCTGTTATATGATATCATCCTTTGAAAATACTTATCAGGCGCTGTAAACTCAATCTCATTTATAGACTCCATTATGAATGAGTCGCCCGCTTTTAACAATTTTTCTTCACTCTTTGGTTTTGATCCTGCCGAAACCGAAGTTTCATTTCCGGAAGACTCAATCTTCATCGATTTCTGCAATAGTTTCGGTATTCTATTAATTACCAGATTTCCCTTCAGATAAACCTCAGCTTTATAATAACTCACATTGTTCAGGTAATATGGCGCCATGCCGATTGCCTTACGCATTATATTATATGCCGGGTCCTCGCCTGATGCCGAAATTCTGACTTCGGGGACCTGATAATACTGCATCGGCAGTGTCACATCTTTCAATATCGTTTCACCTGATAGTGACAGATTAAAATATACAGGCTGATATCCAAGACTCTGGTAGATAACCGTATATTTTCCGGCCGGCAGATTTATTTCATAATCTCCCTTAGTATTTGATGTCGTTCCCTGTTTGAGTTCCTGAATATATACTGTTGCATATTCAATCGGATCACCAGACTGGTTAGTAATCCTGCCTTTAAGAATCTGAGCAGGCAAAAGGGAGGAGGCAAAAAGAAATGTCCATGATATCAGGAGGAGGTGTTTCATAAAATATCAACAATATAAGTTAATTATTCCTGCCTCAATTTTTACCTCACCCCCTCCTGTCCCCCGCTCCCGGGAGAGCGGGGGAAGCCAGAAAAATTTGTATCTTTTTAAAAGTCCCTCCCTCCTGGAGAAGGGATTTAGGGAGAGGCAGATTAGAGTTTAATCCTTCTTCCCGGCTACGACGATAACTATTTCTCCTTTAGGAGGTTTATTGGTATAGTATTCTGACAGGAATAACAGAGAACCTCTTATGTTTTCTTCAAACATCTTGCTTAACTCTCTCGATACTGAGGCATTACGATCAGGACTAAGAATTTTTGCCAATTCACTTAATGTTTTTACCAGCCGGAAAGGTGATTCATAGAAAACCATTGTTCTTGATTCGGTAGCCAATGCTGACATCCTCTTGTTCCGACCCTTTTTGGGAGGAAGAAATCCTTCAAAACAGAACCTGTCACAGGGCAATCCTGAATTTACCAGAGCAGGAATAAGAGCGGTCGCGCCGGGCAGTGTTTCAACCTGAATCTCCTTTTCAATGCAAGTTCTTACTAATAAAAAACCCGGATCTGAAACGCCCGGAGTTCCTGCATCAGAAACGAGTGCAATTGTCTTTCCTTCAAGAATTTTTAAACAGATCGATCCCACGCTTTTATGCTCATTGAACATGTGATGTGACTGAAGCGGAGTGGAAATATTATAATGATTCAATAACTTCTTGGTCTGACGTGTATCTTCTGCAAGAATCAGGTCGACACTTCCGAGAATTTCTACAGCTCTGATGGTAATATCCTTTAAATTGCCGATAGGTGTAGGTATCAGGACAAGTTTACTCATTTGAAAGAAGCTTGAGTTTTACCAGGTTAAGAAGTTGCACTACAGCTTCATTTTCAGGCTTTTCATCGGTGTAGCTCATGATTATTGCCATAGCATCATCCAGGCTTTCAGTTTTATCGAGCCTTGATAATGCCTGTGAATATGCTTCCTTATCACCTTTGAATATTTCACCTATGAAAAGGAACTTTTCACCAATTCCTATTACCTCCGATAAACTGGCTATTGGGTCTGCCTTCAATTGATCTGACAGGTCTTTTTTAGTTTTCCCGGGAGCGATCTTCTCTTCGTATAGATCGGATGGAGGATCAAATTTATCCGCAACTGTAGAAGTTTCGATTGTTATAATCTCTGATGCAGCAGCTTCAGATTTTTTAGGTTTTTCATGAACAGCCTCTTTCTGAACAGGTACAACATCACCAATATTTTTGAGAAGTGCAATTACCTCTCCGGCGCTTCTGCATTTTGATTTTGCCAGTTCCACCTGCAAGGCAGGCACCCCTGGATATTTTTTCAGATCATCAATAATTTCGGAAGCCTCGTTGAGATCTTTGATAATTAAATCGATGGTTGAGTTGAAATCCATACATTTTGATGTTAATTTAACAAACCATTTGCTTTATTTTGCAAAAGTAACGATTATTAAACAAGTCGAAGAGTAATAAAATTACAATTTAAGTTTTGACAACTGACAATGTTTTAAGATGGATTTTCTTGAAAGTTCAGTAAGAGCAACCGGGAAGAAAGGAACTATTGAAGTTATTACTGGTTCAATGTTCTCAGGTAAAACTGAAGAGTTGATCAGACGGTTGAGAAGATCGAATTATGCAGGATTAAAAGTTGAGATTTTTAAACCTTCACTCGATAACAGATATTCCGAAACCAGGGTCGTTTCTCACGACGACAAATCGATCGTATCCACTCCCGTAGATAACGCATCTGCTATCCTGTTGCTGGCAGGCGATGTTGACGTTGTCGGAATCGATGAAGCACAGTTTTTTGACAATTCCATCATTGAAGTATGTAATACCCTGGCTGATAATGGCGTCAGGGTAGTTATTGCAGGTCTTGACATGGATTTTATGGGAAAGCCATTTGGCCCCATGCCGGCACTTCTTGCTGTCGCGGAATATGTGACAAAAGTCCATGCGATATGCATGCGTTGCGGGAATCTTGCGCAATATTCTTTCAGGAAATCAGCAGAGGAACAGGTTGTTCTTCTGGGTGAAAAAAACATCTATGAACCCCTCTGCAGGAATTGTTATAATGAAGCTTTAAATAAATGACCATTGAAACTCACCTCATCTGATATCGCGAGAATTGTAAAAGGTAAACTGAGGGGCCCGGCTGACCTTCCGATTAATGAAATTGTGACAGATACACGTCAGCTGATTATAGGCGAAGGTCTGCTTTTTTTTGGGCTGAAAGGGAAAAATCACGATGGTCATAATTTTATTGACAGCCTTTACCGGAATGGCATCAGAAGTTTTGTTGTTGAAAGGCTTCCTGAAGAAATTGAAAGATACCATGACGCGGCCTTCATACTGACTTCTAATACGATTGACGCATTGCAATTGCTGGCTTCCTTTATAAGAAAATCTTTTAATTCACCTGTAATAGCGGTCACCGGCAGTGCAGGAAAAACTGTTGTAAAGGAATGGCTGGCTGATATACTCGGTCTTACAACTTCCGTGATCAGAAGCCCCAAAAGCTATAATTCACAGATTGGAGTTCCACTTTCAGTCCTGAAGCTTGAAAACAAGTACAAGCTCGGTATATTTGAAGCAGGAATTTCTTTTCCTGGCGAAATGACCAGACTTCAAAAGATCATTGATCCTGATATTGGGGTAATTACAAATATCGGTGACGCTCATAGTGAGAATTTTCATGATATCAGGATTAAGGCAGAGGAGAAGCTTAAATTGTTTGTGAATTCTTCTCTGATAATATATTGCAGCGATTATGAAATTATTCAGCAGGCAATAGTAGGTAACAAGGCGTTGAAATCTAAAAAACTTGTGGACTGGTCGTGTATGCATGCAGGGGCTAAGATATTTGTTAAAAAATCTTCTTTGCCACAGGGTCATACAGGTATCAGCATGAGATTCAATGGAACAACTAACAATTTTGAGATTCCCTTCTCTGATCGGGCTTCCGTTGAGAATGCGATAACAGTTGCTTCAGTTTGCCTTGCAGTGGAAACACCCTCTGAAATTATTTCCAGGGGAATTGCCGGACTTGTATCCGTAGCAATGAGGATGGAGATGAAAAAAGGTATCAATAACTGCCAGCTTATCGAGGATTATTATAATTCTGATCCCGGGTCACTTGGAATGGCTGTTGAATACCTTAAATCGCAGTATGGAAGAAAAGCCGCATTAATACTTTCTGATTTTGTCCAAAGTGGCAGGGATGAAATTGATTTATACAGTGAAGTTGCAGGACTGATTAAGAAAACAGGGATTAAAAAGTTTATAGGAATTGGTAATGCGCTTGTAAGAAACAGATCTTTGTTTGATGATAATGCCAGGTTTTTCTACTCTACTGATGAATTTATAAATAGTTTGACCAATTCGGACTTCAGAGATGAAATAATACTTCTTAAAGGAGCAAGGATATATGAATTTGAAAAAATTGGAAAACTGCTTGAACAGCAGATTCATCAGACTGTCCTTGAGGTAAACCTCGATGCCATTTCTCATAACCTGAATGAATTCCGCAGACATCTTGATCCGGGCACACGAATAATGGCAATGGTCAAAGCATTTGCCTATGGCGCAGGACCTGCTGAAATATCAGCTTTGCTTGAGTATCACAGGGTAAGTTATCTCGCGGTGGCCTATGTTGATGAAGGAGTGGAGCTGAGAAACTCCGGAGTGACACTTCCTGTAATGGTAATGAATCCCGATCCTTCCGCAGCAGAACTAATTATAAAATATTCTCTTGAACCTGAAATTTTCAGTCTTCAATCACTTGAACATTTTATTGGAGTAGCCTCCAGGCACGGACTGTTGAGTTATCCGGTTCACATCAAAATTGATACCGGAATGCACAGACTGGGTTTCATGCCTGAAGATGTTGAAGACCTGGCTAAAATCATTAAGGAACAGGAGTGCATAAGAGTCGTTTCGGTTTTTTCGCACCTGGCAGGAAGTGAAAATCCTGATCTCGATCATTTCAGTCATCATCAGGTTGAAGTATTTTTAAAAGCAGCTGATCATATACATGACACAATCGGATACTCTTTTCTGCGTCATATACTTAATTCGTCAGGTATTGTGCGCTTCCCTCAATATCAGTTTGAAATGGTTCGACCAGGTATAGGGATGTATGGTGTCGGCCATTTCGAAGGGTTGGATATTAAAACTGCCGGGCGCTTTAAAACCAGAATTTCGCAGATAAAGAAGATAAGAGCCGGCGAACCTGTAGGTTATGAATGTGCTGATGTGTCTGATAATGACAGAACTATTGCAATTCTTCCTGCAGGTTATGCTGATGGTTTGAACCGAAAACTTGGAAACAGGATTGGGAACCTGTTTATTAAAGGTTCAAGGGTTCCGATCATAGGTAATGTTTGCATGGATATGTGTATGGCGGATATTACCGGATTGAATGCCGAAACAGGAGATGAGGCTGAAATATTTGGCGAGAAAATTTCAATAAATGAGATTGCAGCTAAATGTCAGACAATTCCTTATGAGATACTTACTTCGATTCCTAGAAGAGTGAAAAGAGTCTTCTTCAGGGAGTAAGATTTCGTATTTGAGTTCGGGAGGCGTCAGCCCATTTCACTTATATATTCAAGCCGGCTGCTGTCAAGGATGCTTATCCTTCTTCCCTTAATCTCAATTATTCCTTCAGTTGACAAGTTTGACAGCGTTCGGATAGCATTTGAAGTTGTCATGTTTGAAAGATTGGCGAGATCTTCGCGCGACATTGATACCCTTATTGATTTCCCATCTGCTTCAAACCCATAAGTATCGCGCAGTATCAGAAGCGATTCAGCGATTCGTCCCCTTACATGTTTCTGGGTAAGTGAAACTGTTCTGTTGTTTGCTGTCCATAATTCATCGGCAATGACCTTAAGAAATTTTATCGACAGGTCTGGATTTTTCTTCAGGATCTTCAAAAAGGAATTCTTCTCAAACACACAAATTGCAGAATCTTCGAGTGCAATGGCGGATACTGACCATGGAATATCAGAAAATAAGGTATTATAGCCAATAAATCCCTGCTGACGCACCATCTTAAGTATCTGACTTCTTCCTCCAACACCTTCTTTATAAACTTTTGCTTTTCCAGAAGCAAGGCATATCAACCCGCACGGCTTTTCTCCCTGTTTAAATAAAAGCTGGCCCTTTTTGAGAATAGTTAATGTATGCTGGCGGATAAGCGTTTCTTTGTCTTTCTGATTTAGTCCTTTAAAAACAGAAGAAGAGCCTTCAAGACATACCTCGATATACGGATTAAGATAGTCCATGATTGGATCATGTTTAATAGCATATCAAAAGTAGTAAAAAGAAATTGATGAAATCTAAATTAACATTTTTTAACAAATTCAATTACAGACAGTTGTAAGAAAACCATTAGTAGTTTTTTGCAGATTGTCATAATTAGTACCTTGCCACAAGTGGCATTCTTCTGCCAACTCCGAAGGCTTTTGATGAGATTCTCAGCACCGGCGGAGCCTGGTATCGTTTGTACTCATTGAAATCAATCATCCTGATAACTTTTAAAACGGTGCCGCTGTCCGCTCCTTCTTTTATAATGCGACCGGCAGGCTTCTGAAGTTCTATATACTGGTACAAAATTGAATCAAGAATTTTATAATCCGGAAGTGAATCAGTATCAAACTGATCGGGTCTCAGCTCGGCAGATGGTAATTTTCTGATTATGTTTTCAGGAATGATTTTTCTTTCCCTGTTTATATATTCAGCAAGCCTGTAAACATCAGTTTTATAAACATCCCCGATTACGGATAAGCCTCCCGCCATATCTCCATAGAGAGTACCATATCCGACTGCCGCTTCGCTTTTATTAGATGTGTTCAATACAATGCATCCGAATTTATTCGATACAGCCATCAGTAGAATGGCCCTGATTCGAGCCTGAATATTCTCCTCGGTAACATCGGTATTCATCCCCCTGAAAACAGGTTCAAGATCTTCCTCGAAAGCTATAAATGGTTTTTCAATATTTACAATATCATACTGAACATTCAGAATCCGGGCAAGCGTAAGAGCATCTCTCATGGAATGATCTGATGAGTATCGCGATGGCATAAGCAGCACTCTTACATTTTCGTTTCCCAGGGCTTCAACTGCAAGACAAAGGCAAATGGCCGAATCTATTCCTCCAGAAAGTCCTATAATGCTGCTTTTTAAACCGGTTTTTATGAAATAATCACGTAACCCTGTAATCAAAGCTTTGTGTATCAGAGCAATGTGATCTATTTTTATGCTTTTCCCGCCGATTAATTCAGATTTAATGCTTTCAAATGAGTAAGTTTCTACTGCTTCCTCGAAAAAGGGCAGTTGATTATATATTTTCCCCTTTTCATTGATAATGATTGAAGAGCCATCAAATATAAGTTCGGTATTTGCTCCTGTCTGGTTAACTGATATAACAGGTATTTTATATTTTATAGCTTTAGATATAAATATGTTTTCCTTAGCTTCAATTTTGGAATAGGAGAATGGCGAAGCGGCAATATTGATTAATATATCAGGCTTCTGCTTAACAAGCTCTTCCATTGGCGAGACAGTATAAAGCCTGGTCTTTTCGAATTCGTTGTCGAAAGGCTGCTCGTCCCAGAGATCCTCGCAGATTGTTATGGCAAGCCTTAACCCTTTAAATGAAAAAACAGAGAACTCTTTCTCCGGTTCAAAATACCTGTACTCATCGAAAATGTCATAAGTAGGCAGAAGCGCTTTATTGACGGAGAAAATAATTTTCCCCTCAGACAACAAAAGAGCCGAATTATGGAGTTTTTTGCCTTCTGGCTTTCTGTTAATTGTTGGAGAGCCTACTATTGCTGCAATTCCGGTACATTCCCTGGCTATCTCCATTACTGTCAGGTTGCATTTTTCAATAAAATCAATCCGGTCCAGCAGGTCAAGCGGGGGGTATCCAGGTATACATAGTTCTGAAAAGATGATAAGATCCGATCCGACTGCTTTTGCCTTTTTGATTGCGTTGCAGATCGATTCCTTATTCCCGGGAAAATTTCCTATATGATAATTCAGTTGTGCAACTGTAAATTTCATCAGTGACTTGTTAAAAGTTAACACCAAACCTGAAGCTCAGGATCTTATTTGACACTTTAGCTGGAGGCTGACTCCCATTGTCTTTGGTTATGCCAAGAAAATTATTGTCAAAGTTCAGGCCAAAGACCAATGCCGTGGATCCGCCCATGGAATATTCAATACCTGCAGTAACATGATAGGAAAGATTAAAAAGTCTCAATTCATTTGATGCGTTTTCGTCTGTGATATTCTGAGAAGGAATATCAGTTTTTCTGCTTACCACAATTTTGGGATCCAGTCCTAAATCAGTGAAGTAGGTAACATAGCCAATCTGGTTTGTCTCGAGCTTAAGACCTATAGGAACCACGAGATATTGAATTTTATATGTTATAGGTTTTCCAGGCAGTAATGTTACTTTGGATTTTGAAAATTGAAGGACTGTCGTATCGCTGCTGACAAGTCTGCCTCCCGCTCTCATCAGACTTATCCCGGTCGAAAAAGAGTAGTTTGGTGTGAAATACTTATTATATGTAAGTCCAAAACTGAAACCTGCCCTTGAACCATTATTCTGGACCTGGCTGTTATCGGTCGAGAACCAGCTTATAAGAGGATCAGCATGAATTCCAAGACTTATTCTTTGCTGGGCATTTGAAACAAGTGAAAAAAAAATTAATATAAGGA